>OCTW011575371.1_pt1 | contig 22094 bp, 18 predicted proteins | sample 1539671 | NCBI WGS metagenome assembly OCTW01 (sample SAMN02144230, study PRJEB22623) | gut metagenome | biome: sheep rumen | host: Ovis aries | place: New Zealand
CAAACCTTGTTTGTCTGAGTGACAACGTCCCCACCATGATGGCCATTGCAAATGACATCTCGTATGACGAGATCTTTTCTTACCAGCTGAGAAACCGACTTAAACCTGGAGATGTTGTTTTTGTTATCTCCGGATCCGGAAACAGCAAGAACATTGTCCGCGCGATGGAAATGGCAAAAGAAAAAGGAAATAAGGTTATTGGCCTTTGTGGTTATAGCGGCGGCAAGGTCAAGGAAATGTCTGATGTTTGCCTCCATGTGGATGTTGATAACATGCAAATCGTCGAAGACCTCCATATGATGCTTGATCACTGCATGATGTATATCCTCGCCGGGTATTGTGGAGACTGATAATGAAAGCCTATGTTACTGGTGCCGGCGGAATGGTCGGTTCTCACTTAATTGAATTGCTGAAGAAAAAAGGCTATGAGGTCATCGGATCCTATTATCATCCGACGGTTGACCTTAATGATGTCGATACGGATGGAATTCGTCTTTTTGAATTGGATGTTCGTGACCACGAAAAGATGGCGGAATTCATAGAAAAAGAGCTTCCTGAACGCATTTTTCATCTGGCTGCGCAGTCTTACCCCGTTGTTAGTTGGAAAGATCCTTATTACACGATGGATGTCAACGTGTCTGGGACCGTTGGGCTTTTTGAAGCTATCAAAAAAGCCCGTGAAAAACATCCGACTTATGACCCGATGGTCGTTACCATTTCTTCATCCGCGATATATGGGGAAGCTCTCTCAAAATACGATGTAGACCATCTGCCTGACGAAACTTGTGAGTTGTTGCCCCTTCACCCATATGGCGTGAGCAAAGCGGCCGAAGATTTGCTTTGCTTCCAATATAATCGGAACTTTGGAATTAAAACGGTTAGGGTGCGCCTTTTTAACTGCACTGGACCGAGAAAGACCGGCGATATTTCGTCGGATTTTGCAAAAAGAGCGGTAGAGCTAAAAAGAAAAGGATCCAACGATTTGGTGGTCGGCAACTTAACTGCCCTCCGCGCTATTCTTGATGTGCGCGATTTGTGCGAAGGCCTTGTTATCCTTGCTGAAAAAGGCGCTCCAGGTGAAGCGTATAACATTTGTTCTTCCCACATCTTTAAGATGACCCACGTGGTTGAATGCCTCGAACAAATCACAGGGGTGAAGTACAACCTCATTCAAGATCCGAAGCTTTTGCGTCCGGCGGACGAAGCTCTGTATGCTGGGAATTGTGATAAGATAAAAGCCCTAGGCTGGGAAGAAAAATACCAATATATTGATACTCTTCGCGACATCTACAGGTTTTTTGACCGTTAGTTTTTTCGCTTCATATCGGAGGGCTTTCGCTGGGTTCCAAACGATGTCCGAGAACTCCTAACTCTTTTAACTTTTTGCGCGCGGGGAAGAGATTATGGGTGCATACACACAAGATATTTACTATAATGCAAGCCTAAGGCTTTATGCCTTACCATTTTGACATGAAATCAGAAGTCCCGTTTCTTAAACAAAGAATCCTGGTTACTGGCGCCGCCGGTTTCATCGGCTCTTTCCTATGCAAAAGATTATTGGCTTCTGGCGAACCGTCATTGGTCATTGGCATCGATAACCTGAGCGATTATTACGATGTGTCCTTGAAGAAACAACGATTGAAGGAGATTGATGGAATTGTTTCATCGTCTCGGTGGGAATTTGTCCAAATGGACATCGCAGATAAAAAAACACTCGACCGTCTGTTTGAAAAATATCAATTCGATATTGTTGTTAATCTCGCGGCACAGGCTGGTGTGCGTTATTCAATCGACCATCCGGATTCATATATTCAATCCAACTTGGTTGGTTTTTATAACATTCTGGAAGCCTGTCGCCATTCTTATGACAATGGAAAACCTGGTGTCCAACATCTTGTTTACGCATCGTCCTCATCGGTTTATGGCGCGAACAAAAACACGCCCTTCTCAACCGATGATAGAGTCGACAACCCTGTTTCGCTTTATGCTGCGACAAAGAAATCCAATGAGCTTTTGGCACATGCCTACAGCAAGCTTTATAACATTCCGTCCACTGGCTTGAGGTTTTTTACGGTCTATGGACCGGAAGGACGCCCAGATATGGCTTATTTCGGCTTCACGAATAAACTCTTACGTGGCGAAACGATTAGGATCTTCAATTACGGTGATTGCCGCCGCGATTTTACCTATGTTGATGATATCGTCGAGGGAATCGTTCGGGTTATGGAAAAGGCCCCGGCAAAAGAAACTGGCGAAGATGGACTCCCCGTTCCTCCTTATGCTCTATATAACATCGGCAACGGCCATCCAGAAAACCTCTTAGATTTCGTTAGAATTCTTCAAGAAGAATTAGTCAGAGCTCAGGTTTTGCCGGGGGATTACGACTTTGAATCTCATAAGGAACTAGTTCCCATGCAGGCTGGCGATGTGCCCGTTACTTTTGCTGATACGACCGCGCTTGAACGAGATTATGGGTATAAACCTAGCACGAGTCTCAGAGAAGGTCTTCGCCGCTTTGCGGTTTGGTATAAAAAGTATTATCAGGGGGACAAGGAATGAAAATTGCAGTCGCCGGCACCGGTTATGTGGGAATGTCCCTCGCCGTCCTATTGTCCCAGCACAATAGAGTGGTGGCTTTGGACATTGTTCCCGAGAAGGTCGAAAAGATTAATAATCGTATTTCGCCCATCCAAGACAAAGAAATCGAAGATTATTTGAAAAACAAATCACTGAATCTGAAGGCGACTTTGGATTCCAAGGAAGCCTATTCCGACGCTGAATACATCATCATCGCCACTCCGACCAATTACGACCCAAAGAAGAATTATTTCGACACATCTGCTGTGGAATCCGCCATTGAAGCGGCCTTGTCTTTCAATAAGAAAGCTTGGATTGTTATTAAGTCGACTGTCCCCGTTGGATATACGAACACCCTATATGCCAAATATGGTTATTCTCGTTTCTTGTTTGCTCCTGAATTCCTGCGCGAATCCAAAGCCTTATACGACAACCTCTATCCGTCTCGCATTATTGTTGGCGGCCACGAGGACGCTGATAGCGTTGAAGCGGCTAAACGATTTGCTGCTTTGCTTCAAGAAGGTGCGATTAAAGAGGATATCCCTGTAAGGTTTATGAAACCTACTGAAGCGGAAGCGGTGAAACTGTTTGCAAATACATATCTTGCCCTACGTGTCGCTTACTTTAATGAATTAGATACCTACGCCCTTTCTAAGAACTTGGATTCGAAAAGTATCATTGAAGGGGTTTGTTTGGATCCTCGCATTGAGTCGTTCTACAACAATCCCTCGTTTGGGTATGGGGGCTATTGTTTACCCAAGGATACGAAACAGCTTTTGGCCAATTATGAGGATGTTCCAGAAAACCTTATTGAAGCTATCGTAAATTCCAACCGAACCAGAAAAGATTTCATTGCGGATGAGATCCTGAGGAGAATCAGTTTTGATTCGAAAAAGCCAACAAACAAAGTTGTAGGGATTTATCGTCTGACCATGAAGTCAAACTCAGATAATTTCAGAGCCTCTTCCATTCAGGGAATTATGAAGCGCCTGAAGGCCAAAGGTGTTGAGGTCATAGTATACGAGCCCACCCTTTCAGAAGAAGCCTTCTTCGGCAGCAAGGTGTATCGCGATTTGAAGAGTTTCAAAGCCGATTGCGATTTGATCGTAGCGAATAGGTATTCTGAAGATTTGGCCGACGTTTCTTCAAATGTTTTTACAAGAGATTTGTATCAAAGGGACTGAATTAGTTAGTGTTTTGAAATCGGCGAAAAAGAGGGCAAACATGGTGAATATCTTTAAAAGAATGTGGCGAATTCTAACTTTTAAAAAAGGGGTTTACGGTCGTGTCGGAAAGCATAATCATTTCTCAAAAGGGGTTGTTATTTACGAGAATGCCGATGTAGGAAACTACTGTTATTTTTCCCCTTATTCACTAATCAACAATGCTTCTCTTGGAAACTATTGTTCTATTGGTCCTGGATGCATGATTGGGCTGGGGGAACATAATTATAGGTTAGTTTCCACTTCGACAATCATTGGCTCAGGATCGAACGGTCGCCCATCCCAAATTTTCGATCCCGCTCATAAAACGGTAATTGGCGAGGACGTCTGGATTGGAGCAAATGTTTTTATTAAACAAGGTGTTTCGGTTGGCCTGGGTGCTGTAATAGGCGCTGGGTCGGTTGTCTTGAAAGACATCCCGCCGTTTGCCATTGCTGTTGGAAATCCTGCTCGCATAATTAAGTATCGTTTTTCGAAAGATGTAATGGACAAAATCGTTGCTTCGAAATGGTTTCTAGAAGATAAAAAGAAGGCATTAGAGATTGTCAAAGAAATAGGAATGAACGAAGATGAATGATTATTTGCTTGTTTCGGGATATCTTGGAACTGGGTCCAGCGCTGTCGTGGACTTTTTGAAAGAGTTTGATGGCTTTGTAGAGTGTGATGCAGAAATTCGCATGATCAAGGATCCTTCCGGTTTGTACGAATTGTTTACCTCAGTGTGCGATGATAATTGGGACTCTATTCGGTCTTCAAATAGCGTCTGGAATTTTCTCGAGACATCCAAAAAATGGGCAAGGTATGGTAAAAGCCCTTTGTCGCCGGCAGGTCAATCTTATAAAAATCGTTTGACCAAATCTTACATGGAATATTCTCGCCGTTTTATTGAAGAAATATGTGACGGCATTTTTAAAGTTGATTCCTATAGTGATGGCTTTAGAAAGAATTATTTTAAATTTGTTTTAGACAGAAACCTGAGGTATGTTGAAAAAATCACAAAAGGAAAACTTCGGGTCGGAAATCGCGGGGGGAGAAAAAACTATTTATGCCATCCCACCAAAGAAAGGTTCCTCGCGGCAGCAAGGAGGTTTTTAGATTCGGTTTTTGGCGATTTTCTATTAAATCACAATGGTCGAGTTCTCATCCTTGATCAAGCTATTCCCGCGAACAACCCCGAAATGTTAGATTTGTTTTTCCCGGGGCACAAAATGATCATCGTAGACCGTGATCCTCGGGACGCTTTTGTTGATAATCAAATCGGCGTCGATTTTTTGGAAAAACATCCAAACACAGTTGAATTTGCAAAAACCTGGTGCTCGTTTTACAGGTTTTCGCATGGTAAAAAAACATTAAGAGATGATGTCTTATATGTTCAGTTTGAAGATTTTGTCTTGAATTATGAGAAGGAAGCGAGACGAATTGCGGACTTTATCGGTTTTCAACCCCTTCATCACTCTTCGCCCTTAAAATTCTTCAATCCTGCTGTTTCTGCGGGCAACATTGAACTTTATAAGCGTTATTCTAATCAATTCGGGATCGCCATTGACTTTATCACAAACGAATTGAGCGATTATCTTTATGGAGCGAAAAAATGAAAAAGCAATGCATCATCATTGATTATGAATATCCGTTCATGACCAGTGAGCCATTTTTGGAAAATGAGATGCCCTATCTTTCTAACGCCTTTGAGCGAGTCCTTATTTTTTCATGCGATCCCGCGGCCAATTTCCCCCAGACAAGAAAACTTCCCAAAAATGTTGTGGCTTATCCCTTGGGCACTATTAAACACAGGAAGGTTTTTCCGCTTTTGAAAGGTCTTTTTGCGATAGACAAAGAGTATCCGCTGAAAATTAGCGGGCTTAAGCGAAAACTCTATTGCGCCTATTATCGGGGACGGTACTATTCAATCTTTAAAAAAATCCTAAAAATTGTGAAAAAAGAGGGCATAAGTCTTGATGATACCGTTATCTATTCTTTTTGGATGACCTATTTAGCGATGGCGGCAATATCGCTCAAAAAGTACGCTCTAGCTCGGGGATATAAAAACGTATCGGTCGTTTCGAGATGCCATGGCCATGATATTTATGATGAACACGAGGCGACTTTTCTGGGTTTTATCCCATATCACGAAGCGAAAATCGAAAAACTTGACGGAGTTTTCCCGTGCTCCAATAACGGACTGGAATATCTTCAAAACCGCTTCCCTAATCACAAAGATAAAATGGCAACCGCTTATTTAGGAACAATTGATCATGGCACGCAGCAAGCGCAACCGGAGGGGGATGTTTTCTCTTTTGTTACTTGTTCTAGTTTTTATCAACTCAAGCGTATGAAACTGTTTGCTAAAGCTTTTTGCAATGCGGCAGCAAAAGATCCTTCACTTCGTTGGATATGCATCGGGGATGGCGATGAATATGAAGAAGTTAAAGAAATAGTCCATGACCGCGGAGCAGACGAAAACGTTGTTTTTGTGGGAAGAATTCCGAATTCTGAAGTCATCACTTTTTACCGTACGCATTATGTTTGTTATTTCGCCAATGTAAGTATTAGTGAGGGTCTGCCAGTTTCGATCATGGAAGCCGAATCGTTTGGCATTCCGATTTGTGCTACTGCTGTTGGGGGAGTTCCGGAAATTGTGAATAATCAAAACGGGGTGCTTCTTCCTAAAACTATCAGTGAAGACGAGCTTTCGTGTGTTTTGCTTCGCGAAGCGCACCAACCCCGAGCGGATTATTTGGAAAAAAGGCGATTGGCCAGACGAACGTGGGAGCTTACCAACCATGCCCAAACCACATACCAAAAATGGTGTTCTCGACTACTAAAGTGAAAAGCTTCTGGGTTCTTTTGATATTGATGTGGGCAGGAACAAACATTTGAGGCGGCGATGATGAACAATATTGGTTTTGTAATTAGCGGATTAGGCGGTGGCGGTGCGGAAAGGGTCGCGCTCAATTTGGGTGAGTTCTTTGTCTCAAAACAAATGCGAGTTTTTTTCTATCTAACTTCTGATTATGCGTTTGATTCCTACCGTGGTGTTGAGAAAATGGTTGTACGGAAACTCGATGCGGCGGCAAGCAAAAACCCTTTTGCTAAAATAAGACAGCTGTGTGATTTATTCGTTGCCGACCAAATTAGCATAGTGGTTGGTTTTCTGCCTATGCCGGGTTTTTATGCCGCCCAAGCCGCAAAAAAAGTCAAGCTTCCTTGTATTATTTCTGAGAGAAATAGTCCACGAGATGATCCAAGAAATCCTCTAATAAGAGCATTAAAGAAAAAGTCCTTTTATATGAGTGATTGTGTTGTTTTTCAAACGGCGGAAGCAAGGGACTTTTTTAATTCACGAATCCGTTCAAAGGCCTGTATAATTCCTAATCCCATCAGTCCCTCTTTCCAATTCGTTGATCGGCAAAGGAATTTGATTGACCCGAATAGGTTTGTTATGGTGGGCCGAATTTCTCCCCAAAAGAACTACGAATTAGCTCTAAGAGCCTTTCAACTAATTCATAAAAAAAGGCCGTTGTGTACATTAGAAATATATGGCCGAGGAGATGAGGGTTATAAGAGAAAACTCATAGATCAATATTTGGATAATGAGTCCAAAAAAAGCGTTTTCTTCCATGGCTTTTCTGAAGATGTCCCTTCGATTTATTCTGAAGCCGGGGTCTTCCTCATGACCAGTCATTATGAAGGCATGCCGAACTCCCTCTTGGAAGCGGTTGCTTCTGGGGTCCCCTCAATTTCAACCGATTGCAGGCCCGGCGGTGCTAAGGCGATTTTATCGGATTTTGGGGGTTCGCTATTGGTCAGGAACGGCGACCTAGGTGGCCTGGTTTCAGCGATGGATAGCGTTTTGGAGGAGTACGATACTTTCTTTGACAGCGCGCAGAAAAGTGGTGAAACTGTTAGACAGTTGTATTCTTTAGAGAACGTTGGGGAAAGCTGGATCAAACTGATTCTATCGGTAAGAAGCGCTTAAAATATCAAAAGAAGAAAATTTGTATAACCTTTAGTGTCAGATCGTAATTCTATAGATGCCGCTTTTTTTGGTTAATCCATTGCTGGCGGGAGAGTAGAAAATCGAATTGTTCCTAATGGATAGGAATGCCCCGAATAACAAGAAAGAAATAGGTGTCAGCCAAATTTGAGCGGAAAAATCCATGATGATCGAAATTGAAAAGACCAAGATACCCAGCCACACCCCGACTCCTCTGTAGTGGCTCGAAATACAAACTTTATATACAAAGAAACACCAAAAAACCAAACCGAATATTCCATAGCTATAAAAAACATCGCCGCTCGAAGAATGAAAGATGATGCTGTTTCCGTAATAGGATTCAAAATCACCGGGGAAAGCTCCTAAACCATGTCCAAATAGCAGATGCTTTTCCGAATTTAATGCTGCGAAAGCATACATATTAATCCTTTCGGATAAGCTTCCGCTTCCTCCCGCCCAGTTTAGGATTCGTACAAACGCCCCAATCCGGATGGCGAGAATAATTGCAAAGGCCAATAGAGCAAACAAAGAACAACCAAACAAAACCTTCGTCCACATTTTTCTCATTTGTCTAAACCATAGATAGACGATGAAAACCATTTCCAAGCCAACTATCAAAAATCCTTTCAAGGATTGCGTACCAATACACATAAAAGCGGGAACAACGGCAAGCCAAAGACAGCGCAGTTTGCCGGTCAACGAGTACAGAAAGATGGAAGAAAGAATGCACGTTGTGCAGTATACTGCGTAACCATTTGCTTGATTCTCGGCATTGCCTAAGCGATATCTTCCTCCTGAGAAAGCTTGAATGAGATTCGAAAAAGGGGTTGTCAAAAAACTATAAATAAACATTAGGTATATTGAACCTATCACAACAAGAAGAAGCGCGATTTTCCGAGCTTTCGTATTGGCCAAAACATAAACGCCAAATAAAAGGAAAAATGGATAAAACAAACGAACTAGGCTTAAAACGTTGGAAAGCGAGTGATCGGAAAAGACCAAAAAATGAAGGGAGGAATAGATGACAAATATAACGAAGGGTATAACCAGAAACGAAACTTTTGTTAGTCGTTCTTTTGAAAAAGGCAGGTAAAGACAAATACAACCGATTAGGCCATATTCCACAACATTGCACAGTAAGTTAAATCTGGGGATATAAAAGACAATTGGAAGCAACAAAACATACAAAAAAACAAGTCCAAGGAGGAACCATTCGATCCCTCTTTTTTTCAAATATATAAAACGGAAGAGCCGTTTCATTTTTTGCGAACCCTCCTCGGATAAATTGCAAAAACAAAAGCGGCGCCTATTGCCACGAGGATGCCGGGCCCTGAACAGAGATACAAAAAAGTATTAAAACCAGAAAATGCGTATACAACTTGCCAGAGTAGTTCCAAAGAAAAAACCGTTAACAATGCAGCATAAGTGTAAACGTAGCCTTTTGCTTTCGAAAGCAAAGTCCAGCCAGGAATGGCTAGAACAAAAAAGGCCAAAAAACAAATGGCAAGGGTAGTGGGGGAATCCCACTTCTTTTCCAGATCTTTATAGAGCTGTTCTGTATAATTCAGAACATTATTGTTTTTATCCACGAACATAGTTGAGAAAGAGTTACTAGCTTTGTCGGAAAAATCCCAAAAACCATTCAAAAGAGGTTTTGTTCGAGCGGAATTGGAAGGAGACACCAAATTGTATTTGTAGTTAATACCACGAACTTCGCTGTCGTGAAGCGCAATAAAATCCTTTGTTAATATCCGATTCAAGAATGATGATTTTGAAGGCGTGAAAACAGAATAAACAGAACACGTGATTTCCCTTTCTTCGATCTGACACGTATATGTTAATTGGGCGAGCTCACTCAAGTTATCGCTATTCAAGTCATCGGTGTAGGGTATATTCAAAAGTTTGCACGCAAAAGAAATCGAAAGCGCTGTCGCTACGGTCCCGCTGGTTTGCGGGTTGACTTCAATAATGCGGCAATCGTAGAAACTAGTTAAATCACTGATCGAAACGATGTTTTCCAATGTATAGTTGGTTTGATTGCAAATAATGTCCATAGCAAACCGCGTCGGAGAAAGAAATGAATAGAGCGAATCCTTATTTACATCCCTTTTGGCCACCGCATCTAAACAATCTTTAGCTCTTCGAAAAAGCTCTCCGTCCTTTGGAATTGCAGAAAACATGATCCTTTTTTCGATTCCGGAAATGCTAGTCTTTCGTTCTAGTTTGTAACAGGCATAGGATATAGACGGTTCAAAGCAAGTTGAATTAACCAAGGCATTTAAACAAGACGACGAGCAAAAAAGGATAATACCCAAAACAATTGAATAAAAGACTCCCAAGGCCTCCTTCCTTCGGGACTTTTTGATGTGCTTTTCCGCGGTGTTAAATGGCATTTGGTATTGAACTGTAAAAAGTCTCCATGTTTTTCAGATTCTTTTTGTGCCAGACATCAAAGTTGTCACATAAAGCCTCGTATAAAGGGTCACTCTTAAAAGAGAGGTAATGTGCGTAATACTTTAAGTAAATGGGGGAGACGCAAAAAAGCTTTGTAGAATCCCCAATCTTTTTGTAATTGGTCCTAAAAATCCCGAGATGAAGTCCGTGGTGAGGCCTATAATTATATGAAAGCGGGTCCTCGACCATTTCCCCGTTGGTTGTTGCCTGTGCCGGAACATGATCAAAACATTTTTCCACAACAAAATACCCAAATCGCTCATCATCGAACGCGCACAAATTAAATGGCAGCGAATCTTTACCCCAGGTTTTGCATCGCTTTAAAACATCTTTGAAAAAGTTGAGCTGCTTAGATAGTTTTTCAAAATAGGGTTTCGTCTGCATCATCATTAGTCCACTAATTCGTGGGGTATTATAAATAGCCCCTCTTTTTGAGAAATCGCGATATTGTTCCAAACCGTTCTTTATAATTTGCTTTAGTTTTTCAAAAAAAGAGTCAAAGGTTGGGAGCGGGGCGTTTGGTCTGACAATGTTGCTGTAGGGGAGACCCAAAAAAGCCATATGCTTTTCGTGCTGTTCAAATAATGAAGTGCGTTCTGGACAAACCAATAAATCAACATCCCCATGATAAATCTCATCAAAAGACTTCAAATAGTCATCACATATTAACCATCTTGCTGCTCGCAAAACTTTATTGGGGATTTGTCCTCGACGAACACCAAGTTCTTTGCCGATATTAATTGTGTGGATGGAAAACAAAAAGCCATTAGCTCGGAGTAATTCCAAATTTTTTCTGACCCTCTTTGTTAGTTTGTTCGAGACATAGAACACGGCTTCCACTCCGGGGTAGGCCTTGTTCGCAAAGAAGATGTATTGTGGAATAAATGTTTGATATTTAGTTCCGTAAACGAAACACATAAAGCATCTTTTCATTGTATAAACTCCAGCGACTATATTTTGTTCATGTTCTTTAGCACTTTGACTATTTTTGGGGCATTGAGCAACCACACTAGGAAACAAAAGGGAATATAGGTAGACGCTATTAGAAGGATCTGGTTTTTGATGTGGGCATCCAAGAAGAAGGTTTTTAGGGCGAAAATGCCCCCGAACAAAACGGCCCCTTCAATCAACAAAAGAATTGTATCTTTGATTTCAAAAAAGTCACTAAATCTGCAATTGAGGATTCTTTTTGAAATCACAAAAAACCCCATGTATAACAAGGTATGTGAAATTAAGGTTGCAACGGCCGGCCCAACAATGCCAAGGGCAAAGTACAAAAGGTAATCCAGCCCAATATTTACTACGACAGATATGATTCCCAAAAGCAAAATGCTCTTAGTCTTATGTGCGCATCTCAACACTAACGAGAGGTTGAAAAGAACCGGAATTTCGGACAGGGCATAAATGGCAAATACGTGTTTTCCGATTACGTATTCTTCGCCATAAAGCACCGTCATCATTTCGCCCGAACATAATACGACTCCTATGCAAAGAACGGCGGTTGTCATGAATCCGATATAAAGGTAGTTCCTGTATACTCGGACTATTCTATCGTTTTCGCCGGCTGAATAGAGTTTTGTTACGACGGGAGCCATGATTGTGACAAATGCGGCAGTGACTAGATTGAAAGGTAGCACTCGAGCAGAAAAATTGAAGATTCCCTGCGTTTCAGTTGAAACAAATTGAGAGACTATGATCTTATCCGAGTACCGATTGATTGTTGAAACGATAGAATACGCAAACAAGGGCGCAGCAAAAGAGACGGTATCTTTTATTACTTTCTTATCAATTTCTTTAAAAGATATTTTTACTATTTTTTTGTGGATGTAGATCCAAAGGAATATGAGAGGAATGAGAGATGAAACTACCAAAGAGAGGACGGTAATGAGCAAATTGCGAAAAAGTATTGATCCAATTGCGGTTCCAGCTAAATTTAATACCACGCAAACCAAGGACATGATTGAAACAAGCTTTGCTTTATCAGACGAAAGCAACACCATATAGGTGAGATTCAAAAGGCAGACAACGATTGGGTAAGAGGAAACAATGAATAGGGGCACCAGAACGCCTGGATTGTCGTAATAAAAGGTCAAAGGTTGTGCCAAAAGGCAAATGACTGCGGCTGTGATGAGCCCTAGGATTACTTGAATGAACAGGGTCGAAGATAGGATTTGGCTTTTATCTCTCTCTCCATCACTGTTATAAAAATAATTTAGAGCGTCGGTAAGAGAGAATTGGCAAATAGTGGTGGCGAGAGACTCGACGAGAATGACTTGGGAGTAGCTGCCTGCCTCAGCCAAAGAAAAGCTATGCGTAATTATTGACGACACGGCAAAAGACATAACCGAAGTCAAAACGCGAACAATGGCAAACAACAAAGAATCGGATCCCAGTTTAAAATGGCTTTTTTCCGAAGGATTGTCCTTGTTGCTTGGGTTTGTTTGCGCAGTTGGGGCGTCCATAGAAAATAAGTTATTCCCAATTGTATTTTTATGCAATAAAAATGCGGATTTGCCCATTCCGAATGGGCGAAAGCCGCTCACAGTTGCGTTTTGATTGTTTCTCAGCCCCGTTCTTGAAGTTGGCTTTTGGGGAGCGACATGTTTGTAAGGCTGTGCAGGAGAGGATGGCAGCGGGTGTCTACAACAAGGTTTGCCGAACAATGCTTTATGAGAATCCTTTGGTATTGACATGTTCATCACCCGCCCTATAATTGCGTTCATATGAACACGTTGTAGTCGTTCATTTGAACAAGGAGAAACCCAATTATGAAAAAAATCGCAGGCTTGCTTTGCATGCCCATGCTTGTTGTTGCCGCGGCATCTGCCCTTACGAGTTGTGGAAGCCAAAAAGAACAGGTCCTCATCTATTCCACCGCCGAAGAAGAGAGGGTCGCCTTTATGAAGGCGGAACTCAACGCCCAATTTCCGAAGTATGACATCGTCTTCCAAGAGATTGGAACTGGCGCCTTGGTTAGCAAACTTCAAGGCGAAGGAAAGAAGACGGATTGCGATATTATCCACGAGCTTGAGATTACCAACATGGAAACCTTGCTAAAAAGCAACAGCGAGTTTTTCTATTCGTTGGATGATTACGATTTTGGTCAATTCACCAGCACTGTTCTCCCACATTCGCATAAGAAATACGCGCCAGAATGCATGACTTACTGCGCCGTCGTTTACAACAAACAGGTTTTGGAAAGCAGGGGTCTTTCCGCTCCTCGGACTTATGAAGACCTGCTTAACCCTGCATATAAGGATTTGATCTCTATGCCGAATCCCAAGAGCAGTGGAACCGGATACGCCTTCTACAATGGCCTTGTGAGCGACATGGGCAGAGAAGCCGCTTTGGCTTATTTCGATGAATTGAAAGGGAACATCAAAGAGTTTACCACCAGCGGTTCCACCCCCCTCAAAGGGGTCGATCGCGGGGAAATCGCCATCGGGTTCGCAATGCTTTGGCAGTGCGTGGAATATAAAGCGAAAAACGCAAACCTCGAGTTTACCTATCTGGACAAGGGCCTTCCCTACAATCTGTATGATATGGCCATCATCAACGGAAAGCAGGAAAGACAGGCCGTGAGGGATGTCTTTGATTATATCTTCACGACATTGAATAAGAGGGATGTTGAGAAATTCGTTCCCGACCCCGTTTACCGCGAGTATACGCCCGAAAACGAGGATTATCCAACCGGTCTTACCGCAATCAATATGCAGGGGATTACCGATCCTGACTATAAAGCTGATTTGCTTGATGCCTGGAGAGCCTAAACCAAATGAGCCAAGCAGTTATATTGCGGGCAGAACACATCACCAAAAAATACGGAAGCAGGGTCGTCCTTGACGATTTTAGCTTCGACATTTATAAAGGCGAGTTCCTGTCTTTGCTTGGTTCTTCCGGGTGTGGAAAGACTACCCTGCTTAGGCTATTGGTGGGCATTGAGAGCCCAACGTCTGGCAGGCTATATAAATTCGGTGAAGATATCACTGATAAAACCCCGTACGAAAGGAACATTGGGATAGTTTTCCAAAACTACGCCCTTTTTCCTAATATGAGCGTTTATGACAACATTGCCTATGCTCTATCCCCAAAGCATCTCCCCAGGAAAGAGGCTCGTGAGAAGGTTTTGGAGATGATTGAGACGGTGGGGTTAAGCGATCATATTTACAAAAAACCAAAAGCTCTTTCCGGGGGACAACAGCAGCGAGTGGCTATCGCGCGTACCCTAATTACTAATCCTGACGTCATTCTTTTCGACGAACCGATGAGCGCTCTCGACGCAAACATTAAACTTGCGCTTCGGGCGGAGCTCAAAAGCATCCAGAAAAAGATAGGGGTCACCATGGTATATGTGACTCACGATCAAGAGGAAGCTTTTGCCCTTTCGGATAGAGTCATGATAATCGACGATAACCAAATCGTTCAGCTAGACAAGCCGGCGGCCTTGTATAACCGGCCAGTTAACAGCTTCGTGAAGAGTTTTGTCACGGATCAGCTGGACGAAAAGGTCAGATCGATTTTGGCGAGCATTAAAGATGAGTAAATCCCGCATCATCAATTGGTTTAGGAAATCCTTCCCGACCACACAGTTATTGCGGTGCATATATATTGGCCTTGTTTTTTTGTTTTGCTTGCTGCCGCTTTTCTTTCTTCTTTTAAATATCGCCCAAGAAGACGCCTCCTTTGTGCTTCATGACAGTCTCTTTTTCGAGGCGTTGAAAAGCTCCCTGCTATACTCTTCGCTAAGTGCCTTGCTTTCGACGCTTTTGGCTTTATTGACTGCGTATTTCCTGACGAGGGCCTCAATTCCATCTAGGATAAAAAAGCTTTTCTCGACACTTTTTACCTTGCCAATGCTGATTCCTACCCTATCTATTGGCCTTGGTTTGAGAACCCTTTTTGGGATTAACGGTTTTTTGGACAAGCTCTTCGGGATCGAGACCGGTGCAATTGGGTTCTTTGGCTTGGTGTTGGGCTCTATCATCGTTTCTTTCCCGCCTACGTTTTTGATTATCTACGACGCTTTGCAGTACGAGGATAAGGCCCCTTATGATGCCGCCGAGATTATTGGCATCCACCGGTTTTCGACGTTCGTGAAGATAACTCTTCCCTACTTAATCAAACCCTTAATCACTGCTTTTTTTGCCTGCTTTACTTTGATCTTTTCCGATTATGGCATTCCCATGGAGTTGGCCGGGAGAGTAAAAACTTTGCCGATGTATCTCTATGAGCAATTCAATTCCACATACAAATATGGTCGCGGGGCATTGGTTGGCTTATTCTTGCTCATTCCTGCCCTGACCTCTTTCGTGGTTGATTTGTTCCTAAAGGAGGATGGTGGTGGGGACGCCTCTCAAACGAGAATAAAATCACCGGTTTGGTTCAATGTGATTGCCATAACCGTTTCTTCGCTTGTGCTTTTGCTTATCGTGGCTCCGGAATTAGCTTTCGTCTCCCTATCTTTTATCAAGAGCTTTCCAAATGACATGACCTTCACTCTCGACCACGTGAAAAATGTTTTTGTTAACACTGGCGGAGTGGGCCTCCTTGTCTATGTAAAAAACTCAATTCTAATGTCTCTATTGACGGGATTGATCGGAACGGTACTTGCCTATACGATTGCCTACTTTTCTACAAGGTTGAGCGGCATTACGAGCAAAATTCTTCACTTTATTTCCATATCTTCTATCGCTATTCCTGGTATTGTCTTGGGCGTTGGTTATATCTTCCTTTTTAAAGAAACAAACGGTTGGTTTTATGGGACTCTGGCGATTCTGATTGCGGTCAACATCGTCCATTTTTTGGGTTCGCCATATCTCATGGCTCGTAACTGCTTCCTTAAGATGAACAAGGATTATGAGATTGTCGGTCAAACCATTGGAGTGGGGAGATTTAGGATTTTTTGCCAGGTCCTCCTCCCGAACTCTTTATCGACGCTGATTGAGATGTTTTCTTTCTTCTTTTTGAACAGCATGATCACAATCAGCGCGGTAGCGTTCTTGTTTACCTATAAAACCCAACCATTAGCGCTTCAAATCAATACATTCGAAAAGAACGGCAATTATGAAATGCAGGCCGTTGTTTCTTTGGTCATTCTGACAATCAATCTTCTATTTAAAGGAATGTTTTTCGTTATCGCGACTTTGCTAAAGAGAAAACTCAAAGGAAGAGAAGGAGGGAACACCATGAACTTATCGCGCTTCCAATTCAATCTGCTGGCTTTCCTAGAAGAAAACGGCGGGGACAAGTATTCGCAGCGGCAGCTTGCGGATAAATTGACTCTATCCCTGGGGACGATTAACAGAATAATCAGGGAAACCAATGAACTTGATTATATTTCCACAGCGAGTGATGGGCGCTTATTCATTACGGAGAAAGGCCTGAAAGCGCTGGAGCCATATAAAGTCAGGAAGGCAATTATCATCGCGGCCGGATTCGGATCAAGGATGGCTCCAGTCACCTTGGATACACCGAAGCCGTTAGTAAGAATTAACGGGGTTAGGATTATCGATACTTTGTTGGATGCCCTATACGCGAAAGACATCAAGAATATAACCATCGTAGTTGGGTATAAAAAAGAGCAGTTTAAGCAGCTTCTAGACAAGTATCCGACATTAAAATTTGTTGAGAACCCCCTCTATAACGAAACTAATAACATTTCGTCCGTTTTCGCTGTTAAAGACTTGATTGACAGATGTTATATCTGTGAGGCAGACCTAATCGTGTCAAATCCCAAGGTCATCACCAAATATCAGTATACTTCTAATTATTTAGGGGCTCATGTTAATGAAACGGACGACTGGTGCTTTTATAAAAAGAACGGACACATTGACCGTGTGGAGATCGGCGGAGAAGATTGCTATCACATGATAGGAATTTCATACTGGAGCGAAGCCGATTCTGAAACGCTGAGAAACGACATCGTTAAGGTCTTTAATTCGAGGGGGGGCAAGGAGAAGTATTGGGATAATGTTCCTCTCACCGTTTGCAAAAAAGATTTCAAACTTGAAATCAGAGATTGCGCAAAATCGGACGTCACAGAAATTGATAATTATTCTGAATTGATCCTCCTGGATCCTTCTTATAAAGATTACGTTCCGAAACTCGGATAATTCCCGAATTAAGCGGACCCCCTATTTTGCACCGACCTTGGTGTTTGCCTTTTGCTTTGTGAGACGGAGATTCGTTGCCCCTCCAAAACCATTCTATATCCATTCAAAACGTAGGACAGATATTGGAAATAGCATTAAAAATGCAATAAATGCTTACAGAAATGAAATCAATATGTAAAATACCAACATGAATCTTAAGAAAACACGCAAAAACTGCAAATTAACACAAGCGCAAGCTGCGGAAGTTGTGGGTGTCCCTCTCAGGACTTACGTGTCCTATGAAAACAACGAAGAAAAGGCGGATAAACTGAAACTGTCCAGGATGATAGAAATCCTAGAGGATTATGAATCTAAAGATGCATCTACCCTGAATAACAAAGTCCTTTTGGTCACCGGCGGGACTGGTTCTTTTGGTCACGCCGTTGTTAATCGCTTTTTAAAAACAGACATAAAGGAAATCCGAATCCTGTCTCGCGACGAACAAAAGCAAGACGACATGCGCAAGGCATATGACAACGGAAAGCTTAAGTTCTATATCGGTGATGTCCGCAATCTAGATTCCATCATCGATGCCTTCAAGGGCGTTGATTATGTATTCCATGCCGCGGCGTTGAAACAAGTCCCTTCCTGCGAGTTCTATCCCATGGAAGCGGTGCGTACCAATGTTATTGGTTCCGATAATGTTATTACCGCCTGCGTGCGTAACCATGTTAAGAAAGCGATATTCCTATCTACGGATAAAGCCGCTTACCCAATCAATGCTATGGGTATTTCCAAAGCCTTGATGGAAAAGAACGTCATCGCCCGTTCCCGTCAATTGCTCCCGGGCGATCCCGTTCTTTGCCTAACCCGTTATGGCAATGTCATGGCCAGTAGGGGATCCGTTATCCCTCTATTCCTAAATCAGATTCATGAAGGCAAACCTATTACGATCACCAATCCCGAGATGACCAGATTCATGATGACCCTGGATGATGCGGTGGACTTGGTTCTATATGCCTTTGAACATGGCGAGCAGGGTGATCTATTTGTTCAGAAAGCCCCCGCGGCGACGATTGAGACATTGGCCAAAGCCGTCATTGAACTAACAAATTCCAAGACCGGCATTTCCTATATCGGCACCCGTCACGGTGAAAAGCTCTATGAGACATTGATTACCCAAGAGGAAATGCTTAAGGCTATCGATCTAGGCAACTTCTTCTGCGTTAAGGCGGATAACCGCGATCTTAATTACGATAAGTACTTCACCACCGGGAATAAGAAACTTAATCTCGGTGAATCTTACACTTCCCATAACACGGGCCGCCTCGATGTCGAAGGCATGAAGTCTCTACTTAAGAAACTGGAGCTCTTCGGCGGCCCGGTTAAGCAACATGAATAATCTATTTGTTTCATAAGTCTAATCGGGTATGATAGGCCTTCAGGGACAGTTTATGCCCCCGTTTCCCTGTCTTTATGGCCGACAACAAATACCAGTTCAAAACCTCGCAAAAGATTTACCTGCCGTTTAAACGGCTTATCGCTATCTTCGGTTCTATTGTTGGGATCATTCTTTGCTTCGCTCTCCTTTGGTGGTGGGTGATCCCCGTCAATTGCTTCTTCACCAGATTCCACCCGTTCTTTGTTCAGGAACGTGTTGGAAAACACAAAAAGGTCTTCAAGATGGTCAAGTTCCGTTCCATGCGCTTGGACGCCAACCCGAATTTGGCCCCCTCGGATATGGACGCCTCCTCTCAGCAGTCGATGGAAACCGGCTTTGGCAAGTTCCTGAGAAAGACCTCCATCGACGAGACGCCCCAGTTGCTAAACATCTTTATCGGCCAGATGGCCTTCATCGGTCCTAGGCCGGGTTCCGCGCATAACGAGGAAGAGCTCATCGCTGCGCGTGAATCCTATACCCCGTCGGCCTATGATGTCCGGCCCGGCTTAGGCGGATATGCCCAGCTTAAAATGCAGCGGGAGCATGATCCCGAAGAAAAAGCCAAGTTAGACCATGAATACGTGGAGAAGATGAATTTCTGGTTCGACACCAAGATTTTCTTCGGGACCATATTCAAACTATTTGGTTCCGGCAAAGGAAGATGACCTAAGGGTCGTTTTTTCTCAATCCATCGTTTTCTCGAAAACGCTCATAACGCCTTTCGTCGCTAGGACAGCAGGCCTAGAATCTTTTATATGGGCAAAAAAGCAATGGTTCGGTGCCCCATTTGCGGGGAAATAAAAAAACCGACAATGGATCACGTTCCTCCCCGCTCGTGTAAAAACAAAGAAAGCGTTATCAAGATTCGTTTGTTCCCGGGCGGTCCTCATTCTAGAAAAGAAGAAATTCAACAAGGCGGGTTGCATTTCTCTTATATTTGTTCCGATTGCAACAATGCTGTTTTGGGTGCCCGCGGCGATAAAGAACTGTCTTCTCTTTTCCACGCAGTTCTAGGTTCTGGTGGGCCGATTGTTTCGTGGCAAGGTGACATAGGAGGGTTAATCAAATCCGTGTTCGGGCATATTCTTGCAACGGACGAGTATTCGGAAGTTACCTATGATCAAGAAATGCGTGATTTCATTCTGCGGGACGCTCTCCCCGCGAAAGCTCATTTATATCTTCTTTATTATCCCTATAAATGTGTGTTCATCATTCACGACGCTTTACCTTTTACGATTATTCCGCGGCTTTGGTCCTACCCAAAACTGCAGGATGGAGCAATGGTATCTTGCCTCTACTTTTATCCCTTGGCATTTATAGTGACCGACCCAGGTTTCTATAAAGCTGGTGCTATTGATTTGACCGAGCTCTATCCCAAAGGGAAACAGTGTTTTGAGGTAGATAAAAGGTCATTCAGAAATCAATTGATTGACCAGACGTTTCCTCCGGATTGGCCTTGTTCTATTGGAGGACTGGATGATATTGATATGGTCGATTGTTTGGGGTCAGGTCGAGAAGGGGAAAAAGCCCAGTTTGTGTTGCCGAAAAGTGACGGCGGCTAAAACCTGGTTTATTGTTTCTTCTAATTGAATTCACATGAGATTTGGGTCTTGAATGCGGATAAGATTTCCTCTTTTATCAAACGGGGAGAAGCTTTTCTAAAATAATAGCCCCCCAAGGATACAAGTATTTTGAAAAACCCAGTTCTCTCTTCGGAACCTGTTTTCATGGCGTTGGTCGGTCTGGCTTTGTTGACAGGATAGTTCGAAACTATATTCAGACTATTCGGCGCTGGTCGCCTTTTCTTTCCCCATAGAATCCTTACCAACCACCCTCATATCAGGCCTATTTCTTCGCTTTTAACCTGCCTATATCCCCTTTTGCTATATAATGCTTATGTATCTAGGAGAGTATCATGGGATTAAAAGCAGTAGGCGATGCCCTTAAGGCCGCTTTGGTATCGAGGCAGAACATCCATAAAAGCACCGCCATTATCATTTTTAATGTCATTGCTATGCTATTATCCACGGCTAACCTAATCGCTTTATCTATTCGTAGCTACATGGTATCGCCCATAGAAGGTTCTATGAATTGGGGCGCTTTCTTTTTGCTTAGGATCGGCGGGGGATGGCTAGGGATCGCCTTGCCTTTATGTTTCTATGTCATGGGGGCATTGCTGATCCTAGGCTTCATCCTCAATATTCGCGGGTGGCGCCTAAAAGGGGTGAACCCCAAGATGTATTGGCAGGTCTTCTTGGCCGCGGCGAACATGGGAGCGCTTTCGGTGTTCGCCATCCCCGTCTATTACTCCCATGCCTGGACGGATATCGAAGCATTGATCTATCCCATATTGCTGATCCTCCCCTTTGGCTTCTTCGCCTTATCCTCCCTTATTGAGATGTCGATTTCCTTATTCGGCTACCACTAGGTGGGGATGCATAAAAGCATAAGCCCGATGCGTGGATTCGCATCGGGCTATTGCTTATATGGATAGGATATTAGGCGTTGCTGACGGAGCCATCCTCGGCGATCACATAGGGTAGGGTGGTGGTGCCGATATCAGAGAACACGGCTTCTGATCTAAGTAAGCCGGATTTCTCCACGCCTTCTAGTTGGCTGATCGTGCATTCGATGGAGATCGAAGACATATGGAGATCGGCATCCATCGTGAAGACAAGAGAATAGTTAGAGATGGTTTGGCCTTCATCAATCGTGACCAGGGGCGCGAGCATATACACCAATTGGATCAACTGGGCTTGGCTGATGTCCTTGCTCGGGTCATTGACATAGGACAAACCATCTGACCCTTCTTTCGCGGTGGCGGATAGATAGGTCGAGCAGAAGGTTCCGCTGAAGCAGGCGAAGGTGGTGTAACGGTCATAGTAATGCTGATAGGTGGATTCGGATAACGCGTAGTTCCAGATGTCCCCTTCGCCTTTGCTGCAATGCCAGATGGCGTTAGGACCATTGTAATAGCCCGAATTGCGTTCCACCTGATATAGGCCATCTTCGGTATATAGCTGGGTGGCGGGGTTCTTTTCTTCGAACGGGAACCTGGATTCCCCATCATAGGAATCGATGGTCGTGACCTTGGTGAAATTCATCCCCGCTTCGTTGATCGCGTTCTGCAGATCCCCGATCGTGGGGTTAAGGGGATCGCCGATGGCGTTCACCTCTTTTACGGACGCGCATCCAAGTAGTAGGGGCGCGCACATAAGCGAGAATAGGCAGGCTTTGTTCCTAACCATAATAGGGGGCTCCTTATCGTCGCCCCCATTATAGATGAACCTAGCAAAGCAAGGAAGGAGGGCGCC
>OCTW011595568.1_pt1 | contig 22093 bp, 27 predicted proteins | sample 1539671 | NCBI WGS metagenome assembly OCTW01 (sample SAMN02144230, study PRJEB22623) | gut metagenome | biome: sheep rumen | host: Ovis aries | place: New Zealand
CCATTTCCATTTTTCTTCAGAAATAGGGCTTTTGATCACGCCATACTGTGTGGTAGCCGCTTCGATGACCTCATTGTTCCCGATGTAAAGGCCAACATGGCCCCGGTCATCATCTGTCCCGGTAAATACTGCAGTCCCAGGCAGAAGCGGCAAACCGTCCGCCCTGTGCCCCCGGATGATGCTCCCTTTCTCTGTGCAGTATTTGTTATACATCGTGTTGCTGCCGTGGTACATATACCCGCCCAGCTCCTTGAACGCCCAGGAAAACAGCCCGGAGCAATCAACAACATGGCGGCCTACCCACTGCATACCGAACTTCTTGATCATGTCCCTGGTGGCCGCGTCCTGTTCCGCCTGGGTCCAGATCCCGCCAGCCGTACCCCAGATATAGCCCCAGTGATTATCCAGGGCATACTGGAACTTTGCTATCAGATCCGCCGCTCGAATGCTCATGTGATCACCTCCATCACGTTGCCTGCGGGTCGATGTAGTTCAGAACCTCAACCGAGCCGCCGGACTTACTGGATGTGTAGCACCTGAAAAGATATAGCTTGTTCTTCTCAAAGAGCTTCACTCCGCTGGTGTTGCCGGATGCCTTGATGTTGCGGATGATGTAACTGTCATCCCATGACTCTATCTCGAACCCTTCCTCGTCCTCGATGTACCTCGGCACATCGAAGCAGAGGTAATACTGCCCGTCCTGAACCGAAAAAATATCGGCCGTGGTTTTCAGGACGAAGAGATCGCCTGCTTTGGGCCAGTAGCCTTCTCCGGTTCCGGTAGTGATGTTGAGTCCGTAGGCGATTTCCGGGTCAGTGATGATGCCTTCAATGCGTACCAGCTCTCCGCTCTCGAAGCGTGGGATATCCATGCCGATGCTAACCTGTTCCGTCAGCAGGGTGACCTGTTGCTGAAGTTTGGCAATCTGATCCGCCATGCCCTTTTCAATCCTATCAATCCACGTCCGCCATGGATCCGGCGGCTCCTCGCTGCCGTTCAGCGCATGGTCTACAAACGTGTCATAGATGAAACTCTTTGCGATCACGTCCCCCTCAGCGAAAACCAGCTCAACCTTCCCGCGGCCAACCCGAGCCAGGTCACCGCTCTGGATGGTCCAGCAGACCATCCCGCTGGAGACGTCCACATTTTCCGCCGCCACCGGATAGGCAGCCAGGTCACCCGGCCGCTTGTGCAGCACGGTGACCACCGCCTCCGGATACAGCGTCAGAATCTCCGCCGATTCCCGGAACCGGAGCGTCCGGTGTTCGTTTTCCCCAAGTCTGCCGATGTGATTCAGCCTCTTGGTCACGTCCAGGTAAATCATGTTCTCCACCTCCGTCATATATATCATTCCCCTCAATGCAAAGGGCGGGCACCCTTGCTCAATGGGATACCCGCCCGGCCTTCATGGAGGGAAACCATGAAGCATAATGGAACCAGTCCAGTGATTTAAAGTGTTATTTAAAACGTACTTTTTGTTATTGATATCTTCCAATATATCCGCTTGTCAGGCTGTTGCTTTCTGTGATCCCAATACCCCAGACGGAATTTGCATAGATGGTTGTTGTTCCACCACCTGTTGCGCTGTAATAAATTCGGTAAACACTTCCAACCTTTACAATGCTTGATCTGTACATATATTTATCCCAATTATCAGCACCACCGACAACCTTTACCGGGGTTTGATATGTTATATTGTCGGAAGATATTGCCATGAACAAACTGCATTTTGCCGTTGCAATCTGTGTGCTGTTCCTGCACATCACAAGCATTGCGTATGACGATCCGTCTTTGATTACATCCAAATGCCACGGATTTACTGCTGTTCCGTCATCTGTATATGTCAGGTTGAACGATCTAATATTTGTCCAATCCGTTACATCAGATACTGGTGCTTCATAATAGTCAATGTGAACACCGTTTTCTCCGCTTACAACCCAGATGCAATACTTGTTATTGTCAATGATAATAGCAGGAGAAAGCAACCTGTCATAACTTCCGCTTGTGTTGCTATATACCAATTCTTTGGTACTCCATGTAACACCGTCCGTTGTTGTCTGCCTGTATATGGTTTCCTCAATCGGAGGATCGTTTGCATCACGTACATACCGATACCAACACTCAAGCGTAGAATTGGCAGTATTATAAACCAGATGCGTATCGGAGTTGTATCCGACACCGTTCGGATCGTCAAGGGGATTCCCTTCGATATTTGTCCACGCATATCCATTATCCGAATAAGCAATGCAAGGGTTTTCATAACCGTCTTGGCTATAAGGATACGGAGTATATGCCATCCAATATTTGTGACCACCGAATCCGTTCTCAAAATACAAAACCTTCGGATGAACATTCTGCGTATTGCCAAGATAGTTTTTAAGGCTTATTGGAGAAAACGCATTTGCAAAAGCAATATCATATTCGCTGTTTTTTATTATTGCCTGCAACGCATTGTAAGCACCTTTTGCGGCTATATTTTTCTTCGTTTCTGCCTGTACATAATCATAATCAGCAATCCGTTTCCATGTACTCCAGTTTCCGCCAATCAATTCACGGGTGTACCAGTTGTTGTTCGTTGAAATATACCATTGGTGAACAGCGGAATCATAGGTAAGCGTGAATACCGTCAATCTTCCGCCTGCGTTTTCTGGTATATGTAAAATTGTATTTGCTATTGCGACCGTCATGACTTTGTAATTCCCCGGAGTCGTGAAATCATCAAAATCACTTTCCGATGTTACTTGTGTGCAATACAACTGCCCAAGTTCCATTTCTGTTCCGCTGTTTATTGGAGTCCATACTGTCCAACTGCTGTTGTAAATACGGGAATACATCCTGTTCGTGTTTGTAATAAAAATCTGTGAAACGATTGCAGATGCTGAAGTCGCAAGCACAACAAGCCTTCCGCTGTATTGCTCCGGTATGTTATCTATTGTTCTGGCAATTGCCGCAGTATAAACAATATAACTCCCTGCCGTTTTATAATCATCAAGATCGCTGTTTGATTGAATCTGTGAAATATAGTTTGTCTTTGTTGGAATAGGAGCACCAAGGTTTGCTATCTGCGTGGATACAAAAGAAGTAGTCGCAACCCTGCGCCACTCAATCCATGCGCCTGATGTATATGCTCTCCACGAAATATTTCCGCTCGTCCCCTCAAAAACTTGAAAGATTGCATTTTGATTTGTTAACGTATATACGGTAAGTCTCCCGCTTATTTCCTCCGGGATGTTATCTATACTTTCTGCGGTTGCTGAATCCGCAACAATATAATTTCCTGTTGAACCGTAATTGTTAAAATTGCTATTTGCCGGTACACTAACGGCCTTTGTATAATTTAACGTTTTAGATTTTCCAAAAACATCGTCCGTAAACTTATATACAAATGGAAATGGTGTATCAGCAATTAAATAATTAGAAATCAAGTATGCGGCATTCGCAGGTGCTTGAACAATTTGCATATTGCAAGCCCAATCACCGGAAGATGTGTAATAAGTCAACCGTTTTCCTATACTGTCAATAAATGTCCACGGCTTTGCAGATGCCGCACCAGATGCGTTAATTAAATACATATCACCCGGAACGCAACTATCAACGATGTATTTATAATTCACGGAAGGTACAATAACTGTCCTGTCAATCGTTTCTTGGGCGCAGTTAATATATCCACCGGAAGTGTAGGCTTTTTCTGTTCCGGGATTCATGCCCTCTAATGCGCTCTTTAAATCACTGACATCACTCTCGCTGGCGGCCTCAATGTTGCCCCTGGCCTGGGTCTTTTGTGCTGCCGTCAGGGTCTGTTCCGTGTCGAATCGGACGCTGCCGTTCTTCGCCGCGACCATCTGATCATAAACCGCAAGGATCTCCTGATAGGTGGGCACCGCAGCTGTCGGGGCCACCGCATCGCTGACAAACGTGTTATTGATCATGCCGTCAATGATCCTGATGGTCCCGGTGACCCCTCCGCCGATCAGCTTCAGCGCCAGGCAAAACTGGCCTTCATAGTCATACGCCGCCTGGGGCAGATCCACCCAGGCTTCATTTCCGCTGACCCCCGTGTTGCTCCCGGTGATCGCCAGATTCGTCCCGTTTGGCCGCATCATGTAGCCCTGGATGCTGCACCCGCTCAGGCTCTCCGGCTCTCCGTCCCGATAGACCCGCACGCCGAACCGGTCCGCTTTCGTGTCATCCTTGCCAATGTTGTGGCAAAGGAAGCTCCTGGCAATGTTCCCCGTGTTCAGTTCAACATCAAGGATATCCGCCTTGTAAACCGCCATCGTTTCCAACCTCCTTTAATTGGTCCCCAGCATCCGTGATACCTTGTCTATTGCTTCGTCAACAATTTCGTCAACTGCGCCGCCCGCCAGCTTGTTCAGCCGGATGGTTCCGCTCTGGATCGCGTACCCCGTCACTGTCCCGCCGGTCCGCGTCACGTTGCTTAATTTCAGCCCGGTCACCGTCTCCCGGATCGCGTCCCACTCCAGCTCCATCACCTGCAGCGTTGTGTCCAGCCCGATCCTTTCATCCTGGACTCTTACATAGTCATACAGCAGCACCGTTTCCAGCGCTTTATAATCCTTGTATTCGTCCGTGTCCCCCAGCATGGTAAAGTCCACCGTGATTTCCACCTGGGGGACATCTGCGTGATCACTTCTGAACCGCCGTTGCGCCCTGGCTTCCATTTCCGTCTTCAGCGTTGCCTCTGTCCATGTGGTGTCAGTCCCGGTCCCGTCATCCTTTCCGACCTGGCCTTGTACGTTCAGCCGCTCCATCCGGATCACCGGATAATTGCCGATCCTGCTGCTGTCCACATACACATCATCCAAATACATCTCGTTCCCGTCCGCGTCCTTGGCCACCGGCACCACGCTGGTAATCACGTCCCTGTCATCGATCGTCCAGTTGACCCCCAGCAGATTTTTGCCGTATTTCAGGCCCAGCCCGCCGACGTTCCCGGTATTCGCCATCTCAACGAACATGTCCCAGTTATCTCTTTTAAACGCCGCGTTGAAGTGAGGCACAATCCCGATGTCCGGATCCAGCAGCGCATAGATCAGGTTCTTCCCCCGGATAGTCTGCGTATAGTCCGATGCGTCCGAAATATTGGTGTAGATGTTCCCGGCCTCATAGGGCTCAAACAGCCCTTCTGTAGCCTGCCACACCGCCCGGCCCGCGCTGGCCTGTGTGATCACGGCCTCTTTGATCAGCAATCCCGCCGCGTCATTGCTGACGTGCTCCGCCTCCACCGTCACCGTCATTTCCCTGGTTTCCACCGTCACCTTCCGGATCCGGAACAGCTGGGTGGTGATCACCCGCGGCTGGACCTCCTCCGGCGTCAGGTGCTGTTCGTTTGTAAGCTGGCTCTGTTTAATGTATCCCACGATGCCCCCGGTATATGTGGCCATCTTCCACCAGGTATCCTCATACTGTCCCTCGATCCAGATCAGCCTTGTCCCCGCCTGGAGTGTGGCCACCGCCGACGCGCCCCGTGACTGGTTCGCGATCTTCGCCCACCAGCTGCACCTGTCTGGGCTGATGTGCGCGAATGGGGATGTCTCGTCGTAGTAGTTGCAGATATAATTCTGCCCGTTATGCCGCACCTTGGACCCGACCGGATACACCGCGTCGATGCTCCACGCGGGATAGGTGATTGGCTGTGGCTCGCTGGGTCCATCCCTCAGCACCGCCGTGTCCGTCGTGTCATACAGCCACACATCCGACCCGGCCCAGGAGTTCTTGATTTCTTCCTTCGGCACCGGCGTCCGGATGATGTTCCCCACCTGGAGCGTCTGCCATTTCCCCCATGGATCAATCGGATGCACCATGGTCAGGTCATAAGCCCCGCCCGCGATCTGATGCAGCTTGCAGCTGGTAGGGCACAGCACCGCGTCCCCCATGCCCTCATAATCCCGATATTGCAACCCGTCAAAGCAAACAATCACAGGTATCTCTCCCTCTTCGTGATTTTGATCTCGCTCCATCCGCTGCCGTCAATGTAGTTGGCCCCCTGGGACAGCCGCGGGAAAACGCCCGTGGCCCGGCTGAGCCATGCGGCCGGTTCGCCGTCTCCCACCACTACCCAGATCAGTTGACTTTCACAATCGATGTAAAGCTTCGCGTTGCTCACCGGCACCTGAGGCACCACGATCCGCTCCAGCACCGCTTCCCCGTCCACCGTCCGGCTGGTGCTGATGTTCACCAGGGCGCTGGTGCTGCCGCTTGCGCTCGGCGTCACCACAAACAGGGGCCGCGCCTCCACGTCCCCCGCGTTGATGACATCCGTGGCCGCCGTGATCGTGACCGCCGTGTCCGTGATCAGCTCCTTCAGCGGCTGACAGTACCACTGCACCTCCCCGGTCCATACGTCCAGGTTTTTGGATACCTTGCTCAGCGTCACCGCGCCGATCACCCGCGCCCGCTGCTTCCGGTCCGGTTCTCCGCTCACCGTCAGATACCCGTCCCCCCGCAGCCATTCATACACCGCCCGCACGTTGTGCCATCCCGTCACGCTGATGGTGGCCGTGCGGATGTAGCTGTTATAGATGTGCTGGCCTTCTGTGATGGTCAGATCACCGTCCCGCCCAGGAATCTGGATGTGCTGCACCCGCTCTTCCGGCCGGATGATATCCATAGGCCCCCGGAGCCGGACCCCCCGGCTCCGGCAGTCAACGCCGTTCCAGATAAAGTAACTCGCCATCAGACCGCCCCCTTAAGATCCATATCCGCTCATCCTCCGCCGGTTCGCGCTGGCCATCGCGTCCGCCAGTCCCTGAGCGTCTGCCCCGCTGTTCATAATCATCTTTTCCACATACAGATTCGAGTTATACGACCGGCTGCTTACCTCCCGCGCCGGAACCACGCGCTCCCCTGCATGGAGGATCGCCGGATACCCGTCAAACGGGACCGACCAGATCCCATTGGCATGATACCCGAATCTCCCAACAGATCCATTCCCGATATCCGCCAGCAGGCTCATTGTTCCGCCACCTGTGCTCCCGCCATAACCGGCCCCGTTCCGCACGCTCAGCACCACCGGCACCGTCACTGGCCCGATGACCTTTGAAATGGCCTCCGCCGCGTTCTCCGGTACAACCGGTTCCGTCGGAATCTCTACCTCTTTCCCACTCTCTCCAATGAGACGGTTCCATTCATCAAGCAGCTGTCCAGGCTCGCCCAGGATGCTGCTATTGCTGGCGCTGTGATCCTCTGTCCATTTCTTGATTCCATTGACATACATCTGGCCAATCTCGCCCCAGTAGCTTGTTTCCAAGAAATCATTCCAGTTCTTAGGAAGTGTTTCTGTAAGATATGTTCTGATTGTATCTATCGCGCCTGCCATCCCCTCGCCATTGCGCAGACGCTGACCGACTTCCGTGTTATTCATGAACCAGTCACCAACCACGGCCCCATTCATCAGGCCGCTCACGATTCCGATGTTCCCGGTAATTCTGTTGGTAACCGCTTCTGTGGCTCGACCAAGCCATCCGCCACCGCCTCCGCTCGCAGCGCTGGCTGCCACATCGCCGCCGATGGTCAGGCCCTTTAGTCCTGCAATGATCTTGAGTGCTGTCAGTACACCCTCGGAGATTTTCAAGGCACCAAAGCCAATCGCAATACCTTCCAGGGCTGTTATAACATCGCTCTTATGATCTGCTATCCACTCAAAGCCTTGCTTTAACCTGTCAAATACCGCAACAAAGTTTTCAACCACGTCTTCCGGATCGATCTTCCCCAGATCCTCAAACAGCGTCCCGACGCTCTCGCCCAGCTTGGATATCATATCCTGGCCTTCCGGCGTCTGGCTGTAATCGATCAGCCTGCCCAGCAGATCGCTGACCGATTCCGCCCCCTTCGTCAGCGCTGGAGCCAGCCCGCCCAGCACTTCCGTCTTCAGCGTGTTGAAGTTCTGCTGCATCTGCGTCACGGTGTCGTTCAGCTTCGCCATCTCTCCGATGGTTTTTTCCGACACTGTTTTTTGCTCGTCCAGGGCTTTCGTGTATTCATCCCGCCCCATGGCGAACATGGGCCGCAGCTCGTCCCACTTCCTTCCGAAGATCGCCTGGGCGTATGTCTCCCGTTCGTACTCGTTCCCCAGATTCTGCAACGCTTCGCCCGTCTCCCAGAAGATGTCCTCCCAGTCCCGCATCCGGCTGACCGGCCCGCTCTGCCCGGATTCCGTGACCCATTGCCGTGTGGAGATGCCCATCTTCTCGAAGGCCGTCTGGACATCCTTGCTCATGTCCCCCACGTTCTTCTGGACTCTCTTCCGCGCCTGGGCAATGGCCTCCACGCTGGTTTCGCCCCATGTCTTCGCCACGTTCTTCATGGCCTGATACTCTGTCGCGCTCATGCCGTTGATGATCGCCTGTGTGGCGATGTCATCCGACCACCTGGCGCTGTCCATGATCGCGTCCCAGATCTGCTCCGCCAGCCCCGCGGCCTTCCTCGCCGCGTTCTCCAGCCCGCCCGTGATCCTGTCGATCCCGCCGATCACCTGATCCAGGCTGATCTTCTTCCCGATGCTGTTCACGCTGTCGGCCAGGGTTCCCGCGCTCTTCGTCGCTGTCTGCTGGCTCTGATCCAGTCCATCAATGGAGCTTTTCGTCTCCAGCATGGCCGTCTGTGCGTTCAGCATCTGCTGCTCCAGCTTCTGGTATTCCACGCTGGTCGGCGCGATGCCCTGGGCCCGCATCTGCTGCAGCCCCTGCTGCAGTTGAGTGACCAGCGCCTTCTGCCGGTTCATCTTGTCGGTCAGCAGCTGGGTCTTCTGCTGCATATAGACCTGGGCGTCCCCGCCGGCCTTGAAGCTCGCTTCATTAACCTTCAGCGCCGCGTCCATGGTCTTGAGACTGGCCTGGGCTTCGCTCACGCCCTGCTTAAAGGCGCTGGAATCCGCGCCGATTTTAAAATCTACCCCTGCCATCTCTTAGCCCCCAATCGAAAATAAACTGTCATATTTCATCCGGTAGAAATAATAGTCGAGCACTTCGCCCGGCCTCATCCGGTTCACTTCGTCTTTTCTCAGCCCGGCGATCAGTCCGCACGAAACGATCCGCCGGTACGTCATTTCGCGGGCGCTTTTTTTCTCTCTTCCTCCGCGACCATGACGTCGATCTTCTGGCCCTTCTGATTTTCCTGTTCTTCCTCCAGAACCTCGCTGCGCATCCCGTTGTTGATTTCCAGTGATGCCATCAAAGCATATCCTATGATCTCCGACGGCAGCATGTGCCTCAGGACCCACTTCTCTGTCAGATCCGGATCCTGCCCCTGCTCTTCCAGCCCCGCGTTCCCCAGAATCTCGATCAGAATTCCGAGCTTTTTCAGCTTTTCCGGCTCCTGCGTTACGCTCATGGCCCAGCTGTTCGGGTCCTCCTCGTCCGTCAGATGCAATCCGAAAACCTCGTCCCGCATCTGTGCCACCGTGCATCCGATCCGTTCCTGGATCGCGATCATTTCATAGCTCGTAAACTGCAGCGGGATCGTCCGTCCGCCCATCGTGATTTCCGTCATTTTTCCCCGTCTCCTTATTCATCTGGCATAACTTCAGTGTTTGAATCCACAAAAACGGGGAACCCATCGCTGGATCCCCCGTATTCGTCCCCGCTGGCCTCTCAGGGCGTATAGTTCAGCAGGCTGTTGATCTTCGCCTTGGCTGCCGACAGCGTGTCGAAGTTACCATGCCACTGGAACCGGTTCTTTCCGCTGCCGTCGATGTCCAGCGGAATCGCACGGCCGTCCAGCGTCGGGTGGCCCCATGTGGTCTGTCCCTCCCGCGTCTGGCTGGTGTGGGTGTTTTCGTTGAAATGGATCTTCAGCGCGATCCATACCTCGTAGCTGTAGGACTGCGCGTCCTCGTTCAGCATCTTTTCGATGTAGCCGAATCCGCCATAGGGCGTCGGCGTGTCCGAGATCCACTGGCCGCCCATCTCCTGGCTGCCGGCTTCCTCGCCCAGCACCGCGATCCGCGCCGGATTGCTGATACCGGTGCTCTCGAAGCTCATCGTCATGCCGCTGGCGCCGTTGTCCTCCGCCACAATCCGGTCATCGCCGTAGTCGGCCTGGCCGTTGCGCTCATAGGTCACCGTAGCGGTGCGGGCCTCCATCAGCCGGATGCCCGTTCCGTAGGTCGGCATGCTGCCCTCCGTGTGCCCCGTCAGCGGAGCCCAGATCGGATACATCATCCCGACTTTCTGTTTCGGATTTCCTGTTGCCATATTCCTGTCCTCCCTGTTCAGTCTCCATATTTCCATCCGTTTTCGGCCCGATCCAGCCAACTCCTGTACGTCCGGCCGCTGTTTTCTCCGATGACCGCCGCGGCCCTGTTCAGGGTTTCTGTGGCCTCTGCCACGAATGCGCTTTCTGCTTTTCCTGCGGCCTGCCGTGTGGCCTTCCGGAAAAACGGCTGTTTGTCCATGAATGAGGTCCCGCTGTTGATGGAGTTGGCGATCAGCGGAATCGGTTTCACATTTTTCGAGCCTTTCCCCGCCTTTTTGGCGTGCATGACCCTTCCGGTTGCCGCGTCATATCGGTAGTTCGTTCGGGCTTTTGTGCTGTGCCGCCCGCCCACCAGCGCATAGCCGGATTTGTTGAATCCGATGCTGGTATCTACCGCGAATCCGCTTTTCTTGAATTTCGCGATGCCGGCCGCGCCTTTCAGCGCTGACTTTTCCTCCGGGGATGGTTTCCGTTTTCGTCCGCCCGCTGCGTACTTGAACGGCTCTACGGCAATCCCATTGACTGCCCCGCTGACCGCGTCAGCGTAAACGCCTGCGGCTCCATAAAGCCCGGCCGCCGCGGCTCCTCGCCCGGCTGCTCCGAGCTGGTCCATGGCGTTGACCAGCTCATTCATCCCCTCCGTGACGCACTTGTATGCCATCCGGCCTCATCCCCCAACCTCAAAGCTCCATTCGTAGTGAAAAAGCCCGGTTTCGCGTTCCCACGTCCCCTTCGTTTCCATCTGCCAGCAGCCCCCGCAGCACTCCGTCAGCGCCGCCTCGATCAGCTGCACATATCCCGCGCCCCGCTGATCCATTCCGCCTCGTTTCTTCTCGGCGTACAGATCCACGGAACCGGCCCAGGCCCGCGCAACCTTCCTGTCATCTCCGTAGTCCGCGCCCGCCTCAAACTCCAGCGCATAGGTGATATAGGCGCCCGTCGGCCGTGTGTTCCATGCGTTTTCCGCGCATGGCAGGCCAACAGCCTTCAGCATGGCCTCCAGCCTCAGATAGTCCTCAGGCATTCCCGTTCACCTCCGCCGCGTTGCCGTCCCATGGCTGCACCGTCAGCAGCACGCCGTTATACTCTCCGCCGGTCTTCCGGATCACCCGGTACCGGCTTCCCTCGTATTCCAGCTCGCGCTCCCCCCGGTAATCCCGCTCATATGGGATCAGCAGGCGCATTTCCGGCCTCAGGCCCTGGCCTGTAGCCTGGTAGTATTCCGTCAGGCCCACGTCCTTTTCCGTGCACTTCACTTCCCGGCGGATTTCCTCCGCCCGGCCACCGGCCTCATGGGCGTCCGGCCGGAAGGCGATCAGCACGCAGCTGCTCAGTTTTTCCATTCCTGCCTTCACTCCTCATAGTCCGTGTAGTGCCCGCTGAGCCTCAGGCTGCCCTTCATGCTCTCGTAGGCCTTCAGCAGTTGATCATAGTTCGGCGGGTTCCCGATCCGCATCTGGCACCATGTGGCAATCGCCGTGATGATCAGATCGTCCTCCACCGTGCTGTTGTCAGTCACTGCGCCGCTGTCGGCGTCAACGCTGATGTCGATCTCTCCCGGCAGGATGATTTCCGCCGTCCGCGACAGATCCAGCGCCGCCGCCCTGATCTGCATGGCGATCTCCGGATCATATCCATCCCCGCTCACCGGCAGCATCCGCTTCACTTCCGCAAACATCCGTCCATCCTCCTCCGTTTATGCAAAACCCGGCAGGGGTGAGCAGTCCCCGCCGGGTTCCAGGTTAACTTCTTTTCCGTTTCCTTGCCGTCTCCGGTTCCGCTTCCGGCTCCGTGGCCGGCGCTGCTGCCGGTTCCGGTTCCGGTTCCGTCTCCGTCTCCGTTTCCGTCTCCGTTTCCGGCTCCGTCTCCGGCTCCTCAGGTGCGATTCTGCACACCCGCGCCGCCAGCAGCTCCCGTCCGCGCTCCTCGGATACCGTCAGGATGTCCCCGGCCTCCCGGATCACATCCGCCACGCGGTCGTGAAACTTCTCCGTGATGATCAGTTTCATCCTGCCATCACCTCAGATCAGGCGCTCTTGGTGGCTACCACGAAGGCTTCGCCCTGCACCACCGCGCCGTCGCACAGCGCCATGCCGCGGTACACTGTAGAACCCGTCCGGAAGTCCACGGAAGTGTCAGCCTTGACTTCGATATCGCTTCCGAAGTTGAAGGCATAGCCGTTCTTGAAATCGCCAAAGATGATCTTGGCAGCCGCATTCTCATCCAGCACGACCTTGTGGCCCAGCAGCCGCTGCTCGATGCCGTTCATCACCAGCACGCCATTCCTGTCCGTAGCTAGCTGCATGATGGTGCCGTAGAAGGTGGCCGCGCTCATGACCCACACAGCGCTCCGATGGTAGGCGGAAGGCAGAGCGCCCATCACTTCGCCCAGACCGGCGATGGTGAAGGCCACCGTCTTGGCGGTCGCGCCCGCGCCGTTAGCCATGACACCCTGAGGCACAGTAGCGCTGCCCGCGCCGTTCAGCACAGCCGCGCAGATCGCCGCCTCCAGCTTCTCGACCAGCTTGCCAACCAGCCAGGTCTGGAACGCGGGAATGCTCATAGCCTGGATGTCGGCGGTGATTTCGATGGTCTTGATCAGTTTCTTGGCACCCAGCGCAACGCTGCCCACCACATCCGCGGAATCGGTGGCCGCGGTGCCCATGGCCACCCAGTTGGCGTCATTGACCGTGGTGGCCTTCGGCAGGATCACATATCCCGGCACATGCATCATTTCGACCTCGGCGATCAGGGGATTCTCCCGCAGCATATCATAGATCTTGTTCTGCATCTCGGTCGGAATCACAGCCGCGGCCTGGGTCAGCGCCGCCCGTTCCTCCGCGTCCAGGGGCCTGCCCATCAGATTCTTCAGATACGCGTCCCGATATTCAGCGCTGTCCACGCTGAAGGTGCGCCGCTGCGCTCCCTGGTCGTTGCCATAGCTCCTCAGCACAGTCACCGGAACAGTACCGTTGGCAATGGCCTCCCGGCGCAGCGTCTCCAGATTAGCCTGGTTGCGCCGCTCGTTCAGTTCCTCATCAATCGCCTGGCGTTCCTCCGCCAGCTGCTCCAGCTCCTCGCTGGTCCGGTTCTCCGGGTTCTGGCCAATGGCCTTCAGTTCGCCCTGCCGCTTCAGCAGCTCGTCAGTGCTCATCTTCTTCAGCTTTTCTTTCATGGCTTCTTACCTCCTCAAAATTTTGAGCGCCCTTTCCCGACGCTCAGCGTTGTTTTTCCGGTCCCGAAACTCCTGCAGCTCGCGCTTCAACGCGCTCTCCAGCGGATTCTCGCTGCCCTCCGGCATGGAATCCTGACTCGCGGCCTGCAGTTTTGTTTCGTCGTACGCGGGGAACGCGACAGCGGATACCTCGAACACCCTGTCGATGTGCACAATCCGCCGAAGCGGGTTGTCGCTGTTCTCTTCCTCCCACGTACTTTTATCAACAGTGAACATGAAGGACATTCCGGAGATGTCCCCCCGTTTCACCGCCGAATACAATGTTCTGGCATCCTGGTTGTTCTCGATGTCGAGATCCACCCGGATTTCCATGCCCTTTTCATCCGGCTTCAGCTGCATGGTGCTGTTCGCGTTGTTGTTCCTGCTCCTGGCCAGCGGGACCATGCCCAGGTTATGGCCGATCAGGAATCTCACATCCTTCAGGTCCGTCTTGCCGTCAATGGCTCCCGCGTCGATGACTTCCCGCCGCCATCCGTACTGGATCACCTGGCCATATACGACCGGCCGCCCGACCAGCCGGCCAATGCTGCCGTCGACATCCTCCGCCCGAACCTCAAATTCCATCATCCGGATTTCCCGATTCAGTTTCGGCATTCTGTTCACCTCATTCGTCCTTCTTTTGGTCATCCTGATCATCGTCCTGCTGATCCGTGATGTCGTAGTATTCCCCGCGTGCCATGATCTGACTGCCGTATGGTTCCGGCAGTGGTGGCAGATTGAACACCGCCCGCGCCTCGTTTCTCCTCAGCAGGCCCCGGTCTCCCATCTGGCTCACATAGTTCAGCTTCTCCGCGGTGGTCATGTACTGCAGCCGGTTGCTGCTGAAAAGCACCTGATTTCCCGCGGCCCGCTCCCGGTCGCTGAACAGCATCATGGTCAGCGCATCCCCCAGGTTCACCGCGAACCATTCCGGCCCGCCCTCGTAGAACGCCGCCCACTCGTCACCCTTAGCCTTGTTCTGCAGCACAGCCTCATTGGTGCCGAAGTAGTCAAACACCTTATCCCGGATCAGGTTTTGCTGTGCGGCGTCCACCGTGTACGGCCTGCTGACCGCCTGGTGAATGTCATCCACCGTATTCGGAAACAGCAGCAGCCCTCCGCCCGCACCGCTGGTGAAGTTCAGCTCGTTGAATCGCTTCCGCTCCTTCGCCAGATCCGCATCCTTGGCAAAGTTGCTGCTCCGTCCGTAGAACCTGTAGCTGGCGCCGTTCTTGATCGCCTCTTCAATGCCCTGTTTCTGAATGGCCTGCAGATCCAGCACATCCTTCAGCGCCTGGTTGTCTTCCCCGAACAGCTGGTCCGCAGCCTGGAACCGCGTCACGATCCCCAGCCTGTCCAGCTCGATTGCCGCCCGCGTCCCATCCTGCAGATAGAACCGCACCCATGGCCGGCCGTCCCTGGCCAGGATCATTTCAAACCGCCCCGGCACGATCACCTGAATGCCCACCGTGCGCCCAAAATCATCCAGCTCCGGCGCGATGAACAGATTGTTCTTGCCATACAGCACGCTCGCGGCCTGGTACAGAAACTTCGGCCATGTCTGCCAGCCGTTCGGCCTGCTGTTCATCAGGTTCTGCAGACTTTTCTGCGCCGCGCCCTTGAATTCAATCTGCAGCTTTGCGCAGTGTCTCCCGTGGGCGTCCAGGCTCGCCCGGATCATGTCGCTCTCATAGATGGATCCATCAAACGTCCGGAAAACAGGGGAGTATCCGGTCACAAACTGAAACGTCTGCGCCGCTTCGCGATCCGGCCGCCGTTTGGCCAGCATTTTATCAAAGAATCCCATTTTCCATCCTCACCCCGCTTTTCGTTTCCGGATAATTGCATTTCTCAATAAAAAATATTCAGTCATCAGCATTCTGCAGCCGTTCCCCCAGCTCGCCCCAGTACACCTGGCGCATACACAGCGCGTCCAGGATCGCGGCCACCCCGTCCACGTGGGCCTTGTTGCTGACCTTGGCCAGCTTCTTCCGCGTGTGGGCCGAAAGGCCGCTCTCGTTCTGCAGAGCGCTGTCCATGAAGTGAATTTTCAGCAGATCGTTTCCGTCCGCCACCCGCAGCTGGCCGTTCCTCATCAGCGCTTCCATGGTGTCGATAATGCCGCTCAGGTTGAATCCCTGGCTCACGCTGTCCATGTGGAACCCGTAAGCCTGCAGATCCTGCACCATCGGCTGAGCGCTCCATCTGTCGTATCCCGTCATCAGGGGATAGATGTGGTATTTCTCGATCAGCCCCTTGCACCAGGCCACCACATCCCGATAGTCCACCATGTGCCCCTCGCTGAAGGAGATAAATCCCCGCTGGCTCATGATCTCATAGGGGATCCCGTCCCGCTCCGTTGCCACCTTGAGCCTTTCCCCCGGCAGCCAGAAATGGGAGAACACCCACAGGACGCCCGCCCGCTCGATCATCACGCATGCGCTTGTCAGGTCCGTTGTCTGGGAAAGGTCGATTCCGCACAGCGCGTAGGACTCCCGGAAGTCCTCCAGCGTGTACTCCCATGGCACCTGGTCCCCGTGTTCCCCCGTGTGCAGGAACACCTGGTTCACAACCTGGGCGTCAAACCATGCGGTCGTGCTGTTCTGCTTCAGGTTCGCATACTTCGTGATGAACTCCGTGCGCTTGGACGCGGATCCCTCCGCGATCAGGATTTCCTTCCGGATAAAGTCCTCGCTGACGCTCTCACCCATGCCCGGCAGCGCCTTCCGCAGCTCGTCCAGGTGATCCCATTTCGCCGGATCGTCGATCATGTAGAGAATCGGCAGCATGTGCAGCTCTCTGCTGTTGCCCTTCAGGAAGGCAGTCCCGCGGGCCATCAGCTCATCGAATACGCCGCCGTCCTCATATCCGCCGGAGCTGATCGCCATCCCCAGTGGTTCTTCCCTGGCGCCCGTACCGGATACCATAACCTCCCATTGCCGGAGCCCGGCCAGCCCCGGCCATGCGGCCACCTCGTCCGCGCACCAGAACATGGGGTTGTATCCGTCCGACTTTTTCGCCGTGAACGCCAGCTTTTTGACGATGGTGTTCCGCTCCTTGATGACCAGTCCCCTGAACTTTGTGCTCCTGGTCATCTCGTCCAGTTCCGGCTCCGCGTGCACGTTAAACTCGAACGCACTGTAACACAGATCCGCCTGGTCCAGCTTCGGCGCCAGATAGTAGATTTCGCTGCCGAACTCTCCCGCCGCATAGGCCATGTAGTTCCCGATGGCCCCGGCCATCAGGCTCTTGCCCATCTTCCGGCCCACCAGCCAGAAGACTTCCGTGAATTGTCTCCGCCCTGTCGCGTCCACGATCCCGAAGATCAGGCTGATGCTGGCCCGCTCCCACAAGCTCAGCACAATCCGCTGCGGAGCGAGTTTTCCCTTGTAGTGATGGCAGAACCGCTCAATGAAGCCAATCGCGTTGACGGCCTTGCTGTGGTCATAGAACCAGCGTTTCTCACTGATCCCCTGCAGGATGACTTCGTATAGCATCCGGATCCACATGCCGACAACTGCGCTGCCGCTCTTGATTTCTGCCCAGTAAGCAAGGATCGCGTTCTCCTCGTACCGCTCCATCAGCAGATTTTTCTCTGCCGCCTTCCTCATCCCATCTCACAACCTCCGCCGGAGATCAATGCAGCCGGAAGGCGTCCAGGTCCCGCGCCGCTTTCTCGACCCTGGCGCCGCGTTCGGAGATCATATTGCCGATGGTCCCAAGGCACTTGTTGGCGCTCTCCACGTGTCGCGGCAGCTCGCTCAGCAGGGGATGAGCCACGTCCACCGTGCCGGTCTTGTAGGTCTTTTCGACCGTCAGGCCCTCTTCCGCGATCTGATCCCGCATCTGATCGATCAACGCGGCCTCCTCGCTGTAGATCCGCGCCGCTTCCAGAAAGTCCTGCTCCTTCTCGATCTGGTAGACCTTCCCGAACTTCAGCATTTTCCGGTACAGCGCCGCCGGCGTCAGCTTCTCCCCGGACTTCTTTGCCTTTGACCTGGCGTTTTGCTCCTCATGTCCCGTTTCCAACCGATCACCTCCGGAAAAATCCCGCGAAAGTCCGTCCAAAACCCATCAAAAAAACGGCCATAATCAGGCCGCCCGGAAGGGTCCTTTCATCATAGCGCCCGCGCGCCCGTGGCCGCGCAACCCGCGCACCCTCGGCGCGCTTTTCCCGAGTTCACCCCGGCCCTGTGCCAGCCTCGGCGCTCGGCTTCGACCAGGGGGGCTATCTGGGTGTCACGTGCCCGGCGTCATCCACCCGCCAGCGTTTCTCCGCCTTCGGTCGTTCTTCGTCGTGGCACTTCTTGCACAGCAATTCAAGGTTTGCCCAGTTCAGACTCACCGCCGGATCCTTCACATTGTCCGCCGTCAGCTGGATCCTGTGATGCGTTTCCAATGGCTGATCCTTCGACCCCGGCTGAATGATTCCGCGGGAAAGGCAACGCTCACACAGATTCCCCTTTGATTTCGCAAAGGCCGTCCTGCACTGTCTCCAGCGCCATGACGTGTAAAACTGTTCCACGACCGGATCCTTGTTCATCTCTGCTTCTCCCTGCAGCTCCACAGTAACATTTTATCACAAAATTACTGCCTTTTTCTGCCTTCTTTTTGCGCCTGCCGGCTGTTGATTTTCTGCTCGCTTTCCTTCACGACATGAAACACATGCGTCTCTGAATAGTTCATTGCGATAGCGATCTTTTTACAGTCCAAGCCCTTGATATAGCGCATGGTCATGAATGTTTTTCCCACCTCACTCAACGCTCTCAGCTGTGGCTTCAGTTCCCTGCGCTGTTCCTCCAGCTCCGTTTCGATCTGGTGATGCTCATCTCTGAGTATGGCAAGCTCAATGGCGCCTTCTTCAACTCTGGACCTGTTTCCCCGTCCACCTCCGCCGCCGATCCCGCCGATTGTTGACGTCCGTTTCGTTGCCTTTGCCTCTTCGCGCTCTATCGCCCAGCTCAGACGCTCCTCCAGTCTGATCAGCTGCCTCAGCCTTCCGAAGTCCACCATGCTGTCATCCCTCCCATCTTCTCATCAGGCACCGGATATAAACACCGTCCACAATGTCACTGTGCGTGACCTTGCACTCGACAAAGGTATAACCCGGATACAGTCGCTCCATGATTTCCTTGGCCTCGTTCTGGATGTCCCCGGCGATCCTGCGCACCCTGGCATTGGAACACTTGCAGTCCCGTCTCCTCGTCTTCGGCCTTTTCAGGTTCTGACTCGGAATCCAGGTTTTCTTCCCAGGCAGCTGCCCCGCCGATTTCTTCCCTGCGTTTTGCCGGAAAAGATAATTGGCCAGGCCCTGCAGTCCGTACTCGTTCGGCTGCAGCGCGTCCGCCCGCGTTCGGCCCTTGCCCCAGATCTCCTGCAACTCCTTCGGCTCTATCCCGCCGTTGATGATCACATGCACATGCAGCCGTGCCCCTGAATCGTGGCCTATAGCATATATATATTTCAGCTCACCCAGGCCACGCTTCTCTCTCTTTCGCTTCACCCGGTCAAAGAAATTCTTGACGTCCTTTTTGCATCTGGCCAGATCCGGCGTCGCGCCGCCATAGGTCAGGGTCAGGTGATAGTCACTCTTTGTGAAGTTCGTCTCGATCAGGAGGATCAGCTGATGTTTTGCCCGCTGTTCGTTCAGACGCTGCTGCTTCATTGGCGTCTGATTTCGTTTTGCTTCCCGGAGCCGTCCCCGTTCCTCTTTTCCGAAGGCCGGATAGATTTCCGCCTCCAGCCTGGGTCCCGCCTTTGTGATCCTCCGTCGATATCCCATCTGACCGACATGGAGAGTGCTGGCCTCATCCTGCCAGAAGGATACCTGCCCCTCTATGTCAGCCGGTTCCATCTCCGCATCAAACAGGTCCGCGTATTCCCACGCCATGCAGGTCCCTCCTTTCTGCAGTAGCCTCTAAGCTGGGGGCAACAGGGAATCTGACAATCCCTACCGTTTCGCTGTCTCTCCCTGTTTCCCCCAGGCCCCCTTCGCATTGATCACCGTCATCATTTTTCTGATGATGTTGCCAACGCTTGGACCCTTTCCCCGTCTTGTTCCGCGCCGCGTCCGTGCGCGAGTTGTTAATACCCATTACAAGCCCGGATACCGGGAACCCATCCCCGGATCCCGGAGGCCGTCCCTCCGCGGGCACTTATAATGAAGAAAATGGGAAAACTGCCGGTTGTCCAAGCCGGCTGGTGAGCTGGGCGGGAGTTGAACCCGCCGATCCGTTAGCACGATCCTCCGGGAATAGTCCGAAACAGGAGGTTTCTCCTTTCTGTTTTTTGTAGCTGATTTTTTGCAAAGCAACCTTCCCGGACCGGATCAAACCCATCAGCCCATGTGCCGCGGTTTCCCGCGGTCAAATTATTCCTTAAGTTAGAACCTCGGTATAACGTACTGCCAGCTTTGCGGCGGTCGTTTCATCGGATTGCCTTTGCTATCGAGAAAATATCTAATTTCCAATGGCTGGTCATATTCCTTTACGTCATCAACATGCCAGCCGAACAGGGTATCAGAGCTACCCGCATAGCGCTTCATTTCATCAAACGACAATTGTGCCTTTTTCCGTATGTCATTGACAAATTCTGAACGCTCATTCCAGAAAAAACGGTCGAACGCTTTGCAGGTGAACTCTCCTACAACCTTCCCGGAAAGCACTTCATTCGACACGCCAAACCGTATCCACAGCGGATGTTGCATCGTAACATAAACATACGCCTTGAACGGTTCGTCATCGTTCGGTAACGTCTTTCTGATCTCCCGTGTTTTGCTGCCTATGAAAATCAGCTCGGCCCATTTGGGCTGAATAGCAACCATGATACTACGCATCTTAAACTCCTATTTAATTACACTCTTGCCCACATTCTGGGCAGTACTTCGTGCGGTTCCCTGTAATATATCCGCAGCCACTACACCGATAAAAATCCGGAGGGCTATCATCAAATGGTGAATAGCAAGGATTGTGGCTTACATAAATCCATTTGCCTGGCGTCGTTTCTTCGCATTCGTTATTAGTCTTTTTCATACTTTTACTCCCCCTAAACTCCTTGTTTCCGCACAATGGGCAAAGAACATCATCCCCATCTACCTTAACCAGTTTCGGCTCCTGCTCTTTCAGCAGTCTCAGCACGTCGCGCATCAATTTATTATTGCAATCTTCCACATAGAAAAGCTCGCATTCAGTACAGTTGTGCTTTTCGGAATAACAGATTTCTATTGCCTTAATCACCTTTTCCCGTTCAGTCACCCCACTTCACCTCCTTCCGCAACATAGAACACGAAAGCAACTTTTTCATGGTTATCTGTTCGTGCTATAAACAATTCACCTTCATCAAGTAATGTTTCACATATTGCCTCATAAAGTTTTCTCATGCTAAACTCATCGTTCCGATTCCATGTGATTACGTGCTTTTTATGGAGTATTATCCGTTTCTTCTCCTGTTGTTTGTTCATTTCGCATTACTCCTATACTTCTTCAAAGCATTCATCTAAAATGCCCCGGCTGATTTCCAGCCACGTATAATCTGGGGCTTCCAGATGGACATCTCCACGGAATCCTACAACATAGGCATCTCCCTTGTCTGTGAACACAGTCCCGGCCTTTATCATGACCGTTTTCCCATCTTCCATTCTTCCATCATCGTCATACGCTTGAACCTCAAACGATTCTTTACATCTGTACTTCTTCATTCTCGCTTTGCTCCTGTTTCAGCTTTCCCTTGTACAGCTCTTCCCGGAAAATGTACGGGTCATAATATGTTTCAGCATCCATCTCTATCACGCCACGTCCAAAAGCATACGCACACGCCCGGCACATGATACGGAATGAAAAATGCCCCTTGTACTTTCCGGCAACGATCTTGAAAACGCCAATATACGGGTAGTTCCTTCGTAACAGTGTACCGCTCTGAGAATAGCAGTTTCGCATTTTTCCACCGCAGATATAGCACCGTCTCATGGGATCGTGCTTTATCCCTGATGTCTGCCATTGCTCTACATCCCAATCATAGTTGTGCATGATACCGCCATATCGGAATGGCTGATCTTTCAGTGTCCTTTCGCCCTTCATACTTCGTATTACTCCTATACTGCGCGGATAGCGTCTCACTGTCCGCCTTAATCCGGCTGCTGTTATTCCACTTCCCTGACGATAGGGCACCCTTCCGGCCGTTTATCAGAATTCGAATCTACCAGATAATTCTTGGTGATATCCTCCGCCGGTTCCCGCAACTTCATGTTCTCCCGGAATTCCAGTGCGTTGCACATCATCAATCCTTCATATTCCCCGCTCCGGATCCAGTACGACATTGGGCAATCCTCGCAGTTCTTCGGCATTGGCATATCCACCACGATCATTTTCCCGTCCTCCTCATCTGTACCGCTTGTATGAGTTCTTCGTGTTCTCCTTATCCTCCACCACGTATTCCATCGTTGTATCCAGCTTTTCATGTCCCAGGATGGACGCCACTTCCTGAATGGGCATTCCGTGCCTGGTCAATGTCGTTGCCAGTGTCCGCCGGAACTTGTGCGGATGCACATGATCCACGCCTGCCATCACCTCCAGCCGCTTCAGCATGGCACGGACGCCACCCGGCGTCATCCTTTCGCCTCGCCGGCCGATAAACAGCGCCTTCGCGTCATCCGTCCGTTCTTCCAGG
>OCTW011193331.1_pt1 | contig 22076 bp, 17 predicted proteins | sample 1539671 | NCBI WGS metagenome assembly OCTW01 (sample SAMN02144230, study PRJEB22623) | gut metagenome | biome: sheep rumen | host: Ovis aries | place: New Zealand
ATTTTATATAATTATTGGATATTTTTTTTATTTTTTCATTTTCTATTTTTTTTTGAATATTTATATTTGCGATATGTTTTTCTATATTTTCTTTATTGCTTTGAATTAAAATTTGAATATCAAAATTACATGTTTTTAAAAATATTTTATATGAATTTAAAATTGATTCTTTTTCTAGTTTTGATTTTAAATTAAAATTTATTGGCTCAATTTTTATTATTTTTACGTAAGAAGAATTTTTTAATTTAATAATTCCATTTTCAAATATTTTTTCAAAAGGTAACCATTCTTGTACAGATTTTGAATTATTTTTTTTATTTAAAATAATTTTATTTTCCTCCTTCTTCTTTTTTTTCTAATTCTAGTTTACATATTCTTTTTACGTTTGTCAAGAAAAATCGTTAGACAAAATTCGACAAACTGCCTTGTAATTACTGAGTTCCAATGATTTTGCTGTATATTTTTTTTTATGATTTTATTTAATTGAAATAAAAATAATTTAATTTAAAATTATTGAATAATAAAAAAATAATTGAACATAATAATTGTATAAGGTTAATATTAGCCTAGATAAGAGCAATAAAAGATTTTACGGTTTTTTATTGTTCGAGCAAAAATGTAATGTGGCTTATATTGATTTTGGGTCATCTTATGTTGGCGACAACGAGTATATTATTTGTTTGTAAGCTATACTTGCATTATAATTAATTCTTTTTATTTATTTAATTGTTATTATGTATGGTTAAATGGTAGGTAATATATTCAAAATAAGATTATATTTATATATTTTTGTAGTTGTTATTAGTCCTATTTTAAGGATGAATATGGTTATGATTTGTGTATTTATGGTCGAGCAACTGATTATTATTTTTGGTTCATTGCTTATTTATACAGTAATGTATATTAGGTGAAAAAATTAAGAGTAATAGTTTTAGCTGAAAGTTAATATTGGCTTTTATCTTTCTATTATAGTAAATTCATAAAATTTTACTATTGTAGAAAAATTAATAGCAGGTTAGATTTTTATATTAACCTGCTATTAAATTTTTATATATCAAGATTTTTAACAAATTTTGAATTTTTTATAATAAATTCTCTTCTTGGCTCTATGTCATCTCCCATAAGTAGTGTAAATATTTCATCTGCTTTAATTGCATCCTCCATAGTTACTTTTATCAAAATTCTATTTGCTGGATCCATTGTTGTTTCCCATAGTTGCTCAGGATTCATTTCACCTAAACCTTTATATCTTTGAAGTCCAAGTTGATCTCTTGGAATTCCTTTATCTGCTAAATCCTTATATGCCTTATCTAAATCTTCGTCTGTATAACAATAAACATCTTGCATTCCTTTTTTAGATAATTTATATAATGGTGGTTGAGCTAAATAAACATTTCCGTTTTCTATAAGTGGTCTCATATAACGGAAGAAAAATGTTAAAAGTAATGTTCTAATATGTGCGCCGTCAACATCGGCATCTGCCATAATAATTACTTTTCCATAGCGTATTTTTGAAATATCAAAATCATTTCCAATTCCTGCTCCAACAGCTAAAATGACTGGATTTAGTTTATCATTTCCATAAATTTTATCTGCTCTTGCTTTTTCAACATTAAGCATTTTTCCCCATAAAGGTAAAATTGCTTGAAATCTTCTGTCTCTTCCTTGTTTTGCACTACCACCTGCAGAATCTCCCTCGACTATGTATACTTCACATTCTTCTGGAACTTTACTACTACAATCTGCAAGTTTTCCTGGTAATGTTGTTGTTTCTAATGCACTTTTTCTTCTTACAAGCTCTCTTGCTTTTCTTGCAGCTTCTCTTGCTCTTGATGCACTTATACACTTTTCAAGAATTGCTTTAGCAACTGATGGATTTTCTTCTAAAAATTCTCCTAATGCTTCATTTACTGCATTTTGAACAATACCTGTCACATTACTATTCCCTAGTTTTGTTTTAGTCTGTCCTTCAAATTGAGGTTCTTTAACCTTTACTGAAACAACTGCTGTAATTCCTTCACGAATATCTTCACCCTGTAAATTTGGATCTTTATCTTTAATTAAATTATGACTCCTTGCATAATCATTAAATGTTTTAGTTAAAGCTCTTTTAAATCCTTCTAAATGAGTTCCACCTTCTATTGTATTTATATTATTTACGAATGTGTAAATATTTTCATTATAGGATGTTGTATATTGAATTGCAATTTCAACAGGAACATCCCCTTCAGTTTTTTCTATGTATATTGGTGTTGGATGTAATTTTTCTTTATTTTTATTTAAAAATTCAACAAAAGAAATTAATCCTCCTTCAAAATGGAATTCTGCCTTTTTAGGAGTTTCTCCTCTTAAGTCTTCAATGCTTATTTTTAGACCTTTTGTTAAAAATGCCATTTCTCTAAATCTATTTTCTAGTGTTTCATAATCATATTCTAGTGTTTCAAAAATTGTATCATCTGCTAGAAATCTAACTTTTGTTCCTGTTTTTTTAGAATCTCCAATTCTAGTTAATTTTTCTGTTGTTTTTCCTCTCTCGAATTTCATTTCGAAAATTCCGCCATCTCTTTGAATCGTGACTTCACACCAAGTAGATAAAGCATTAACAACAGAAGCTCCAACTCCATGAAGACCTCCAGAAACTTTATAACCACTATCTCCTCCAAATTTTCCACCTGCATGTAGAACAGTATAAACTGTTTCTGCTGCAGATATATGAGTTTTTGGATGTATGTCAACTGGAATTCCTCTTCCATCATCTTCCACACAAATTATATTTCCTGGTTCTATTGTTATATGAATATGTGTGCAATAACCTGCTAAAGCTTCATCAACACAGTTATCTACAATTTCATAAACTAAGTGATGTAGTCCTCTTACAGAAACACTTCCAATATACATTCCCGGTCTTTTTCTGACAGCTTCTAGTCCCTCTAAAACTTGTATTTGTTCTGCCCCATATTTATGTACATATTTTTCCATTGTTTAACCGTCCTTTTTATATTTTTAAAATTAAATATCCACAAATTGTTATATTTCTGTGTATAATCATATTTCATTTTTTAATTTTTTTCAAGTTTTTTTATCAATTTTATTTTAAAATACAATTTCCATTTTTTATATTAAATAATTTATATTCCCTATTTAAATTTTCAATTTTATCTGTACAAGTTATTATTACTTGAGTATCTTTTATATATTCAATAAAATTTTTTCTTCTTTTTTCATCAAGCTCAGACATAAAATCATCTAAAAGTAAAATTGGGTATTCGCCTATTTCATCATATATGACCTGTAATTCAGCAATTTTTAGTGATAAAATAGCTGTTCTATTTTGACCTTGTGAGCCATAAACATTAATTAAATCATCATTTATATAAATATTAAAATCATCTCTATGAGAACCTCTTGTTGTAAATCCCTTAAAAATATCTAGTTTTTTTCTTTCTTTTAATATTTTTAAATAATTTTCTTTTGTTACACAATCTGAAAAGTAATCAATTTTTAAGTTTTCTTTTTTATCTGTAATTTCATTATGAATATTATTTATTTTATTTTTTATTTTTTTTATAAATTCATTTCTGTATAAATAGATTTTTTCTCCATATTCTGATAATTTTTCGTCCCATATTTCGAGCATTTCTTCAGGTTTATTTTCTAATTTTATTTGTTTTAAGTAATTGTTTCTTTGTTCTAATGTTTGATTATATAAGTTTAAGTAATGTACATAATTTGGTCTTAATTGACTTATCATAACATCCAAGAATCTTCTTCTTTTTTGTGGTCCTTCTTTTAAAATTAAAATATCATCTGGAGTAAAAATAACAATATTTAAGTTACCAAGTAATTCACTTAATTTTTTTATCTTTACTCCATTTACAAAAATACTCTTTTTATTATTTATATTTATTTTTACAGAACCACTTCTATCACTTTTATTAAAATAAATTTCTGCAGAACAAAAGTCTTTATTAAATTTAATTAGTTCTTTATCTTTGTTTGTTCTAAAAGATTTTCCTATGCTACATAAAAATATAGATTCTATAATATTGGTTTTTCCTTGTGCATTATCTCCATAAAAAATATTTACATTTTTATTTAATTTAATCTCTTGTTCATCATAGTTTCTAAAATTTATTAATTTTATTTTCGTAATGTCCATTTTAAACCGCCTTTTTCCACATTTAGTTAATGTTCTGTGGAAAACTAATCTTTAAGTCTAATTGGTAAAATCATATAAATATAATCTCCATTTTCATCGACTGGTCTAATAATACATGGTGAAATGCTGCTTCCAAAATCAACATATATTTCTTCGTCATCTATTGCACGCAAAGCATCTAAGAAATATTTAGGATTAAATCCTGCCTCTAGGTTTTGACCTTCAGTAGAAACATACATTTCTTCTTTAGCATCTCCTGTTTGGTTTGTACATGAAATAGTAACTTTACCTATTTCAACAGAAACTTTAACAGGATATTTTTTTTCCTTTTCAATGCTAGATGCAGATATTAAACTTATTCTTTCAAAACAATTTGATAAATTATTTTTATTTACTCTTATTCTTGTATCCCAATTTTCAGGAATAACACTAGAATAATTTAGAAATTCTCCATCTAATAAACGCGTAACTAATTTACAATTTTCCATCTCAAATAATGCTTGATTTTTTGCTACACCTATTTTAATAGTATCAAAAGAATCTAAAATTATTTTATTAACTTCATTTAATGTTCTGCCAGGTATAACTGCAGAAAAGTCATTTATATTATTTTGTAAAAATTTAGATTTCCATGCAAGTCTAAATCCATCAACTGCAACAACATTTAATTTGTTGTTTTTTATTTCAAATAAGCAGCCTGTAAAAATTGGTCTATTTTCTTCTGTACTAACAGCAAAAATAGTTTTTCTTATCATATCTTTTAAAGTGTTTTGCTCTATTTCTATAGAATTTTCCACTGTAATTTGTGGAAGTTCTGGAAATTCATCTGGATTCATAGTTGCAAGTTTATATAAAGAACCTTCACATTCTATAACTAATAAATTATTTTCATTTATAGAGATATTTATATCTGTATCTGGTAATTTACGAATAATTTCACTAAACATTATAGCATTTACAACAGTTGCTCCTTGTTCCTTTACATTAGCATCTATTATATATTCTATTCCTATTTCTAAATCATAGGTCGTAAATTTAACTTCATTATCATTTGTTTGAATTAATATTCCTTCTAATATTGGCATTGTAGTTTTAGAAGCTACAGCTTTTGTTACGGAATTAATGGCTTTAAGAATTTTCTCCTTTTCACAAACAATTTTCATTTTTAATCAGACTCCTTTATAAATAATAAATAATTTTAGTAGTAGTAGTAATAGGTGTTGTGGATTATGTGGAAAACCATGTTAATTATTTATTTCCGTTATTTTTTTTATGTTGATAAGTTAGTGGATAAATTTAAAAGTTATTAACATCTAAAAAAATTAACTGTGAATAAGTAAGTTTTAAACAGTTTATATACACAAAATTCACATCAGCCTGTGGAAAGCTAATCAAGCTGTTCCGTAGGAAGAAAAAGAAAATTTTCTTCCAAACAATTTTTTATCAAACAATATTTTAAAAAAAACTGTAATTTTATTTAGATTTCAATTATTGATCAGAAAGAAGAATTTTTTTCACACTTTCCACAATTAACTTTGTCTCTTTGTTTTCTTTAATTTCTTTTTCAATTTTATTACAAGCATGCATTACTGTCGTATGATCTCTGTTTCCAAAATCTTTCCCTATTTGAGGAAGAGAAAGCTGTGGAACTGTTCTGCATAAATACATAGCAATTTGCCTTGGAAAAACAACATCCGCAGATCTTTTTGAACCTGAAATATCCTTTGGATCAATATTAAAATATTTAGCAACAGTCTCTTGAATGTATAGAGAAGAAATTACTTTATCTTTTGATGATACAATTTCGTTAATTGCCCACTCAGACATTTCCATTGTTATTGGACTATTTATTAAAGATGCTCTTGCGATAAGTTTATTTAAGGCTCCTTCTAGCTCTCTAATATTTGTATCAATTCTATTAGCAATATTGGCCAAGATTTCATCATCAATAATAATATTATCTAATTGAGCTTTTTTTCGTAAAATAGCCAAACGAGTTTCATAATCTGCATTTGAGATGTCAGCAATAAGACCCCATTCAAATCTAGACTTTAATCTATCTTCCAATAGATTTATGTCTTTTGGAGGTCTGTCACTAGATATAATAACTTGTTTACCACTTTCATGCAAAGTATTAAATGTGTGAAAAAATTCTTCTTGAACTCTTTCTTTACCTGCAATAAATTGAATATCATCAATAAGTAAAACATCTATGTTACGATATTTAGCACGAAACATTTCATTTTTATTATCTTTAATAGCATTTATTAATTGGTTAGTGAATTTCTCAGAAGTAACATATAAAATATTAGCATTTTTGTTATTTCTTAATATTTCATTACCAATTGCATGCATAAGATGCGTTTTCCCTAAGCCTACTCCTCCGTAAATAAATAACGGATTATAAGAAGTGGCAGGAGCTTCAGCAACAGCGAGTGCCGCAGCATGCGCAAAACGATTGTTATTTCCAACTACAAATGTGTCGAAAGTATATTTAGGATTTAAAGTTGGATTATAAACTGTTGAACTTATGTTATCTGACAAGGTTGCTTGTCCAAAATCTGAATTATTTTTTATCTCATCTTTTGAAAGGATTGAAACACTGCATTCTTTATTTGTTAAATAATTAAATGTATTTACTAATAAATCATGATAACGAGAATAAACGGTATCTCTTTTAAAAGCATCTTCAACAACAAGAACAATGTTTCCGTTTTCCATACTTTGTATTTCAATGTTTTTAATCCACGTTTCGTAAGAAATATTAGTAGTTTCATCTTTTAAAAGTTCTTTAGCTTTTGTAAGAAGTTCCTCTAATTCTGCTCGTTGCATTTAAAATCCCTCCAGTGTTACTTTATAATATCAAAAGTTGATACAAATAGTCAATACAAATAAAAAAAATAATTAAATTTAAAGCAAAGTATTGACATAAGAAAAAAATTACGATAAAATTATAAAGCTTATAAAAATGAGTTAAATCCGTAAAAGAACGGTTTAAATATACAGGAGGTGCTAAAATGAAAAGAACATTCCAACCAAAAAAGAGACAAGAACAAAAAGAGCATGGATTTATGAAAAGAATGAAAACTAAATCAGGAAGAAATGTATTAAAAGCAAGAAGAGCAAAAGGAAGAAAAAAAATAAGTGCTTAATATGTTAAGGGCCACAAAAGAACATTATGTGGTCTTTTTTGCAATTTATATATTAGAGAAGAAGGACAAAATGAGAAAAATAGATACCTTAAAAAAAAATTACGAATTTAAAAATGTGCTAAGTAAAGGAAAATTCTATTGTGGAAGATATATAACAATTTATACTGAAAAAAATAAAATAAATAAAAATGTAATTGGAATAGCAATAAGCAGGAAAATGGGTAAAGCCGTAAGAAGAAACAGATTAAAAAGATTAATTAGAGAAAGTTATAGAGTACAAAAGAATGAATTAAAAAAAGGATATAATATAGTATTCCTATGGAATAAAAATGCAGATCAAAAATGCAAAAGCACTCAAGTTTATGAAGATATGAAGAAATTATTTGAAAAAGCAGGAATAATTTAATGAAAAAAACATTGATTTCTCTAATAAATTTTTATAAGAAAAATATATCAGTAATATTTTCTTTTCATGGAATAAATTGTAAATATTATCCAACATGTTCAGAATACTGTAAACAAGCAATAGAAAAATATGGAATTGTAAAAGGTGTATTTTTAGGTTTAATTAGAATTTTAAAATGTAATCCACTATCAAAAGGTGGATATGATCCTTTAAAATAGAAAGATGAGGAAAAGATTATGGCGTTTTTATCCAATATTTTTGGGTATGTATTAAATTTCTTTTATGAAATTTTAAATAATTATGGATTAGCAATTATAATATTTTCAGTGTTATTAAGATTAATTTTAATACCAATAACAATCAAACAACAAAAAACAATGAAAAAATCCGCAAAAATTCAGGAAAAAATGAAAGAAATTCAGGTAAAATATAAAAATAATCCTGAAAAATTAAACCAAGAAACAATTGAATTATACAGAACAGAAAAAATGAGCCCATTTAGTGGATGTTTTAGTGCAATAATTCAATTACTTATAATTCTTTCAGTATTTTGGCTTGTAAGTCAACCTCTTACGTATATGAAAAAAGCGTACAATAGTGAAGATACAAAAGAAATTATGGAACAATACAAAACAGAAATTTCAAAAAATGGAACAAATAGGAATTACCCAGAAATTCAGATAATTGCAAAAATAGAAGAAGATTATAATAAAATAAATGAAAAAATAAAACAAAAAGAAGCAAAAACAACAGCTACTACTGAAAATGATAATAAACAAATAGCTAATACAGAATTATCAGAAACATCTGAATCTAAAGAACAACTAACACAAGAACCTAATTCTAAAACAGAAGAAACTGAAGAATTAAAAGAAGATTCATTAGATAATTTGACGCTAGATGAATTGAAGACTAAAAAGGAAAAACTCGAAAAATTACGCATAAATATGAACTTTTTAGGATTAGACCTTAGTATGGTTTTAATGCAAAATCTTGGAAACTATAAGGTTTATATTATACCACTATTATATGTAGTAACATCATTTATCTCAATAAAAATATCAACAAGCGAGCAAAAAAAACAACAGGAGATTAATAAATCAAATACTTTAGAAAACGAAGAAAATAAACAACAAGAAGAATTACAAGAAAGTATGAAACAAATGAACAATACAATGATGTATATGATGCCAATAATGTCTATATCAATAGCTTCAATAGCGCCTTTGGGACTTGCATTATATTGGCTTGTAAGTAACATATTAATAATAATAGAAAGAGTAATTATAAATAAAATAATTAATTCTAAGGGGGAATAAAGAATGAGTAAATCTATTATTTCAGAAGGAAGAACAACAACAGAAGCAATAGAAAATGGACTTAAAGAGTTAAAAACAACGAAAGATAATGTAAATATAAAAGTCCTTGAAGAAGAACATAAAAAGAGTTTTTTCAGTATATTAGCTCCAAGAGTTGTAAAAGTAGAAATAACATTAAAGGAAAATGTAATAGAGAAAATTGATGAAAAACCAAAAAGAGAATATGAACATAATGAAGAAAAAATAAAACAAGCAAAAGAAAAAGTAGAAGATTTTTTAAAATCATGGATAAGACAAGTAGACGAAAGTCTTAATTATTCTATAAATGAGAAGGATTATACAATATTTGTAAATATTACAGGAACTTCATCTGGAGTATTAATAGGATATCGTGGGGAAACGTTAAATGCATTGCAAACAATACTTGCAACAATTGCAAATAAAAATTCAGAAAATAAAATAAAATTAATTTTAGACATTGAAAATTATCGTGAAAAAAGGGCAAAAGTTCTAGAAAATTTAGCAGAAAAAGAAGCAAAAATTGTAATAAGGACAGGAAAAAATGTAACATTAGAACCTATGTCAGCATATGAAAGAAAAATAATTCACACGAAACTACAGGAAAACAAAAAAGTTGAAACATATAGTATAGGAGAGGGAGATAACAGAAGAGTAGTAATAGAAAAAATAAAATAAGAAAAATCGGAAGCCAAAGTTCGGATTTTAGTTTAAAAACTATGCCATCTTTGGCTTTTATTGACGAAATATAAAAATATAAAATAAAGGAGCAAAACAAATGGATACAATCGCAGCAATCTCTACGGCTACAAGCAATGGAGGAATTGGTATAATAAGGATAAGTGGAAAAGAAAGCTTTGAAATTTTAAGAAAAATATTTAGAGATAGTAAAAATAAAAAAATAAAAATTGAAGATATAAAAGGATATACTATAAAGTATGGATATATTATAAATTCTGAAACAGAAGAAAAAATAGATGAGGTATTGGTTTCATTTTTTAAAAATCCTAAAAGTTATACAAGAGAAGATATGTGCGAAATAAATTCACATGGGGGAATGACGGTTGAAAAAGAAATATTAGGACAATGTTTGAAAAATGGTGCAACGCTTGCACAGCCAGGAGAATTTACTAAAAGAGCATTTTTAAATGGAAGAATAGACTTATCACAAGCAGAATCAATAATGGATTTAATAAATAGTAAAACAGAAAAAGAAGCAAAAGCATCAATAAATCAATTACAAGGAGACTTATCTAATAAAATAGAAAATATAAGACGTGAACTATTAGACATAATGGCAGATATAGAGGCATCTATAGACTATCCGGAATATGATATAGAAGAATTAACAGAAAATAAAATAAATTCAACATTAAATTCTGTAGAAAATGAACTAGAAACACTAAGTGAAAGTTTTCATAGTGGAAAGATACTAAAAGAAGGAATAAAAACAGCAATAATAGGAAGACCAAATGCAGGAAAATCTTCATTACTTAATAAAATACTAAAAGAGGAAAGAGCGATAGTAAGTCAAATAGAAGGAACAACAAGAGATACAATAGAAGAATTTATAACAATAAAAGGAATTCCTCTTAAAATTATAGACACAGCAGGTATTCGCAATACAGAGGATGAAATTGAAAAAATAGGAGTTAAAAAGGCTTTAAATATTGCAAAAGATGCAGAACTGATTCTTGCAATATTTGATAATACAAAAGAATTAAGTGAAGAAGACGAAGAAATACTAAACATAATAAAAAATAAAAATTCAATAATTTTATTAAATAAGATTGATGTAGAAGATAGAAAATTAGAAGATAAAAAGGAATTTAAAAATACAAATAAAAAAATAATAAAAATTTCTGCTAAAAATGGTGATGGTATCGAAGAATTATATAGTGAAATTGAAAAAATGTTTCAATTAAATGAATTAAAAACAGATCAAGAAACAATAGTAACCAACATAAGACACAAACAACAAATTGATCTTGCACTAAAGAATATTCAAGAGGCTAAAAAATCTGTAAAGCAAAATTTACCTATAGATATAATTTCAATTTCAATAAAACAAACTTTAGAGGAGTTAGGAAAAATTACAGGAGAAAATGTATCAGAGGATATAATAAATGAGATTTTTTCTAAATTTTGTTTAGGAAAATAAAAAATAACCATAAACGCGTGAAAATGAAAAATAAGACAAAAATAAAATTTAGACAACAAATTCTATTACTAAAGAAAAAAACAGCATTAAATTTAAATTTAAAAGGACAAAGAATTAAATTAAAGAAAAAAATAATCTAAAATAAAGATTTAAAATTCAACGAAACGATGTTGCGAAAAATGTCGAAACATGCAGGATGCACTTATACCAATACTTACGCGAAATTTTAAAACATAACCAAAAAGACAAATAAAAACAAAAAATATTAAAACTGTGTTTTAGATTGTGGAAAACTAGCAAATAAAACAGATTTTATATAATTAATGCATTGACAAAAAAGTCCAGTGAACAAAAAAATTGGTTTCATGGAAAACTAAAAAAGTTTCGACAAAGTGCGAACATAAAATGGAAAACATAAAGTAAATTAAGAAAGGAAGCAAAAAATGAAGTACTATGCAGGAAAATATGACGTAGCAGTTATAGGAGCTGGACATGCAGGTTGTGAAGCAGCACTTGCATGTGCAAGAATAGGAATGAAAACACTTATATTTTCAATAAGTTTGGAGGCAGTTGCAAACATGCCTTGTAATCCACATATTGGTGGAAGTTCAAAAGGCCATTTGGTAAGAGAAATAGATTGCCTTGGGGGTGAAATGGGGAAAAATATAGACAAAACCTACACACAATTGCGTATGTTAAACACTTCAAAAGGACCAGCAGTTTATTCTTTAAGAGCTCAAGCAGATAGGAAGCAGTACCAAGCAGAAATGAAACATACACTTGAAAAACAAGAAAATTTATATCTAAAACAAGCTGAAATAGTTGATTTTACAGTTGAAAATGGAAAGATAAAGTCTATAGAAACAAACATTGGGGCTATATATGATGTAGACTGTTTAATTATTGCAACAGGAACATATTTAAAAGGAAAAATATTTATAGGAGAAACATCTTATGAAAGCGGACCAGATGGAGTATTCCCTGCAAATAGACTTTCAGAAGCATTAAAAAGAAATGGAGTTGAGCTTGTTAGATTTAAAACAGGAACACCAGCAAGAGTAAATAAAAGAAGTATAGATTTTTCAAAGATGGAAATACAAAAAGGAGACGAGAATCCAGAGGCTTTTTCATTTGAAGATAAAATAGATAAAAATGTGGAGCAATTACCTTGCTATTTAACATATACAAATGAAAAAACACATGAAATTATAAGAGAAAATTTACATCGTTCACCATTATATGCAGGAGAAATAAAAGGAACGGGACCAAGATATTGCCCTTCTATAGAAGACAAAGTAGTAAGATTTGCAGATAAAGAAAGACACCAAATATTTGTAGAACCAATAGGAAGAGGAACAGATGAAATGTACATACAAGGAATGAGTTCATCTCTTCCAGAAGATGTACAAATAGCAATGTATAGAACTATTTCTGGATTAGAGCATTGTGAGTTTACAAGGCCAGCATACGCAATAGAATATGACTGTATAAATCCTTCAGATTTAAAATTGTCATTAGAGTACAAAAAAATTGATGGATTATTTTTTGCTGGTCAAACGAATGGTACATCTGGGTATGAAGAAGCTGCATGTCAAGGACTAATAGCTGGAATAAATGCAAGTAGAAAATTACAAGGAAAAGGGCCTATTATTCTGGATAGGGCAACTGCTTATATTGGTGTTTTAATTGATGATATAGTAACAAAAGGAACAAATGAACCGTATAGAATGATGACTTCTCGTGCAGAATACAGACTTTTATTAAGGCAAGATAATGCAGATTTAAGGTTATTAGAGATAGGACATGAAGTTGGACTTATATCAGAAGAAAGATATTCAAAATTTTTAAAGAAAAAAGAACAAATAGAACAAGAAATTGAAAGAGTAAAAGGAGTAATTATTAGGCCAACAAAAGAGGTAAATGAATTCTTAAGAAAAAACAACTCTCCAGAAATATCAACTGGAATAAGGCTTTCAGATCTTGTGAAAAGAACAGAACTATCTTACGAAAAATTAAAAGCAATAGATAACGAAAGACCAGAATTAGATGAACAAGTTTTAAAAGAAGTTGGAATTGAAATAAAATATGAAGGATATATAAAACTTCAAACAGCCCAAGTTGAAAAATTTAAAAAACTAGAAGGAAAATTATTACCAAAAAATATTAATTATGAGGAAATAAAAGGATTAAGACTTGAAGCAAGACAAAAATTAAATAAGATAAAACCAAATTCTGTTGGGCAAGCATCAAGAATATCAGGAGTATCTCCAGCAGATATATCTGTTTTACTAATTTATCTTCAAACAAAATAAAAATTATAAGGAGGAAAAATAAAATTAGTTATGGAATTTGAGGAATTTTCAAGTAAGTTAGAAGAAAAGTCAAATAAAATAAATATAAAACTAAATGAAAGCCAACAAAATCAATTTTATGATTATATGGAATTATTATTAGAATGGAATGATAAAATAAATTTAACTGCAATAACAAATCCTGAAGAAATAATTTTAAAGCATTTTATTGATTCTTTAACAATAAGAAAATATATAAAGGAAAATGACGAAATAGTAGATGTTGGAACAGGTGCAGGGTTTCCAGGAATTCCATTAAATATTGTAACAAATAATAAAATAACACTCTTAGATTCTTTAAATAAAAGAATAATTTTTTTACAAGATGCAATAGAAAAGCTAGAACTTAAAAATATAGAAGCAATTCATGGAAGAGCAGAAGATTTTGCAAAAAATAAAAGAGAGAAATATGATGTTGCAACATCTAGAGCAGTAGCACAACTTAATATATTATTAGAATATTTATTACCACTTGTAAAAGAAAATGGAATTTGTATATGCATGAAGGGATCAAATATAGGAGAAGTAGAAAAATCTGAAAGGGCTTTAGAAATATTAGGAGGCAAAATAGAAAAAATAGAAAGAATACTTCTTCCAGATAGTGACATAGAAAGAAATATTATTATTATTAGAAAAATAAGAGAAACACCAAGCAAATATCCAAGAAAGCCTGGAATGCCTTCAAAAGAGCCACTATAAAAAACGCATAAAGAATATGTGTGTTTTTTTTATAAAAGTGGTAAAAATTTATTGACTTTTTTTGTATATTTTTATATCATATATATTGTAAAAAATAACATTGGAGGTAATCGAAAGTGGGTAAAGTAGTAGCAATTGCAAACCAAAAGGGCGGCGTAGGAAAGACTACAACAGCAGTAAATATGAGTACAATATTGGCAAAAAAGGGTAAAAAAGTATTAATGATTGATACTGACCCACAAGGAAATGCAACAAGTGGATTAGGAATAAGTAAAGATGTAAACTTTTCAGTGTATGATGTAATTATAAATGACATAGACATTGAAAATACAATAGTTCAGTCAATGGTAAAAAATTTAGATGTATGTCCATCAAATATAAATTTAGCTGGGGCAGAAGTTGAGTTAGTTTCTATGATGTCTAGAGAGCAAAGACTTAAAGAAAAAACAGATGCCCAAAAAGACAAGTACGACTATATAATAATAGACTGTCCACCATCACTAGGGCTTATTACATTAAATGCATTTACTGCTTCAGATAGTGTTTTAATTCCAGTTCAATGCGAATATTATGCACTTGAAGGATTAGGACAACTAATAAATACAATTGAACTTGTAAAAAAACATTTAAATAAAGATTTAGAAGTAGAAGGAGCATTACTAACAATGTTTGACATCAGGACAAACTTATCAAATCAAGTTGTAAAAGAAGTAAATAAATACTTTGAAAATAAAGTATATAAAACTGTAATTCCTAGAAATGTAAGACTTAGTGAGGCACCAAGTTATGGAATGCCAATAACGGTATATGATCCAAGGTCAAAAGGAGCAAGAGCTTACGAAAAATTTGTAAAAGAATTTTTAAAGAAAAATGAACGAAAATAGGAGGAATAAGAAATGCCAAAGAACACAGGATTAGGAAAAGGATTAGATGCATTGTTTTCAAATAAAGCAATAATAGAAGATGTTATTGAAGACAAGGATAAAAATTCAGAAAAGATTGAAAAAATAAAAATAATAAATATAGAGCCAAATAAAAATCAGCCAAGACGTAATTTTGATGAAGAATCAATAGATGAACTTGCAGAATCTATAAAAATATATGGAGTAATTCAACCAATAATTGTATCAAAAAAAGATGGCTATTATGAAATAGTTGCAGGGGAAAGAAGATGGAGAGCATCAAAAAAGGCAGGACTTACAGAAATACCATGTATTGTTAGAAATGATGATGAAAGAAAAGCAAAAGAAATATCTTTAATTGAAAATATTCAAAGGGAAGATTTAAATCCAATTGAAAAAGCAAGAGGATTTAGGCAACTTATAGATGAATATGGTTTAAAACAACAGGAACTTGCGGATATTATGGGAATGAATAGAAGTACTGTAACAAATTGTTTACGAATATTAAACTTAGACCCACGAGTTATAAACCTTGCAATGGAAGGTAAACTTACAGAAGGACATTGTCGTACACTACTTGGATATGAAGATCCAGACAAACAATATGAAATGGCATTAAAAATAGTAGAAACAGGAAAATCAGTTAGAGAAATTGAAAGAGATTTGAAAAACAAGAAGAATGTTAAGAAAAATACTAAAGAAATGCAAAAGAAATATGAAGCAATATATAGAGATATCGAAGATAAATTTCAAGGATTTTTTGGAACAAAAGTTAAGCTAGATGCTGGAGTTAAGAGTGGAAAGATAATAATAAAATATTCGTCAAATGAAGATTTGGAAAGAATACTTGAACTAATAAATAAATAATATACAAAAAGATAGTTATAATTTAGAGTTTCAAAGTTATGAAATAAAATTAAAGGTAATGAATAAAAGTAAAAAGGCAAAAAAAGATATTTTCAATTGTTAACTAGATCAATTTTAAACTATTTTAAATTGTTCGTAATAAAAATTTTGCCTTTTTTTTATTTATTCTTGACAAAAGAGCTTTATATATGTTAATATATATCTTGTTACTAAGACAAGTCGTAGCAAAAAAATGCAGAGGTGGTCGAGTTGGTTTATGGCACCAGTCTTGAAAATTGGCGTGCGTTTGTAGCGTACCGTGGGTTCGAATCCCACCCTCTGCGCCAATAAAAACTGTAAATGTTTTTAAACATATTACAGGTCTTTTTATATAAAGAGATATCAGTAAATGTAGGTGTACCCAAGAGGCTGAAGGGGCGGGTTTGCTAAACCTGTAGGGTTCTTTTAGGGCCGCGGAGGTTCGAATCCTCTCACCTACGCCAAAAAAGGTCCAAAAACGTTGATTTTTCATTCTACGTTATTGTGGCCTATTATTTTTAATAAAATTTTCCATAAAAAGCATTGAAAAAAAATTAATGGAGCTTGTCAAGTAAAGTGTGGACTTTTTATTTTCAACATTTTATTATACACTCTCTAATTTTGCAATAAATACATATAAAAAGATAATAGGTTTTTAAAGATTTGCTAACAATTCACAGAAAATTTCTAAAGAAATTTTTGTAGAGTAATAAAAATAATGTATACAAATTAAACGAAAGCCAAAGAGCAAAGTTAAAATGTGCTAATATTAAGGCTTTCCAATTTATTTTTAAAGGAATTTCCAAATAATTCCGCATAATATAAGTTATAAATTATAGTTTATTTGGAAAATTTTATATTATATAAAAAATCTTAACTTTTTACTGTTTCTATTTTCTTATTCGTTTCAACATCTAAATTTTCAATTTCAATACATTTTTTAGACTTATTCTTGTTATTTAAATTATCTTTTGCCACAGTCATAAGAAGTTTAATTCTATTAGTTTGATTTGCTTCACTAGCTCCTGGATCATAATCTATTGGAGAAATATTTGCTTCAGGGTACTTAGTCCTAATAGTTTTAATAACCCCTTTTCCAACAACATGGTTTGGAAGACATGCAAATGGCTGAACACAAACAATATTTGTAATTCCACATTCTATGTATTCAATCATTTCAGCAGTTAAAAACCAACCTTCTCCAGTTTGATTTCCAGTAGATAAAACACTTTTTACTTCATCTTGTAAATGCCAAATATTTGAAGGAGGCATATAACCCTTTTTAGAATTAGAAAGGGCAATTCTTTCATCTTTTTCAAAATTATCTATTAAATCTGTTGCAATTTTATTTATATTTGCCTTAAATTTATCAACTTTAATTAGTTGATTAAGAGCAACTTTATTTGAAGTACTATATTTTACAAATCCCATAAAATCAGGAAGAAAAACCTCTGCACCTTCTTCTTCTAATTTATTTACAATGTAATTATTTCCAAAAGGATGATATTTAATTAAAATCTCTCCTACAACACCTACTTTAGGTTTTTTAACAGAAGTGTCAAGTTTGATTTTTTCGAAATCTTCTACAATGTCATAAATACTTTGCTTAAATTTACTCATACTAGATTGTTCAATTAGTTTTTTGCATTTACCCATCCATTTATTAAACATCTCTTTAGTTTCACCTTTATTAATTTCATAAGCTCTATTTTTAGTAAGCATTTTTTGAAGAAGATCTCCATAGATTACCATCTTTAGAAGTCGTTCAGCAAAAGAAATTGTAAGCTTAAAACCTGGATTTTTTTCCATACCAACCAGATTAAAAGATATAACAGGAACTTGAGGAAAACCAGCATCTTTTAATGCTTTACGAATGAAGCCTATGTAGTTTGTTGCTCTACAACCACCACCAGTTTGAGACATAATAATTGCAGTTTTATTCACATCGTATTCTCCAGACTGAAGAGCTTCTATAAACTGACCTGTGGTTAAAATAGAAGGATAGCAAGCATCATTATTTACATATTTCAAACCGGTTTCAACAGTATGGTCAGTGCATGTACTTAAAAGTTTTACATTATAACCAGAAGCTTTGCATGCCGCTTCTAATAATTCAAAATGAATAGGAGCCATTTGAGGCATCAAAATAGTATAATTTTTTTTCATTTCTTTTGTAAAAGGAACTTTGTTACATTCATAATTCCCAGCGCCTTTTTCAAGATTTAATCTTTCTCTTTTTTTCATACTAGCCAAAAGAGAGCGAATACGAATACGAACAGCGCCTAAATTATTAATCTCATCTATTTTAATTAAAGTATACATTTTGCCATAGCTTGATAGAATTTCTTCAACTTGATCTGTTGTAACAGCATCTACACCACAGCCAAAAGAATTTAATTGAACAAGTTCTAGGTTATCTTTGTTTCCAACAAAATCTGCAGCAGCATATAATCTAGCATGGTAAACCCATTGGTTAACAACTCTTAGAGGTTGCTTTGGAGTGGTTAAATGGGAAATACTATCTTCGGTTAAAACACACAAACCAAGAGAAGTAATTAAAGTATCAATGCCATGGTTGATTTCAGGATCTGTGTGATAGGGACGACCGGCTAAAACAATGCCATGTAAATGATGCTCATCCATATATTTTAGAGTTTCTTCACCTTTTTTTCGAATATCACTTTTATAGTTTTGATATTCTATTTCAGCTTTTTTTGCAGCATCTAAAAGTTCTTTTTTAGTAAAATTATATTCCTTAAATTGGGGAAGGTCCAAAATTGTTTGTGTTAATTTTTTAGCTTCCAAAGGTAAGAATGGATTTAAAAATTTAACATTACTTGATTTTAATTCTTCAACATTATTTTTTAGGACCTCAGAATATGAAATAACAATAGGGCAATTATAATGATTATCGGCCTCTTTATATTCTTTTCTAGAATAAGGAATGCAAGGATAAAAAATAGTTTTAATTCCCTGTTTTAAAAGGCTAATTACATGTCCATGAGACAGTTTTGCTGGGAAGCAAACAGATTCAGATGGTATAGACTCTATTCCTTTTTCATAAGTTTTTCTACTACTTTTTTCTGATAAAATAACTCTAAAACCTAAATTTGTCAAAAATGTAAACCAAAAAGGATAATCTTCATACATATTTAAGACCCTTGGGATTCCAATAATTCCACGAGGAGCATCTTTTTCATCCAGAGGGGTATAATTAAACAATCTTTCATATTTATATTTCATTATATTTGGTAAATCTTTATGTTCTGAAACAATCCCAGCACCTTTTTCACATCTATTGCCTGAAATGTGCTTTGAACCATTGTTAAATTTATTTATTGTAAGTAAACAATGATTTTCACATCCATTGCAACGAACATGAGAGATAGTAACTTGAAGGTTTTCAATAGCATTTAAATCAGAAAGAGTAGAATGGTATTCCATATCCATATTTGCTTCATATTGTTCTTCTGCAAGAAGAGCAACGCCATATGCTCCCATAAGACCTGCAATATCTGGTCTTATAACATTTCTTCCAACAATAAGTTCAAATGCACGAAGAACAGCATCATTGTAATATGTTCCACCTTGAACAACGATGTGTGCACCTAAGGTCTTTACATCTCTAATTTTCATTACTTTTTGAATTGCATTTTTTATAACTGAGTAAGAAAGACCAGAAGAAATATCTCCAACAGTATATCCTTCCTTTTGAGCTTGCTTAATTTTTGAATTCATAAAAACTGTACAGCGAGAGCCTAAATCTACTGGATTTCTTGCTTCTAATGCACTTTTCACAAATTCATTAATAGTAAGATTTAAGCTCTTTGCAAAAGTTTCAATAAAAGAGCCGCAACCAGAAGAGCAAGCTTCATTAAGCATAATATTATCAATAGCACCATTTTTCATTTTTATGTATTTCATGTCTTGACCGCCAATATCAACAATAGCAGAAACATTTGGCATGAATTTCTTGGCTGCTGTATAATGCGCAATAGTTTCGATTTCATTTAAGTCGACATTTAAAGCAGTTTGAATCAATTTCTCTCCATAACCAGTAACACCACTGTAACGGACTACTGCATCTTTTGGAATAACACTATAAAATTTTTTTAGCATTTTTATAACACTTTGAAGGGGATTGCCTTCATTACTTCCATATAAAGAATACAAAAGAGTGCCGTGCACGATCTATAGCAACTAGTTTTGTGGTTGTAGAACCAGCATCAATACCAACGAAAACATCTCCTTTATATGTTTTCAAATTTCCTTTTTTAACAGTATCCTTGTTATGTCTTTTCTTAAATTCTTCATATTCAATATTTGTTTTAAATAAAGGAGGTAAAGGATTTGTAGTATTATCATGAGAATTTTTTAAAACCTCAATTTTGCTTCTCAACTTTTCGCAAGAAATAGGTTTTGCATTTATAGAATCAAGGGCGGCTCCTTTTGCTACAAGAAGGTGGGCTTCTTCTGGAACAATAATATGTTCAGCATCTAAATGAAGAGTTTCAATAAATCTATTTCTAAGTTCAGACAAATAATTTAATGGGCCACCTAAAAAAGCGACACTTCCACGGATAGGCCTACCTTGAGCCAGTCCGCTTATTGTCTGATTTACAACAGCTTGAAAAACAGAAGCTGCAATATCTTCACGAGCAGCACCTTCATTGAGAAGAGGCTGTATATCAGTTTTGGCAAATACTCCACAACGAGAAGCTATTGGGTAAATCATAGTATGTTTTTTTGCAAGTTCATTTAAGCCTGGAGTATCTGTATTTAAAAGAGAAGCCATTTGGTCTATAAAAGCTCCAGTTCCGCCAGCACAAGTACCATTCATACGCTGCTCAATAGACTTATCAAAGTAAATTATTTTTGCATCTTCTCCACCAAGTTCAATAACAACATCAGTTTGAGGGATATATTTTTCAACTGCTCTTTTACAAGCAATAACTTCTTGAATAAAAGACAAATCTAAAAACTGCGAGGCAGACATTGCACCAGATCCAGTAAGTGCAACAGTAAATTCATTATTTGGGTAATTCTCAAGAAGTTCTTCTAAAACGCTACAAATGGTGTTTCTGGTATCTGAAAAATGTCTCTGATAATTTCTATATATAACATTTAAATTATCGTCCATAACAACTATTTTTACAGTTGTAGAGCCAACATCAAGTCCAACATGTAATAAATTATTCATACTTTAATCTCTTTTCTTCACTAAGGTACAAATTAAATTGTAAGAAAATTATAACTATTTTCAACCTTAGAATTCAATTTTATAATATGCTTATAAAGGACATTTAACATGAATTTTATAAACATATTTTTTCTTTAAGGTAACAAAATTTTGCCATATACAAAATTTATTGCTACATAAAAACAATGACAAAATTATGTATAAAAAACAAGTTTATTCTATACGGAAATAAGGTTTTTGTCAATTTATTTCACAAGAAATTCATAATGGAAAAAAGTGGCAAAAAGTAAAAAATATATTAGGAATATTTAATAAAAATAGGAATATAATAATATAAAGAAAATCAATACTTGAGAAAGAATTAATTAAGATTTGCATAGGAGATTATAAAAAAGACTCATTTGATTTGATAGATGCAAGGAAAATACCTATTAAAGATCAGATAAAGAAGATTAAGATTAATAATATTATTAAAAGAAAGTATCGAAAAAATTAAATGAATTTGAAAAAACAAAAAAATAAATAAAAAATAGGATAAAAGTGTTGACTTTTTTTAGCTTTGGCGGTATACTTAAAAGCAGCTGCAGATTATGTAACATAAAATTATAAATCGCGGGGTGGAGCAGTTGGCAGCTCGTCGGGCTCATAACCCGAAGGTCGTAAGTTCGAGTCTTACCCCCGCAACCAGCTTATAGCAAGTCTTTTAAAGATTTGCTATTTTTTATTTTACCCCTAAAAAGTGCCATTTGGGGAAATTTTGGGGAAGAAATCCTCACAAACCATTGATATAACTAATAAAATTTCAGTAAAAGACTATGGGAAAC
>OCTW011563286.1_pt1 | contig 22067 bp, 14 predicted proteins | sample 1539671 | NCBI WGS metagenome assembly OCTW01 (sample SAMN02144230, study PRJEB22623) | gut metagenome | biome: sheep rumen | host: Ovis aries | place: New Zealand
ACCGCCTCGGGTTCGACTCGGTTGCGCTCAACACGTCCTCGCCGCGTCGCATCCTGCAGAACGCCGCCTACGCGACGGCGCGCGCCGGCGACGCCTTCTGGCGCGCGCTTTAGGCGCCGCCCGCTGCGCCGCGCCCCTCCCCACATCAAGTGATGGCGGAACGGGCGGGGCGTTTGCTATAATGGTGGCATGAAATCTGCAATCCTTCTTGCTGTGCTGTGCGCACCGCGCTCATCCGCCGGTTCCGCATGAATGCCGCGCCGATCGAATGAAATTTCGCTTTCCCGTCTGTTGCAATGCATGCTGGGCGTCTTCACGCATCTGTTGGACGTCTGGCTACCACAGGTTGCTCTCCCAGAAGAGCTGGAGCAGGTGTTCGCTGTTCATCGGCATCCCTGGCGGAATTGGGCGTTGCTGCTCTTGAATCCTGAAGTTGTCGTCATGGGCGGGGATGACGAATTCGAGAAAATCCTCGTAACCTTGCCTCAATCGCGGGAATTTCCTTGCGTAGACGGGAAGCGTGACAAGCGAACCGGCATGTATGAGGCGTTGGAGAGAGTTTGACATTGCCGTGAAGTCGGAGAACATGATGTCGTAATCCTTCATGATGTACGCCGCGACGATGTCGTTCGTGTTCGCCGCAAGCCGCGACTGCGCGAGTTCGAGGACGTTTGAGTACGCCCCGCTGCGCCAATCGTTGGTGACGGCGTGATAGGTGTTCTGGGTTGGTGTCGCGCCGACTGTGAGGGCGGCCGCCGCTAAAGCGGCCATGATCGTTGTCTTGGTTATCATTGTATTTGTTCCTTTCTAAGCTTCTAGTTTTGCGGAATGGCTCTACGGACTACTCCTGGGGACGCAAACTGCCGGTTGTGGTCGAAGTCCGCCGTCAGAGCGTCGACATGGTTGTCGGCGTTCGCCGGATTGGGCCAAAGCGCGAACACCTTGCTGTTTTCCACGCTTCCATCGCGAACCTGCGTCCACATGTTCGTCGCAAGCGTCGTCGTGAGTTCGACAAGATTGGCGCTGCCTGAGTCGGCAAAGTCCGTGCCGGCATCCCAGCTCATGTTCCCCGTTACGTCGTTGGCCATTCCCCGCAGGAACTGGGACGCCCAGCGGAGTATTCGCCATACGCCAACCACTTCCGTCCCGTAGCCTGCCATGAAGTTGCCGAGCTTTGCAATCGGCGTCGGAACGCCACGGAACATTGCGACCGCCCCCATCCTGTAGTATTCGTTGAGGATGTCGTCGCTGACCTGGTTATAGCGCCAGACCGTGGGCCGCAATGCGTTGTCCACCCTGCCGATGTAGTCCATGGCGTTGTGATCGTAGAACCACTTGTCCCCGAAGTCCATGTCTTGTTTCTGGTACCAGCTCTTTGTGTCTCGCAGAGTCTGCATGATTGCCGAAACCACGGACATGTCTGCGTCAAACACGGCATCTATGCTCGCACCGCAAAGCGGCAGCAGGATGTTCGCCTGCGTCCACGGCGAGCCGTCGCAGCGTCCCCTGAATCGGTACACGCCGCCTTGCTTTGGATTGACGAACTGCGCGGCAAGCGCGCCTGCGTGGGAGAGCGATCCGCTCATCTGCGGCAGCGCCTCGACGAGTTCCCATTCGCACGGAAGAGAGGGGACGTTGACTCCCTCTGGCTCAAGGACGAGGTTCATGTTCACGGAGAAGTCCGCGACCGCAAATCCGTTTTCCCCGAGCGTAGCCACATTGCAGAACGGCACGACAAGGTGCTTGTCGGGAAGCGGACTGTTGGTGACCGAGAACGGATAGTCGACGCCGGTGAGGAAGGGCGGTGGATTAGCGCTCTCGCCCTGTACGGGGGATGCAACATCCATCCTGACGACCTCGGCGACGGTGAGGGACTGAGTCTTGCAGTATGTCTCCTCGCCAATCGCGAGCGTCAGCTCGAATGCGACATCGCCAATAGAGCCGCTTTTCGCAACGCCCCGTATTTCCTGCCAGTCGTCGCCCGAGTCGAGGACTTCTATCTTCTCTGCTCCGGCGATGCAGGCGAGCGACATCGTCGCGTTCGTCTCGCACGGCGGATTGAACGATCCCGCGACGACATGGCTGTTTCCGCCCTTTATGATCACAGGCGGACATGCCAGCGCGAACCATGCCTCGGGATTGCGCGCGTTCTCCGCCTGGCACGGACACTGCGCCGTCGTCCAGAAGAGCTTTCTGTAACCTTCCCAGAGAGCGACCACCTGCCAGGACTGCCAGTAACCCGAGCAGTGGCAGCAGTTGCAACTCCACACGTAGTTGCTTCCGTCCGCGTACACGGTGCAGCAGCTGCCAGTTACCGAATCAATGTCAGCGCCGACATCCGGCACTGTGAAGAGTCGTCCGCCGGCTTCGCCGTTCGCAAGCTCGAAGTCGAGTGGCCTTTCGACTTCGAAGTCGTCGCTGGGACCGAGCGGCGCGGCGTTTCCGCCGCGCAGCAGATGCATGGGCTCGGCCAGTCTTATCGTGGCCGCAGGGTCGCTTGCCGATATCTCGTCGACTGGCCAATTCGACTGCACCCTGTAGACGGCTCCAATGAGAAGCGGCACGGAGCAGGTCTGGCCTTCGTTCGCAATCACAACCATGTCGCCGAGATTGCTTGGCCCGTCGCATGTAATCGTGATGCGTGTGCTGTCGTGAGTCGCGGTGAAGGAGAGCCAGTAGTAGGCGTTTTCGCTGGAGTTGGGGTTCCAGTCGATTCGCATTGCATCGTCGGCGTCGAGCGATGCGGAGAGGATTGCGCCGCAGTTGGCGTTGAGCCAGTCGATTCCGGTGCCGAAGCAGTTGCCGTCGTACGTCTTCGGTGCGGAATCGATCGTATTGTCGAGGCCATCGTCATCCCAATCGTATGGGTTGATGCGCCTGTAGATGCGTCCGACCTCGTTTGACCACGTCTCGAACCATCCGTTGTCCCTCATGACGATCTGCAAGTTTGCCGCGGCGTTTGTGTCGCCGCCGACAAAGACGTTTTCCCAGCAGATCGCGTAGCCGCCGTCGCATGGCCCGTGCCAGACACGGCTCCGGCCCTGCATCGCGAGAACACTGCCCGAGGCGCCGATGGAAATTTCGCGCTCTGCGTCGTGCGGCGCGAAGCGGATGCGACCGTCGATTAACCACCACGCGGAGGAATAGCGCGTGTCGCTCGGCCCGAAGAGGAACGACCATCCGCCGAAGTCGACGAAGTTGCGCCCAAGGCTCGAAGCCGCTCCGTGGATGTGTGCGTTGCCGGCGTATGACGCGTTGGTTGGCATCGTGAAGCTGTGGGCGATGTCGTTTGTCTCGTATGCGAAACAGTAGCCCTGCGCGATCTCCTCGTCAGACACTGTCTGCGGAAGCGTCCACGGGACAAGTCGCGGAGGGTTCGGTTGCCCTTGTGTGCCGTTGCCTCCGTTTTGCTGTTTCTGCGCCTGCACTGTCGCAACGATTGCAATGCTCACGAGGGCGACCTTCAGGAGGTTCGGCATCGCCATGAAGCTGGCACACGCCGCCTTGAGCGGCCTGCGCAGCAACATCGCTGCGAGAAGCCCGCAGAACGCGAGCGCGGCAAATGTGCCGACGAGATTCCAGTTTGTGCCGTTCATCGCCATTGCCTCCTATCGAATTCTTATCGAGAAACGCTTGTTCTCGATGATCTCGGTCACTGCCGCGTCTACCTCGCCTTCGCCGCGCTTCACGACCTTGGCGAGATTCCAAGACGGGTCGAAGTCGCGGTTGCTGATGCGCAGCGTCTCGCCAACTTCGTCTGAAACGCACCCGGCGGCATAGTCGGCGAGATAGCGGCTGCCGCAGTCGATGCCGAAGACGAACGCCGTCTCGTCAAAGGAAAGGTCGCCGTCTTCGTCGGCGTCGTGCCCAATTGCGACCATCACCTCGTTCGAGACGCAGTTGGACGCTTCAATACGCAGGGCGAACTCGTCGAGACGCGACATGTTGGCGTGGAGCGTGACATTTGTCGAAACCTCTGAGTCCGGCAGAGTTCCCTCGGGGAGCTGTGGCCATTCGTATTCTTTTGCCGCGCAGAGTGTTAAGGTGCACGTTGCGGCTAATGCAATCAGGATTAGTTTTTTCATTTTTCAACGACCTCCTTTCTGCCCACTGTTCCCGTGCGGGCAACGAGAGTATAGCAGAATGGGGCCTCTCGCAAGTATACGTGAAGTATACGTTTGCAAGAAAAACGGCCTTGAAGTATACGTTTGCGTATACTTCGCGTGAAATCTGCGTTTTCAGGGCTTCGTTTGGCCTTGAATTGTGGTATACTCTCCGCCGTATGCAGACTCACCATGTACGCAGTACGATGAATACAATCAGGACAGCCGCATTCTTTCTCGGTGCGGCTATTGCGGCGTGCACGCAGCATCTCGTCCGTGCCGATGACGCTGTTGGCCTCATGCGGGTTGATGACGGGACGAACGGGCTCGCAGAGACTGTCATGCCGTTTGTTCCCATGGATGAATCGGGGCCAGCCGGATATCTCACCGGCTTGCTTATAGGCGATGGAGGCGAGTTCTCTGATCAGCTTTTCCGCCGAGACGACTCTACCGGCGAGATGACGAACGCCCTCTGGTCCGGAACCGCCTAGCTTGACCCTGCGACGGGATACCCTTCGACGGTGTCGGCCTTTCCCGGCGACTCGGTGTTCCTTCTCCGCCCGGGCGACGAGCCGCTGTCGTTCTTCCTGTTCGGTCGCGCCGCCGGCGTCCCCTCTCGCAGCGGCTCGCCGCGCATACGGTCGATGTATGTCGATCCGGAAGGTGGCTTCGCCGATCTTTCCGTGTTTACGCGGGGACTTGCCACCGATCTCTTCTCGTTCGACTTCGAGACAAACCTGACCGAGGCCACGCCCTGGGCGTACCTTGGACGCCACCCCGGAAGTCCTCTGCGCATCTCCCTTCGCGACGACTCTCTTCCTCTCGTCGGCGGGCGCGTCTACCTCGCGGCGGACGCGACGCGAGATACGGACGGCGACGGCATCCCCGATGAAATGGAGCGCCGCGTCTACGGGACGTCGCCGTATCTCTCGGATACTGACGGGGACGGTCTTTCCGACTCGCACGAGCTTGCGTGGGGCTCTGATCCTCTTCTTGCGGACGTCGCATCACCGATTTTGTTCCTCGCCGAGCCGTTCGAGCGGCCCGCGGTGATGCATGGCTTCCTCGCCGGACAGAACGGATGGCTTGCGGGCGGCTCGCCGTCGTCCGCTGTCGTTCAGGGCGAAGTGGTCTACGAGGGTGAGGGAGCTCTTGAGCTCAATGGCGGCAGGGCTGTCCACTCCGTCACCTCGGACGCGCAGGTCGTGTGGATGGACGTGCGTGTGCACCAGGATTCCGGAACCGACACCCCGGACATGCCCGAGGACTCGACGATCTGCTTCTTCCTCAGCAGCCAGGGCCGCCCCGTGATGACGGATGGAGAAACGTTTGTGACGAATTTCGCCTATGCCGTGACAGGCTGGCGGCGGTGGACCCGCTGCACAGCGAAGCTCGACTACGCTTCGCGCACATGGGACATGTACGTGGACGGAGTTCTTGTGGGCGAGGGGCTCTCCATGCGCGGCGAAGCGCCCGCGCTCAACTCGTTCGAGATGAGCGGATCGGGCGTGGCGGACGACCTGCGCATCACCACATCGCGTCCGCTCGGCCTTTCCTCCGACGGCGACGCGCTTCCCGACGAATGGGAGATCGAGCATTTCGGCGAACTGTCGCACGACGGATCGGAAGACTCCGACGGCGACGGAATGTCGGACCTTGTCGAGTTCCGCGCGGGGACCGACCCCCTCGCCCACAACGGCGACACCGACGGCGACGGGCTTCCCGACTGGTGGGAGGCGGCGAACGGGCTGAACCCGCTCGGGACCAAAGGCTTCGCGCGCGCCGCGTTCCGCGAGACGTTCGAGGAGTCCGCCGTCTCGCCGGGCGACATCGCCGGACAGAACGGCTGGGCCTCTTCGCGGACGAATGCCGGAGAGGTCCAGAGTCGCGTCGTCCACACGGGCGCGGCCGCTCTCGCGGTCAAGGGCGGCTCCGCGGAGGACGGGGACTCCGTGACGCTCACCCATGCCGCGGTCAGCCATGCCGACGTCGTCTGGATGGACGTCTGGCAGGTCGCATCGCGCTCGGTTGACGCCGGAAATGTCTCGCCGGACGCATTTTCAGTGATCGCGTTCGACAATGCGGGGCATCCGGTCCTTTCCGACGGTGACGGCTATGCTACCAATTTTTCCGTGCGTGTAGAGGACGAAGGGCGCTGGGTCAGGTGTACAAGCCGCTTTGACTTCCCCGACCGAAGATGGGACTTCTACCTTGACGGGATTCTCGTCTCGGAAGGGCTCGCCATGCGCGGGACGACTGGCTCGCTGCATGCGTTCGACCTTGCCGGAGGCAGCGGCCATGTGGACGACATATACATCGGCATCGCGCGTCCGGAGGGCCTTTCCTCCGACGGCGACGATCTTCCCGACGAATGGGAGTGGCGGAATCTCGGCTCGCTCGGACGCGACGGCACAGGGGATCTCGACGGCGACGGACTCACCGACTTCGAAGAGTACGAGTCCGGCACGAATCCCGCTTCCGCCGACACTGACGGCGACGGCCTTCCCGACGCGTGGGAGATCGCCAACAGTCTCGATCCGCTCAACGCCGCCGACGCCGCTCTCGACCCCGACGGCGACGGGCTCTCCAACCTCGCGGAGTTCGAGGCGGGGACAGACCCCGCGAAAGCCGACACCGACGGGGACGGACTTCCCGACGCATGGGAGCTTTCAAGCGGCACCGACCCGTTCACGCCCGACGCGCTCTCCGACCCCGACGGCGACGGACTCGTAAACTTGGACGAGATGCGCTTTGACACAAATCCGTTTGCTTCGGATACAGACGGAGACGGAGTTGGAGACCTATTTGAGATACGCAACTCGCGCAGCAATCCGCTTGTCCCCGACATGGCCTGGGAAACGGCGGCTGACATCGGCGGCCGCGTCCAAGGGGCGTCGGCTTCCGGTTCCACCGGCACGTGGCGAACTGATTCCGACGGGACGATATATGCGGCGGAACGCGCGGGCTCGCTTACGTGGAACCTGGAGGTTCCGTCCGGCGGCGCGGATGCCCTCGCCGTCAGCGTCGGGCAGCACAACTTTTATTCGAAGTCGACGACATTCGATCTTTCGCTCTACGTCGACGGACTTTTCGTCTCGCGTCAGGTCGTCACCGCGCCCTACGGGACAAGGGTCGACGCGTTCTTCTTCCTGCCCGAGATCACGTCCGGCGAACACGAGTTCCGCCTCGTCTGGCACAATTGGGCTGTCAACACATTCCTTTCCGTCTACGACCTTCGCTTCGTTTCGTTCGGCGGACCGGACGTCGACGGCAACGGCGTTCCCGACTGGAAGGACTACCGCGCCGCGGAATCCAGCGCCCTTGGCGAACTGCCGCTCGAAAGCCTCGTGTCGCCGCTCTGCATCGAAGGACGCGACCTCTGGCGCGACATCCTGGACGTGGAAGTCGAATACCCCGATACCAACGCTGTGTTCGCCACCGTGAAGACGATCGGCGACGGCTTCTATGCCGACATACCGCTTCCCGAGGAGGGAACCGCGACGATATCCCTGCGCGACCGCACACTCGCCGAGTCGTTCAACGTCACATGGAAGGCGCTCGACGTGTTCGACGGCGAATACGCCACGAATGCAATCGTGATACGAACCGGCGATGCGCTCAAGATCGCGCCGCACGACGATGGGGAGAGCGAAGTGTCGATATGCAGGGCGTCTAACAGCGGCGCATGGGCCGCAGTTACGAACTGGGCCGAGGCGGTCTCGACGCCGTATGTCTTCGAGACGCAGGGAATGTATCTCGTGACGGTTTCGCGCGAAGGGCTCTTCGGGAGCGACGTCGGATACGCCCTCGTCGATGTCGTGCGCTCCCGATTCCCGAAGCGCAATCCCGCGATCCTCCTTGACGCGGAGCAGACGCTCTCCTGCCCGCAGCTTTCGCCGCGCAACGTCCTCGAGCACGACGCGGAGCTTCAGCTGGGCGCGGAAGTCGTCGGAAGTGGCGTGACGCTCTCGCTCCTTACGCACGTTGACCGCGACCTCGGGCTCGTCTCGCGCATTGACGATGGCGGCGCGATCTCCGACGCCGTGCAGGTGACGCCCGTGTGGGCCGACAACGGGACGTACTACCGCGTCGCCGAAAACTTCGCGGACGGCTCCCAGCTCGTCGAGGTGTCGCTCCTCCTGGGCGCGGTGCCGGAGGGGACGACCGTGACGCTGTCGATCTTCGTCTCGGGCGTGACGTTCGAGGACGGCACGCGCACCAAGACCCTGACGGCGGACGACTTCGACGAAAACGGGCACGTCACGATTCGCTTCATCCGCGCGCGCGGCGTGAAGACCTCGGTCTGCCACTCGACCCGAATCTACCAGAACGGACAGCTCATCTACAAGAACAGGTAAAAAGAAAATGAAAACGACTCTCGGCTTGACCCTTCCTTTCGCATTGTCTGTAATAGCGCCGCTAACTCTCGTGGCCGATGGAACCGTGCGCACCAACCCGCCTTCGATGTGCACGGCGCCGACAGGCGGGTGCGGATGCGGCGAGGCGTCGGGTGACGCCGATTCGGTAACCAACGCTTGCATCAAGGTGAGCGTCGGTCTCGGGGAGACGACGCCCTGGACGGGCTCCCTGCCGTGCGCGCTCAAGATATTCGCAGACGACAACGCGCCCTCCATCTTCACCGAGGAGTCGCTCCATGCCACGCTTGGCGGCTACACCTTCAAGCGGCTTGGGCAGAAGACGCTGGCCGACGGCGAGACCCCAGCCGAGGTGGTCTTTTCGCATCCATACGGCGAGGAGGTCCGCTTCGTATTCCCCGAGGGGGAGTCGTGGGGTCGCCCCGACCCAACGGTGCACATTGAGATGGACGAGCGCCTGATGATGGTCGACGCAGAAGGGTGGGCGGCGACGAGCGATCCCGTCTACTACGACCTCTACGTCGGCGACGGCACGCGCCGTCGGTTCCTTGCGACGAACATGACGGGTGCGCTCGGGTCGCTCGTCTCGGTCACGGATGCGCACGGAGCGACGATCACGCCGGAAGAGATGGGTGTCGATCTCGTCTACGGCATGAGCGGCGTCCGTCAGTTCCTGACGCCCTCAAGGCTGGCGAATGTGGCGCTTGCGCCAGAACGGGACGGATATGACGTCTTTGTCTATGCCGTCGACGCACCGCCGCAAAAAGATGCCGCAACGGGGTTGTACGCAACTCCGGACGCCACACCTTTGAAGCATCTTTCCATCAGGTCTCGGAATGGCGGAAAGCGTGCCGTGGTTACGTTCGCCCGGAACGGCGGCGACGCCAAGACCTACGTGTTCGACTACGTGATGGGGGAATGGTCGCTCGCTCGCGAGTCCGGCGTCAAAGAGGAGAAGGAGCGCCAGATGCAGGACAAGGTGCGGGCGCAGATCGTCAAGGCCGTCAAGTCGAAAGACGGCGAACTGCTCGCTCGGACTGAGATGAACTTCAAGTGGATGTCGTGGGGTTTCGCACCCACGAACCGCGTGGAGGGTTTTGGCGGCGTAACGGACACGACTTCTTGGACATATTACACGTCCGGCAACGGCAAGGGACAGGTCAAGACTGAGAGCCGCCAGTCGGGGCTTCTCATTCAGTATGCCTATGACAACGTTGATCGCGTCATCTCCGAAACTCGTTCGGGCCCTGACATGATGACCGAGGTGACGACATACGACTACACGCCGGTCGACGCGAACGACCCCATGCTGCCCGTCGATACCCGCCCACGCACTGTAGTCCGCAAGCTGAACAACATCGAGTGCGAGCGCACCTACTACGTCTATTCGCCTCTCACCAACATCGTCGAGCGCGTTGGCATCCAGGGCGCGGCCTACGGCAGCACCAACACCCTCCGCACCGTCACGACCTTCTACCCTGCGGGAGGGCCGACCTCCGTGTCGGCCGCATCCGGCCTTGTTCGGTCGATTCGTCACGAGGACGGCAAACTCGACCTCTACGACTACTCCCTCGTTTCCAACACCTGGACCCGCACCGTCACTCATCTCCACGAGCAATCCCCCGCGCCTGTCTCCGGCAAGACGACTCGCGACATCACGATTACAAATGCACGCGGCGAAACTTCTGAAACGCGCACCGAGGCATACATCGACGGAATTTGGTATACTATTGCCAGAAACTACATGACATACAACGCAGAGGGCAAGCGCACGTCGCTCGAAAACCTCGCCGGTCAGATCACGACCACGGCGTGGGATTGCTGCCATAAGGTTTCTGAGACCGAGCCAGACGGTTCGACTACGACCTGGGATTACGACGACGAAGGCCGCATGATTGCCTCGTTTCGCTTGATCCCGCTCGACATGACAAATGTAACGTGGCTTACGACCTGCTATCGTTATGATGCACTCGGCCGCCAGACGGCGACCTGGCAAACCAACTACGCGGCTCAGGTCGGCCTCCCTGTTGCCCGTACGCGCTATGATCAACTTGGTCGCGTCATTGCTCGCGTCGACCAGCTCGGCAACACGACCACGACGACCTACAGTCCCGATGGGCGAACCGTGTTCGTCCGTAATCCCAACACCTCAACTCGCGTCACCACCCGCTCCGCCTCCGGCGACGTTCTCTCCATTACCGGCACCGCCGTAACCCCAGAGTTCCACACCTACGGCATCTCCCCCGATGGCACTCGCTGGTCTCGCACCGTTCAGGGCGAAACCGCTAATTCCCCTCGCTTCACCCGCCGCTACGAAAACCTCCTCGGCCAGACCATCCGCGAAGAGCGCTCCGGCTTCCAAGGAGCGGCGCTTGCCATCGTTCAGTCATACGACTCCCTCGGTCGCCTTGTTTCCACTACCGCCGATTACGAGCCAACCACCGAGTACACGTACGACACCTTCGGCAACCGCATAGCGACCACCCGCACGGTAGGGCACGGTGACCCCGCCGCGCCGCAATCTGAAACCACCGAATGGCGCAAATCTGAGTCGCTGTCAAATATTGCAATAATTGACGGCGACGTCTGGCTCACCAAAACTAACACCGTCTCCTCCTCCGGCACCGCCATTGCCCCTCTCGTTTCGTCTTCTGCGCGCCAACTCACAGGCCTCACCTCCGCGCTTCCTGCGCATTCTCGCACAACCGACATCCGCGGCAATGTGACGGAAAACGAAACACTTGTCGATTCGTCGACCGTCACCTCCCGCCAGGCGCTCCCATACGCGACCAACAAACCTCTTGCAATATCGCGTTACGGCGTTTCCTTGATGGATGTCTCAGTTTCTGCTGTCACAAACACTGTCGCCTACGATTCCCTCGGTCGCCGCGTTGCCAACACCGACGGACGCGGCAACACCCGCCACACCGAATACAATTCCCTTGGTCAACGCTTCGCCTCCATCGACGCCCTCGGCAATCGCACGGTCTACGCCTACGACCAGTTCGGCCATCTCGCCTCTATCACTGATCCTCTCGGCAACGCCATGGTCTATGAATACGACCTTCGCGGCCGTAAGATCTATGAAGGTGGTGCAACCTATCCTGTGCGTTACACCTACGACGTCTTCGGCAACAAGTTGACGATGATGACTTATCGTAACGAGTCTCTTGGCCCAGATTCTGGCGATGTGACCACTTGGCTATATGATGAGGCTTCTGGATCGATGACTAATAAGGTCTATGCAGACGGTAAGGGGCCGACCTACAGCTACACGCCCGATGGTAAGCTCTCCCAGCGCATCTGGGCGCGTGGCGTTGTCACCGACTACGCCTACGACCGCTGGGGCAAGCTTACCAACACCGTCTATTCCGACGGTACCCCGACGGTCTCTCTCGCCTACGATGCCTTTGGCCGCCAGACCGAAGCCCGTGACGCAGCAGGTGCGACGACATTCCTCTATGATTCCTTCGGCTCTCTCACAAACGAAACCGTCATTGGCGTTGCAGGAACAAACACCATCATTCGCCATTGGGATAACTACGGTCGCTCCCTCGGCTACAGCTTGGTAGGGCTCGCTGTCCCCAGCGAGCCGCATTGCCAGTCCACCCTCGCCTACGATCCCGCCACCGGCCGTCTCTCGTCGATGCTTGCCGCAGGAAGCGAAACACCGTTTACATGGAACTACCTCCCAGGCTCCGACCTCAAGTCATCTCTCACCTATCCCAACGGCCTTACCGCCTCCTGGACCTACGATGCGAACAATCAGCTGCTACAGGTCTGCAACGCATTCCCGACCAACATCATCTCGCAGTATGACTACATATATGATGCTGGTGGACGTCGCATCAGCGTGTCCAAGTCTGGAACAGTATTCGATCACGCCGATACGATTGCCTACGGCTATAACAATCGCAGTGAACTTACGAACGCCGTAGCGGCGATTGATGCCGAATACCGCCATGCTTATGCTTTCGATGACATCGGTAACCGAAATGCATCCTTTGAGCGTGGTACGAATACACTCTATGCAGCGAACTCACTCAACCAGTATACTTCGATCTCCAACTCTGTGTCTTTGTGTGAGGAATTTCTTCCACAGTTCGATCTTGATGGCAATCAGACTCTGATACAAACTTCGACGGGCACTTGGTCAGTCCAGTATAACGGCGAGAACCGTCCTATTTTGTGGATATCCGCCACTAATGCAATTACAATGTCGTATGACAGAAAGGGAAGGCGCATCTCTAAGAATGCTCAATTCTACACTTACAACGAATACCTGCAAATAGCCGACAACTCGGGCAACGAATACGTCTGGGATCCTGTCGAGCCTGTTGCAACCCGTCCACTCGTCTGGATGAGGATGGCAACTAACCCTCCCGCATCAATCAGCCATTTCTACACCCATGACGGTAGTAAAAACGTTAGCGAAATTCTCAACTCAGGCGGCTCAACCATCCTGCACTACGACTATTTCACCTTTGGGGCGCTCCGTAATGAATACTTTGTTACGAATGATTTTTTGCTTATCGTTAATCCATGGCGATTTTCGTCAGAATATTTTGACGATGAGATTGGGGCTATTTACTACAATTTCAGGCATTATGAGCCCTGTTGCGGGAGATGGTCAAGTCGTGATCCCGCTGGAGAGGACTTCGGTCCAAATTTGGTTGCTTACGTTAATAACGTCGGCACAGGCGAAACGGATGTCCTCGGATTGTTTGACGATGGCGGAGGGCAGAAGGTTTGTATGGAGCATAAGTTGGAGATCAAAGTTGTTAATGGCGGCTTGTCGTTTCAATGGGTTTGTGTATACTGGAATACTATAAAAGGACACAAGGACTTTGAGAACAATGGAACTGTTTGCCCTTTTGATTATACAAAAGAAGATTACGACTGGAAATCTTCTCCTTTTACCCCTTGGGGAATAGGACGTCATTTTAAGGATCGGCAAGACATTGTTGGGGGGACTGGTGATTCGGCACGTGGTCATCACAGTCAGGATGCCGTCAGCCCAGATGAGAATTTGCTTATTGCAGCGATTAATGAATGCAATACAAATGCATTTCAGAGCTTGATGCACCAATTGCAGGATACGCGTGTTCACAACGGTAATGGATTTGATGCTAATAATTGGTCGTTGAAATTTCCTTTTTACGAGCCTGGGCATGCATGGCACGGTGGTGATCCTGATCATGACGACGAGTCACAGGGATGGCGTTGGAATCTGGCGGAAGAGGATACGCGTCATTACGTGAAAGAATGGAAAGCAAAATGCAAACTTAAGGATCCATGTAAGTGCATATGGGAAAAGATTGGAGAGAAGAACAAATGATGGAAGAAATTGTCAGAAGTATCGTTGTTTCGATGTTAATATGCGCATGTGGTTGTGCGCATGAACGTGTCTGCTATACTGCCGTGGATGCTCCATCCATGAAAACGCTGTACCAGGTCACGAGTGATCTGGACACGAGAGGTCCGAGTCTTCTCAACAAGGATGACAAAGCGCATGTGTTTTATACTCGCGAGACAACTATGGATCAAACGCGCACCTATATACGTTGCTACGATTATGGCTCTGGATATAATTGGGAAGGTGAGATTCCGTTGATTGTAGGGCATTATTCTATTTGGTGTGTAGGGAAAGAAGTTTATGTCGGGGGTAATGGCAATGTTTGGCGCGGGAAATACCCAGCTACTGATTTGTATGGGTGTGTTGTCATGTTTAATCTAGAAGTTCCCCATCCAAAGCTTGAGGTTGTTGTTCCGCCTGAACGGAGAGATGTATGTTGCAGAGAGATTGCTGCATATAATGATAAATTCCTCGCGTTCTTATTTGGTCCCGATAATTGTGGTGAGGAATTCTCTTCCTATGTGATTTTCGATCCCTTCAGACATCAGGTTGTTGAAAAGAAATGCTTTACCGACGACGAAAGCAGATTTAGGATATTGGCAAGGTGCACGAGGTCAGGGAAGGCTTTTGTTGCGCGTCATAATACGGCATTTGGCAAATTTGCAAAGAAAGTTACAACCGAAGGATGTGTGTTTTACGACGATCATTTTCGTTTGGTGTCGAAACTTCCGGCAGATACAATAGAAAAACAGTTTTTGCTTCTTGGGTCTCAGAATGAGGAGTTCGTGCGTAGAAGCAGGGCGGGTAAATATTTTGCAGATACCATACGGGACTATAATAGTGAGTTCGTGGCGGACGGAAGGTGCGTGTTTTGGAACATATACGGCAGTTGGTTTGTTTATGATATCAATGCACGTGAGATTGTCGATTCGGGCATGGTCAATCTTGATGCCAACGAACTTTTGAATGAGTTTGTTGATTTGAACTGCTTGTTGGTTCATATTAGACGGTCGAGATTGTCTCAGTTTCTGACTTGGGATTTCAGGGAGGATGTATATGAGTTAATTTTCATAGAGAACGGGAAGCAGAGACGTAAATGCATCCCAGGGTTGAAAAGGGTCTGGAAGTTGACTGATGGGGTTTATTGCCTGGATTTTCAAGGTTGAAATTGGAGTCAATTGTCCCGTTTGGCGGTAGTGGATGTTGGATATCGTCTGCATTTAATCATAGGTATTGAGAATTAACAGGAATTAACAGGGACCTGATTGCCATAGGTACGCCAAGCAAAGCTCGGCAGAACTGATAGCGGAAGGAGCTGTATCGTAAAGAAATCGACATACGATTAAGACATACCCGCCGAACGCGGTGAGGGACGAGCGAAGCGAGGGGATAGCCCGAAGGGCCGAGCAGGCCGTGCAAAGGGCGACCGATGTGCGGGAATCGAGTCCGACAAAGATAAGAGCCGCAATGCAAACGATGTGGGAGAATCGAATTGTACAATGATAAAACGAATGATAGTAATCTTCTCTGGGTCTGCGCTGCTTCTAGCGGCGGCGGTTGCCGTTGTCGTTGCCTTGCGCAACCGCCAGCAGCTAGCTCCTCCGCCGGATGTGCCAGTTGCGGCATCGCCCGCAGAAGTGCGCGTCAAAGCGGTGGAGCGCAAGCCAGAGCCGTCGGATCATGAAGTCATCGAAGCGTCCGCTGCCGTCGCAATCGTCTGCGGCGAGGACGCGCCAACTGCCGACCGCTACGAGGCGCGGAACGACGCGCTTAGGTCGATTGCACGGCGGCGGGATCTGCCGGAAAAGGATGTCGCCGCGCTGATTGCCTATCTGCGCAGGGCGGACAACGCGATGCGGATCGAGCGTGTCGCCGCGCTCAAGAACGACATCATGAACCTCCTGCGTAGCCAGGAGCCGCCAGTGGAAGGACTTGCGGAAACCTTGATTGTGATGTTTGAAGGACGCGGCATCTCAACCCACAACTCCTCCACTCCCAACTCACCCACTCATCCACATCCTCCCGCCGTCCTCGACTACTGCATACAGCACCTCGGCGCGATGCTTGACGAATTTGATGAAAAGGGACGGCTACGCGTCCGTGCCGTGCTCGCAAAGGCAGCGAAGAGGACGAAGCAGCCCTACGCCGGAACAGCACTCTACTCGCTCGCCGAGGACAGGCGCGCGACGCCTGCGCAGGAGACGGAGCTGAAGCGGCTGACACTTGCCCTCTGCAAGCCCGGCGTCAACAACGTCGCGCGGACCGCGGCGATTCAGCTCGCTGGCGAGCGAGGTTATGCGGAAGCTCTGCCGGTTCTGCGCGAGACTCTTTTGGGCGCAAGACGCGACGCCGTCCTCGACACCGTTTGCATCGGCTCCGTCGGGCTCCTGGGTAATGCAGACGATCTTGCGCTTCTTGAACGCTTCTCGTCCGACAGCCGCCGCGCCGCCGCAATCGATGCGGCGATACAACGAATCAAGGAACGCGCTGATGCAGATTGAAACTCCGACGGCTGGCAAAATGGCTTCACTACCGTTGCGCCCTGTGCTTCGCGTGTTCCAGCCGCATGAAATTCGCTTCAACAGCTTCGGGGGTCTGGGGGCAGCGCCCCCAGATAAAGAAAACATAGTAGGAGGCAATAATCGCGGTTTCGCGACGCGGAGCCAAGGCGAAGTGGTAACGGAGCCAATTTTTCAACCATCGGAGTTTTTCAAAATTCTACACGATCTACACGTTCTACACGGCTAAAGTAAAAACATGAAAAGAAAAGTTGTTTTCAGTTGTTTATGTTGTTTCCCATTCATCGCGGCGCTATCCGCCACGCGGCTCGCCATTCCACCGGAAGGCGTGGCTTTCGGCGAGATAGCCGCAGGAGAGGCGGCGTCGAAGTCGATTGAACTCCACAACGCCTCGCCGTCTCCCGTCACCGTCTCGCAGGTGAAGGGCTGCTGCGGCGCTGAAGCATCGCTCTCCTCGATGCGCATCGAGCCAGCGGCAACCGCGACGCTATCGGTTTCGCTCAAGGCCATGCTCCCGGGCGAGTTCTCGAAGCACGTCCAGATTCTTTGCGACGACCCTGAAAGTCCGGTAATCAACATCCCGGTGACTGGCACGGCCGTCGAGTCGAAGACGGCCGCCGCCGCTGCACGCTGGACGCTTCCGACAGTAATTCTCGCCGGTGTCGTCGACGGCTTCAACCCCTGTTCCTTCGCCATCATGATTTCGCTTGCTGGCATCCTCGCCATAGGAGGCCGCAAGCGCAAGGCGCGCATCGTCGGAGGCCTCGCGTTCTGCGCCGGCACGTTCGTCACCTACATGCTGATGGGCCTCGGACTCATGCAGGCCCTGAAGGCTCTTGAAGGTCTGCGCATTGTCCATGACGTAGTGATGGTCGTTCTCGCGCTCTCGCTTTTCGTGCTCTCGTCCCTGAGCTTCCGCGATGCGCTGAAGTTCAGGAAGGTGCCAGTCTTCTCCGTCGTGACGCTGAAGCTGCCGGAAGGTGTGAAGGTGCTGATACGTAAGATTGCGATGGAGAGCTGGAGCGGACCGGCTGTCGCCCTCGCCGGCTTCGGCTGCGCGTTCCTCGTGACGCTCCTCGACGCGCTCTGTACCGGTCAGGTCTACGTGCCGGTCCTCGCGCTCATCTCCCGCGAGCCGGGCGCGTGGCGCTCCTTTGCGCTGCTCGCACTCTACAACCTCGCGTTCATCGCGCCGCTTGTGGCGGTGTTTATTCTCGCCTCGAAGACGACGGACGCCTTCCAGATGGCGCAGTGGTCGTCCCGCAACGTCATCCCCGCCAAGGTCGCGCTGGGTGGTGTTTTTGCGGTTCTTGGCATATTGATGCTTCTGGTTGTGATATGATGATGCCGCAGGGCTTGTCGTCCAATGTGCGTTCTGTCGGCCCGCAGACATCTCACTTAGGGTGGTGGAAGTTTTGGTATAATTAACACGTCATGGAAGAGAAGAAAGCACTTGTCGCCGAGGACAACTCGGAACACTATGGGAAGTACGCCGCGCTCCTGTCGGGGATGGGCCTGCGCGTGGAGCGTGCGTGCGACGGAGTCGACGCACTCGCGATGGCCAAGGCCGGCAGATACGCGGTCGTCGTTCTTGACGTCAACCTTCCCCGCCTTGGCGGGCTTGAGGTGCTGAAGGCCGTCCGGCGAACGAAGCCGTATCTCCCGATAGTCGTCGTCAGCGAGTTCGTCGGCCCGGCGGCGGAGGCGGAATGCATCAACCTGGGCGCGGACGACTTCATCTCTAAGAGCTTCCACGAGAAGACGTTCCAGGCGCGTGTCGGTCGCGCCATCTGGCACGGCAGTCTCGTCGGGGGGGGCGCGAAGCTCAGATGCGGCGAGGTTCGCGTCGACGATTCCACTCGGACCGTGTTCTACGACGGCAAGGTCGTCGACCTTTCGGAGAAGGAGTACAACATACTTCTGCCGCTCGTCAAGGCGCATGGGCGGCGGGTTGACCCGGACGTGCTTGAAATGGCGGCGTGGGGCGACGTCAAGCGCATGTCCAAGCGCCTTGAGACGAAGATATCGTACATTCGCGACAAGTTCGAGAAGGTTGGCGCGCCGCGCGACCTGATAGACTCCAACAGGGGGACCGGATATGTTCTCAAGGCATGACGGAAGCGGTTTCGGGAGAAGGCTTCGCCGAGCTGTGCTGGCGTTCGCCGTGCCCCTCGTCTTGGCGGCGCTTGCGGTCGGGCACTACCGGACCTGTGCCGCCGCGTGCCGAATCGCCCGCCCGAACCTCGCTGACGCCGACGCGCAGAAGATCGTCGACTTCATGAAGGCGTCCGTACGGACGTCAGCGAGGTATTTCTGGGGTACTGCGGCGCTCGGGGCGACGCTGCTGCTCGTCGCCCTGCGCATGGCGCGCCGCCAGGCGGAGCTTGGGGATGAGATGGAGGGGCTGGTGCGCAATACGCTGCATCGGCTGTCCCATTCGCTCTCCGCGATACGGGAGGAGGCGGGCGGCATAAGAAGCGGACGTATGGCGGCTACCGAAACCGCCTCCGCCATCGAGTCCCTGAGCGTCAAGGAGGCGGAGATGATATCGGCATATATGCTGCTCGTGAAGGGCTTTGCCGGGTTCGACGATTCGAATGCGGAGCCGGTCAACCTCTCGGCGGTGGCGTGCAGGGTCGTCGCGGACGCGAAGGTTCACGAGGGGAAGGATGTCGATATAAGGTGCTCCGTCCCCGAGAAGGACGTATTCGTCCGCGCCCATCCGTATCTTGTCGGAGAAGTTGTCGGAAACCTCCTCGACAACGCCGTGAAGTATTCTGACGGCGGCAACGTGTCCGTGTCGGTGGAGAGCGCGGGACGCTACGCCCGGCTTACCGTCTCCGACACGGGACGCGGCATACCTCGTGGGGAGCAGAAAGCAGTCTTCCGCAGGTTTTACAGAGCGTCGAACGCCGGCGACAGGGTTGGTTCGGGGCTCGGCCTAGCGACGGCGCGGGAGATCGTCGAGTCCCGCTACGGCGGGAAGGTCTCGCTGAGCTCCACGCCCGGCAAAGGAACGACGATCGCCGTTACCTTCCCGCGCGGCCTCTGAACATCTTTCGGTTCGGTATCTGTGCGCGGAACGCGCCGTATGGAGGCGGCAAGGCCTCCCGCAAGTATACGTGAAGTATACGTTTGCAAGAAAAACGGCCTTGAAGTATACGGTTGCGTATACTTCGCGCTACAACGAATAGTCGATGTGCTATAATGAACTGCGAACGATGCGGTCGTAAGACATCATCGCGATGCAATCGGGTGATTGCATCGGACAAACTAAAATTCAAGGAAAGGATTAGACTCATGGCAGATGTTCCGTTTGAACATGCAGGTTGCAATGGCTGGGCTATTTACGATAGCACGAACATTGTGGCAGAAAACTCAAAGAACATGCATGTTGCAGAGGTTACCATCAAAAGAGATAACGATGGTAAAGTATCTGTTTACCTCAATGATGACGAGGAAACTATTTGCAAGAATAAGTTGATTAGTAAAGCGAAAGGAAGACGATACAGCTACTTTTCGAAATCGGCGTCAGATATCCGTTCCAAGATGGCCGAACTGCAAAATGGTGGGCATGAAGTTTGCGGTACGTGTGTTTCGCATTTCTATGCGGACGGCGAAGCTTAATCTATGGTAAATTGATGCTGCGCTCTTTTGACACAGAGCGCAGCATCCTGCATTTCTATGGAGAGGAGTTACACGGCTATGGAAACAGATAAACTGACAGGAAATCAATACATCAGGGGATCTCTATCAATTCTGCAGGAGTTCTATTTAGAGTTCTTTGGAACCCTCATACCAGGGATAGTGGTTGTGACGGCTACTGTTTTATTGGTATTTGGGTTTTATTATTGCGTCACTGGAGACTTTGAGTTGATAAAAGGCATATACTGGGCCATGAGCAGGAATTTTATCGGCATAGTTGTGTTTTTCACGACATCATATATGATGGGGGCGATAGCCTACAGGAGAAACCCTAAGATCCCAGATGCCATATCGGCTTATGTCCAGTGGAAGGCAGCGGAAGCATGTCAGTTCCGAGAAGCGTCGGAAAGGCTGTCGGTCCGTTTTGAAAAGAAGAGCATAAAGCCACACTGCCTATGCGATTGGCTTAAGTTCGTGTTTAACAGACCAAGGTGGATATTTGAACATGTAAAAGAGAACATCGACTACCCATATCCGCTCATGCGAAGATATTTGCTATGCCGTGGACTAAATCATTTGGCAATCTATGTTCCATGGTGTGCAGGGGGAGAAGACGGGTCTAACGGCTTGTGCAGCAAGCATTATGCCAATATAATTAAGCATCGCATACGCAATTCCGGCAGGGCAAATCTTATATTGGACATGATCCGCAACGAGAGTCATGTGAGAATGCTTGGTTCACACTGGTACATCCTTACGTTTATTGAACGTCTGATTGTCATTGCATTTGTATTGGCTATTGTATTCTTCTTGGTAAAGTTTTGCGTTATCGGGCCGAATCTTGTTGATCCCCAGACGATTGGAAGTTCTTGGCTTGATTATGTCATTGCAATGGGCAAGTCCATAGTCGACGGTGTTTCCTTGGGGTCAAATATTACAGATGCAGCTGTTCGGAATGCTATATTCCGCTACGGATGGTTATTCGTGTCGCTGCTATTGGCATTCTTTCTTATCAAGTATTGCCGACGTATCATTGAGCTTGGCTTCCACTATGTAAGAACCAGGGAGGTTGTCATGATCCTTGAGAGTGCTTGGGTGCTCGACAACGTTGCTCCAAACGGTGACTCCATAAGAAAGAGTGCTAAAAAAACGCTTTTCTCAACTCTTATAGAAGCCGCACAAAGTTTTGAGAAGCGCGCATGTGGAAAATGCAAGTTTAAAGAGTTATGCAAGAAGCACTCCATAGACAATCAACTGTAAATTTCAGATGAAATTACAGTTGCTGACTCCATAGTTAATCTTATACAGAAGGGTCTGGCCCTTTTGGCAAAAAGAATAAAGGAGTGAGTATTATGATCGATAGAAAACAATTATGGCGAGGGTGGTTTATGCCCTGTTTGTGCGTTTTAATGTTTGTCCTTGGCATTATTTTCGAGAAGAAACTAAGTGAGAGGTGGTTAAATTGCTCAGTCATTGAGGGAAGGTCCAGAGGGATTGTGCTTTACATCGAATTATCAAAGAAAGTCTTTGCGACTGGCGATAAAGATTTAATGAAGCGCTTCATGGAGGATTCTTATGCCAAAAGGAATCAACTTTGTAAAGGAGCTGATAGCGAGGATTTCATATTTTTTTGGACGGATTGGGAGACTGATGTAGAAACGATTATGAAGAGCGCTCATGCCGAGACAAAATAATTATGCGCAACTTATCGCGGTCTTTTCAATGAGCCAGCGGGGGATTAGCTGAACAATCTGCCTCAAAGTATGATATACTCTTGGCGTCGCCTTGTTGTTGTTTGTTTTCATGCCTGTAGAGTATACAGGAAAACCGGCAAGGCGACTTTGCTTTTTAAGGATACGATTGCAAATCACTCTCCGCGTCTCCGCGCCTCCGCGTGAGACTTTTCACTCCATTGCTATGGGATGGTAGTGGAGAAATGTCAATGTTGGTCGGGGTCTTTCCCTAGATTCCCCTAGATTCTAGAACGCGCGCCGTGCGCGCTATTCTAGATCGTTCGCTTCGCTCACTGAGCTAGAACGCGCGGCAAAGCCGCGCTATTCTAGAAGTC
>OCTW011528731.1_pt1 | contig 22064 bp, 14 predicted proteins | sample 1539671 | NCBI WGS metagenome assembly OCTW01 (sample SAMN02144230, study PRJEB22623) | gut metagenome | biome: sheep rumen | host: Ovis aries | place: New Zealand
GCCGGATTCTTGGACAAGCCAAGCGTCACCCTATCGGGTGCCGAGCGGCAAATCCGCCCGAACAAATGCAAATCCACCCGAACAAAAGCAAATCCACCCGAATGGCTATGCTTACTTAGGTGCTGAGTAATTACACGCCCCATGCAGGTGTATAAAAAAAGTTAAAAGTAGCTTTAAACAAAAGAAATGTTATTTAGGACAAAAGTTTTTTTTTAATTTTGCGCCCGAAAATGACAAGACAAACTATCTGTATGAATTCTGCTGAAATTGCAGACTTGATGAAATAACTAACACAATTCTGAATAAAAGACTGACAAGCTACGGTAGAAAACTTTTATTTAACAACCTAATATTTTTTAAAACGTGTTTATGAAGAAGATTTTACTATCTTTATTCCTGACTGTCTTCGTCTCCATCGGGGCGTGGGCGCAAAATTATGCGCTGTCGGAAGACACATGGTGCTCAAGCACTGCTAACGAGAAAGCAGTGGTTATCGAGCTAAAAACGGCAGGAAAGCTTTCAGAAGCTATCACTGCGGCTGCTACCCAGTATCCTGACTATGATCAGGTCTTTATCAAGACTGCGGATGGTGTAGTGCTTGACAATGCGGACATTATTGCACTTGGAAGTCTGAGTTACGAGACCATCGACTTGCAGGATGCCCAATGCAGCGCTGCCTTCACTTTCCAGAATAGCACGGTAAAGAATCTGATCCTCCCCAATGGCTGGACAAAGGAAGAAGTGACCACTTGCGCTAAGGCCGTTGGTGCCCAATTGGGCTCCGCCATCAGCTTGGCTTCCTATAAAGGCGGCACTGTCGGCACCCAGCTCAATGCTTACGTAAACAAGGGAAACACGCTTTATGATGCCGTCAACCGCACTTTCCTTGACAACACGGAAACCCGTGCTTCATTGAGATCGGAAGGCAATATGTTTCAGTCTAACATGCAAAAAACCAACCTGAAATGCCTTTCCATTGCAGGAAATCCTGTGGCTCGTGATTTCAGCGGCAATAATCCCAATACGATAAAATTCACTGAAGACGGCCATTTCCAGTTCGACCAGGAGGCTGACGAGAATTCGTGGGTTATAAACCATGGTGTCAATGATGAGGAAGGCAAAGGCACAAGAAAACTTGTCGGAACCAGAACTGACGGAGCTATGGACGGAGCAAGTCTCGTCGAACTTGACTTAAAAGATGCTGTTATTAAAGATGAGTTTTGCAATGACCTCACTTTGTCATGGACAGGTGTGTTAGGAGTAAATACCTTGTATGTGAAGATACCCGAATGCAGCGAGCTGACCATTTTGCCGGCAGACTTCATTGCTAATGTCAACTCCATTACAGACATTTGCATTCCTTCCAATATCCAAACCATCAAGACTCGTGCATTCGCAGCTTCTGTCGACCATATTTGGACCACAAAAGCCGATGGCGACATCGACAACACTACATACGATAATGGTTTCACCAATGAAGAAGCAGAACAGATTCTTGGAAGTGACGGCAAACCACTTCTCGGCTATGGCCTTATGGAATCTGGCCAGAAATATGATGCCACCCATTTCGGAACATATACTTTCTCCAGCAACCTCAAACTGATAGAGCGCTTTGCTTTCGCTAACACAGAGCCATTTGTCAGTGATGTATATGTACTGGCAGTAGAAGCCCCTGAGTGCCATGTAGATGCTTTCGGGCGTTCATTCTATATCAGCTACGGAGGGTATAACGTCTCTGTCGATCAAACACAAGGTATCTTGACACGTGGAAGCTTCAAAAATGGTACTCGCTGGCAAACAATGCTCCACTATCCGCGTGAGTGCACAACACCTCAAATACAGCGATATACAGATCCAACTCGTATGTATAGCATTGCTACCGGTCTTACAGACGGAAAAGGTGCTCAGATCTATTTCCCCATGCAAGAGGAATTCCTGTGTGCTTATCTGCAAGGAACCTACGGCTACACTTGGAATGCTTGGGATGTTGAGACCCGTTCCAACTACGGTGATCTTGCCACTCATTTCGGAAACATCCCCATTGCAAATACATGGAATGCAACAGATCAAGCAGCAGCAAATGCGTATTTCACAGGCGATGATCCTACCGCTACATTCTACGATGTGACACTTGGTGGAAATACCAAGCCCGCTGGTCTCCAGAACTATTACGATGTGAAATGGGAAGGCCAGAAGCTCTATCCGAGAATTGAGTATGTGAAGGGTGCTGTCATTTATGATGTGGCTACAGCAGAGGATGCCGAAAACGGCAAAACGCTCTATGAACTTACAGACGGCACGTACACCGAGTACACTGGGAACTTTGCTGATTATAACGGAACACTCTATGTGGCCAGACAGACACAGGCCACTAACCAATATGGTGAATTGCAATACGAGAAATGCGGTCAAGGATCTTTTGTGAAAAACTATTATTTCTCAAAGAAAACTAATGGTGAGTATATCCACGACATCACCGCTACAGAAGCTCCTGAAGGCACTACTCCATCAACAAATCTCTACGTGCAAGATTATGAGTATGTAGCTTTCAATGGAACTCCTGAGGAGGGTGTGACCTACTATTATCACCCCCTTGTGAAAGAAAACAATAAAGATCAGTCGAAGCCTACTCAGTATTACTATTTTAAAACAAATGGTAATTACATTGCGGATCCTAACGGTGGATATATCAATGTAAAGGAGTTTGAACAAGGAGCAAATCCCGAATACTATACCATTGAGGTTGCACAGTCATGGTCGATGGATGTTAGCAATTACACAAGATATCGAGCTGATGGTTCTTGGACTCATATCACAGCAGTGAACGCTGACTTCTGGAATAATGACCTCTACAAAGTGAGCACTTCCTATGCTGTATGGAGCAGCAGCGTTACAGATATTATTAATGGTGTAAATAGCACTATCTATACTAAGGAATACAAAGACGAATATCGCGCCTACAACGCCGAAACTGATGAAGGAGAGAAGCTGTACTCAGCAGTTGAAGACAATGGCTATGTCAAATATGACGAGACCAATCCCGCCCATGCAGACAGACAGCGTTATGAGAGAGTTTGGGACGGAACATACAGACTGGCCGTGGATGAGAATGAAGAACCAGACGACAGGTATTGCCCCGTTCCGGAAGACGCCAAGGAGACCACGACTATCCAGCATGACTACCGCGGCTGGCATCAGTTCGTACTCACCGGCTATGCAGCCAACACCGACGTGCCCATGATATCCTATCGCTCATACCTCACCGACACCGACTGGTGGACACTCTGCTCGCCCTTCGACATGAACTACAATGACGCCATGCTGATCCTGGGTGATCCGGGTACCAACAAGATACCTTTCGTCAGCCAACTGCTCAATGTCATCCGTGACGAGAAGAAAGGCACCATCACCCTCAACTTCAGCGAGAACCTGATGCTTCATAAAGCCACCAAGGATACTGATGGCAACTGGGTGGTAAGCGAGACAGAGAAACCCTCAAAAGAGAGAGACGCACAGGACGATGATATCGTGATTCATGCAGGTGTTCCTTACCTCATCCGTCCTAACTTCATATCTGGCCGCCAGTTTGACATCTATCCTGACCTTTCAGACTATCCAAGTGCAAATCCCGAAAAGATTTCGGAAGGTCGTATCATCGCCTCACACACCGACTATCCCGGTCTGTTTGAGAAGATCAAAAATGCGGAGAACAGAGCTGGTAATTTACAGAGAAGATATCAGCAAGAAGGCATCGTGACCGTGCCGGCACTCGTGGCAGACGGGAGTTTGGAAAAAACAGTCAGTGGGAAGACAGTGACATATAATGGTGTCACCTACCCTGTCTCAGCAGAATGGGACTACTCCTTCGTTGGAGCTTTCTACAACAACATGATGCCCGCCAACAGCTATTACCTGGGCTACAACAACAAGCAGAAGAAAGCCATGTTCTATGTGGCTACCCAAGAGGCAGCTTCCGTCTATAATGGATTCAAGTGGATCAACAACACCGCTATCATCTGCCCCAACCTGCTCATCAAGAATGCATCCATTACACGCACCTACAACCTTGGTTTGGGTTCACACAATGGTGAAGTGACTCAAGCTAAGATAGAGAATAATATTGTTAAGCCTGCCCAATGGGTCATCAACAGCCTCGTACTGGATGACCTTGGCACAACAAGTGGCTCCAACGGCTTCGGCATGGGCTTCGGCAACATGACCGCAAGCGAAGGCACAGAGGGCGTCGAGAACATGAAAGTTGTCGTAAATGCTGGTGGTAAAGTATACACCATCGACGGCAGATACGTAGGCGACTCTATCTATGGTCTCTCTAAGGGTGTTTACATCCAGAATGGTAAGAAACTGATTGTCAAATAAGAAAAGGCTTATAAAAATGAAAAGAATATATCAAGCACCAAGTATTTTCATAGAGATGACCATCGAATACGAATCGGTCATTGCAGCCACTCGACTGACCGACGGAGGTCCTCATTCCGACGATATCAAAGCCTTCCCTCACACCGTGATGATGAGTATGGATGGTGATGACGGTATGGACTCAGAGCATGGACAGGGAAGCGGTGGTATCGGAAACCGTAGCAATTCTAGTTTGTGGGATGAATAACATCCTTTATATTTAATCTTTCCGACGAGGTGCACGCCTGTGACAGGTGTGCACCTTTTAATCATTTCAACACACCAAAAACTCTATGAAAAAGACCATCATAAACTTCTGCCTGCCGGCACTGCTGGCATGTCATGCCGCCGTGGCGGCAGGCCAAGGAGTCTTTACGCTGCCCACCACAGAGGAGCAGACCAACAACATCATCCGCATGAAAGGACAGATCAGCGACGTGCCTACCGTCTATATCTGGATGCTGGATGCGGAGACCAATGCCGAGGGCACAAAACCCATGGAATACAAGCCCGAGGGGTCGACGGACAAAAACGATGTCTACTACAAAATCAAACTCAACGGCAGCTCCTCTTACGACACGCCCATCTCCAACAATATCATCTCCGCCACACCCTCCATCACCGACAATGCGGTGCTGAGGCCCAACTATGACAGATATGAGCAGAAATCGGAAGAATACCGCCTGGCCCGCATCAAAGTGGTGGATGGCTACGGCAGCATCAAGACACGCGACGAACTGACCACCATCCGCGGAAGAGGCAACTCCACCTGGTGGTGCGAGAAAAAGGCATACCGCCTGAAATTCCCCAGCAAGACCAAACTGCTGGCCAACGGCGACGGCACCAACGAGTATGCCGACGCGAAGAACTGGACCCTGCTGGCCAACGCCGCCGACAAGACGATGCTGCGCAACGCGCTGACACGGGAGGTAGGACTGCGCATCGAAGAGAAAACTGGACTGAAAGCCCTGCCCTACTATCCAGCCTATCAATTCGTCGACCTGGTGATCAATGACAACTACCGGGGCACCTACCAAATCTCCGACCATAACCAGATACAGAAAGGACGCGTGGAGATCAACAGCGACCGGGGATGGTTTCTCGAGGCAGTCACGGGCGACAGTTTTGTAGAAGAGCCCTATGTGACCATCGGTGCGGGCAACAACACCTGCGTCGTGAATGTCAAAAACCCGGAGGATGAGTTCCTGACCGATGAGGTGAAGGCCGAAATCACCGACTACCTGAGCAAGGCGTTCCTGTCGACCGTGCAATATGCTCCGGGCACCAACGATTTCTCCGAGGAGACCGGCCTGTTCAAATATGTCGACATGGAGTCGCTCGTGGCCTACACCATCGGCAATGAGATCACGGGCAACTACGACGGACTGATCAGCAACTACGTCTACCGCGACATCAACGAGGGTGACAAACTGAAGTTTGGCCCGCTTTGGGACTTCGACATCGCTTACGGCAACTATGGCAATATGGAAAAGGCCTTCGTCTACCAGTCGGAGAAATACTCCAACCTGAAATACCGCGTCCAATATCTGATGGAAAACTGCCCGGCGTTCACCAACCTGCTCGCCATGCGCTGGAAACAGGTGTACGACAACGGTTCGCTCATCACTTACCTCCATGAGAAGGTGGACAAGATCGCGGCTGAGATGCAGTATTCGCGGCAACTCAACTACACGCCCAGAGCCAACGGCGGCGCCGGGTGGGAAATCAACAGTGATATGCTGGGATGGGGCGTGAAGACCTATCAGGACTACGCCTCTGCCATCAAAGACGTGAAATCATTCATCAGCACCCACGTGGAGTTTCTCAACACGGAGATCCTCAAGATGCAAACCGACGTGGAGCAGGGCGACGTCAACATGGACGGCAAGGTGGATGCCAGCGACCTGGTGCGCGTGGTGAAACACATCACAAAGGAAAGCACCAGTCTCAGCGAGGACCAGATCCGCCTGGCCGACATGAACAACGACTCACAAATCACCGTCACCGATGCGATGAAGATCGTGGACAAGATGGAGTGAACGAAATCAACGCAGACGGGTGCCGTCCCACTTGAAAGTGAGCGTGCGCCCGTCGCTCTCGTTGATGAAGACCAGGTCGGCACTGTCGGCGCTGAGTTCGGCGCGCCACTCGTTGCGGTCGAGACGTGGCAAGCCCTTGCCGACCGACTTGAGATAGGGAGCTGAGCCAGGAGCCAGGTAGCGGCAACGCCCCTCTTTGTCGCAGTCGAAGAACAAGAGGCTCACCTCATCACCCTCTCCGAGGCGGTGGCGGCTCCTGGTGAGTTTACGTTCCCCCTCCCTGGAGAAATCCACATCTTCCTTTGGGGCACACTCGGTGTAGGCAGCCAGGAGCATGGTGCCATTGGGGCGCTTCCAACTCCTCACATAGAAATAATAGAAGCCCTCCATGGCCTCGGCGGAGGCGAAGCTGTCGGTCGTCGTATCGCGCAGGGCTACGCAGATGGGCAGGCTATAGATGGACCCCCCATTCAAATCTTTCCGTTCGGGTTTCGGCATCCGGAGTTCCATGTCATGCCGGCTGACGATCTCGTCGAGCAGGGCGAGAGCCTGGTTGCCGTCCCCGCGGAGCGTGATGACTCCCGGCATGTCAGAAGGATCGTAGTGCATTCTGTTGATCCTCTCATGTGCATCCTCCATCTTGAATCGGCCGTTTTCCCAGTCAAGAAGGCTCTCGATGCCGCATCTGCCCCAACGGTGAGTCATATTGGCCCGGTTCTCGTCCTTCTGAGGCGAGAAAATGGTCTGTCGCTTGATGATGCCTCCCGTGAAGTCGCTGCCCTTGGCCAAGGGAGTCAGGGTGCGGGTGGCTGCATTGAAGCGGTAGTAATACGCATCCTGATGCTTGGTGGTGAGCGATTTGAGGAAGCACACGCCCAGGGCGGCCGGCCGGCCGTTGGTATAGAATACGCGCATGGCGAAGCTGGCATTCTCCAGGAAGCAGGAATCCTTGTCGATTTTGATGTAAGGCTCCTTATGGTTGAATCGCACTTCCTTGTCGCCGTCGATGGCCATCAGGAGCAGGCGGTGGTAGTCGCAGGGATAGGTGTTGGCCACAGCACGGAAGAAGTCCACGACATTGGGAGTCTTCTTTCCTGGCACACGGATGGTTTTGGTCTTCCAGACAGAATCGACCTTGACATCAATGCTGTGCACCCAGAGGTCTTTGGAATTTGGGGTGTCGTTGTCCTGGGCAAATGCAGGCAGTGCAAGGGTCAAGCAGGCTAAGAGCCATAGTTTTTTCTTCATGGTCATATCCTTTCGTATGTTTTTGGGGGCTCATAGATTTTTTTGGTGAGCCTGTAGTTGTTTAGTGAGCGCTTGATTGTTTGGTGAGCACAAGATGATTGTTGAGCGAAAGATGATTGTTGAGCGCAAGATGATTGTTGAGCGCAAGATGATTGTTGAGCGCAAGATGATTGTTGAGCGCAAAATGATTGTTGTGCGCAAAAATACGAAAAAATGACAGGACCACAAAAGAATCCGATGTTTTTTCTGAATCAGGGTGTCCCGTTGTCGCCGTTTATCGGGATTTGTCTTTGTTCATCGGGATTTTGTCGCTCGTTCATCGGGATTTGTCGCTGTTCATCGGGATTTGTAATCCCGATGCTCTGAGTATCAGGATTTTTAATCCGATAAAAGCGCATTGCAAATGCTTATACTCCATGCGGTCGGATTGCAAATCCGCCCGAACAAAGGATTTTTAATCCGATAAAAGCGCATTACAAATGCTTACACTCAATGCGGCCGGATTACAAATCCGCCCGAACAATGCAAATGCGATCGAACAATGCAAATGCGATTGAACAATGCAAATGCGGCCGGATTACAAATCCGCCCGAACAAAACAATGCAAATGCGGACGAACAAAGAATAATGCAAATGCGGACGAACAAAGAACAATCCGGCCGAACAAAGAGACGCCTCAATGCGACGTCTCTACATTTGGCTTTGTGGAATCCTTTTCATGCTGCAAAAATACGAAGAATAAACACTGCCCGCATCATTTTGCTATTTTTTTGCCATTCTTGATATAGATACCCTTCGCAGGTTCCTGCCCCAAGAGTCGTCCGCTCAAGTCGAGGATGGGGGTGGATGACGCAGCTGTGAGTCGTGTCCTTGGGACAGCCGTCACCTGCTGGTAGTTGATGGAGGTGAGCCAGTTCTGGATCAGCGCGCTGCGGTTGGAACGGTTGGAATTATGGATCCAGAGGTTCTCACTGAAATAGCGACCATCGGGAACAAGCCGTTTGCAGTCATTCACCACCCCGTTGATGCCGCTGCTGGCACTCGACACAATCAAGCCAATGTTTTTATTGGCCATCTGCGGGCCATAGTTGAACAGATAGGTCTGCATGATGGCGGCCATCTGGCTCCACCAAAGCGGAGTGACGATGATGATGGTGCCGTAGTCTGAGAGAACAGTGGAGACGGGGTCGATGGCAGGATAACTGCCGGCATCGTTTGGATTGGCTTTGATGGCATTGAGCAACTGGGTACCCAAGGCATAGTTGTCAGCCTCATACTTGAGTCCTTTCTCGGCCGGCTGAATCTCGAGGACGTCAGCTGTGATCTGGCTGGTCAGCGAATTGACAATGTCACGGCAATTGTTGGTATAACTGTAATACACCACGAGAGTCTTGCCGCCTTCTGCGGTCTGTGCTTTTACCTCGTTGCCCTCATGATCACCGCATGCGACCACAGCAATGAGCGCCAACAGTGTCATACATCTTCTGAAAAGTGTCTTCATCATGATTATGATCTTTATTTTTTTGACTTGTGTTATTTTTCACTGGCAAAGGTAAGCCAAAAGTGCGGAACCATGCCTAAACGTTTTACAGATTAAACAACCCATTTTACCGTTTTTCGACATTTGCAGTGACTTTGCCATCCGAACTTCACCTGCAAAGAAACAAAAAACGATGCGGAAATGACGTGATTACGGATAAAATGTGTATTTTTGCTCGTGAAATACTAAAACACATCAACTACAGCCGATGATCATGAAAAAAATCTTTACAACAGCCGCGGTATGCTGCATCGTGGCCACCATGACCGCCCAAGAGAACATCGCTCATGGCTATCCCATCACTCCGGTCCCCTTCACTCATGTGAAAGTCACCCCCGGCACCTTCTGGGGCCAACGCCTGGAGGCCAGCCGCAACGTGACCATCCCCCTCGCCTTCGCCAAATGCGAGGAGACCGGCCGGTATAAGAATTTCGAGAATGCCGCCGCACACCTCAAGGACCCGTCGAAGACCTTCAAGGTAGGTGGACTGTCGTTTGACGACACCGACCCCTACAAGACCATCGAGGGAGCCAGCTATATCCTCCAGACCTATCCTGACAAGAAACTCGTGAGTTACATCGACTCCGTGCTCGACATCATCGCCGCAGCGCAAGAGCCCGACGGCTATCTCTACACCTCGCGCACGCAGAACCCCAAGCATCCCCATGAATGGGCCGGCGACAAACGCTGGGAGAAAGAAGAGGACCTGAGCCATGAACTCTATAACCTGGGCCACATGGTGGAAGGCGCCATCGCCCACTACCAGGCCACGGGGTCGCGCAAGTTCCTCGACATCGCCATCCGCTATGCCGACTGCGTGGTGCGCGAGGTGGGACCCGGAAAAGGACAGGCCTGCGTAGTGCCGGGACATCAGATCGCCGAGATGGCACTTGCGAAACTCTATCTGGTGACCGGGGAGAAGAAATACCTCGATGAAGCCAAGTTCTTCCTCGACCAGCGCGGCAAGACCACCATCGTGCATGACTACTCCCAAGCCCACAAACCCGTGGTGGACCAAGACGAGGCTGTGGGTCATGCGGTGAGAGCCGCCTACATGTATGCCGGCATGGCCGACGTGGCCGCCCTGACCGGCGACCAAGCCTACATCCAAGCCATCGACCGCATCTGGGACAACATCGTCAACAAGAAACTGTATATCACCGGGGGCATCGGTGCCACCTCCAGCGGCGAGGCTTTCGGCAAGAACTATGAGTTGCCCAACATGAGCGCTTATTGCGAGACCTGCGCCGCCATCGGCAATGTGTACGTCAACTACCGCCTCTTCCTGCTCCATGGCGACTCGAAATACTACGACGTGCTGGAGCGCACCCTCTACAACGGCCTCATCTCGGGTGTATCGCTGGAAGGCAACGGGTTCTTCTACCCCAACCCCCTGGAGTCGATGGGACAGCACCAGCGCCAACCTTGGTTTGGCTGCGCCTGCTGCCCGAGCAACATCTGCCGGTTCATCCCGTCGCTGCCCGGATACGTGTATGCCGTGAGAGGCCGCAATGTGTACGTCAACCTCTTCCTCTCCAACACAAGCCAGGTCGACGTGGAGGGCAAGAGCGTCACCCTGCAGCAGGAGACACAATATCCCTGGGACGGCGACATCGCCCTCTCGGTGAACCAGAACAAGGCCGGACAGTTTGTCATGAAAATCCGCATCCCGGGATGGGTGCGCGGACAGGTGACCCCCGGCGACCTCTACACCTATGCCGACGGCAAGCGCCTCAGCTACCGGGTGACGGTCAACGGCAAGAAGGAGTCGGGTGTGCTGACCAGTGACGGCTACCTGACCATCGACCGCCGCTGGAAGAAGGGCGATGTGGTGAGGATCCATTTCGACATGCAGCCCCGCGTGGTGAAAGCCAACCGCAAAGTGGAAGCCGACCGTGGCATGGTGAGCATCGAGCGCGGCCCCCTGGTGTACTGCGCGGAATGGGTGGACAACGACTTCGACCTGATGAGTGCCCTGATCAACCAGAAGCCCACTTTCACGCTGGGCGAAGCCACCATCGCTAACACGATGGTGAAGACGCTCAACACATCGGCCCAGACCCTTGACTTCGACCAGCAAGGCAAGTTGAACGTGAAGGATGTGGAACTGCGGCTCATCCCCTATTACGCCTGGTGCCACAGGGGATCGGGCAAGATGCGCGTGTGGCAGGCACAAGACCTGAGTGCCACCAACCCTGCACAACCCGCCACCCTGGCCTCAGAGTCGAAAGTCACGTCATCCCACCAGGCCGCTGCGCTCAGCGCCATCAACGACCGCCTGCTCCCCAAAGACGAGAACGACCGCTCCGTCCCCTATTTCCACTGGTGGCCCAAACAGCAGTCGACGGAATGGCTCGCCTACGAGTTTGCCGAGCCCTCCAAAGTACAGAGCTGCACCGTGTATTGGTTTGACGACGGCCCGTGGGGTGGATGCCGCATACCGAAGTCATGGAGAATCCTCTACAAGGACGCCGCCGGCCAATGGACACCCGTCGGTGGTGCCGACGGCTATCCCACGGTGAAGGGAGAGGCCTGCACCGTCAACTTCGACCCTGTGGAGACGACAGCACTGAAGTTGGAAATCACCCTGCCCGATGACAACTCAGCAGGCATTTTCGAGTGGGAAGTGAGATAGGAGAATCAAATAATCCCCGAATCTTTGGGCAAAAAGAAAAAATTGCACTACCTTTGCAGCTTGATGCGAACGAAAGTAAGGACATCATAACAAAGTTGCAATATGCCAGATATCTCCATACGCGGAATTGAAATGCCGGAGTCGCCCATCAGGAAATTGGCTCCCCTTGCCGCCGCCGCAAAAAAAAGAGGCACAAAAGTCTATCACCTCAATATCGGACAGCCCGACCTGCCCACCCCGAAGGTAGGTCTCGACGCCCTCAAGAGCATCGACCGCGAGATCCTGGAATACTCGCCGTCGCAGGGCTATCAGAGTTTCCGTGAGAAGCTGGTCGACTATTACGCCAAATACAATATCATGGTGACCGCCGACGACATCATCATCACGTCGGGTGGCAGCGAGGCTGTGCTTTTCGCTTTCCTCTCCTGCCTCAATCCCGGTGATGAGATCATCGTGCCCGAGCCCGCCTATGCCAACTACATGGCCTTTGCCATCTCCGCGGGAGCGAAGATCAAGACCATCGCCACGACCATCGAGGAAGGCTTCTCGCTGCCCAAAGTGGAGAAATTCGAGGAACTGATCAACGAGCGCACCCGTGCCATCATGATCTGCAACCCCAACAACCCCACCGGCTACCTCTACACCCGACGCGAAATGAACCAGATACGCGACCTGGTGAAGAAATACGACCTGTATCTCTTCTCGGATGAGGTATACAGGGAGTATATCTACACAGGATCGCCGTATATCAGCGCTTGCCACCTGGAGGGCATCGAGCAGAACGTGGTGCTCATCGACTCCGTATCGAAACGCTACTCCGAGTGCGGCATCCGCATCGGCGCGCTCATCACCAAGAATGCCGAAGTGCGCGCCGCCGTGATGAAATTCTGCCAAGCCCGCCTCTCGCCCCCGCTCATCGGACAGATCGTGGCCGAGGCCTCGCTCGATGCTTCCGAGGAATACCTGCGCGACGTCTACGACGAATACGTGGAGCGGCGCAAATGCCTGATCGACGGACTGAACCGCATCCCCGGGGTGTACTCACCGATCCCGATGGGAGCCTTCTACACCGTGGCCAAACTGCCCGTGGACGATGCGGAGAAATTCTGCCGCTGGTGCCTGGAGAAATTCGAATACGAGGGTGCCACCGTGATGATGGCCCCCGCCTCTGGATTCTACACCACACCAGGAGCCGGAGCCAACCAGGTGCGTATCGCCTACGTGCTGAAGAAAGAAGACCTCAACCAAGCTCTCATCGTGCTCCGCAAGGCACTGGAGGCCTATCCCGGACACGTATATGACGACTGACCGCCCGTGAACCTTCCCCTATTCATAGCCCGACACATCTATCATGACGACGACGACCGCCGGAAGGTGAGCCGTCCCGCCATCCGTATCGCCACCGCCGGCGTGGCCATCGGCCTGGCCGTGATGATCGTCTCGGTGTGCGTGGTACTCGGTTTCAAGCACACCATCCGCGACAAGGTGATCGGCTTCGGAAGCCACATCATCGTGGGCGACTACATGGCCCTGCAGCATGAGGCCCCCTACCCCATCTGCATGGACGACAGCATGATGCAACTGCTGGGACATATCGACGGGGTGAAGCATGTGCAACGCTATGCCCTCAAACAAGGCATCCTCAAGACCGACCAGGACTTCCTCGGCGTGACACTCAAGGGAGTGGGGCCTGAGTTTGACTCCACCTTCATCGCCAGCAACATGGTGGAAGGAGAACTGCCCTCCTTCAGCGACAAGAAGAGCAGCAACAAGATCGTGATCTCGAAAATCATCGCCGACAAACTGCAGGTGCGCGCCGGCGACCGCATCTTCGCCTACTTCATGGGCGACAACAACGTGCGCACACGACGACTGACGATCAGCGGAGTCTACCGTACCGACCTGAAGCACTTTGACGAGAACACCTGCTTCGCCGACCTCTATACGGTGGTGAAACTCAACGGCTGGCAACCCGACCAGGCAAGCGGCGCGGAAATCACCATCCGCGACTATCATCTATTAGATAAGGTGGACCTGGCCATGAACGATGCCGTGGACCGCAAGGAAGACCCCTACGGCGCCACCTACTCCTCACTCACCATCCAGGACGCCTATCCCCAGATCTTCGCCTGGCTCGACCTGCTCGACCTCGACGTGTGGATCATCCTCGCCCTGATGGTGGCCGTGGCAGGATTCACCATGATATCGGGCCTGCTCATCATCATCATCGAGCGTACGAGCATGATCGGTACACTGAAAGCCATGGGAGCCAAGAACAAGACGATACGCCACACGTTTCTCTGGTTCGCCGTCTTCATCATCGCCAAAGGCATGGCCATCGGCAACCTCCTCGGACTTGGCATCTGCCTGATCCAACGGCTGACAGGAGTGGTGAAGCTTGATGCGGAAACCTATTATGTGGATGTGGTTCCCATCGAGATCAGCATCCCCGCCATCGTGCTCATCAACATAGGCACACTGCTCATCAGTGTCATCGTGCTGATCGCGCCGAGTTATCTGATTTCGCACATCCAACCGGCGAAATCCATGAAATATGAATAGTTTTTTCCTTTTTTTTAGTCTATTTAGGATATAACCCTACATAGTCCCGAATTTTTGCACATTTTTTTTTGAATTGTGCAAAATAGATATTACCTTTGCACATTATTTGAAAATTTGTGCAATGGATTTGATCAACAATTTCAATAAGACCATAGAAAGAAGCATTGTATCAAATTGGGACTACGACGCACTCACAGATTACAAAGGTGCGACACTGCAATTCAAGGACGTAGCCCGCAAGATAGAAAAGATGCATATCATGATGGAGCAGATCGGCGTGCGCAAAGGCGACAAGATCGCTATTTGCGGCCGTAACAGTGCCCATTGGGGCGTGGCTTTCCTGGCCACGCTGACCTACGGAGCCGTGGCAGTGCCGATTCTCCATGAATTCAATGCCGAGCAAATCCACAATATCGTCAATCATAGTGAGTCGCGCCTGCTGTTCGTGGGCGATGTGGTGGCCAAATCCATCGACCCCGAGCAAATGCCTGGTATCGAGGGGATTGTCTATCTGCCCGATTTCTCTGTCTTCATGTCGCGCTCCAACCAATTGGTCTTCGCCCGAGAGCATCTCAACGAACTCTTCGGCCAGAAATACCCCAAATCCTTCAGGAAGACCGACGTCAACTACTATGAGGATGACAAAGAGGAATTGGCGCTCATCAACTACACCAGCGGTACGACGGGATTCTCAAAAGGCGTGATGCTCCCCTACCGCACGCTCACCGGCAACGTCAATTTCTGCATCGAGGAACTGGGCAACCCCCACCTGGAGCCGCATAGCAGCATGCTCAGCATCCTACCGATGGCACACATGTATGGCATGGCCATAGAATTTCTCTTCCCCTTCAGCTTCGGCATCCACCTTTTCTTCCTCACCCGCCTTCCCTCCCCTGCCATTATCGCACAAGCCTTCGCCGATGTCAAGCCGACACTGGTCGTATCGGTGCCGCTGGTGATCGAGAAAATCATCCGCAAGCGCGTATTCCCGAAGATCCAGAACAACGTGGTGAGGCTGCTGCTCAACATGCCCGTGATCAGCAAGAAGGTGAAGCAGAAAATCTGCGAGCAGGTGTACGAGGCCTTCGGAGGCAACGCTTATGAAGTGATCATCGGAGGAGCCGCCCTCAACAAGGAAGTGGAGGCTTTCCTTCATAGCATAGAGTTCCCCTATACCGTGGGATACGGCACGACAGAGTGTGCGCCGCTCATCTCCTACCAAGACTGGAAGAGCTACGCCATGGGAAGCTGCGGCCGTCCGGTGAGCGGCATGGAGGTGTGCATCCTGAGCCGCGACCCCCAGTCGGCAGAAGGCGAGATCATCACCCGCGGCCGTCATGTCATGCTCGGCTACTACAAGAACGAGGAAGCCACGCGCGAGGCCATCGACAGCGACGGCTGGTATCACACCGGCGACCTGGGCACGATGGATGCCGACGGCAACATCTTCATCCGCGGCAGGAAGAAGAACATGCTCCTCAGCAGCAACGGGCAGAACGTGTATCCAGAAGAGATAGAGGACAAGCTCAACTCGATGGCGATCGTCAGCGAGAGCATCGTGGTGCAGGACGGCGACAAGTTCATCGCCCTCGTACACCCCGACTATGAAGAAGCCAAGGCAATGGGATTCACCCAGGAAGACGTGGAGAAAGTGATGGAGCAGAACCGGCAGGACATCAATGCCGTCATGCCAGCCTACAGCCGGCTGTCGGCCGTCCGCATCCATGAGGATGAATTCGCCAAGACCCCCAAGAAAAGCATTAAGAGATACCTATACCAAAACATCAGATAAGGAAATACTTGATGGAACACATACCCAATTTCAACGAACTGATCGAAAAGAGCATCATCCAGCATTGGAACCTGGATGCCCTGACAGATTATAAAGGCATCACGCTGCAATATCATGATGTCGCGCGGAAAATCGAGAAGCTCCACATCATGTTTGAGAGCAGCGGTGTGAAAAGAGGCGACAAGATCGCACTGTGCGGACGCAACAGTGCGGGATGGGCAGCAGCATTCCTCGCCACACTCACCTATGGGGCCGTGGCCGTGCCTATCCTGCATGAGTTCACGGCCGACCAGATCCACAACATCGTCAACCACAGCGGAGCCAAGCTACTCTTCGCCGGCGATGTAGTATCGACGCAGGTCGATGCCACCAAGATGCCCGACATTGAAGGTATCATCTATATCCCCGACTACTCGCTGCTGTTCTCCCGTTCCGACAAGCTCACGTTCGCCCGCGAGCACCTCAACGAGATGTTCGGCAAGAAATATCCGAAATATTTCCGTCAGGAGCATGTCAACTACTACAAGGAACAGAGTCCCGACGAGCTGGCGCTCATCAACTACACCAGCGGCACCACCGGATTCTCCAAGGGTGTGATGATCCCCTACAGAGCCATCTGGAGCAACTACGACTTCGCCTGCCACGTGATGGGCGACAACGTGAAAGAAGGCAGCAACGTGCTGAGCATCCTGCCCATGGCCCACATGTATGGCATGTCGTTCGAGTTTATCTATGAGTTTCTCCGGGGATGCCATGTCTTCTACCTGACCCGCGTACCTTCGCCAGCCATCATCGCCAAGGCTTTCGCCGAAGTGAAACCGGTGATCATCATCGCCGTGCCCCTGGTCATCGAGAAGATCATCAAGAAGAAAGTGTTCCCCCTCATCCAGAACAACCGCATGAGGCTTCTGCTCAACATGCCTGTGGTCAACAAGAAAGTGCGGCAGACCATCCGCGACCAGGTGGTGAAATCCTTTGGCGGCAATTTCTTTGAGGTGATTATCGGCGGCGCAGCCTTCAACCAGGAGGTGGAGTCATTCCTCCACCGCATCGAGTTCCCCTACACCGTGGGCTATGGAGCTACGGAGTGCGCACCGATCATCTGCTACGCCGACTACCGTGAGTTTGTCCCAGGCAGTTGCGGCAAAGCCGTCATCCACAATGAGATCAGGATTGCCAGCAGCGACCCGCAGAACATACCCGGCGAGATCCTGGTCAAGGGACTCAACGTGATGCTCGGCTACTACAAGAACGAGGAAGCCACGCGCCAGACCATCGACAAGGACGGTTGGTATCATACCGGCGACCTGGGCGTGATGGATGCCGAGGGCAACGTCTTCATCAAGGGCCGCAGCAAATACATGCTCTTAGGAGCCAACGGGCAGAACATCTACCCGGAGGAGATCGAAGACAAGCTCAACTCGATGACCCTCGTGAATGAGAGCATCGTCATCCAAGAGGAGGACAAGCTGATCGGACTGGTTCACCCCGATCTCGACGAGGCACATGCCATGGGCTTCACCAACAGCGACCTGGAGAGCATCATGGAGCAGAACCGCAAGGAACTGAACAACATGCTTCCGGCCTACAGCAAGATCTCCTCCATCCGGCTGCAGGAGGAGGAGTTTGAGAAGACACCGAAGAAGAGCATCAAGCGATTCCTTTACCTGACTAAATCACTGATGTGACGAAATAACGAAGAGGGCGGCTATCAGGCCGCCCTTTTTGTTTCATCAGTCATCAGCGCAACCCTTATTGGCGAAATACACGCCGATAAGGATGAGCGACGACCCCGCATAGGCCATAGGCGTCATAGGCTCATCGAGGAAGATGGCACTGAAGATGACCGTAGCCACGGGGATGAGGTAACAATAGTTGGATATGGTGACGGCGCCCAGTTTCGTGATGGCGATATTCCACAGGGCAAAGCAGACGAAGGAGGCGATAAGTCCCAAGAAGAGCAGATTGAGCATCACACTCGACTGCATCAGTCCGTCAAGGCCAAAATGCCACGGTTTGAAGTAGAAGACGGGCAGTGTCGACACCGTACCATAGAAGAACACTTTGCGGGTGAGGAAGACGGAATCATAGCGGTCGCCCATGATTTTGACCAGATAGCTGTAGAATCCCCAGCACAAAGCAGCCGCAGCCGACATCAAATCACCCATGGGATTGAGTTTCAGCACCACCTGGCCATTGAAGATCACGATGCCGATGCCCACGACAGCCAATATGCTGCCAAGGATAAGAATTTTCCTCACTGGCAACCCCTTGTAGGTCATGAGGATAAAAAACATGGTGATGAGCGGTGAGGTACTGACAATGAAACTCACATTGTTGACATACGTCAGCCCCACAGCCAGGTTTTCGGTGATGAAATAGAGAGAACCGCCTGTGATACCCAGGAGAAGCATCATCAACTCGTCTTTCCAGCCATCAGCAAACAGCTTGCGTGGCGAGAAAGCGATAATAGCCAGATAAGCAATCAGAAACCTGGCGAAAAACACCTCGTCGGCACGCATACCCGCCTGCATCAGCAGTTTGGTGCTCACCAGCGTACTCCCCCAGATGGCCACCACGGCGATGGCCACGAGATGGTATATCATATTGGAGCGGGTGATTGTGCTGGCAGAGGATTTCATAGTAGTATAAAAATTGAACTTTTATGCAAAAGTAATGATTTTTCCGGAAAAAACCAAGAAAATGGAGACAAAAAAAGATATGCCGCAGCATATCTTTCGTTTGTCTTCTCATCCGGGGCCTCCGACAGGAGTCCGTATCAGTCGAGGAGCGTGGCCGAGCGCACGCGGCTCAATGTCTCCGGACTCATCTGCAAATAGTTGGCAATATAATTGAGCGGCGCGCGCTGCACCACCTTTGGCATGAGTTTGCAGAGTTTACGGTACCTGTCCTGTGCCGACTCAAACCTCACCAGGTCGGCATGCACCTGAGAGAGGATCAGCGATTCCTCCAAGATCTTGCGGTAGAGAATCTGGATATTGACATTGTGCAAGGCCACCTCCTCAAGCCGTTGCTTGGGAAGCGCGTAGCAGGTGGAGTTTTCCAGCGCCTCAATCTGCAGCGTCGTGGGCTCCTCGCGGAAGAGGCTCTCGATGCACATCACGATGGTGCCGTCGACCCCCAGGTGCTCAGTGACCACCCTGCCGTTCTTCCTGTAAAACTGCCTCAGCAGCCCCGTGTCGATATAAAGGATATCGCGGCAAACCTCCCCTTCTTTCAGGACAATCTGCCCTTTGGTGAATTTCCGCATGACAAGGACCGACTCGAGGGTGTCGAGTTCGTCATGCGTCATGGTACTGTACTTCCTTGCCAATTCGCGGGCAATGTCCCGCATGGTGTGTTGCGGTTCTCTCATCGTTTCTCTCCTTTCCAAAAGATCTTTAGTCTAACTTCAGCACAGCGAGGAAAGCCTTCTGCGGCACTTCCACATTTCCGATCTGCTTCATGCGCTTCTTTCCTTTCTTCTGTTTCTCAAGCAGTTTGCGCTTTCGTGACACGTCACCACCATAGCATTTCGCCGTCACGTCCTTTCTGACGCACTTCACGGTTTCACGGGCGATGATCTTGGCGCCGATGGCAGCCTGGATGGCGATATCAAACTGCTGCCGTGGGATCAACTCCTTGAGTTTCTCGCACATTCTCCTTCCGAAAGCCACCGCATTGTCCTGATGGGTAAGGGTGGACAATGCGTCGACAGGCTCGCCATTGAGCAGGATGTCGAGTTTGGCCAACTTGGACGGGCGGTAGCCACAGATATAATAGTCAAACGACGCATATCCCTTGGATATGCTCTTGAGTTTGTCATAAAAATCGATGACGATCTCACCGAGAGGCAGGTAGAACTGGATTTCCACCCTGTTGCCACTGACAAATTCCTGACTGATCAGCTCACCCCGCTTGTCGAGGCAGAGCGTCATGATCGGTCCGATGAAATTGCTTGTGGTGATGACCGAAGCCTTGATATAAGGTTCCTCGATATGGTCGATCAGAGTCATATCGGGCAGGCCGGAGGGGTTGTGCACTTCTTTCGAGCCCCCCTGCTTGTCATAGACGATATACGACACGTTGGGCACCGTGGTGATGACATCCATATCAAACTCCCTGTCGAGACGTTCCTGGATGATCTCCATGTGGAGCAGTCCGAGGAAGCCGCACCGGAAGCCAAAGCCCAGGGCCACCGAAGACTCAGGCGAGAACGACAGCGAAGCGTCGTTGAGCTGCAGTTTCTCCAAGGAGGAGCGCAGGTTCTCATAGTCTGTCGGGTCAATGGGATAGACACCGGCGAACACCATCGGCTTGACCTCCTGGAAGCCCTCGATGGCCTTCTCGCAGGGCCTGTCGATATGCGTGATGGTGTCACCCACCTTCACCTCCTTGGCATCCTTGATACCGCTGATGATATAGCCCACCTCGCCCGTATTGAGTTGCTGGCGGGGGATCATGTCCATCTTGAGCACGCCCACCTCGTCGGCGTCGTACTCCATGCCCGTATTGAAGAACTTCACCTTGTCACCCTTGCGGATGCTGCCGTTGGTGATCTTGAAATAAGCGATGATGCCACGGAAGGAGTTGAAGACCGAGTCGAAGATGAGTGCCTGAAGCGGAGCCTTGGGGTCACCCACGGGGTGCGGGATCCGCTTGACCACCGCTTGGAGGATCTCCTCCACACCTTCCCCGGTCTTGCCGGAAGCACGGATGACATCCTCGGGGTCGCATCCCAGCAATTCGACGATCTCATCCTCCACCTCATCAGGCATGGCAGAAGGCATGTCGATCTTGTTGATGACGGGTATGATCTCCAAGTTATGGTCGATAGCCATATAGAGGTTGGAGATGGTTTGCGCCTGTACGCCCTGGGTGGCGTCCACCACGAGCAGGGCACCTTCGCAAGCAGCGATACTTCTCGACACCTCGTAGGAAAAGTCCACGTGTCCCGGAGTATCGATCAGGTTGAGGATATATTTTTGTCCCTCATATTCGTACTCCATCTGGATGGCATGGCTCTTGATCGTGATACCACGCTCACGTTCCAGATCCATGTTGTCGAGCATCTGCCCTTCGGTGATCTGAATGGTATGGGTATGTTCAAGAAGCCTGTCAGCCAAGGTTGACTTACCATGGTCGATGTGTGCGATAATGCAAAAATTTCTGATGAGGTCCATTTTGTTTTTCTATAGAAAATGCAAAATTACGAAAAAAAACGCTCGTTTTCTCCTAATCGGGGCCCTGATGCCACAATTTTAAATATTTTTAAAAAATAGGTCTACGATAGTAGCTCTGCTGGATTCCCCTTATATTGGTGAGTCGCTCGGGCGGATACGTCTTTGTTCGGGAGGATTTGACTTTGTTGTTCTGTTGTTCGGGCGGATTTGTAATCCGGCCGCATGGAGTATTAGCATTTGCAATGCGCTTTTATCGGATTAAAAATCCTTATACTCACAGCATCGGGATTGCAAATCCCGATGAACACGGACAAATCCCGATGAACACAGCATCGGGATTCTTGGACAAGCCAAGCGCCACCCTTGTACCGTTCGGGCGGATTTGTAATCCGGCCGCATAGAGTGTTAGCATTTGTAATGCGCTTTTATCGGATTAAAAATCCTTATACTGTTGTTCGGGCGGATTTGTAATCCGACCGCATGGAGTGTTAGCATTTGTAATGCGCTTTTATCGGATTAAAAATCCTTATACTGTTGTTCGGGCGGATTTGCAATCCGACCGCATGGAGTATTAGCATTTGTAATGCGCTTTTATCGGATTAAAAATCCTTATACTCACAGCATCGGGATTGCAAATCCCGATGAACAC
>OCTW011526085.1_pt1 | contig 22063 bp, 20 predicted proteins | sample 1539671 | NCBI WGS metagenome assembly OCTW01 (sample SAMN02144230, study PRJEB22623) | gut metagenome | biome: sheep rumen | host: Ovis aries | place: New Zealand
CCTCCGTTTCGGCCGGACCGTCCACTCCCTGATCAAGGCCCTGTCCCGCTACAAGGACATCAAGGTGGTCCTGATCGCCCCCCAGGAGCTGAAACTGCCCGACTATATCAAGCATGACGTTTGCGAGCGTACCGGCATCCCGTACCGGGAAGTGGAAACGATGGAGGAAGTGATGCCCGAACTGGACGTCCTGTACATGACCCGCGTGCAGAAGGAACGCTTTCTGGACGAGGACGAGTTCGACCGCGTGAAAGACAGCTTCGTGCTGGATGCCACCCGGATGTCCCTCGCCAAGAAGGACATGGCCGTCCTGCACCCGCTTCCCCGCGTGAATGAGATCCTGACCGAGGTGGATTCGGACCCGCGTGCCGCCTATTTCCGTCAGGTGGAGAACGGGAAATTCGTGCGTGAAGCCCTGATTGTCAAGCTGCTGGAATGGAAGGACGACCCGGAGCACGGCATGCCTGCCGACGAAGAGGCCGTCATCGACCCGACCGCCCGCTGCACGAACCGCAAGTGTATCTGCAACAACGAGAAAGCCCCGCACAAGTTCCGCCGCGGCGACGACGGCGTCCTCCGCTGCTGGTACTGCGACTCGAAGGTGCGGTAATCAGTTGTGCAGCGTCAGGACGATGTATTCGGAACGGGTACCGATGCGGAACTTCCCGCCCCAGATGCCCAGTCCTGAGCTCACGTAATAGCGGGTATTCCCCCGCTGATGGGGCCCGAAGGCCTTTTCGTACATCGCATCGGTGAGCCAGTTGCCCGGCCAGATCTGCCCATGGTGGGTATGGCCGCTGAACTGGAAATCGATCCCGGCCGCCTCCGCCTCTTCCAGATGGTAGGGCTGGTGGTCCAGCAATAAGGTAAACAAGGAATCAGCCGGAACCAGGCTGCCCAGGGCGGCCCTGTTCCGGTTGCTTCTGTCATCCCGGCCGACGATCCGGATACCGCAGGTATCGACAGCTGCATCCCGCAGCAGGTGGATGCCGGCATCGGCATAGAAGGATTCGGAACCGCTCTCGCCGGCGATATACTCGTGATTCCCGAGGCAGGCATAGACCGGGGCGTCCAGGCGCCGGAATTCCTCCGCATAGCGGCCTTCCCGGGCGGGGCGCAGGGCGCCGTCCACGATGTCCCCGGCGAACAGGACCAGATCGGGCTTCTCCGCGTTGATGAGATCCACCCACCGGGAAAGCTCCGCCTTCCGGTTGTGGTATCCGACATGCAGGTCACTCGCAAGGACGATGGTAAGCGGCAGCTCCAGCGGTTTATCAGTCTGGATGTCAATGGGTTCCCGATACTTGTGATGATAGTGGACGCCGCCGTACACGAGCAGGACGGCCAGGATTCCCAGGACCGTACAGAATCCCGCCACGGAATCCTTCAGGAAAGAGGCCGGCACCAGGTGCACGAGCCGCCCCAGAGACAGCACGGCGAAGATGATCAGCGCATACAGGAAGAAGATCATCCAGGACGTGCCAATCTCATAGGTGGCGACGGCAAGTCCCATCGGCATCCGGTCACCCAGCATGAAATGGGGAAAGATGAGGAGGAATGATGCCACGTACAAGGCCGTAAAAAGCCATTTCCCCCAAACAGGGAGCGGAAGGATCCGCCAGAAGCACCAGGCCGTCCAGGCGATGCAGGCGACCAGAATCAGAAAAACGATGATCATGCTCTTTCTCAAGTTTCAGGCACGGATTGTGCTGCAAATTTATGTAATTCCGGGTAAAAAAACGTATCTTTGCCCGTCTAAAAGATAGAATTTGAAACCAGAATCCGTCAACAAGCTTCTCGAAAAGAGTTTCCGTTCCAACTGGAACCGTCCCGCCCTGTCCAATTACAGGGGTGAAACCCTGTTGTACAGCGACCTGGCCCGCCATATCGCGAAAATACACCTGGCCTTTTCCCACAACGGGATCGTGCCGGGTGACAAAATCGTCGTCTGTTCCCGCAACCAGGCCCACTGGGCCGTCTGTTTCCTCGCGGCCATGACCTATGGAGCCGTCCCGGTTCCGCTGCTGCACGAATTCAAGCCCGGAAACATCCACTACCTGGTCAATCACTCCGAAGCCAAGGTCTTCTTCGTGGAAAGGTCCATCTGGGACGGGCTGAACGCCGAGGAAATGCCCGGTCTCACCGCCGTCATCCAGATCGAGGACTACCAGGTCCTCTATTTCCGGGGTGACGACCCGGACTTCTTCCGCCCGCACCTGGAGCGCTGGTACAAGCAGGCCTACCCGAAAGGGCTCCGTCCCGCGGACCTCCACTACTACGAGGATGCGCCCGAGGATCTCGCGATCCTGAGCTATACCTCCGGCACGTCCGGCTTCTCCAAGGGCGTGATGATCCCTTCCCGGGCCGTATGGTCCAACGTGTACTTCATGCACGAGAACCTGCCGATGATCGACAACACCTCCCGGGTCGTTTCCATCCTGCCGGCCGCGCACATGTACGGGATGATGTTCGAGTTCTTCTTCGAGATGGTGATGGGCTGCCACGTGTATTTCCTGAACAAGGCGCCCAGCCCCAAAGTCATCGCCGATGCCTTTGCGGAGATCCGGCCGAATGTCATCTATGCCGTTCCGCTGATCGTGGAGAAGATCTACAAGAGTCTCCGGAAAACCGTTCCGGCAGGTGAGGAACTCTGCCGGGCCCTCGTCGATTTCTTCGGCGGGAACTTCGAGGAGATCGTTATCGGCGGCGCGCCGCTCAACCCGGAAGTGGAACGGGAATTCCGCAAGATCAAGTTCCCCTTCACCATCGGGTACGGCATGACGGAGTGCGCCCCCATCATCACCTACTCCCGCTGGTTCAAGGGCCGGATGTACTCCTGCGGCGTCACGGCGCCCAACATCGAGATCCGGATCGACTCCAAGGCCCCGCACCTGATCCCCGGCGAAGTGCAGGTCAGGGGGGCCAATGTATTCCTGGGCTACTATAAGAACGAAGACGCGACGGCGGAAGCCTTCTCCTCCGACGGATGGTTCCGCACCGGCGACGTGGGCATCCTGGACAATGACGGCTACCTGTACCTCCGGGGCCGTACCAAGTGCATGATCCTCGGCGCTTCCGGCCAGAACATCTACCCGGAAGAAGTGGAGGCGGCCTTGAACAACATGCCGTACGTGGTCCACTCCCTGGTGGTGGAGGACAACGGAAAGCTCATCGGCCTGATCTATCCGGACTACCGGCAGGCGCACCTGGACGGCTTCACGGTCAAGTCGCTGGCCGACCACCTCGCCGGCTGTCTCTCCGAAGTGAACAAACTGTTTCCCAACTTTTCCCATATCGCGACCCTGGAGCTGATGCCCGAAGACTTCGAGCTCACCCCCAAGGGCAGCATCAAACGGTATCTGTACCAGCGGAACCGACCTTCCTGACATGATGAAACGGACATTCCTCCTCTTTTTCCTCGCCGCATCAGCCCTGCTGGCCGGTGCACAGCCTGCCTGGACCCAGCTGCAGCACCCTCAGGCTCCCGCCGTGCCCGAATGGGCCGCCTTTGCGGGCGACACGATCCGGTTCGACCGGACCGACTTCCGCGAAAGGATGGACCGGGAACTCATCTCCTTCACGTACATGCACACCAACACGACGCTCATGCTCAAACGGTCCAAGCGGTATTTCGCCCAGATCGTCCCCATCCTGCGTCAGCAAGGCGTGCCGGAGGATTTAAAGTACCTGATGGCCATCGAGAGCAGCCTGGACCCCAAGGCCCTTTCCGTAGCGGGTGCCGCCGGACTGTGGCAGTTCACCAAGGCGACGGCCCAGACCTACGGGCTGGAAGTGAATTCGGAGGTGGATGAACGCTACAACATTGAAAAAGAAACGGTTGCCGCCTGCAAATTCCTCAAGGACGCCTATCGGAAGTACGGGGACTGGATGACGGTCGCCGCCAGCTACAATGCCGGTCAGGGCGGCATCTCCCGCCGCCGGGAGGCCCAGAAGCAGAAATCGGCCCTGGAGCTGTGGCTTCCGGAGGAGACGGCCCGCTACATGTTCCGCCTGCTTGCCGTAAAGATGTTCTTCGAGAATCCGGCCGCCTTCGGATTCAACGTGCCCATGTCCGAACGCTACCCTTATATCGAGCCCAAGGACGTCCTCACCGTCAATTATGCGATTCCGAGCCTCGTGGACTTCGCCCTGGAACATGGGACGACCTATGCCCGGCTCAAGGAGGCGAACCTGTGGCTGCGGGACGAAAAACTCACGAACAAAGAAAACAAGACCTATCAGGTCATCATCCCCTAGCGAAGGACGAGCTCCCGGATGAAACCCGTCGTCCGGTTGTCCTTGGTGAAAAGGGAATCTTCAAGGAGCCAGGCGTTCATCTTCTCGATGAGCGCCTCTTTTTGGAAATAAAGCTGGTTCCGGATGACGGAAGAAGAAAGGGTAATGTACAGGGTACCGCCCCGGAAATACCGCTTGAGCGTAAACGGGCCGGCGCCCGAGCATTCGTCCCAGGCGGAAAAGATCCGCTGGGTGTTGAGGCCGGATGCCAGCTTGGCGGACTTGATGAACTGGTCGATCACTTCCTCCATCGTCAACGCCTCTTTCCGGCGGATGAAATAGCTGCGCTTGCTCTCTTCCGCCATTATCCGACCGGGGTAAAGACGCCGCCCGCCGTATCGAAATAGGCGCGGTCGTCGGTGATGCGGTCCACGATGCCGGACAGGCGGACCTTGTTGGAATCCGTGATGAAGATCTGGCCGAAGCCGCTGCCGGCGACCATCCCGATGAGGTTGCCGATCCGGTTCATGTCCAGTTTGTCGAACACATCGTCCAGAAGCAGGATCGGAGCGTAGCCGAAACCGTCCCGCATGATGTCGTACTGGGCGAACTTGAGGGAAACCAGGAAAGATTTCTGCTGCCCCTGGGAGCCGCTGCGCCGGATGGGATGACCGTCCAGGGTAAAGAGGAAATCGTCCCGCTGGAGGCCCGCCGTCGTGAACCGAAGCGCCAGGTCACGGTCCCGGTGTTCCTGCAGGATCTCTTCCAGGGAGCCCTTGGAGAGGTCCGACCGGTAGTCGATGGATACCTCTTCCCCGCCGCCGGAAATCAGGCCGTAATACGACTGGATGACCGGGCGAAGATCCTCGCAAAGGCGTTTCCGGCCTTCGTGGACCGGAACGGCGGCCGCCGCCATGCGCGCATCGAACACCGCCATCAGGTCCCAGTCCACCGTCCCTTCCTTGAGCATCCGGTTCCGCTGCGCCAGCAGACGGTTATAGGTCTGGACTGCAGCGAGATAGCTCCGGTCCATCTGGGAGAGGACCCCGTTGGCGAAACGGCGGCGCTCCTCACCGGAGTCGCTGACCAGGGAGATGTCTCCCGGAGAGACCATCACGACCGGCAGGATGCCGATATGCTCGGAGATACGCGGGCAGGCCTTGTCGTCCCGCACAAGCTTCTTTCCCTCCCCCGTGACCTTGATGGAGAAGCGGGATTCCAGCCCCCCGTCCATCCGGTAGGTACCGCCCAGGGTGAACCCATCCGTCCCATAGCGCCAGTTGTATCGGTCCGGCGTGGGGAAAGAACTCTTGGTCATGGACAGATAATACACCGCATCCAGCAGGTTCGTCTTCCCTTCTCCGTTGTTCCCGCTGATACAGTTCACATTGGGCGAGAACGACAGTTCCTGGAAGGCGATGTTCCGGAAATCCTGGACGACGATTTTCTTGAGGACAGGCATGTGCTTTGTGCTTCAGGATTGCAAATATACGTTTTTTTTCCTAAATTTGCGGTCTGTTATGCGCACTAGGGCGCTTGAGAACCGATCATAAAAATAAAAAACAAGATATGGCAAACAAACCTACCGAACAGGAAATCCGCCAGCAGAATGTCGCTGAGGCCGTTTCCAAGACTGAACTCTTTTTCCAGAAACATGGGAAGATCGTTTACGGCTGCGTCGCAGCCGTCCTCGTGATCGCCCTTGCGATCCTCGCTTACAACCGCTTCGTCCTCCAGCCCAAGAAGGTGGAGGCCCAGAAGGAAATGTTCAAGGCCGAACAGCGTTTCGCCCAGGGCGACTATGAGCTTGCCCTGAACGGTGACGACAACAACTACGGTTTCGAGGACATCATCGCCAAGTACGGCAACAAGGGCGGCGAGTCCGTGTACCTTTACGCCGGCGCCAGCGCCCTTCAGCTGGGCCAGTTCGACAAGGCCATCGAGTACTTCAAGAAGTATGACGGCGGGGACAAGATCCTCCTTGCCCGCGCCCAGGCCGGCATCGGCGACGCCTATGTGGGTCTCGAGGACTACCAGAACGCCATCACCTGGTACGAGAAGGCCGTTACCACCACGGACAACCTCTACGCTGCTGGTTATCTCCTGAAGGCCGGTGAGGTCTATGAGGAGATGGGCAACAAGGACAAGGCCCTTGCCTGCTACAAGAAAGTCAAGGACCAGTATCCGCAGGCTCCCGAGGCCATGGATATCGACAAGTACATCACCCGTATCGAGTTCTAAGCCATGGGAAGAGCATTTGAATTCCGCAAGGAGCGCAAACTCAAGCGCTGGGGCCACATGGCCAAGACCTTCACGAAACTGGGAAAGGAAATCACCATCGCCGTCAAGCAGGGCGGTCCCGAAGTGACCGGCAACCCGCGCCTCCGCGCCCTCATCGCCGAGGCGAAGTCCGAGCAGATGCCCAAGGAGAACATCGAGCGCGCCATCAAGAAGGCCACCGAGACCAAGTCCGGCGACTTCAAGGAGATCGTGTACGAGGGTTTCGGCCCGTTCGGCATCGCCTACCTGGTGGAGGCCGCGACCGACAACAACACCCGTACCGTCGCCAACGTCCGCAGCTACTTCACCAAGTGCGGCGGCTCTCTCCAGACCAGCGGCTCCGTCGCCTTCATGTTCGACCACAAGTGCGTCTTCCGCATCAAGGAGGACCCTGCCAAGCCCATCGATACGGATGAGCTGGAGCTCGAACTGATCGATTTCGGCGCCGAAGAGGTGTTCAAGCAGGAAATCGAGGACGAGGACGAGAACGTGACGAATGAAATCGTCATCTACGGCGACTACACTTCCTACGGTCAGATCCAGAAGTACATCGAGGAGAACGGCTACGAACTGGCTTCCGGCGGATTCGAGCAGATCCCGAACGTGGAGCTCAAGGAGGTCACTCCCGAGCAGCGTGCCACCCTCGAAAAGCTGACCGGCCTGCTGGAGGATGACGAAGACGTGACCAACGTCTATACGACCATGAAACCCGCGGAGGAGTAAACCTCATTCCGGAAAAAACAGAAAGCGCCAGGAGCAATCCCGGCGCTTTTTCGTTGTAAAAAAGGCGTGGATTCGTTATATTTGCAAGTTATCAATTTATATCGGATATGAGCATTCAGACTGACAACATCCAGAAGCTGGTGGAACGCCGGGCGAAGGCCCGGCTGGGTGGTGGAGAGAAACGCATCGAGGCCCAGCATGCCAAAGGCAAGCTGACGGCCCGCGAGCGCATCGCCCTCCTTCTCGACGAAGGCAGTTTCGAGGAATACGACATGTTCGTCCAGCATCGCTGCACGAACTTCGGGATGGACAAGCAGCATTACGACGGGGACGGCGTGGTAACCGGATGCGGAACCATCGACGGACGGCTCGTCTATGTATTCGCCCAGGATTTCACCGTTTCCGGCGGTTCCCTTTCCAAGACGATGTCGGAAAAAATCTGCAAGGTAATGGACCTTGCGGTCCGAAACGGCGCGCCCGTCATCGGCCTGAATGATTCCGGCGGGGCCCGCATCCAGGAAGGCATCGACTCCCTGGCCGGTTTCGGCGAGATCTTCGAACGGAACATCCTGGCCTCCGGCGTCGTGCCCCAGATCAGCGGCATTTTCGGTCCCTGCGCCGGCGGTGCGGTGTATTCCCCCGCCCTGACGGACTTCACCCTGATGGTGAAGAACACCTCCTACATGTATCTGACCGGCCCTGCCGTCGTGAAGAGTGTCACGGGTGAAACCGTGGACCACGAATCCCTGGGCGGAGCCTCCGTGCATGCCACCAAGAGCGGCGTGGCCCATTTCGCGGCCGCCAATGAGGAGGAAGGTATCGCTACCATCAAGGAACTGCTGTCTTTCCTCCCGCAGAACAACCGGGAGGAGGCTCCGGTCGTCCCCACGAACGATCCCTACAACCGGACGGACGACGCCCTGAACAGCATCATCCCCGACAATCCGAACAAAGCCTATGACATGTACGGCGTTATCCGCAGCATCGTGGACGACGGCCGTTTCTTCGAGGTCCACAAGGAGTTCGCCAAGAACATCATCGTGGGATTCGCCCACATGAACGGACGCAGCGTAGGCGTGGTGGCGAACCAGCCTGCGGTACTTGCCGGCGTGCTGGATATCAATGCCTCCCGCAAGGCCGCCCGCTTCGTGCGTTTCTGCGATGCCTTCAACATCCCGCTGGTCACCCTCGTGGATGTCCCGGGATTCCTCTGCGGCACCCAGCAGGAATACGGCGCCATCATCACCAATGGTGCGAAACTGCTCTATGCCTACGGTGAGGCGACGGTTCCCAAGGTGACGGTTTCCCTCCGGAAGTCATACGGAGGCGCACACATCGTCATGAGCTGCAAGCAGCTCCGGGGCGACATCAACTATGCCTGGCCTTCCGCGAACATCGCGGTCATGGGAGCCGACGGAGCCGTGAACGTCCTCTATGCCAAGGACATCAAGGCCGATCCCGAACACGCCGACAAGATCTTCGAGGAAAAGAAGAAAGAATACGACGACCTCTTCTCCAACCCGTACCAGGCTGCCCAGAAGGGATATGTCGATGATATCATCGAGCCGCGCAATACCCGCTTCCGCGTGATCCGCGCCCTGGAGCAGCTCGCGCTCAAGCAGCAGGACATCCCGGCCAAGAAACACGACAACCTGCCGTTATGATCAGAAAGCGCATCCTTCTCATCCTGGCCCTGCTCTCCGGCTTCACGGTCCTGCGTGCCCAGAACGTCTCCGACCTCATCATCTCCGAGGCGCTGGCGGCTGCGGACTCGACGGGCATCGTGGACGATTACGGACGGCGCGGAGGCTGGATCGAGATCTTCAACACCTCCCAGGGTACGGTGAATCTCGCCGGCTGCTATCTCACCGACGACCGCACCAACCTGACCAAGAGCATCATCCCGAAGGGTGACCTCAAGACCAAGCTCGGTCCCCGCCAGACCACCCTCTTTTTTGCCAGCGGCAACGGGGACGACGGCACCTTCTACGCCGGCTTCCACGTCCGCCCGGGCAGCACCGTCTATCTCGTGTCCAACGACGGCCGTACCGTCATCGATTCGCTCTCCGTTCCGGCGAACCTTCCGGCGGGAAGGTCCGTGTACAAAACGGCGAACGACCTGCGGCAGCTCGAGTTCGAAGTCCAGGCCGATGCGGGCGTTCCCAGTCCGGGCATGCCCAACATCGACATGAATGCTGCCACGAAGGCCCAGGCCATGGCGGAGAAAGACCCGCACGGGTTCATCCTGTCCCTGGTGGCCGTCACCGTAGTGTTCTGCGCCCTCGCCATCCTGTGGTTCCTGTTCTGGATCTTCTTCGACCGCCCGGCCAGGAAAGCCAAGGCAGCCCAGGCTTCTTCTGCCAAGTCGGGCAAAACCTCTTCAGTCATTCCGAGTATAGCGAAGGAATCTCCTTCTGACGAAATCGCGGCGGTGATCGCCCTCGCCATGGACATGGAACAGGGTGGAGACGTCTATGCCGCCATCGCCCTGGCGATGGACCTTTACTTCAGCGACACGGTCCATGATGCCGAGTCCTTTGTGCTGACCCTGCGTCCCCGGAGCGGATCCGCCTGGAACGACAAGACGAAGACATTCCGAAAATTACCCAGATAAAAAGCATTTACGATATGAAAGAGTACAAGTTCAAGATCGGCGGCAAGGAATACAACGTGACCGTCAGTCCCAAGGAAGGCAAGCTGTTCGACGTGACCGTGAACGGTGCCACCTACGAAGTGGAGGCCGAGAATGCACCCGCGGCCGCTCCGGTGGTCCAGAGCGCTCCCGCTGCCGTCCAGGCAGCCCCGGCTACGGCCGCACCCGCGGCCAAGCCCGCCGCATCCGGAGCCGGCGAAAAGGTCGTTTCCCCGCTCCCGGGCGTCATCATCGAAGTCTCGGTCAAGGAAGGTCAGGCCGTGAAGGCCGGCCAGAAGGTCGCCGTCCTCGAAGCCATGAAGATGGAGAACGAGATCCCGGCCCCCAAGGACGGAACCGTCACTGGAATCCATGTCCACAAGGGCGACTCCCTGCAGGAAGGCGATCCGGTCGTGACCATTGCATAGGGTTCCCATGGAGCAGGTTTTCCAATCCCTCGCCCAGTTCTGGGAATATACCGGTTTCGCGAACTGTTCCTGGCAGAACATCGTGATGATCGGTATCGGCATCATCTTCATCACCCTTGCCATCGTCAAGGAGTGGGAGCCGATGCTGCTCGTCCCGATCGGCTTCGGCATGATCGTGGGCAACATTCCCATGTTCCCGGGCCTGAACATCGGCATCTACGAAGACGGATCGGTCCTGAACATCCTGTACCAGGGTGTCCGCCAGGGCTGGTATCCGCCGCTCATCTTCCTCGGGATCGGCGCCATGACCGACTTCTCGGCCCTGATTTCCCAGCCGCGGCTCATCCTGATCGGAGCGGCCGCGCAGATGGGTATCTTCGGCGCCTACCTGCTGGCTCTCCTTTTCGGCTTTGCACCGAATGAGGCGGGCGCCATCGGTATCATCGGCGGCGCCGACGGCCCGACCGCCATCTTCCTGTCCTCCAAGCTGGCCCCGGACCTGATGGGCGCCATCGCCGTGTCGGCCTATTCCTACATGGCCCTCGTCCCGGTGATCCAGAAACCCATCATGCTCCTCCTGACGACCAAGAAAGAGCGGCTCATCCGGATGCCGGCCCCGCGCCAGGTCTCCCAGAAGGAGAAGATCATCTTCCCGATCGTGGGTTTCCTCACCACCGCCTTCATCGTCCCTTCCGGCCTTCCGCTGCTGGGCATGTTGTTCTTCGGTAACCTCCTGAAGGAAAGCGGTGTTACGCGCCGTCTGGCCAATACGGCAAGCGGTCCGCTCATCGACGTCGTGACCACCCTCATCGGTTTGACCGTGGGCGCCTCCACCCAGGCCGACAAGTTCCTCAGCGGGAAGTCCCTCCTCATCTTCGGACTGGGCCTGCTGTCCTTCGTGATCGCCACCACCTGCGGCGTCCTCTTCGTGAAGATCATGAACCTGTTCATCAAGAATCCCGCGAAGAAGATCAACCCGCTCATCGGTAATGCCGGCGTATCCGCCGTACCGGACAGCGCCCGTGTGTCCGAGGTCGTGGGCCGCGAGATCGACCCGAAGAACCACCTCCTGATGCATGCGATGGGCCCGAACGTCGCCGGCGTGATCGGTTCCGCCGTGGCCGCCGGTATCCTGCTGGCCTTCCTCGGATAAACCGTTATGAAATACCTGCGCAATACCGCCACCGACCCGCATTTCAACATGGCGTTCGATGAGTATTGCCTCGGGAAACTCCAGGCGGACGAGCCGGTTTTCTACCTTTGGCAGAACCGGCCGTCTGTCATTATAGGGCTGAACCAGAATCCCTTCGCGGAGGTGGACATTCCCTATATGGAGGCCCATGACATCCTGCTGGCCCGTCGTGTGACCGGCGGCGGGGCTGTCTATCACGACCTCCAGAACCTCAATTATACGATCACGGGCCGCATCCGGGACCTGGAAACAGATTATCCGGCTTATCTGGAAACGATGGTCCGGGCCTTGCGGAAACTGGGCGTTTCGGCGGAACTCAGCGGCCGGAACGACATCCTGGTGGACGGACGCAAGTGTTCCGGCTACGCGAAACGCGTGTACAAGGATCGGCTGATGATCCACGGGACGCTGATGTACGATGTGGATATTGACACGCTGACGAAGGTCCTGTCCGTTCCTGGAAGCAAGCTTTCCGCCGCTGGCGTGGAATCCGTCCGGTCCCGTGTCGCCAACCTGAAAGACTATCTACCCCAGTTCGGCGACATCCACGCTTTCCAAGCGGCCCTGCAGGATCTGTTGTCCGATGGCGAGGGCGAACTTCCGCTCTCCCCTTCCCAGTTGAACGAGATCGAAAGTGATGCCGCCACGAAATTCCGGACGTGGGAATGGAACTACGGCCGTTCTCCCGCCGCTGCCTTCCAGGTCCGGCGGAAGTTTTCCTGCGGAACGGTAGAGGCGTCCTTCTCCCTGATGCACGGCCGCCTGAGCGGTCTCCGTTTCGGCGGCGACTTCCTGGGAAACATTCCCTCGGACCGAATAGAACAGGCGCTGCAAGGCTGCCGTTTCACACGGGAGGATCTGCTGGAGGTCCTGAAAAAAGAGCCCGTCGAACAGTGTTTCGACAGGCTCCGGGACGAAGATCTGGCCTCCCTCCTACTGGACGCGTGACAGCGTCACCGGGCCAAGAAGGCCGGACGGTTTCAGCGGCGAATCGGCCGTGTAGAAGTTGGAGGACACATAGGTCCATTTCCGGGAGGCACCCGGTTGCAGGTCTCCGATCAGCCGGTTCACCCAAAGATTGATCACCTTCACTTCCAGCGAGTTAATCCCCGGATGCAGGTATTCCACTGGGATTTCCAGACGGAAAGGCGCCTTCCAGACGACGCCCAGGTCATGTCCATTGACAGACACCCGAGCAAGCTCCTTCACCGAGCCCAGGTCGATTTCGAAGGAGGACGCCCTTCTCGTCTGTTTCTTGTCCAAGGTAAAGTTCTTCCTGTAAGTCACCGTTCCGCTGTAATAGCGGATGTTCCGGTCTGGAGACTCCGTATAGGACATCAAGTGGTCGAATACGGCCGTCGAAGGAGCACCGAAACCGGAATCGAAGGAGAGATCCCAGGACCCATCCAGGGCCAGGAGCTGCTTCTTTTTCGGTTCTTTGACCGTAACCGGCACCTCCGGCGCCTTGCCGATCACGACGAACAGCGCATCGTTCTCTTCCAAATCCAGGCTGAAGCAACGATATCCGTCCCAGGAAGAGGTTGCGTTCAACCGGCGGATCTTTCCCGTGGCAGGATCCAGTACGCGCGGCTGGCCTTCCCCGCCACGGACCATGACGATGGAGGAAGACGGCGCTCCGGTGAAGTTCCGGATCCAGTAGATATCCTCTGCGGCCGTTTCCCGGTGGACATAGGCCCAGTTCTCCGGAGCGATGAAATCGGGATCGAAACCTTTCGTCCTGAGCGCTTCCCCGACAGACATGTCCAGCAGGAGGGGTTTCAGCTGACCGAGCAGATACTCGAATTCCCCGGGATGGTCGTTCAGGCCTGCAACCCGCTCCGGGAGGGTTCCGCATACCGGGATTCCCGCCTTGGCCAGATACAGGATTCGTTCCAGCACGGCATAGGACATCGTCCGGCAATTCGGGCCCAGGACCAGCAACTTATATTTCATACCGGATTCGGTAACAAGCTGGCCATCAATGGGGAACACTGCATGTAACAGTCCGTGTGGATTGATGAAATCGTAGGAATAACCCGCCGGGATGGCCGGGAGCTGATGGCCGAAGAGACCGGTAACGCTGTTGTCCTCTCCGTAATAATACAGGATGTCGGCCTTGTAATGCCCTTGCTGCAGGAGATAGGAACTTCGGGCCAGGTAATCCGTCCAGACCTTGGCCTCTTCCGCCCAGGTATCGTGCCGGTTGAACCATTGCCCATAACCGATGAGGTCCAGGCCGGGCCGGTGCGTGTCGTCCGGCTGGGAAGACGATTCATGGATGACGAAACGGTTCAAGCCACAGGATAGGGCGATGTCCGCCGTGTATTTCAGGGACTGCGGACTGTAAGAATAGGTCCTTCCCCCGGCGCCGCTCGCCGTAAAGGACTCGGCCGCCACCAGGTTCTGTCCGTAGATATGGGCCACTGAGGCCGATTCGCGGATATCGGCTTTCGCCATGGGGATGGTGGAACCGGCCGGGGTGTCATGGACCCAGATGGCGGACATCGGGATGTCGGCTCCCCGTTTCAGGTCCATGCCGTCGCCCACGAACTGATGCCCGTTCTCGTGGGACTCGACATAAAGCCCCTTCATGCCGGCTTTCCGGGCGATGGTGCCAAGACGGTTGTAATTGTCGGCAAAAAGCTCACCCAGCGTCCGGCGCCAGTCGAACAGGAACCGCTCCGTCTCCTCGGAACTGCGGATCACCTCCCCCGTCAGGGCAGGAAGCCACGGGAACAGGTCGTATCCCCGCCTTTCCTCGAATTCCCGGAACATGTCGCGGGTCCACGTCATCTGTCCGGCTTCATAGCTGTCGGTCAGGAGATACTGGACGGAGGACCCTTCGTAGATCCGGAGGAAATCCTCGAAATAACGCTGCCAGGCTTCCGGGTCCAGTTTGTCCACTTCCAGTCCGGTCGCCTCAGGCGGAGCCGGATGATTCTTCTTTCCGGTCAGGGAGACGCTGAAACGGTAGATGCGCCACCTTCCTTCCGGGACCTTCCAGATCAGCGTACCGTTCTGGTCGACCAGACTGAGGTCCTGGACCGTCATCACGGGATCCTGGCTCTCCGGCGTCAGATAATCGGCAAAATCATGGGGGGAGGCAAATCCCGCCTTGTCCTCCGCATGATTCACCTTTACGACACTATGCAGGACAAACTCGGGGATTTTCCGGTTACCCTTCATGACAAGACGGAAATGCTTGCCGCGGGTAGCCGGGATGTCCATCGTCAGGACGGGCAAACTGGCAGTCGGAATGTCGCAGACCTTCCGCCAGACGGCACCGTCATCGCTGACTTCCAGGTAATCGTCATATCCGGGCGGATTGGAGCCCCACTGGTCACGACGGTGACAGCCCCCCAGCGTCAGGGCCCGGATCAGTTGCGGCCGGTCGAAGGAATACTCAATCCAGCAGGTCCCGTCATTTCCGGCCTTGAGTTCCTGTCCATCCGAGAAATCGCCATTGGAGAGCTGTGAAACCATAAACTGGCCGCTGGATGAAGTTACGTATGCGCCCATCTCGCTCAGCGATTTTTCCGCATCGGGAAGCCTTACAGCCAGGGTTGCCACATGTTGGAACCACGGTTCTACGTTGCTGTTTTCGGGGATATTCTGATAGCGGCCCGGTGACTTGAACGGTTCCGGCATGTGCAGCACCTGAAGACCGGGGCCCGTCACTTCGAGGGTCCGCCAGGTCAGCTTTTTCATGGCATCTTCCGGCTTCACCCAGGGTCCGCCCGTGGAACTCCATCCCGGTGCGGAGGCTACCGCCGTCTCCATCCCCTTCGCATCGGCCAGTTCCATGGCGTAGCGAAAGGCGACCTTCCAGCCGGGAGATCCGTACGGCATGGGTTCGGCCACGATGGTCTTCATTCCGATTCCTCCGGCATCGAACTGATGGAAACCGCCGATGCCGACGCGCTCCATCCATTCGATATCCTTCCGGATGCCGTCCTGAGTCACATTCCCGTCCATCCAATGCCACCATACCCGCGGCCGTGCCTCCTGCGGAGGATTCTCGAATCCTTCATACAAAGATCCCTGTGCGTGCGTCCCCACCACGGAGAGGGCAGCCGCCAAAACCGATATCCATCTTTTCATCGGGGAAACGTCTTATTTGGTCGATTACAAAGATAACAATAATCTGCCATGGGTCCATCGTTTCCGGAAATAAACTATCTTTGTACTACCAAGCCCCCAGATAGTAAACCTCCCTAAACGGAAAAGATCCATGGCCAGAATCTACGTCGCCTCCAGCTGGAGAAACAAGTATCAACCCGAAGTGGTGGCCGCCCTCAGGGCCGCCGGTCACCAGGTGTATGACTTCCGCAACCCGGAACACAATCCCGGTGGCTTCCACTGGGCCGATGTGGATGAAAAATGGCAGGAATGGGAGCCGGCGGAATATATCCGGAACCTTTCCCATCCCGTGGCCGAAAAAGGATTCAAAGCCGACCTGGACGCCATGCTCTGGGCCGACGCCTGCGTCCTCGTCCTCCCCTGCGGCCGCAGTGCCCATACCGAAGCCGGATGGTTCGCCGGCAAAGGACTCCGGACAATTGTCTATATGCCCGAAAAACAGGAGCCGGAACTGATGTACAAGCTGTTCGACGGAGTCGTAGAGGATCAGGAAGGATTGCTGCGGTGTTTGGCTGAAGAGGGCTCCCGGAAAAGATGAGAGATTTCGCGGCGATAGATTTCGAGACAGCCAACGAATGCCCGAGCAGCGTCTGCAGCGTCGGGATCGTCGTCGTACGTGACGGACGGATCGCAGACCGGTTCTACAGCCTGATCCATCCCGAACCGGATTATTACCAATGGTTTTGCCGGCGAGTCCATGGCCTGGGACCGGAGGATACGGAGGACGCTCCCGTTTTCCCTTATGTCTGGGAAAAAGCCGGTCCTCTCATCGAGGGACTTCCGCTCGTAGCCCACAACAGCCGATTTGACGAGGGATGTCTCAAGCAGGTATTTCGCGTCTATCAGATGGACTATCCGGACTATGAGTTCCATGATACTCTGTCGGCATCGAGGCAGTACTTCGGCAAAACGATCGCAAATCATCAACTCCAGACAGTCGCCGCCGCCTGCGGTTACGATCTCACGAGCCACCATCATGCCCTCGCCGATGCGGAGGCGTGTGCCTATATAGCCATGAGTATCTTGTAGATATTGACCGATGGAGATTACTTAAAAAAAATCGCCCCTACAGAAATCTGTAAGGGCGATTTTGGAGGTGCCAAGCGGAATCGAACCGCTGTAGCAGGTTTTGCAGACCTGTGCCTAACCGCTCGGCCATAGCACCGTTGGGACTACAAATATAGGAAGATTTTCCGAATCCGCAAAATTATTCCACATACAGCAGGAGCCCCTTCAGGTACTCCCCTTCCGGATGATAGATATTCACGGCGTGGTCGGCGGGCTGATTCAGGCGATCCAGGATACGGACGCTGCGGCCGGTCTCGGCCGCGGCCGAGAAGACGGCAAGGGCAAAGGCTTCCTTATCCACAACTTGGGAACAGCTGAACGTGAACACGAAACCGCCCGGAGCCACCTTGGCGATGGCGGCCGCATTCAGCCGCTGATAAGCTCGGAGGGCGTTCTTCAAAGCGCCGCGGTGCTTGGCAAATGCCGGCGGATCCACGATCATGAGGTCGTACTTCCCTTCCGGAACATCGCGGAGAAAGTCGATGGCATCGGCACAATATGACGTATGGCGGTCCGCCGGAATCCCGTTCAGGGCGACATTCCGGTCCACCATATCCATCGCCTTGCGGGAACTGTCCACGGAATCCACATGGACGGCTCCGGCCGACAGGGCATAAATGGAAAAACCGCCCGTATAGCAGAACAGGTTCAGGACCGTACGGTCCTTTGCAAGACGCCCCACCAGATTCCGGTTCTCCCGCTGGTCCAGGAAGAAACCGGTTTTCTGGCCTTCGTTCCAATTCACCAGGAATCGGTTCCCGTTCTCGAGGACAACCCGCTCATCGGCCGTGAAATCCGCAGCCTGGTACAGGTATCCGTCCACCAGTTCCAGCCCGGCTTTGAAAGGAGCCGTCCCGGAACTCTTGTCATAGACCGCCCTGAGCGCATCCCCGTACACGGTCTTCAGCGCGGCGCAGATGGCGCCTTTGGCCTTGAACATGCCCACGGAATGGGCCTGAAGGACACATACGCCGTCATAATAGTCGATGATGAGTCCCGGCAGGCCATCGCCTTCCCCGTGGACCAAACGATAGCAATTGGTCGTTTCCGATCCGTGCAGGCCACAAGCCACCCGGACCTGGAAGGCCCTCCCAATCATCTTTTCCCAGAAATCCGGAGCGAGCGGATCCGCGTCGAAACTCAGGATCCGGACCGCAATGGACCCGATCTGGTAATGACCTGTCGCAAGATACTTGTCATCGGAAGCATAAACGGAAACGAGGTCTCCCTCGGCCGGGGAACCGACGATCCGTGCGATGGCCCCGGAAAAGACCCAGGGATGGAACCGCAGGATCGACTCCTCACGGTGGGGACGGAGAATGACTTTGTCCATGGATTAAGCTTGTTCGGTGTATAGCTCCGGATGGAGCTGCTCAGGAGTCAGCGGGGCCTTCTCGGAGCGCTGGAGACGCAGGTACATTTCCCGGCATACCCAGGCATCCGTCGCGGCATATTTCTGCTGGGACTCGGAAAGGGTCTCCGCCTCCCAGTTGGAGAGCTGTTGCGCCTTGGAAATCTTGAACCCCAGGATGATCGCCGTCATTTTCTTGACCGACTTGTCCCGGATCCCGTATTCCCAGACCATTTTCTGCAAGTCCACGAAATTCTGGGGCTGGAAGCCGGCGAACTTCTGGAGCCCGCGTACGTCGTCATGGATGGCGGCCCCGACTTTGACGATGTTGGGATTGGCCAGGATGGCGCAGAGGCGGCGCGGGATGGCCCCCATCTTCTTGATCCGGAACAGATAGGCCTTTTCCGCCCCCGAGAGCTGCAGGAGGGCCGTTCCGTTGGAGCGCTGGTCCGGAGAGAAAGTGGGACGCGTTTCCGTATCGAACCCAATGACTTTCTGGCGTTTCAGATAGGAAATCGCCTGGCCGAACTCCTCTTCCAGGGAATCGATCACATGGATCTCCCCCGGGAAGGAAGCCAGTTCCAGCCTGCCGATTTCCTCGGGACTAATCGTGATCTGGAACATAGACGATATCGGGATTGTCAACAGATGTGCCCATAAGGTCGGAGCGACGGTTCTTCACATACTCGGCGCCCATTTCCACGAGGACGCAATTGCCGTTCATCCCCTCTTCCGTCTGATAATAGCGAAGGGTCGGATAGGCGATGTCGTGCGTAAAGAGATTCCGCTCCCGGAGCATCCTGTAACAGGCCTCCGTCAGGCAGGACTTGGGCTCGATGAACTGGAATTTCGGCGCCAGGATGCGGTCGAAGGCCATGTCTTCCTCGGTGATCTGCCGATGGATGTGCTCCACCTCGGCCTGAACCTCCTCCAGGTCCATCGTAAAGCTGTCGATCAGGACGGCATCCAGGGTGACATTCGGCCGGAGCGTCCGATACTGCCGGAGCAGATCCCGGAAGGCGGTCCGGGTATCCTGGCTGCCGGGAGTGATGACCGCACAGTCGATATCCTTCGCCGCCTCCGCATAAGCCGTCCCGGGAGCAAAGGGAGTCCAGACGGCGACATGGGAAAGCTTTTCATTGCGGACCCTGTTGATCATCGCTTCCACAGGATTGATGATCAATGGCTCGCGGGATGCCATCTTAAGCAGCGTATCAATATCGGACTGTCCAAATTCAGTCAGCAGCGAAGAGGCCAGGACAAAGATCTTCGCCTTGCGCTTGGACAGTCGGGACTGCGGGTCCAGCGCCTGCGCATAGCTGACCGTGTCCAACGACATCATCGCACAGCGGACGGCAACCTCCCGGAGACTGTCCGGGCAGGATTCCGCCATCCGCCGGTACGGAGCATTGTACACATCCATGATGACATCAAAGGATTCACCTGCAAAATCAGGCAGACGGTCAGGGCCGATTTTCCCGTCGATGTTGTCCCGAAGGTCGGCCGCCAGCATGGTCTCGGCAAGCAGGAGGGCCGCTTCCGGTTCGCCGATGACGGCGATGGAACCGCGGGTTCCCTGCGTGCGATAAGCCTCGACCAGGGGAAAGGCGGTCGTGTCCTCCACCAGCAGTTTCACATACGGAATCGTGTCCCAGGTGACGGTTTTGCGTTCCCGGCAGGAAACAGCCAGAAGCGCAAGAACCGCTATGAGAGGAATCAGTTTCTTCATATGGAGTCTATCATCTTACAAAGATAGGCAAATCTCCTTAGATATGCAAAGAGGTATCCTGCACGGAAAGGACTTCCCGAATCTTGGGGATCAGGAGGGATTCGACATATTCCTCCTCCATAAAATGCGTTCCTTCATATAGTTGGAATGTATCACCGAACATTTTCCTCCAAATGGAGACCTTGACGATTCCCCACTTTCGGTAGTGGTCGTGCGTACCGAAGAACGCATACTGGTAATCCCCCTCGGCAGCCGCCCGGCAGGCATCTTCCCAATGCGCCCTGTATTTTCTCAGGACGGCATACTCGAAGCGCAAGGGTTGCCGGTCCCCCTCCTTGACCGGCCAGATCCGGTGCAGCAGGGCGGGCCCTCCCGGAATCCGGCAGATCCAGGCCAGCCGATACAGGAAGGCGGGAGCACCCAGGGACGGAGAGACGTACAGATGCGGAATTCCCCGTACCCGCAGCGCCTGGACGGCCCCGAGGGATTCGCCGATCACCAGGTCCGGGCGGAGTTCGTCCACCCAGGAAACGATCTGTGCATGCCCCGTCTCCGGATCGAAATCATAGGTACGGATAACAACCCGGATATTTTCCCCGGCAAACTGCTCCCGGAGCAGACGCGGGATACGGCTGTCCCCGCCGCCCCCCATCCCATGGATGTATAAAAGGGTTTTCATTTTGCAAAATTACGATTATTTCCATACATTTGTAAATCTAGAAGACAGCAACACATATACTGCATATGAAAAAAACGATCCTCTTCCTCGCGCTGGCCGCCCTCACCGCCGCCACCGTATCCGCTCAGCAGGCTCCGAAAGTGAAGCCCGCCGACTATCAGTTCACCACGGTCAAGGAGATCCCCATCACCTCGATGAAGAACCAGAACCGCAGCGGCACCTGCTGGTGCTTCTCCTCCCTCTCCTTCCTCGAGTCCGAGGTCATCAAGGCCAAGAACCTCAAGGCGGAAGCCTATCCGGATTTCTCCGAAATGTTCATCGTCCGTCATTCCTACCATGACAGGGCCGTCAAGTATGTCCGCCTGAACGGCTACCTGAACATGGCCCAGGGCTCCGGTTTCGGCGACGTCCTCGAGGTCATCCGGGATTACGGCCTGATGCCGCAGTCCGCCTACAGCGGCATGAATTACGGCTACGAACTCCCGGTCCAGGGTGAACTCGACGCCGTTCTCCGCGGCTACGTGGAGGCCGTCGCAAAGAATCCCAACCGCAAGCTTACCCCCGTCTGGACCAAGGGCTTCGACGGCATCCTGGACGCCTATCTGGGCGAACTTCCGGAAACCTTCGTGGAGAACGGCGTCACCTACACCGCCGCCAGCTACCGCGACGCGATGGGCATCAACCCGGACGACTACGTGAACATCTCCTCCTACACGCATCATCCCTTCTATTCCCAGTTTGCCATCGAGGTGGAGGACAACTGGCGCTGGGGCCTTTGCTACAACCTTCCGCTCAATGAGTTCATGGCCGTCATCGACAATGCCGTGGAGAACGGCTACACCGTACTCTGGGGCGGCGACGTGAGCGAGCCCGGCTTCACCCGTGACGGTCTTGCCATCCTCCTCGACACCGAAGCGAAACCGACGACCGGCTCCGACCAGGAGCGCTGGGTAGGCAAGGCCGAGGACAAGCCCGCCGCCGCTGCCGAGAAGAAGGAACTCCCGAAAGAACTCGATGTCACCCAGGAAATCCGCCAGCGGATGTTCGACGAAAAGACTTCCACCGACGACCACGGCATGCACCTCTACGGCACCGCCAAGGACCAGAACGGAACCAAGTACTACCTCATCAAGAACTCCTGGGGCGTCACCGGCGCCTATGACGGCACCTGGTACATGTCCGAGAATTTCGTGAAGGGAAAGACCCTGAACTTCGTCGTGAACAAGAAGGCTCTCCCGAAGGACATCGCCAAGAAACTCGGTATCAAGTAAGATGGCCCTATACAGGCACATCCCCAATACGATCACTTCCATGAACCTGCTTTCAGGGATCATGGGAGTGATCTTCACATTGGAGGGGCACATCGATTGGGCCCTTCCCATGATGATCCTCGCCGCCGTATTCGACTTCTGCGACGGTTTGGCGGCGCGGCTGCTGAATGCATACTCCCCCATTGGCAAGGAACTGGACTCCCTGGCGGATGTCGTCAGTTTCGGTGTCCTTCCCGCCATCATGCTCTTTAAGGTCCAGCCGGAAGGGGCCCCGGTCTTTCTGCGGTACCTGCCCCTGTTCGTGGGCGCCATGTCCGCCATCCGGCTCGCGAAG
>OCTW011616730.1_pt1 | contig 22053 bp, 18 predicted proteins | sample 1539671 | NCBI WGS metagenome assembly OCTW01 (sample SAMN02144230, study PRJEB22623) | gut metagenome | biome: sheep rumen | host: Ovis aries | place: New Zealand
CAGATTGACGGTGCCAGCCGCTGGCAGCAGTTCATCCACATCACCTTCCCTCTTGTAATGTACCAGTTGAAACCGGCACTCATCATGCAGTTTGCAGGAAACATAAATAACTTCGGTGCAGTTTTCTTCCTTACAGGTGGCGGACCAAACCTCATGTTCGGAACAAACAACCTTACAATTTCAACTCAGGCTGGTTCTACAGACCTCCTGATTTCATGGATTTACAAACTCACTATGAACACACCAAACCAGTATCAGCTTGCTTCTGTACTTTCTATTCTGGTATTTATCGTGCTCGTACCGTTTGCTTTGTACAACTTTACCCACACTAAAGCATTCAAGGATGGTGAACTATAATGAAAGAAAAAATCAAAAGACAAAACAGAGTTTCAGTTTCTGTAATTCTGCTCACAATCATTCTTATGATTCAGGTTATCCTGGTTTTGTATCCTCTGGCTTTTACCGTCAGTGCTTCTTTCTCCGATTCGAACTCTCTGGCTTCTACAAGCATTGTACCTTTTAAGCACAAGTTTTCAGTTTTCCAATACCAGCGTTTGTTTACACAGACAAACTATTTCCACTGGTATCTGAACACCCTGATTATTGCAAGCTCAAATATGGTTATAACTGTCTTTGTATGCAGTCTTTGTGGTTACATCTTCAGCCGCTTTACCTTCCCTTTCCGTAAGCCGATTATGGCATCTATGATTATCCTTCAGATGTTTCCAAGCTTTATCGGAATGATTGCTACTTATGTAATTCTCTGGAAGCTTAATGCTCTGAATACACTGTGGGGACTTGTACTTGTTTATTCAGCAGGAAGCATACCTTTTAATTCCTGGCTTATGAAGGGCTACTTCGATACAATTCCTCACGATATTGCAGAAGCGGCTTACATTGATGGAGCAACACCTCTTGGAGCCTTCTTAAGAGTTGTCGTACCGGCTGCAAAACCGCAGATTATTTTCCTTGCGCTTACCAGCTTTACAGGCCCCTGGATGGACTTCATCTTCCCTCGCCTTGTTCTCCGAACCGACAGCAAGAAAACTCTGGCCGTAGGTCTTTATGAAATGATTAATGGACGCGCCGCAGATCACTTTACAATGTTTGCTGCAGGTGCTCTTCTGGTTGCCATTCCATTTACTATTCTTTTTGTACTCGGTCAAAAATCACTCCTCCAGTCTCTTGCCACGACTGGTGGTAAAGAATAAACTCTCTCTCCAATGGCTAAACTTATGGTAAAACACACAGGAATTTCAAAAAGTATTTTCATTTTCCTTATGCTTGCCTTTCTGGCAGGCATAAGCGGCTGCAAAAAAGACACCACAAATAAAAGTGCAGCCGCTTCTTCTGTAAAGAACTCCGTCCTGCCCCATCCACAGGGCGGAGTTTATTACAGTCTTTTTGTCCGTTCCTTTGCAGACAGCGACGGAAACGGCACAGGCGATTTTGACGGAATCACAGAGCAGCTGGATTATCTTTATGAGCTTGGAATCCGAGGCTTATGGCTTCTCCCAATCTTCCCTTCGCCTTCCTATCACGGCTATGATGTAGACGATTATTATGCAGTAAATCCTGATTACGGCACTATGCAGGATTTTGAAGAACTGCTCGCTGCCTGCCGCCAACGGGGAATTTCCGTAATGCTCGACATTACTTTTAATCATTCTTCTTCTACTAATAAATGGTTTACAGCTTCGAAAAATCCAGAGGACCCTCATAGAGCCTGGTATCACTGGATTTCTGAAAATCCGGAAAATTCTATGACCGACCATGCTTCAAAATATAACCTGAATGCAAATATCTGGGGGCATAAGCTCTGGAACAAAGTGGGAAACGGATATTATGCCGGTGAATTTTTTGATGGCATGCCGGACTTTAACCTTGACTGCCCTGAATTGCGGGAAGAACTTAAGAACGTCCTTTCTTTCTGGATGGATAAGGGAGTAAGCGGTTTCCGTTTTGATGCCGCCGGCCACATATATGACAAAATCAAAATGCCCGCCGGCTTTGACGAATCAAGCAAAGCCTCGGCTTCCTTCTGGAAAGAAATAATTGATTTTACAAAATCAAAAAATGTCCTCACATACAGTGTTGCAGAAGTCTGGGACACTACAAGTATTCGTGCACAGGCCCTGGCCGGTCTCGACTCTGTATTTCATTTTGATTTAGGTGACAATTACATTTTGAATACCATCAAAAATCAGAGCGCAGGCAACAACAATCTTGCTCATATAATTGCGAATGATTTTGCAGCCTACAGAAAGTACAATGATAACTTTATTGACGCCCCCTTCCTTACCAATCATGACCAGGCCCGTCTGGCAGGAAATCTTAAGGGGGATATACCATCCCTAAAACTTGCAGCAGGCATGTATCTGCTCACCCCTGGCATTCCCTTTGTTTACTATGGCGAAGAGCTTGGCATGATGAGCGGCACAAAGGATGAAACAAAAAGAACTCCTTTCTTATGGAGTGGAATGGATTCTAAGAAAAAGCCTTCTTATCAAACATGCTGGGCAGCTCAGGCAGACTGCATTTACAATAAAAAGACTCCTGGTCTTGATTCTCAAAAAAAAGACAAGGACTCTTTATACAACTATTACAAAAAACTCATAAACTTCAGAAACAGCTGTAAGGCCTTTAGCCCGGATGCAGAACTTATTCCTCTGGATACAGGTAACACTGCCCTTTCTTCCTGGATTGTAAAGAAGGGAGAAGAACAGGCTCTTGTTATTCACAATGTAAGCGGAAACTCAACTACCCTTACCCTTCCAGAGACTTTTACAAATGAAGCTGCCTTCCAGACCAATCCTGTTAAAAAGAATAAGGACGGAAGCTTTACGATTCCGTCCCTTACATCGGCAGTATTTACTGATTAGATTCTTCCGGCATCAGCTGAGGCTTTCTTTAGCCATGCTGCAATTTTCTTTGTAATCTGCTTTTCTGTAGCACGCCACTTCCAGTTGTCACCAACGGTAGATGGCGTGTTCATTCTTCCTTCATGACCAAGACCAATCAGATCCTGCATAGTCAGAATGCAGACAAAGGCTTTGCTCTCTAAGGCAACTTTCATCATTGCAGGGCCAACTTCTTCCTTACCTTCAACCTTAAGATATTTCATGGCATTCTTAACTTCATTTTCCGAACCGGTTTCTGTCCAGCCAAGAATAGTATCATTATCATGAGTGCCGGTATAAACAATACAGTTTTCTGTATAATTTTCTGGAAGGTATGAATTGTCTTCACTTCCATCAAAACCAAACTGCACAACCTTCATTCCAGGGAAACCGCATTTTTTAAGCATTTTACGAACTTCATCAGTCATAAAGCCAAGGTCTTCCGCAATAATAGGTACCTCGCCGAATTCCTTTTTAACTTCTGCAAAGAGAGCTGCTCCAGGTCCCTTGCGCCAGAGGCCGAGTTTTGCATCCGGCATACCATATTTAATAGTATAGAAGGATTCAAAGCCGCGGAAGTGGTCGATTCGCAGAATATCATAAATCTCAAGACTTGCCTTAAGTCGCTGCTTCCACCAGGCATAACCGCTGGCCTTATGCTCCTTCCAGTTATAAACCGGATTTCCCCAAAGCTGTCCCAGCTCGGTAAAGGCATCCGGAGGACAGCCTGCAACCTCAAGAGGGACACATTTTTTGTTAAGCTTAAAGAGCTCAGGATGAGTCCAGACATCTGCAGAGTCGGCTGCAACATAAATCGGAATATCACCAATAATGCGGATATCATTTTTAGCAGCATAAGAGCGAAGGGCATTCCACTGCTTAAAGAAAAGATACTGCAGCATCTTGTAATATTCGATTCTGCGTTCGCACTGTTTTGTCCATTTTTTTACAGCAGCAGGCTGGCGCATTCTGATATCTTCTTCCCACTCAAGAAAGGCAACTCCATTATGAGCATCCTTTACTGCCATAAAAAGAGCATAATCCTCCAGCCAGAAAGCATTCTTTTTGCAGAAGGCCTTATAATCGGCCGGAGTCTTTTTTTCAAAATTATCCTGAAGCTTTGCAAAAAGCTCATGACGCTTTATATAAAGCAGTCCGTAATCAACATAAGATTTATTATCACCCCAGTTGATTTTTTCGTAATCAGCTTTAGAAAGCAGCCCGTCTTTTTCGAGCAATTCAAAATCTATAAAATAAGGATTTCCCGCAAAAGTCGAAAAGCTCTGATATGGCGAATCGCCATAGCTTGTAGGACAAACCGGCAAAATCTGCCAGTAGGCCTGTTCCGCTTCCTTAAGAAAATCAATAAATTTGTATGCGTTTGTTCCCAGAGTTCCGATTCCAAAAGGTCCCGGCAGCGACGAAATGTGCATAAGAACGCCGCTTCCTCTTTCTTTAAATCCTTTAGTATCCATATAAACCTTCTATATTAATTATACAATACTTTTAAATTAATAATATGATAAAATTCACTTCTTTTGAGAGATTTTTTACCAATGACACACCGTTGTAAAATCACTATAATCTTAACACTATGTTTAAACCAGAACTCTTAAATTCAATCAAAACTTACAATTCTAAGACTTTTATCAGCGACCTGATTGCCGGCGTGATTGTCGGCATTGTTGCACTTCCGCTTGCAATTGCCTTTGCCATCGCTTCGGGAGTAAATCCTGCGGCAGGACTTTTTACCGCAATCATTGCAGGCTTTTGTATTTCTGCCTTTGGCGGCAGCCGCGTTCAGATTGGGGGCCCTACAGGCGCATTTGCGGTTATTGTTTATGGCGTTGTCGCCCAGTATGGTTTGAGTGGTCTTGCCACCGCAACCGTTATGGCCGGAATCATTCTGATTCTTCTCGGAGCCTTTAAAATGGGCGGCCTTGTAAAGTTTATTCCATATACTATTGTTACTGGCTTTACAGCCGGAATCGCAGTAACAATTGCGGCCGGCCAGCTCGGAGATTTCTTTGGTCTCCGCCCGGACTTCTCTCAGCCAATGATGGTTCTCGGCGAAGAGTACAGCAAAATGCCAGGCGACTTTCTTCCTAAAATCATCGTTTACATCCGCTCGGCTGCAAGCTTCAACCTTTACTCAACAATCATGGCAGCTCTTTGTCTTGCCTTCATCTTCATCTGGTCTAAGTTTATAAAGAAAATTCCTGGAAGCTTTGTTGTAATCATTCTTGCAACAGTCGTAAGCATTATCCTTGAAAAAACTGCAGGACTTCACACAGATACAATCGGAACTTTCGCAGACGGCTCTCAGCACTTTGTAATTCCAAACACACTTCCAAAGCCACAGCTGCCGGCCCTCAGTATCAAGACAATCACAACACTCTTCCCTACAGCAATTTCTATCGCAGTGCTCGCTGCAATCGAGTCGCTCCTTTCTGCTGTAGTTGCTGATGGTATGATTGGTACTAAGCATGATTCAAACACAGAGCTTATTGCCCAGGGAATTGCTAATATAGCAAGCCCTCTCTTCGGCGGAATCCCTGCTACAGGTGCCATTGCCCGCACAGCCACAAACATTAAAAACGGAGGCAAAACTCCGATAGCCGGAATCATCCACGCAATCACTCTCCTCATTATTCTCCTCTTTGCAGGAAAATACGCAGCCTACATTCCAATGGCAGCACTTGCCGCAGTGCTTATCAACGTAGCCTGGAACATGGCTGGCTTCCCCGCAATCCGCTCCCTTCTCAAGGGCCAGAAATCAGATATCACTGTATTTGCAGTTACCTTCATTATTACAGTTTTCATCGACCTTACAGTTGCGATAGAAGTTGGTCTCGGCTTTGCTGCCTTCTTCTTCATCAAGAAGATGATTGATTTGTCGGAAGTTCAGAACCAGAGAGAAACTCTCACAGGCGGTATCAGAAAAGATCAGCCTGCTGAAAACCTGGACATTCCGCCTCAGACCTTTGTTTACGAAATTGAAGGACCTCTCTTCTTTGGTACAGTGCGTAAGTTCGAACTCGCAACAGAGCGCGCCCAGTCAGACTGTAAGTATCTTGTTCTCCGCATGAGGAACACAATCTACCTGGATGCCGGTGGAATCCGAGCGCTTGAACAGTGTAAGGCAGCCTGCGACAGAAAGGGAATTACAATCGTTATCAGTGGTATTCACACACAGCCTTATCTGCTGCTGGAGAAGTCTGGTATGGCAGATAAGTTAGGACGTGAAAATATTTTTGATAATATTACTGATGCATTGAACCGGTGCAGAAAATAAGTTTGTGCCTCTCGTGGAAAAAACTTAAATACGCCGTTCAAAGTCAAAAATCTTTTCACTTCCTTTTATAGAGGACGGAAGGGCGGCCGCCGGTTTCGTAGTTGATATCAGAAACTATCTGCCCCTTTTCTTCCAGGTAAGTCAGATAATGGCGGGCGGTAACGATTGAGATTCCGAGCTTTTCTGAAACCATATCGACCGTCTGCCAGCTGCTTTCTTTTTTCCAGTAATCCTGAATCATTAAAAGTGTTTTTTTCTGAATCCCCTTTGGTAAACATTCCGGCTCTTCAGCTTTTTCACCGCCTGCTGCGATGAAAGAATTATTTCCGTTAGAAATCATACTGTCAATACTGGACTGATCAAGCACCGTATTCTCTTTAAGGGCTGTATATTTTGAAACAAATTTTTCAAGGGCTATCTGGAATCTGTCATAGGCAAAGGGCTTAATAAGATAATCAATTACTCCAAGATGCATTGTCTCTTCAATAGTAGAAGAATCATTTGCCGCAGTTACCATAATCACTTCGGCAGAAATCTTTTTCTCACGGATTTTCTTCAGAGTTTCAATACCATCCATGTAAGGCATAAAAACATCAAGCACAATCAGGTCTACCTGATTAGACTCCAGAAAGTCCAGAGCCTCCTGACCGTTTCTACAGCTGCCTGCCACCTTAAACTTTGAATTCTTGCAGACATACTGCTCGTTTATCATTGCGACCATGGGATCATCTTCAACAATCAAAACCTTATACGCCATTCTTCAACCATCCGTTAGTCTTAACTATCAAGCTTTACCATAAAACAAGTGCCCTGTCCAGCCTTAGATTCAAAGGAAATGGTTCCTCCAAGACTTTCAATCAAAAGCTTGGTATGAAAGAGTCCCACACCGCGGCCTTGGCCCTTTGTAGAAAAACCATTTGCAAAAACATGAGGTTTATCCTCCTCTGCAATTCCACAGCCCGTATCCTTGACAGTAAGCAGCAGAGAGCCCGGCTTTGTCAGAACACTGAAATAAAGCTCCTGCTGTTCGCTGATTCCCGTATTTTTCATATTCATTGCATCAAGCGCATTATCAATAAGATTGCCGGTAATCGTAATAAGAGCCTCAGAAGGAATACTCACATCCTCCGAAGAAAAATGAAGCTTTTCATCAAGAATAAACTTTACGTTGCATTCAGAAGCGCGGGCAATCTTACCAATCAGAAGAGCCGCAAAGGAAGCATTATCAATTGCGTGCATAACATGACTTATTGTTTCCCTCTGAATGATAGAAATATTTTCGATGTAAGACTGGGCCTTGTCGTACTGACCAATCTGAATCAGGCCGAGAATAACATGCAGCTTGTTTGTAAAATCGTGATTATTGGCCCTCATAGAATCAACGAGAAATTTCGTTCCCTCAAGATCTTCCGCAAAATCAAGAAACTGCTTTTTGATTTTTTTAGAAAGGGTTACGCTGATGGCAAGCTCTATCAGAATAGCCGCAAGAGTAACGAACACAAACAAAAGCACCGTACGGATTGTTACCACACGCATGGAAGTCCTCAGCTTGATAATCATTATAAAGCCTTCGTAAACTCCATTTTCATCATAAATTGCCGAATAAGTGCGGCGCTGGGGACCAGAAGGACCATTGCTGTTTTCCGTAAGAAAGTCCGAAGACATAAGGGCAAAATCCGGGTGGCTCCCATCAAACTGAGTATCAATCAGCTCGTGGTGGGTATGATAAATTCGTTTGTTGTATTTATCGACAATGGAAATTACATCAATATCAGGCAAGTCTTCAACAATAGAATCCATATAGGCAATAAAAGATTCCCTGTCCATATTTTTTTCAAATCTGTAAAGTCTGGTTACCAGCTCCGAAGTATCCTGCAGGGACTGATTAAAAGCCTTATCGTTTGAAGAAACATTTATCACAATTCCACCCGCAGTAAGCAGAATGGTAATTGCAAAAATAAGGGCAAGCTGATTTCTCTGGATTTCCTTACGCAGGGCATTAAGGCTCTTGCGGCTGAAAGTTGTTTTCATAAGTTCAGTATATCATATATGGAATAAATAAACCGCATTATGGGACTTTTGAAAGTAAAAAAAATATTTGACCTGAAAAACTTTTTAATACTTTCAAAAAATTGAAGATTTTTTTTTCTGCGCTATTATAAAGTCATAAAAGAAAACGAGGTCATAAAATGAAATTTGCACAATTATTTGAAGCTCTAATGTTGGTTTGCTTTGGTTTTTCATGGCCACTGAATGTAATCAAAGCATATAAAGCACGCACAGCAAAGGGTACAAGCCTTGCCTTTATTTTTCTGATTATTACAGGCTATATTGCGGGTATCTCTGCAAAGTTCCTGAATCATCAGATTAATTACGTACTTGCAGTTTACTTTTTGAATCTTGCAATTGTAATGATAAACGTATTTGTTTACATCAGAAACAAGTCACTTGATAAACAAAGCGCAAAAGCATCTGCTGAAGCTGATAACTTAAAAATCACAAACCAGCAGATTAAAAATATAAATAAGGAAAGTACAAAGGAGGAAATTATGAACTATACTTATTCATTAGATGAGGTTATAAACCCAAAGGTTGCAAATGCAAGGGAAGAAAAAAATGCCGTTATCCTTTTTGGCGGAACAGGCGACAAAAAGATTCCGGTACAGAGTCTTGGTAAAGAATTCAACTTCAACTTTAAGATTTACAACAAAAGCACAGAAGACCTTACCCTCTCTAAAGCAGCAGAATATTTCAAGTTCACAATTTCTCCGCTCGCTCCAGAAGGAATCCTCCTTCACCTCGGCGCAAAGGATCTTGAGCTGTTCAGAAAGAACAGTGAAGGCTTTGACACAAGTTACCTGAACCTGATTGCTCAGATTAAGGCTTGCAACAAAAAATGCCGCATAGCACTTATTTCCCTTAATAATCCGACAGGTGACAAAATCATAAACGAAATGAACCGCCACATAAAGGCAATCGCTGCTTCAGAAAACTGCAGCTTTGTAAACCTTGATAATGCAAAGCTCTGGAATCCAGCCGCAACAAAGGCTGCCGTAGACTTTGCTTACAGCATGGGCTTAAAAACAAGAAAGCCGCTGTCTGATGTAGCAGAAATTCTTTTCAGCTATGCTTACAACAACTTTGCAGAATATGCACCAGTTGAGCATTTAGTTGGATAAATTGTTTTACCTCCGAGTTTGAGGTGGAGTGACCTTGTCACCCCACCTCTTTTATTCTAAAATATCCTCATGGCAAACAAGGATATCACAAACGAATTCAACGACAAAACAGTATATATTTTAGACAGCTACGGACTTATTTTCCGCTGTTACTTTGCTTTCATCAGCCGCCCCCTTACAAACCAGCGGGGCGAAAATGTTTCGGCCCTCTTCGGCTTTTTCAGAAACATCCATTATATTCTTCAGCATTACAAGCCAGGCTATATCGTAGCCGCTATGGATAGTAAAACAAAAACCTTCCGCCACGAAATGTACGATCAGTACAAGGCCAACCGCCCTAAAACTCCGGAAGACCTGCACGCCCAGGTACCATGGATCTGCGAGGTTCTCGAGGCTCTCGGCATCCCGGTTCTCCAGTGCGACAGCTACGAGGCAGATGACATCATCGCAACCGTTTCCCGTAAGTGCCGGGAATCTGGCCGCACCTGCCGCATCCTCAGCGGTGACAAGGACCTCATGCAGCTGGTAGACGAATCAACTCAAATCTTAAAACCTGTAACAGGCGGCGAAACCTGGAAGGTAACTGGAATCGAAGGCGTAGAAGCCGAATGGGGTGTAAAGCCTCCTCAGCTGCTCGACCTTCTCGCCCTCTTTGGCGACTCAGCCGACAACATTCCGGGCGTTCGAGGCGTAGGTGTAAAAACCGCCGCCAAGCTCATCGGCGACTACTCTGACCTGGACGGAATTTACGCCCACATAGACGAAATCAAAGGCGCCATGCAGAAAAAGCTTGCCGAGGGTAAAAAGGATGCCTACTTCAGCCGCGACCTTGTCCGCCTCTGCGACACCGTTCCCTGCCCGGATATAGACGCCGCCATCACCCGCGACCAGTACACCTTCAATTACGCCGCCGCTGCCGACCTCCTTATGAAGTACGGAGTTCCTGCCGTTGCAAAGCAGTACGCAAGTCTTGGAGTTGAAAATGGACCAGGAGGGGAAGGCCTTCCCCTCGCTCCAGCCACTGACGTGTCTTCCGCTACCCCTTCTAGCGGTGGTTCCACCCCCGCAACGCCCCCAGTAGAATTAAAGCAAAATGATACCTCCGCCTACAAGGCCCTCACAACTCTGGCCGACCTCACCGCCTACATCGACGCCGCCCTCAAATCCCCACAAGTAGCCTACGACAGCGAAACCGACGGCCTGGACACAATCACCGCAAACATCCTCGGCTTCTCCCTCTGCTACGAAGAGGGCAAAGCCGTTTACATACCAATCGCCCGCGACACCGGCGACCTCTTTGCAGACTCCACAGGCATCCCGCTTAAGGATGCCCTTACCCAGCTCCTCCGCCTTTTCCAGACAAAGAGTCTGACGGTAATAATGCACAACGCAAAGTTCGACCTCAAGGTCCTTGCCACAAACATCAAAAAAGCAGGCTTCAAAAACGCAGAGCTTACAGATAAAATCTTAGAATCTTCTATATATGATACAATGATTTACGCCTGGCTGCAGAATCCCGAGCGCACCGGCAAAAACAGCTACTCGCTTGAATCACTCGCCGAACAGCTTCTCGGCCTCAAAGGCATTGAGTTCAGTGACATAGTTGAAAAAGGCCAGACCTTTGCAGACGTGCCGCTCGAAAAGGCTGCCCCATACGGCGCCGAAGACGCAGACTTTACACTTAAGCTTGCTCAGGCCCAGCAAAAATCAGATGACGGTCATCTCAAAGACCTCTTCGCACTCGAAATGCGTATTCTTCCAATCCTTACCCGCATGGAGCTTACCGGAATCCATCTGGATACTGCCACCCTCCACGCTTACAACAAGGAGCTTACAGAAGGCATCGCCGCAGCGGAGCAGGCCATCTACAAGGAAGTCGGCCACGAGTTCAACATAGCCTCTCCAAAGCAGCTGCAGACCGTTCTCTTCGAAGAACGAGGCCTCAAAGCAGGCAAAAAAACAAAGACCGGCTACTCAACCGACACCTCCGTACTAGAAGAGCTGGCCTTCGAAGATCCTGTTCCCCGCATGATTCTCGACTATCGCGAAATGGCAAAACTCAAATCAACCTATGTAGAAGCCCTGCCAAAGCTGGTAGACGACCAGGGCCGCATCCACACAGATTTTGTACAGACCGGAACTGCTACCGGCCGCCTTTCCTGCCGCGAGCCCAACCTTCAGAATATCCCGGTCCGCAACGAAGCAGGCCGCCGCATCCGTTCTGCCTTTACCGCGCCGGAAGGCAAGGTCCTCATTTCCGCCGACTATTCTCAGATTGAACTTGTTGTTCTTGCCCACCTTTCGGCCGACAAAAATATGAGCCAGTCTTTCATAGACGGCACAGACGTTCACAAGGCAACAGCCGCCCTCATTTACGGCGTAACTCCGGATGCAGTTACCCCGGATATGCGCCGCACCGCAAAAACTATCAACTTCGGTGTAATCTACGGAATGTCTGCCTTCCGTCTGGCCCGCGACCTTGGAATCAGCCGTACACAGGCAAGCCAATTTATAGAAAACTACTTTGCCCAGTACGCAAGCGTAGACGCCTTTATCAAAGACACAATCAAAAAGGCAGAAGATACCGGCTGGGTAGAAACCCTCTTTGGCCGCCGCCGCCCTATTATAAATATCAACAGTCGTAACAAGCTGGAAAAAGCCGCCGCAGAACGAATAGCCGTAAACACACCGGTTCAGGGCTCAGCCGCAGACATAGTAAAAAAAGCCATGATCGCAGTAAGCGAGGCTCTGACAAAGACAAAATCTCCTGCCCGCCTCCTGCTCCAGGTTCACGACGAGCTTATCTTCGAGTGCCCGGACGACCAGGCCACAATCGACGCCACAATCGCCCTTATCAAAGATAAAATGGAAAACGCAGTGAAGCTTAATGTGCCTCTGCGCGTCAGCATAGAATACGGTAAAAACTGGGGAGAGTTCCATTAATGTTGGCAAGGGTTGACGGCTTAAAAATAATCGCCGTTGTCGGCCCCATGGCCGCCGGCAAAAACTATATCTGCAATCAACTCAAGGAAGATGGCTGGGCCGCCGTAGATGCAGACCTCCTCGTTCACGATGCAATCGAACTTGTAAAAGATAAAATCCTCAAGACCTTCATTCCTTACGCAGAGACTCAGAATATAAAGCTAACCCACCCGGACGGCTCCATAGACCGTCACGCTCTGGGCAGCCTGCTATTTTCCTTTCCGGAGCTTCTGGCAATTCAGGAATCAATAGTTTATCCGATTATCACAAAACAGATAGAAAACTTTATAGACGGGCACGATAAGACAATCATAAATGCGACGGTTCTTTATAAAACACCTGAGCTTTTAGCCCGCTGCGAAAAAATCCTTTTTGTGACCGCGCCCCTGCTAACCCGCCTGCGCCGAGCCAGCAAACGAGACCTCTTACCCTTTACGCAGATTCTCCGCCGCTTCCACGCGCAACGCAATCTGCTGAAAGAGTATCAGAAGTTCACTATTCCGATTGAAGTAATTATAAATAAATAAATCTTATTTCTAAATCTTAGAATTTCTCGAAACAAACAAAACTGAAGCAGCAATCAGGGCAACAATGTAAATCACAAGTCCGGTTATCATGCCACCCGAAATTCCAAGTCCTCCAAGCAGAACATAATTTATGAGACGGAAGAGGAACATAAGCATCTTATAGAAAATTACAGAAATCAAAATAAAAGGTATAAAGGCAAAAGCCCAGGAAAACTTAAAGTACTGAGTTGCGTCTATCCTGTTATTCCAGCCAAAGCAGGCAAGCAGTACAAACATAATCAGAATCCAAAGCGGATAATAAAGTCTGTTCATCAAAGCCTGACCATAAACCTCAGTACAGAAGCCGTATCTGGCAGCCATTCGTACCAGCTTAATCAGAGAAGGCAGAGGCATAGATTCCGGAGTTGCTGTTGATTTTTCAAGCAGAAGGAAATCATCATAAGGGATTGAAAGCAGCATATACTCTGGAGTAGTTGCGGTTTCGCCGTTCTGGTAAGTGTAAAGCGGTTCGTTATGAATTTCCGGAGAGTCTCGGCCTACAGATTTAAGCATGATATAAGGGACGCAATCAATTCTATCATCAATTCCCATAAGCTGTTTAGTTGTAGGTGTAAGAGTTTTTACAGAAACAGGAAGTACCTTTGCATAAGGCACCTCCATTGTTCTGAATACTTCGCCTGCTCTGCTTACGGAAATAATGGTAAGGGCACGAAGATACTGAATTGAATTTCCGGTCGAAGCTACAGTTGTCATTCCCTTAAAGTAAACTACATCCCGAGAGCCATCTGCATATTCATAAGAAAAATAAACATCGTTTGCACTTTCAAAGCTCTTAAGCTCGAAGGTTTCGTCTACAAAGAAGCTGCGCTCATTAATCCTGTTTTCTGCAATTTCCAGATAAAAGACAACATCCGGATCAGACTGCATTTCGCGCGAAGACTGATAGAGTTCCCGGAAAATATAATAGGCCTTCAGGTCATCCTTTTGAACAAGAGCCAGATAGCCCTCATATTTTTTTTCAAAGGAAAGCTGACCTTCTGTTTTTGCAAGGTCATGATATTCTGTAAGATTATTCCAGGAAGCGGTAGAAATCTTTTTTAGTTCTTCCAGATTTGGATCCTTTGGTGTTGCGAGCTTAATACCCAGCTCTGAATAATAATGGGCATTAAACCATTCTTTTTTTTCAAAGGCTTCAGCTGCCTTAAGATAAAGCTTATAAACCTCGTTAATCTGTTCCGCATCAATAACTACATGGTCTACTTTTTCTGCCTCTTCTACAGATTCATAAAGCTTGAAACGGAGATTCGAAGTACGGGCTCTGTTTATTTCTACATCAGCCCTGTCGCGTAAATTGAGTGCTTTTTTTTCGTTAGGGCTAAGCTTAAGGGCGGCATCTGCATAATTCATTGCCCGCTCATAATAACCGTTATCAAAAAGCTTGTTTCCAACATTAATATAATCATTAACAATTTTTGGACGGTTGATTATTGAAGCCTTTTTATTAGCTGTTACAAGACAAAGCACCTCGGTACATATTGTCAGAAAGAAAGCAAGTGATATTGAAACAATCATTACAACCTTGAAGCGGTCCATCATTGCCTTTGAAAAACGCTCTGTACTTCCTTCGGCATTGCGGCCAAAATGAACGGAACAGCTTACTACAAAGCCGGTAATCGCAACAGAGGGAATATATTTTCCGAAATTCTGCAGGCTGTTCATGAGCTTATAAACAAAAACTGAGGAAGAAGGAACCCCTAAAGGAATATTACTCATAAAGCCGGTTACAATGCTTACTACAAGACCTATTCCTATAAAAACCGAAAGAATACCGATTATTTTTTTCATATACCCCTTCCCCTATCTGACCTTTTTAGCATGCTTTCGCACAGCAAATTTTATTATTCCTGCAGCAATTATAACCAGGGCAAAAAAGCAGTTTATTATAAAAAGAATTGGCTCACTTACAAAGCCACCAAAAGCTCTCAAAAATCCATTATTCATAAGGCGGACTTTTATACTGTAAAACTGAGCTGAAAAATAAAGAGAGTTAAGACATAATATAAGAGCCGTTGTTATAAAGAGCATTACGGCATTTAAAAGACGCCAGTCAAAAAGATTTGTCATTGCATAAACGGAACACAAAAGGAGAACAAAAGAAAGCAGGGTAAGCAGATGGGCAAGTCCACCCGAATAGGCTCTGATAATCATAGAAAAGAGCAGCTTAAAATCTATCGGAACAGGATTTTCATCCTCTCCAAAAATATTCTTAAGCTGAATCTCACGGAAAGGAGCTGCCTTTCGGTTTAAGGAAAGACTGGAATAATCAGCTACATTTCTGTATTCTACATCACCCTCTTCTGAAGTATCGATTATAATTGCGGGAGCTTCCGGAGCTCTGCCCTGTGTATTTGTCGAAAATTCTCTTGTAAAATAATATACGCTGTTATCTACCTTACGGAAATAATTTGGCGATAGAGATTCTGTAGTACTTTCAAACTTGATTTTTCGACTGCAGTAATCTCTAAGCTTAATTGAACACGGCATAAGCAAAGCCCAGGTCAAAAGACAAAGAATGATATAAACAACAAGCTGAAGTATTCCACCCGGACGGCGTATTCTGTAATAAGAAATCAAAGGAAGTGTAAAAACCTGCATACAGAACAATACGTAAAACAATGCCTTAAAAAGCTCTTCATCCTTAAAAAATACTATGTCCCTGCCGGCTATGAAGTCCAGAAGATTGAGATAAAAGGAATATAAAATTGTTCCTGCAACGGTTCCCACAATTAATACTACAAGATAGATTAAGGCTAACTTTAATGCTTTTTTCATATTCTTCCTTTCTGAAAGTATTTTACACTATATTATCGGCAAAAAATATTATTTTTTTACTATATAAAAACATTGCAGAAAAAAAGCAGATATGCCGATAATAAGTTTGACATAGAAGTCATTTCTTAGATATAATATAAGTTATAGGACTAAATATGGATAATAATGCAATTATTCCAGGATTCGACAACGATAAGGACGACAGTCTTACAATCTCTTTGAGAAAAGCTGATGGTGTTCCACACGGAATGTTTATCTATCTGAGTGGTTATATTGACACCTATAATTCCAGTTTCTTTCAGAAGCAGATTCAAAAAGTAATGGATGCTGGGTTTATCAATTTAATTTTCAACTGTTCTTCACTGAACTATGTATCTTCTACTGGAATCGGTTCTTTCACCGTATTCTTAAAGGTTGTAAAACCAAAGGGTGGAGATGTAATCCTTCTTGAAATTCAACCAAAGGTATACGAAGTATTCCAGCTGCTTGGATTCTCTCAGTTCTTCAATATCAAGAGTACTGCAGATGAGGCTATAGCCTACTTCAATAACGGAGGAACTGCTTCAGGTAATTCTGTATTCCCTCTTGTTATTTCATGCCTTGTATGTAATAAAAAGCTGCGTGCTACAAAGTCTGGCCGCTTCCGCTGTTCAGGCTGCCGCTCAATTCTCGCCATCAATGAAAACGGCGAGGTTTCACTAGGCTAAAGTACTGTATAACAACGACTTACAAAGGACTGGTTTTAATACCGGTCCTTTTTTTTTCGTGAAACAATAAGCAGCAGCCTGTGAAACAAAGCTGGTGGATAACTTGTGGATAACTTGGTGCTTTTTCAGTTTTTTCCAATATAAAATTTAAGTTTTTTTAATTAAAATCTGCCTTAAAAAAAAGTTAACAACAAACATACCATCTAACTTCTTGTATTACATAGAATTAGATAATCTGTTCAAATTTTCGTAAATTTTCGTAACTTTTTTTCAAAAACCTATTGACACGTCATTTTGACCCAGTAGCGGGGAATAATTGTGGATATCTTGTGGATTCCGGGTTGATAATTTGTTATCAACCCGGAAAACAAGTTTGTCAAGGCTTTAAGCGAAGCGTGCCTTGACGAACTTGTATAACTTGTGTGGAAATGTGGATTGTATATCACAAGCATTTTATTTGTCTTTTTATCAATTCTTCTATATACTTTAATATAGTTATGAATAATGAATTTACACAAATCCTGGAAAATATAGAAAAGTCTCTCAATGCCGCACTACCGGCCACAGCCTCCACTTCCGGCTGGACCCCAGCCTCCTTCGGCCCCCTGCCAGAAGGAGCCTCTGCCAGCTATATAGATAAGCTGATTGAGCCAAACCGCGCCCTTGTGAGCCTGGGAGGTAAAAGATGGCGGCCTCTCCTTCTCCTCCTCTGCTATAAAATGTCAAAGGAGCTGACAGAAGAGGAAGGAAAAAGCCCTGCCCTTTCAGAAGAAGAAACCTACCGCATAACTCCACTTGTAGAATTTGTGCACACGGCCAGCCTTATTCATGATGATATAGAAGACAATGCCGACCTTCGCCGGGGAAAGCCCGCAGCCCATATAACTTACGGTCTCGACACAGCCTTAAATGCCGCTTCCTGGCTTTATTTTGAAGCTCCAGTCTGCATAAACAGCCTCGAAGTCTCAGACACCTTTAAGCTGGAGCTTTACAAAACCTATACAAACGAGCTCCGCCGCCTTCATCTGGGCCAGGCCATGGATATTTTCTGGCATAGAAATCCTGATTTATTTCCACCGGAAAAAGAATACCTCGCAATGGTAAAATCTAAAACAGGAACCCTTGCAAGCCTTGCCGCAAAGCTTGGCTGTCTGGCAGGCGGACTTTCTGCGGCCCGGGCAGAAGAATTTGGCAGCATAGCCGCTGACATAGGTATGGGCTTTCAGATTATAGATGATGTAATAAACCTGACTACTGGAAATCCGGGCAAAAAGCGGGGAGACGACATTGTTGAAGGTAAAAAAAGCCTTCCAGTACTCCTTCATACACAAGAACGCCCGCAGGACAAAGAAAAAATTGCAGCTTTTATGAAGGAAGCCGCCGCAAAGGGAATAGAATCGCCGGCAGTAGAAGAATGCATTACCCTTCTGGAGTCCAGCGGCTGTATAGAAAAGGCAGCAGAGCAAGGACGTAAGCTTATTCAGGAAAGCTGCGCTCGCTTTAAGTCCCCGCAGATTCAGGAGCTCTTTATCTCAATGATTCCGGAGAATTTCAGATGACAGAACGCTCAGACACTCTTAACAATCAGGCTATAATTCTCGCTTCAGACGGCGCTTATACAGAGGCAATTGCCTGCTTTAAGCGTGCAATTATAATTGACAAGGAAAACTATCTGCTCTGGTACAATCTGGGAGTTACCTACCGCGACGCAGGCAGCCTTATAGATGCAGAGAACGCACTTGAAACCGCTTACCGCATGGCTCCCGAAAAAGAAGATGTTTCTGAAGCTTATGCAACAATCTGCCTTATGCAGAAAAAACTTTCCAGAGTTCAGCAGATATGTATGGAAGCCCTGGACTTTAATCCCTTAAATCCTCACATGTGGAATCTTCTGGGAGTTTCAGAATTTCAGAGCGAAAACTTCGAGGAAGCTTCAAGTTATTTTGAGCAGGCAGTTTCTATAAATCCTTATTACCTGGATGCCCTTTACAACCTGCGCGACACCTATTCCGTTCTTGAAAATAAAAAAGGAGAAGCCGCCTGCGAGGCACGCCTCAAGGAGCTTGATAAATGACCGGAAATCAGACAGAGGAAAAAACTTTAAACGAAGAAAACATTACAATCATAGAAAAAAACATTCACCGCACAAACCTGCGCCGCCTCATAGATACCCTGTATCTTTTTGTACCTATCGCCCTGGCCTTTGCCGGCTGCTTTCTGTCTGCCCCACTCTGGACAGCCCTTACAAAAGAAGAAGAAATTCCTCAGTGGTTTCGTTTTGTCTGTGCACTAGTTCTTTTCGCACTTGCCGTTACCTTTGTATTTATTAAGACAAGAAAAATAAACCCGATCATGAAGATCGGGATTTTCAGTGCAAAAAAAGATCAGGCCAGCTGATGTTCCTTCGCCAGCTTACTTATTTCTCTGGCCATATCAGCAAGGGCTACCTGCTTCTGAACACCACCCATTTCAAAGGCAACCTTAGGCATACCATAGACTATACTAGATTCTTTGTTCTGGCCAAGAGTCCAGGCTCCCTTTTTACGCATTTCAGTAATCTGAGCGGCACCATCGCGGCCCATACCGGTCATAATTACACCGAGAGCCTTATTCTTGTAGATTTCTGCAATCGATTCAAAAAGCACATCGCAGGAAGGTCTGTGGCCGTTTCGCGGTTCATCCTGTGAAAGCTTTATAAAGTTGCCGAGAGGTTTATGCTCAACAAACATGTGATAACTGCCCGGAGCAATATAAATATGGCCGCCAAGAATAGGTTCACCGTCCTTTGCCTCAGTAACCGGAAGCGGACAAATATTATCAAGACTGTTTGCAAACTCAGCAGTAAAGCCCGCAGGCATATGCTGAACAACAAGAACAGGCTGTTTTAAATCCGGATCAATTGCCTTAAAAACATCACGAAGGGCATTTGGTCCACCAGTAGAAATACCAATGGCAATTATTTCTATTTTACCGCCTTCGCGTTCCGGTTTAATTACAACAGGCTCCTTTACCTTAGGCTGGAACCAGCTTGAAGGAACAACATCGTTCTTTGTAATTGATACAGCTTTTGCAGTTTCTTCACCCTTCTTTTTGATTACAAAACGCTCTGCTTCCTTAAGCTTAATCTGATGGGTAAAAAATTCCGGATCCGGAATCTGTTTGCCATGCATTATTGCATAAGCACCACCGTAAGAAGCAACATATTCTATAATTTCATTTGTAACTTCATTGATTTTGAGGGTAACCGAAGAACCTGGCTTAGTAATAAAATCAGAAGCGCCTAATTCAAGACATTCAATTGTAACGGCTGCCCCTTCTGTAGCAACGCTTGAAAGGATAATTACAGGAACATCCAGATGGAGCTCGTTGCGCTTACGAAGGAACTGAAGGCCCGTCATAACAGGCATTTCAATATCAAGAAGGATTACATCAGGTTTTGCAGTTTTAAGCTTTTCAATAAGGTCCTGACCATTTTCTGCTTTTCCGCAGACAGTCAAACCAGTAGTTTCATCAACAATTCTTCCGATCAGATTCCGCATCAGGGCAGAATCATCACAAATCATTACCGAAATATCATCCATTATTTAAATCCCCGTGTGTCGAAAATTATTTGTTTACATTCTTACCGTAGAAGCAGGCCCATTCAGTCTTTATAAACTCAAAATTAGTCTTCATTCCAAAAAGGGATTCAGAATGGCCAATATAAAGATATGACTTTGGTCCCATAGAATCATAAAAATGATTGATTACGGCAAGCTGGGCAGGCTCATCAAAATAAATAAGAACGTTACGACAGAAAACTACATCAAGATTTCTGGCGCCCGAATCGTTCTTAAGGTTATGATAGTCGAAACGGATTGTTTTCTTTATATCATCCTTAATCTGATAACCGCCGTCAACCTTTGTAAAATACTTAGACAGATAATTCTCAGGCACTCCATCAACGCGAGCTTCCGGATAAAAGCCCTGCTGTGCAGTCATAAGCGACTTGAGGGAAATATCAGAAGCGGTAATTTGAAAATTCATATCAGGAGGACAGATTTCCTTCATAATCATTGCAATTGTGTAAGGCTCTTCTCCAGTAGAACAACCGGCACTCCAGATTTTTATTGTGCGGTCACCGGTTTTTCTTTTATTTTCAATCACATTTGGAATTACATAATTGATAAAAGAATCAAAATGTGGCTGATTTCTAAAGAAACGGGTAAGGTTTGTGGTTACCGCATCCAGCATGATTTTCATTTCTTCAGGATCTTTAGATATCAACTCATAATATTCCTGAGGCGTATTAAGGTTCTTCTTACGAAGCATTTCTTTTATACGACTGTCGAGAATAGATCTGTTTGTGGCCGAAAAAGTGATTCCGCTTTCATCATAAATTACTTTGCGGAATAATTCGTAGTCGGCATCGGTAAGTACGTCTAACATAACATATATTATACACGATGATTAACTAATTGTAAAAATATTTATTATTTATTTGTTATAAATCTTTATTTGTAATAAAACGCAGCTTCCGGCTCTTTCTTTTAAAAAACACTTTCCAAATAGAAAAAAAACTGTCAGTTCACTATACTTTTCTTATATGAAAATTGCTCTTGTTGATGATGAAAAAAATCTGCGTATGGCAGTTTCTACGGCTCTTCAAAAAGAAGGCTTTGATGTAATTCAATATGAAAACGGAAAACAAGCCCTGGAAGCCGGCAATTCTGCGCCTGCCCTCTATATTCTTGATATTATGATGCCGGTTATGGATGGCATTACACTTTTACGCAGACTTCGTGAAAAAGGCGATAAGACTCCTGTAATTTTTCTTACCTCTAAAGATGATGAATTTGATAAGATTCTCGGTCTTGAACTGGGGGCAGATGATTACCTTTGCAAGCCTTTTTCCATGAGGGAACTGATTACGAGAATCAAAGTCATTTTAAGACGCTACTCTTCTTATGAAGCGGCGGCCGAAACAAAAGCAGAGCCGCCCCTTGCTGCCGCTAACCTTAAATTATTCCCGTCTTCCTACACTGCAGAAAAGGAGGGGCTTCAGCTCTCACTGACAATTACTGAGTTTCGTTTATTAAAAACCTTTATGGAAAATCCTGATGCAGCCTTAAGCCGCGAACAGTTGATTCAGGCAGCTTATCCGGATGATACCTATCTTAATGACCGTGCCATCGACTGTCATATCAAAAGATTACGCAAAAAAATTGGCAGCGACCTAATAGAAACTGTTTATGGTCTTGGTTACAGATTCTGCGAGGCCCGCAAATGAAAAAGCTTTCCTTAAGATTTCCTATCAGCATTCAGATTTCCTTTTTCCTTATAATTGCGGTTTTCGTTCCGGTAGCCGCAATGATGATGCTCAGCACTTACGAAAGCCAGCTGCTTACAATGACAGAAAACTCAAATGTTCAGCAGGGCCGTATTCTCTCCTCAAGTCTCTCTGTTCTGGCACAGGAAAATCACAGCATTTCCTCAGAAAAAGCCCGGAAAATTCTCAGCTCAATGGAAGGCCAGTTTGATTCACGAATCCGTATTCTCGATTCTCAGGGCCACCTGCTTGCCGATTCAAGCCGCATCGATATGACCCCGGAAAAACAGGCTTCGGAAAACTCTGGACTTTCCCTTCGCCTG
>OCTW013387516.1_pt1 | contig 22049 bp, 14 predicted proteins | sample 1539671 | NCBI WGS metagenome assembly OCTW01 (sample SAMN02144230, study PRJEB22623) | gut metagenome | biome: sheep rumen | host: Ovis aries | place: New Zealand
TGGGCAAGATCCATTTCATTGTCCTGGACAATATCGACTACAACAATGTAGGTACGGGTTCCGATAACCGTAAATACTATGTATTGGATTATACGGCCGAGCAGATGGAATGGCTGAAGAAAGACCTTTCTTTTGTGGATAAGTCAACCCCGGTGATCATTACTTCCCATGCACCGGTATCTCGTCCGAACGGAGCTGCGACTTTCAACAACAGTTATATGGACGGGGCCGATGCTGTCGGCGAGGCCAATATGGCAGAATTTATCGATGCGGTGAAGGAGTACGACGTTCATTTCCTGAGCGGGCATACCCACAACATCTTCCATCGCCGGCACAATGCCAAGTTCGCCGAGCACAACGAAGGTGCGGTCTGTGCTTCCTGGTGGTGGTCGGGTTACCTGACCTCGGGCATCCACGTGTCGCAGGACGGCGCTCCGGGCGGATATGGCGTCTGGGAGTTTACGGGGAAAGATTTCACTTATTCTTTCCGTGCGGCCGGCCATGACGAGAATTACCAGTTCCGTGCCTATGATATGAATAAGGTGCAGGAGGTGGTGGCCGCGGCCCCGGGTGCGAAAAGCAAGTTCTTTGCCGAATATGCCAGTGCAATAGCTTCTTACCCGGCCAATACCATTTTGGTGAATGTCTGGGATTGGGATACGGATTGGAAAGTGAGTATTCTGGAGGCGGGTCAGGAATTGACTGTTACCAAAGACTATACCTATGATCCGGTGCATATCATGGCCCTGACTTCAGAACGGTTGAAAAACAATCCTTCTTCGGCTCCGAGTTTCCTGACGACCCAGTGGTCCCACTTCTTCAAGGCGAAAGCCTCAAGTGCCTCTTCTACTGTTACCATCAAGGTGACCGACCGGAACGGAAAGGTCTTTACGGAGACGATGACCCGTCCCAAAGCTTTCTCGTTGGAAGAATACAAGAACAAATAAACCAATGTATTATTAACTAATTAACCAACAAATCGTTATGAGATTCCTTAAATCTATTGCCGTAACGGCGCTGCTGTTGCTTTCGGGCCTTGGCCTGGCTGCGCAGACCCGTACGGTATCCGGAAAGGTCATCGATGCTACGGGGCAACCTGTCCCCGGTGTCGGGGTGGTCGTGGATGGCACCACCAATGGCACGATGACCGCTATGGATGGATCCTGGTCCCTCCGTATCCCGTCCGGTGATGCCGTCCTGAATTTCTCGAGCCTCGGCTATGTGACACAGAGTGTCAAGGTCGGCGCTGGCCAGAGTACGGTGAACGTTACGATGGAGGAGGACAACATGGTCCTGGAGGAGACCATCGTGGTGGGTTACGGTACCCAGAAAAAGGTGAACCTGACCGGTGCGGTTACGGCGGTCGAGTCCAAGGAACTGGAGAACCGCGCATCGCACAACCTGACCAATATGTTGCAGGGCCAGGTTCCCGGTCTGAATATCACAACGTCCAAGGGACAGCCTGGTGCGGCCGGATCGTTGAACATCCGTGGTTATACGTCCATCAATGGTGGTGACCCGCTTGTGCTCGTCGATGGTGTTGAGAGTGATATGAGTATGGTCAATCCCAATGATGTGGAGAGCATCTCGGTCATCAAAGATGCATCTGCTGCGGCTGTTTACGGTACCCGTGGCGCATGGGGTGTTATTCTCATTACGACCAAATCCGGTAAGGACGAAGAAGGGAATGCGGTTGTGACGTATAGCGGTCGTATGGGCTGGGAACGGCCTACAACTTCTACGGATTACGAAACCCGGGGTTATTGGTCGGTCTATACCATCAATAAATTCTGGGCGGCTACCGGTACGGGCCAGTACCTGAAGTACAATGACCACGACATGCAGCAGTTGTTGCTCCGTGTCAATGATACGACGGAAAATCCCGAGCGTCCCTGGGTGGTCCGAGAAACCCGAAATGGGAAAGATCAGTGGCTGTATTACGGAAATAATGACTGGTGGCATATGTTGTTTAACGACAGCCATCCGGTCCAGCAACACAGCCTCACGGTGCGCGGTGGTAGCAAGAGGGTCCGTTATTTCCTTTCCGGTGCCTTTGACCGGCAGACCGGTATCATCAAGGAACGTCCTGATGTGTTTACGAAATACAATCTTCGCTCCAAGGTTGAGTTTGATGTGAACAAATACATCAAGATGAGCAACAACACCTCCTTCTACCATTCCGTTTATGACTATCCCGGTGTGGCCGGCGAGGTGGAGAATGCCATTGCTTACAGTGCTGCTCACGCTTTGCCGATTTTCCCGCAGAAGAATCCTGACGGCTCTTGGGTGTATGCTTCCGATTTGTTTAATGGCAGCTACAACGTGGCCAATGGCCGTCACATCATGTTTGGTGAGGATAAGAACGTGAATCTGGAGCGTAAGATGAGCTTCATGAATACGACGGAAATCAAGATTACTCCGGTGAAGCCGTTTACGTTGACTGCCAATTTTACCTATCACCTGCGTTTGAACCGTGATACCAACCGGGGAACTAATTTACCTTATCGGAAGTATCCGGATGAGCCGATGCTGGCTTACACGACCGGCGCCGGCTTGGATTATATGCAGGAAGACACCAATACGTATAATCATTATGCGGCCAACGTGTTTGGCACGTATGAGGATACGTTCGGTGACGCCCATCATTTGACTGTTGTCGCCGGTTACAACTACGAGTTGTACAACCGCAATTACGTGATGGCGTATGGCGAGAATCTGGTTACGGAAGATTTGAGTAACCTTCGCCTGATCGGTACGAATGCTGACGGAAACCGCATTACGAATGTGGATGGCCTTTGGTGGGAATGGATTACGCAAGGTATTTTTGCCCGCTTGAATTACGACTACAAGGGCCGTTACTTATTTGAGATCTCCAGCCGTTACGATGGATCATCCCGTTTTATGGAAGGTCATCGCTGGAGCATGCTCCCTTCCGGTTCCGTGGGTTGGCGTATTTCTGAGGAGCCGTTCTTCAAGCCGCTTCGTTCTTGGGTGGATAACTTGAAAATCCGTGCCTCTTACGGTACGTTGGGCAATACACTTATCAAGAACGCCAATAACAATTATTACCCTTATCTCCGTACGCTCAGTACCCATTCTTTCGCCGGGTTTAATTTTGGCGAAGGCGGTACAACGGCTACGTATTCTTCTCTTTCTGCTCCGAATGCTTCCGATATGACTTGGGAGAAGGCAATCCAGTATAACCTTGGTTTGGATCTGTCTATGTTCCGCGGCCGTTTGGATTTCACCGGAGAAGTGTACATCCGCGATACCAAGGATATGCTTACATCCGGCAAGGCGCTTCCGTCTGTCTATGGCGCTGATGAGCCCAAGCAAAATGCGGCTGACCTGAGGACAAAGGGTTATGAATTGTCGCTTGGCTGGAGAGATACCTTTAAACTCTTTGGCCGTCCTTTCGGATATCAGGTCAAGGGAACCCTTAGTGATTACCGCTCTTTCATTACAAAATTCGATAACCCGGACAAGGTCCTGAATGATTATTATGAGGGTCAGCGGATCGGAGAAATCTGGGGCTTTGTGACCGACAAACTCTTTGAGAGCGATGAGGAAGCTCTTGAGTACACCTCCCAGATTGATATGAGTTATATCAACAAGCGTATGAATGGTGGTTGGCTCGGTGGTGATGTCCGTTATATTGATCTGGATGGAGATAACAAGATTGGCATCGGTACCAATACCGTGGATAATCCCGGTGACCGCAAAATCATCGGAAACAGCCTGCCCAGCCTGTCCTATGGCTTGAACTTCGGGTTTGATTACATGGGTCTGGATGTGTCGGTATTCTTCCAGGGTACGGGTAATCATTACTGGTATCCTTCCGAGTATTCCTTCGCATTCTGGGGCCCGTTCTCTCAGCCGATGACCTCATATCTTCCCAAAGACTTCCTCAACGATGTCTGGGACTATGATAACACGGACGCCTATTTCCCCCGTGCCCGTGGTTATGCGGCTTATACGGGTGGCGCGGAGTTGTATTACAATAACACCCGTTATTTGCAGAATCTCCGCTATCTCCGCTTGAAGAACCTGACGATTGGTTATACCCTTCCTGCTGGGATTTCCCGGAAGATCGGCCTGAAGAAGGCCCGGATTTATTTCTCCGGAGAGAACCTTGCATATTGGTCTCCGTTCAAGGAACATAGCCAGTATATTGATCCGGAAGGCGCCTTTGACAAGAGTCTGGGCAGTTCATATAACAGAATGTTCTATCCTTGGCAGAAGACGTATATGTTCGGTTTGGATATCACGTTTGGCGGATCCAACAAGACCTCTTCCCTGGGAGAGGCCGTGAAGGTGGTGCCCGAGGTTCGTGAAGTGGTCCGTGAAGTTATTAAAGAAAAGGTCGTTGAGAAACCGGTTGAGAAGATTGTTGAGAAAATCGTTGAGAAACCGGTCTCTACCTTCAAGGGTGAATTTGAAGACGAACTCTTCTTTGTGATTGGCAAATCTGAACTCCGTCCGGACGAAGCCTTCAAACTGGGCCGTATCTGCCGGATTCTTGAAGAGAATCCCAATGCCAAGATTGCTATTACGGGTTATGCTGATTCTGCGACCGGTACGGCCGAAAAGAATCTTTCGCTTTCTCAACAGCGCGCGAAGGTGGTTGCCGATATGCTTCAGAGAGCTGGTATTACCGCCGACCGCATCACTTCCGCCGCCAGTGGTTCGGACAAGGATGCCTCCGCATCGCCTGAGTCCAACCGTGTGGCCGTTTGCATTATCAAATAATGGAGGAACGGAATATGAAAAAAATTGTATATGTTTTTGCGGCTGCCTTGATGACGCTGGCCTCCTGCGATAAATGGCTGAATACCTCTCCCCAGTCTGAATTGACCGAGGATATCGCTTTCCGCACGCGTACCGACTTGCAGCTATTTACTAATCCGCTCTACAACAACCTGCTTGATAAGGAGGTATATGGTGAACAGAGCGATTTGCAGTTGGTTGAGAAACCGTCTGCTTTGATGCAGGGCGGTTCATATCGTACGACACCTGCTACGGGAGGTGGATGGTCCTGGGGAAATCTCCGCCGGATCAATACCTGTCTGGACAATATGGACAAGTGCTCGGATGCTGCTGCGGTTGAAGAATACACCGCTTTATGCAAATTCTGGCGTGCTTTCTTCTATTTCGATAAAATAAAGAGATTTGGTGATGTCCCGTGGGTCGAACATGAATTGGGTTCCGCAGATGAAACGCTCTATAATCCCCGTGATACCCGGGAAGTGGTGATGGGCCATATGATTGAAGACATTGACTATGCCATTGAACATCTGCCGGCTTCTTATTCCAGTGGCTCCTATTATCGCGTGACGAAATGGGCTGCCATGGCCCTCAAGTCCCGTTTCTGCCTGTTCGAGGGAACGTTCCGCAAATATCACGGGCTTTCTTTCGAAGGCCACGATGAGGCCTTTTATCTGAAGGAAGCAGCGGCAGCAGCCCTCCGCCTGATGACGGAAAGCCCGTTCTCTTTGTATAATACCGGCAAACCGAATGAGGATTACGTCAATCTGTTTGCTGCTTACGATGCCAATCGTAAAGAGTATATCATGGCAATCAAGTTTGATGCCGGTATGCAGATATTCCATAATGGTACTGCTTATGCAACCATGACATCGCAGGGTCGTCCCGGTATGACCAAGAAAATGGTAGATACCTATCTTATGAAAGATGGTACTCGTTTCACGGATAAACCGGGCTGGGAAATCATGGAGTTCAAGGATGAGGTCGCGGACCGTGATCCCCGCCTTGGCCAGACTGTCCGTTTGCCTGGTTACAAGCGAGTTAACGGAAAGAATGTCGTAGGCGTGGATTTCTACGGCGGTGTTACTGGTTTTCAGTATCACAAATTCGTCATGCCGGAGGATAATGCCTCGTCTGACCGTCTGGATAAGTCTTATAATGACCTTCCGGTGTACCGTATGGGTGAGGTTTATCTGAATTATGCAGAGGCTCTGGCCGAACTGGGTGCCTTGACGCAGTCGGATCTTGACAAATCCGTGAACTTGCTGCGTAAGCGTGCGGGAATGCCTGACATGAAACTGGATGAAGCCAACGCCCAACCGGATTGGTATCTTGCTTCCGCTGAGTATGGCTATCCCAATGTCAGCGGTCCTAACAAAGGGATTATCCTGGAGATCCGTCGCGAACGGATGGTTGAGTTGGCACAGGAGAGTTTCCGTTGGGCTGATTTGGATCGCTGGAAAGCTGGCAAGTGTATTGAGCAGGTTTTCCATGGTCCTTATTTCCCGGGGACCGGCGAGTATGATTTGGATGGAGACGGAAAATTGGATCTTTGTATCTATACCGGTAACAAGCCTTCCAGCAAAGCCACCTATATCATGCAATTGGATAAGGAGATATTCCTGAGCGAAGGCACCAAGGGATATTACGAGCCCTATCATTCCTGGGCCCATCAATTTGATGAAGCCCGTGACTACTATTTCCCGATTCCCCTTAATGACATTACGCTCAACAATAATCTCACCCAGAATCCGGGTTGGGATGATATTGATCGTAATGGTTCTTCATCCAATTAAACAGAAGAGGATATGAAAAAGATATTATTCGCATTGATTGCGGTTTCCTTCTTATTTGTTTCCTGTAAGAAGGAAAGTGACACGCGGGCCCGTGCTGTCCTTACGGATGTCTCCTTCGTGGAGTTCCCCGCTACGGGTGCTGCCGAACAGACAATCCAGGTCTTCTCTGATGCCGATTGGGTATCGGAGGCCCCTGAATGGATTACTGTTACCCCTTCCACAGGTACCGGATCTATGACAGTTACGGTATCGGCAATGGACAATATGGCCTCTGATGGAAAGGTCGACAGCCCTCGTAAGGGAACCCTTATATTTAAGGGCGCGACCTTGATAAGTACGGTTGAACTTCCTGTTACGCAAGCAGGTGATAAGTATCGCGGTCTGACGGTCTCGTCGGTAAGTGATGTGGCCAAAAAGGCTGATGGTGAATTTGTTGCCTTGGCTTCATCCCAGGTTGTAGCCGTAAACGGTAATGCCTATGTCCTTTCTGACGGGACAACCCAGATTTATGTTACCGGTGACGGTGTCAAGCCGGGTGATCAGGTCACTTTGAATGGCGAGAAAGAGACCCATAATGGCATTCCTGCTGTCAAGACTGTCGAGAATCTGGCTGTGTCATCTACGACGGACCCCGTCCATCCGACCGCAGTGGATATTACGGAGACGCTTGCGTCTTACACTTCTACTTCGGTGGAATATGTAACGATTACCGGAGAGGCTACTCCTTCCGGTAAAAACGTCCAGATTAAATTTGAAGGTGTGAATGTGGCTGCCCAGTTGGTTGATCCCGGTGATGAATTGCTGGCTTTGGAAGGCCATGAAGTAGTCGTGAATGGTTACTTTATCGGCAAGAGCAGTAATACTTTGGTAGACATCATGGTCGCTTCTTATGAGGATAAGGGCATCAAGAGCAATGTTCTTTTCCAGGATGATTTCGAGTGGCTTGAGCCGTGGTCTGCCGCAGCCGGAGCCGGCAATGATGTAGGTGAGAATGTAGCCAACACAGATGCCGCTCCTAATATCTTCGGTACTGCAGAACTGTCTGGTATTGTGGATGAATTGGTGAAACGAGGTTATGGCTATGTCTGGGGATGGAAGGGACAGGACTGGTCCGATGGTACGCCGGATAACGGTAATAAACGGACCTTGTACCTGCAGCGTAACTACCTCAAGTTCGGCAAGACGTCTTATAGCTCCGGTATTATTCTGCCTGCCTTGGAGAAGATCAAGGGAACGGCTGATATCGACCTCTTCTTTGACTGGTGCTTCTCTATGACCGGTGCCAACAAGCCGGATTTGATGACGCTGACCTTGACCCTATCCGGTGGCGGTACTTTTGAGTCTACCGGAACGGAGACCAGTGATGAAGTCCAGTCCGCCCAGCCTACGGAGGGTGATGTGACCCAACTGGAGTGGCAGCATCCGCAAATCCGCATCATTGGTGCGACGGCACAGACGCGTATCACGATCCGTCCTACGAATACGGATCCGTCCGTTTCGAACTCCCGTAAGCAGAACCGCTGGTATCTGGATAATATCAAGGTAGTTCCGGCAGAGGGTTCATCCCCCGGTGGCGGCGGTGAAGGCGATGATCCGAATGCGGCGGTCCTGCCTGTCGAGTGGACCATCCAGATCGAAGGCCATAACTATGCGACCACCTGGCCGTTGGCCAATGGCAGCGCGACGGAAGAAGGCGTTTCCGGTTACATCGCTTCTACAACCGGTACCGGTACCATCTGGTACAACAACGAGGCGGGAAACACGGCCGATAAAGCCAGTGGCAAGAAGAAGACCAAACTGGATGTCCAGGCCCTTGACCCGCGCGTTACCGGTGCCTGGCCGGGTGACTATTGCCAGTTTAAGGTGCCGGGCAGCGTGGCGGCCGGCAAGAAGGTGCGCATTACCTTCGAGACCCGTACTTCCGCTACCAACCCGAAGTACTGGAAGTTGATCTACCAGGATGGAACGGATTGGAAAGCCGCCTGCGAGGTGAAGAAAGAGAAGGTCGAAGGTGCCGATGTGGAATACACGCACGCCATGAATGCCGATGGCTCCACCAACATCCAGGTGGATGCTACCGTGACCTATGCTTCCAAGACGGATAACATCATCTTCCGCTTTGTCTGCCAGAGCGCCATGGGTGCCGGTGGAGAGATGCTGACGGCCCCGAACGGCGGTACCTGGCGTCTGGCCGTAACCGATGCTACCAAGACGGATTGGCAGCCCCGTATCCAGTGGGGACAGTAAGTCTTACGGCTTTTATTTGAATCGAGGCCGACCCCATCCCGGGGCCGGTCTCTTTTTTCAGGCGCGTTCGGAGAGCTCCAGCCAGCGGAGCTCTTTTTCGTCCAGGAGGGCAGAGACTTCGCCGTAGCGGAGGGTGGCGGCCTGGAGAGCGTCGTAGGGGAGGGCACCGCTGTTCATCTGTTCTTCCAGGCTGGCTTTTTCGGCCGTGAGGGTTTCGATTTCCCCCTCCAGGGCCTCAAATTCGCGTTTTTCATTGAAGGACAGTTTCTTGCGGGCGGGTGCCGCGGCGCCCGAAGCCGAAGCGCCCTTCGGGGCACTGCTGGCGCGGGCGGCGGATTTTTGCCCGGCCTCGTAATCTTTCATAAAGGTCCGGTACTCGGAATACTTCCCGATGAAATCCTTCACCACGCCATTGCCGCAGAAGACAAAGAGGTGGTCCACCAGGCGGTCCAGGAAATGGCGGTCGTGCGAAACGATGATGAGCGACCCCTTGTATTCCAGCAGGTACTCCTCCAGCACGTTCAGCGTCACGATGTCCAAGTCGTTCGTGGGCTCGTCCAGAATGAGCAGGTTGGGGTTTTTCATCAGGATGGTCAGCAGGTAGAGCCGGCGTTTCTCGCCACCGGAAAGCTGCCGGACTCGCGTATTCAGCATATCGTGCGTAAACAGGAACTGTCCCAACAGGCGGGTGTCGTTTACCGTTTCCAGTACGGTCTGATCCTCATCGAACCGCATTCCTTCCTGGCGGTAGTAGCCGATTTGGAGGGATTCCCCGCGGTCGATGACACCGGTCAGCTCGCCCGGGTCGTCCGGATCCATCCGACCGGTGAGCAGGTTGAGGAAGGTGGTCTTGCCCGCCCCGTTTCCACCGACGATGCCCACCTTTTCGTAGCGCTGGAAATTGTAGGTGAACCGGTCCAGATAACACTGCCCGCCGTAGTAGAAACTGACGTCCCGGCAATTGATGATTTTCGTGCCCAGACGCGCGCCGGTGCCCATTTCCGCCAGGCTCACCTGCGTGGTGCGATACACCTGTTCCGAGCGTTCCTTCAGCTCCAGGAAGGCATTCTTGCGGTATTTGGCCTTGCCGGTGCGGGCGCAGGGAGAAGCGTGGATCCATTCCAGCTCGCGCCGGAGGATATTGTTGATTTTCGCGGTCTCGGCGTTGTAATTGTCGATGCGTTCCTGCCGCTTTTCCAGGTAGTTCTCGTAATCCCCACGATAGGTGTAGATGGCTCCGTGGTCCATTTCCATCACGATGTTGCACACGCGGTCCAGGAAATACCGGTCGTGCGTAACCATCAGCAGGGTGCAGCGGGAACGGCTCAGATACCCCTCCAGGAACTCGATGGCGTCGATGTCCAGGTGGTTGGTGGGCTCGTCCATGATCAGGAAATCGGCCTCGCTGGCCAGCAACTGCGTCAGCGCCACCCGTTTCACCTCGCCGCCCGAAAGCTCCTTCATCCGTTTGCCGAAATCGCCCAGGTGGAAACTCGTCAGCAGCTGGCGGACCCGCAATTCATAGGCGGCTCGGCCTTCCTCGTCCAGCGAAGCGGTCCACTCCGTAGAATCCCGCAGCACCTGGTCCAGCACGCCGGCCTCCGGGTCGAAGGCATACTCCTGCTCCAGGAAGGCAATGCGGATGTCTTTCAGGAAGAGGATCTTACCGCCCGAATCAGACTTGTCCTTCCCGGCCAGGATCCGCATCAGGCTGGTCTTCCCGGTCCCGTTCGGCGCAATGAGGGCAATCTTATCGCCCTCGTTTACATGGAAACTGATGTGGTCGAAGAGTACCTTCGGCCCATAGCTTTTGGAGATATTTTCAATCTGGAGATAGGAGGCCATCTAGCGGAACAGCTTATCGACCTCTTTCACAGCGCTCGGCAGGGCGAAAACGGCCACATGGTCGTAGGCCTCGATCTGCGTATCACCCACAGCGATAAGGCCTTCGGTCCCGCGGATCACACCGCCAATCACCGCATCCTTCGGGAAAGAAATCTCCCGCAGGGGAGCCTTGGTAATGGCGCTGCCCGGGGCGGCGGTATATTCCAGCACCTCGGCCTCGGTCCCGCTCATGTAACGCACCATGCGGGCCTTCCCGCTCAGGGTGAACTTGAAGATCCGTCCCGCGGTAATGAGCTTCCGGTTGATGACCGCATCCACGCCCATTTCCTCTGCCAGGCTGATGTATTCGATGTTTTCCACGTCGGCGATGGTCCGGCTGACCCCGAATTTCTTGGCAACCACGCAGGCCAGCACGTTCGCCTCGTCATTCTTCGTAAGCGCCAGGAAGGCGTCGTAATCCTTGATGCCCTCTTCCAGCAGCATATCGGAATTCCGGCCGTCCCCGTTCACGATGATCACCTTGTCGTCCAGCCGCTCGGAAAGTTCCAGGCAGCGGTCGCGGTCGGCCTCGATAATCTTGATATCGTCGATCTGTTTCGATAGCTGGCGCGCCACCATCTCGCCGACGGGGGTCCCGCCCAGAATCATCACCCGTCCGATCTCTATGTTGCTCTTTCCCAGGAACTTCATCAGCGCCTGGATGCCCTCGCGATGGGAGATGATGAACACCAGGTCGTGGTAGCGGAACTTATAGTCGAATTTCGGGATGATCGTCTGGTTGTTGTGCGACACGGCAATCACGCGGAACTGGACGGTCTCGGACGATGCCGAAGCTGCGAATTCCGACAGGCGCATGTCGATGAGAGGGGAGTCCTCCTCCAGTTTGAACACGGCGATCTGCAGTTTCCCGCGCCCGAAATCCATGGATTCCGTAGTGGCGGTATGCTTCAGCTGGTCCACGATTTCATCGGACGAAAGCTTCTCCGGATAGAAGAGCAGTTCAATGCCCATCTGCTTGAAGATGAGCTTGTTATCGGAGAGGAGATATTCTTCGTCATCCACCCGGGCGGTCACCTTTTTCGCCCCCAGGTTCTTGGCCAGGAGGGCGCAGATCAGGTTCACATCCTGGGGCACGAAAGGCATCACCGAGATGAAAAGGTCCGTCTGCGGTACGCCGGCTTCCTTGAGCACCCGGATAGAGGAAGGATCGCCATGGACGGTGGCCACATCGGCCAGGGTGGCCAGATGGGTCAGACGGTCGCTGTCACTGTCGATGACGGTGATGTCATTGGCTTCGTGACTCAGCATTTTCGCAAGGTGGGAACCGATCTCGCCTGCGCCTACGATGACGATTTTCATACTGCTCTTGCTTTAAAGCGAATGCACAAAGTTAAAAGTTTTTTCTGTATTTACCACAGCCATGGGGATAATCCAGCGGTCGGTGCTGGGCCAGACCGGCCGGGTATAACGGGCGGTGCAGGGGATGAGGGTATGCCCGTCCTGCCCCTTCAGGCGCCGGAAATCGCGGTGCGCGCGCCAGACGGCAGCCAGGTTGCGCCATTGTCCCGTGAACAGGTAAACCGCTGCGGAAAGGCCGTCCAGGACCATCCGGGTCAGGAGGCGGCCCCGTTTGGGGAGGTTGTTGTGCAGCATCAGCAGGTTGTTGCGGTAGTTGAGGTAGAGTTTTCGGGGCGATGTCGGGGGAAGCGTCCCGCCGCCGATGTGCCATACGGTCGATGCCGGCACCACCGCCACGTGGTATCCCGCCCGCTGCATCCGCCAGCAAAGGTCGATTTCTTCCATGTGCGCGAAGAACCGCTCGTCCAGCCCGCCCAGTTCCCGGTAGAGGACCGATCGCACCAGCAGGCAGGCGCCGCTGGCCCAGAATACCGGCCGTGTGGTATCGTACTGCCCGACGTCGCGTTCTACTTTTTTGAGCACCCGTCCGCGGCAGAAAGGATAACCGTACCGGTCGATAAAGCCGCCCGCTGCGCCGGCGTATTCGAAGCTGTCCCGCTCCTGCCAGGCGTGCAGTTTGGGAGCGCAGGCTCCGCAGTCGGGATGGGCGTCCATGTACGCCAGCAGCGGTTCCAGCCACCCGGAGGGGGGAACCTCGATATCCGAATTGATGAGCAGGAAGTATTCGTACAGGTCTTCCAGGGCCAGGAAAGCGCGGTTGTAACCACCTGTGAAGCCGTAATTCCGGTCCAGGGCGATGACCCGCACCTGCGGGAATTGCGATGCCATCAGCCGCAGCGAGCCGTCCGTGGATGCATTGTCGGCCACGATGACCTCGCAGCCTTCCGGCATCGATGCAACCAGTCCCGGAAGGAATCTCCGCAGAAATCCTTCCGTATTCCAGTTCAATATGACTACCGCCGCCTTTTGCATTCTCCTTTCCTTTTGGGTCTCATTCGGTTGTCCTGCCGGTTATCGTACCAGGCCTGCATTGCGGACGTGCACCACTGCACTCGCTCTCAGAAACGAAAGAAAATGTTCGCTCGCACAGCAGTGCACGTCCTATTGAATCCTATCCGGTTGTCAGACAGGCTGCTGACAACTACTATAAGTACAAAGTTACGAATCTTTCTGATTGCAGCAACAATCGCCACCGTGATGGCCGCAGCACTCGCCGTCTTTGTGGCCTTCGCCATGGTGGCAGCATTCGTGGTCACCGTCGTGGCCTTCGCCATGGTGGCAGCAGCCACCGTTGCCGTGTTTGTGGCAGCAATGATGCTCCTCGGGCGGGAGGAACTCGCCGTGCAGCCCCTCTTTGAGCTCCTTCTCCGTGGCCTCGCGCACCTCTTTGACGACGCCCTCGAAATGCAGGGTCTTTCCGGCCATGGGATGGTTGAAATCCATGGTCACCACATCCTCTTTCACCTCACAGACCAGTCCCTGAACCACCTGACCGGCCGCATCCAGCATGGGAATCCTCCGCCCGGGAACCAGAAATTCCTCCATCAGCCGGCCATCCACCATAAAGGCCGATTTGCTCAGGTTGATGCGTTTGTCGGCCTCGTAGGTGCCATACCCTTCCTCGGGGGAAAGGGTAAAGGCAAAGGACTGCGTGGGCTCCAGGCCCTCCAGTTCCTGCTCAAACTTGGGCAGCAGCATGTGGGTGCCGTGAATATAATCCAGGTCGTTATGCTCGACAGACTTGCCGTCGACGGAAAGCTCGTAATGAAGCAGGACCACTTTATTTTGATTGATTTTCATGATGTTATGAACTGATATCTACGTTTTTGAAAGCCAGGGTGGGAATCTGCCGGGCGCTGCAGGCGCGGGCATCGCAGCCGGCTGCCAGGAGGTTGTTCCACAGGGTGAGGAAGTTTCCCGTCACGAGCATTTCCCGCACGGGATGGAGGATTTTTCCATCCTGGAAGGCAAAACCCTCGATTCCATAGGAAAAATCACCCGTAGAAGAATTGGAATTGCCGCCGTTGAAACCGGTCACCAGGATGCCCTCGCCGCAGAGGCGCAGGATTTCCTCCTGGTTGCGGCACACCGGTCCGTGCCCCGGGACGATCCAGGGCAGGATGGCCGGGCAGATGGCATCTTCCACCGTGGGCTCCATGCCCAGTTTGGCGGCAATATAGGTATTCAGGAAATAGCGGCGTACGACACCGTCTTCGATGATGGGGGTTTCCTGCGTGGCCACGCCCTCGGAATCGAACAGGCGGGACCCCGTCTGCCCGGGCGTCCGGCAGGCTTCCGTCAAGGTAAACCCTTCCGGGAACAGGCGTTTCCCGATCGATCCGTCCAGGAACGAATTCTTCTGTTGCAGGGCATAACCGCCCAGGGCGTTCAGCAGGGGCGTGACCAGTTTGGACGCGCATTCGCTCTGCACGACCAGGATGCAGGACCCGCCCGGATGCGGTTTCGGGCCGATTTGGGCGGCGGCGCGCTCCAGGGCGGTGGCGCAGCAAGTGCCGATCTGCAGGTCCTTCAGGAAGGGAGCCGCATCCCACCAGTAGCCGCTGTAGCGGTTGCCGGCCGCATCTTCCACCGTCATTTCCACGCCATATTCAAAGGAAGTTTCGCGATGCCGGCAGAACAGTCCCTCGGAGTCGATGACCACCGAGTCGAAGATGGAATCGGAATACTCGCCCTCTTCGGAAAGGAGGGTAAAATCGGACTCGCCGGCCGCTTTGCGGGCTGCATAGATCGATGCGCCCAGGGCCATCTCGCGGCGGCGGGGGATATCCAGGGAGGCATAAGCCGGGTCGTACAGGCCCAGTTCCTCTCCCGTCACGGCATCGGTGGCCTTGCGTTCGGGGTCCGGCAGGTCGCGGCAGGCATCGCTCGCCAGCATGCGCACCGTATCCACGGCACGCTCCAGGAAGGCATCCAGCACCGCTTCTTCCATCCGGTTGATGGAAAAGCTGCCGTAGCGTCCCTCGACGAAAAGGGCGATGGTGAGCGAACGGTCCAGGCAGTGCGATACCTTGTCGATCTGTCCGTCCAGGGTGCCCACCAGCTCCATCAGGCTCTTGTTCAGGGTAACCCGTACTTTCTGGGCACCCAGCGCCAGGCTATGGTCGATGGCGTGATGCGCCAGGGCTATTTCTTCGGGCGTAATCATCCTTCCACTCCTCCTACAGTTAGGCGGCTCACCAGCACGGTGGGGATGCCGCAGGAAACCGGGCAGCTCTGCTCCTTTCCGCAGGTCCAGGCGCCCTCGTCAATCTTCAGGTCACTGCCCACGGCAACGATGTCCGAGAGGGCCTGGGGCCCGTTTCCGATGATGTTGATATCTTTCACCGGCATGGTCAGGCGGCCGTTTTCGATGAGCCAGCCGCTCTTGACGAAGAAGGTAAAATCTCCCTCCCCGATCTTGACCTGTCCGTTCGAGAACTGATCCACAAAGATGCCTTCCTTCACGCGTTCCACAATGGCGCGCGGATCCTCGCCGCCGGCCTCCATATAGGTGGCCCGCATGCGCGGGATGGGGGCGTACCGGAACGATTCCCGCCGGCCGTTCCCGGTGGGGGCCACGCCGTACCAGGCGGCGCTGATGCGGTCGTGCAGGTAGGAAGTGAGGATGCCGTCCTCCACCATATAGGTCTTCTGGCCGGGCACCCCTTCATCGTCCCAACCCACCGCGCCGCGGTTGCCGGGCAGGGTGCCATCGTCCACAATCTGAATGCCTTTCGCGCAGATGCGGCTGCCCATCCGGTCGGAGAAGATGGACTGTCCCTTGCGGTTGAAATCGGCCTCGAACGCGTGTCCCATGGCTTCGTGCAGCAGGATCCCCGAGGCGCCGGCCGCCATCACCACGCTCATCTGCCCGCCTTTGGGACGGCGGGCGGCGAACCGCTCGTCGATGCCTTTCACGGCCTCGTCGGAAAGGGTGGCGATGAGCTCGTCGGTGAGCATCTCGGCCCCGGTCCGCCAACTGCGGGAGACGCTTTTGTTCTCCACCGTGGCCCCTTGCTGGAAGATGACCGAGAGGGACAAACTGGCCATCGGACGCGTCTCAAAGGCCATTTCCCCAAAGGAATTGAACATGAGGATATCGCTCACCGTGCTGGAAAGCATGGCAATGACTTTGATGATTCGGTTGTCTTTGGCGCGGACGGCCTGCTCCAGTTTCTGCAGGAAGGGAACCAGGCTGCTGGCCTTGGTATTCCGCCAGTCCTGCCGGACGGGATATAGATTGCCGGGGGCGGGGGCAAGCGTCTGGGGCGCCATGGGCGGAACGCTCTTCTGCGCAATGGCGGCAGCGGCCCGGGCGGCGCCCATCATGGCCGGGAAAGCCGTGCTCTCGGAATAGGCATAGCCCGTTTTCTCCCCACAGAGCACACGGATCCCCACGCCATAATCCACGTGGGAACCTCCCGAAGAAACCTCTCCGTCCCGCAGCAGGAGGTCGGCGCAGTCCGTGTTCTCGAAGAACAGGTCGCAGAACCCTCCACCGCTGCGCAGCCCTTCGGCCACCACGGCTTCCAGCTGCGGCTGCGTCACCCGGAACAGGTCCAGATAATCGGTTTTCGGATGCATCATTTCTCTTTGAATCCGATATAACTTTCGAAACGATCGTTTTGACTTTGAATGAGTTCGTATTTCCCGGCATCGTACACCTTGACCCCCTCCGGTGTCCCTTCCGCCACCACGGTGAACGGGATGATGGAATTATCGGCCAGGATCCAGCGGTCGCAGGCGGGAGCATAGAACCGGAAAAAATAGTGCAGCCCCACGTAATAGCGGCGGCGGATGGTTTCTTCCGCGATATTGTGTCCACCGGCTTCCACCCGCGCCCGGACGCGATCGACGGCCCGATCGGGGGAGTCCAGCCAGAAATAGAGGACCGTGACCGAATAGCCGTCGGCCCGCGCCGTCTGGATGGTTTTCAGCAGGGAACGGGTTGCCAGGGTGGTTTCGATGCAGAAATCATCGTGCCGCTGGAAAAGGTAGCGCGTCTTCAGGAGCATGTAGCGGCTCGCCGAAACCTGCGCTTTTTCCGGGTTGAAGGGAGCCAGACTCTTGGCAAACTCGTCCGAGTTTACGAACTGGGTACACGACAACAGCTCGGGCAAAAGCGTATAGGACGCCGTGGTCTTGCCCGAGCCGTTACAGCCCGATATGATGTATAAGCGGCTTATGAGTTGGTTACTTTTTCAAGCCATGTCACCATGCCGAACATCACGCCCATGGAGATGAGGCAGAGTACCAGGAATACCCCCCAGCACCAGCCCAGCGGCATCACATTGTACATCTTCGGACCCAGGAAGAGGAAGAGGTTGCCCACGGCCGTGGCACCCAGCCACAGACCCTGGCAGAGGCCCTGCATGCTCTTCGGCGCCACCTTCGAAACGAAGGAGAGGCCCAGCGGGGAGATGAACAGCTCCGCAACGGTCAGGAAGAAGTACGTAACGATGAGCACCCACGGGCCGGCTTTCATCGAGGCCTGGGTGGCGGAATCGAGGGCGAGGAAGGTGTTGGACGACGGGTAACCCATCTTGAACGAGAAGATGCTCAGGAACAGATAGGCCAGGGCGGCGATCCCCATACCGTAGGCAATCTTGCGCGGGGTGGAAATCTGACGTCCCCGTCCGGCCAGGAAGGAGAAGAACCACATGATGACCGGGGTGAGCACAATCACGAAGAAGGGGTTTACCGCCTGCCAGATCTCAGGGGCTATCTTGCTGGTATTCACAAAGTCACGGGCAAACATGGAAAGCGACTGGCCGTTCTGGTGGAAAGAGAACCAGAAGAACACCACCACACCCAGGACGGCGAAGAGGGCATACATGCGCTGTTTGATTTCCTTGGCCATGGCCTGTTTCTCTTCGGCGGTGTATTCCACGGAAACCACGGACTCTTTCTTGCCCGGGGTGGGGAAGCGCTGCTTGGTAAGGACGAAGATGAGCAGGGAAATGAGCATGGCAGCCACCGAGGCGATGAAGGAGTAGTGCACGCCCGTGTTGAAATAATCCAGGTAGCTGGTGCAGAAAGCAGTGATGGAATCCAGGTTGGCCGGATCCAGAACGGCGCCCGCCTTGGAAGCTTCCACGATCAGGTTGTCCGATACGGTGGCGTTCAGGATAAAATCGTGGCAGAGCTTCGGAAGCTGGGCGTTATAGGCCAGGCTGTGGACACCGAGCCACCACTGGCGGAGCAGCGGGGCCACGAAGGGGGCGATGAGGCCGCCGATATTGATGAATACGTAGAAGATCTGGAAACCCGAATCGCGTTTGTCCTTGGCTACTTTCAGGGCCTCGGGGCCTTCCTTGGCGGCATCGGCTTCCAGGTTGTCGTACATCTGGCCCACGATGGCCTGCAGGTTGCCCTTGAACAGACCATTGCCGAAGGCGATGAGGAAGAGGGCTACGCAGGTCAGGGCCAGCAGCCAGCTCTTGTTTTCCGGCGTTGCCAGGATGGGAATGGAGAGCACGGCATAACCCACGGCCATGGTAATGAGGCCCTTCTGGATGGTGCCTTTGTAATTGGCAGTCCGGTCAGCAATAATACCGCCCACCAGGCTCAGCACGTAGATGCCGCAGTAAAAAACGGAATAAATGATACCGGCCTTGTCGTCGGCCAAACCAAATTTGGAGCAGAGGAAGAGCACGAGGACGGCGTTCATAATGTAATAGCCGAACCGCTCTCCCATGTTGCTGAGCGCTGCTGCCAGCAATCCTTTCGGGTGTCCTTTAAACATTGTACTCGTTTTAAGAATAATAAATCAACAAATTACACAAAGATAGGAATAATTTTGGAAATACTTGTGATTCCGCGCGGCTATGGAATAGTTTTCAGGATTGCATTGACCTCTTCCGTCCTGTTTCTCCGTCCGGCATAGCGGAGAAGGGTTTTACGGCTGATGGCATACCGGTTGAATGCCGCAGCGTAGATGGAATAGGCCTCCGAGCCGGTAAGGGCATGGAGGGCGTTGTCGCATAAAATATCGACAAGTATCTTTTCAAGGGTAGGCACTGTGATGCCGTCGGAGACTTCAACGGGAGCTTGACTCACATGTGGCGTGACCACAATAAGTTCTCTTCCTGGGGCAAACCGAAAAATCAGGCTTTTCTCGGAATCCTTAAGGATAATCGATTCCGTAAGGTTTTCAAGGGCATCGATAACAGAACTGACCATAGGGCGTTCTGCGCTTACGATGGTGAGGCTGAAGTTCGGGATATCGTGCATCAAGGGCAAGATTGCGTCCGTATGCCAGATGCTGATCCCCGCAAATGGAAGTACCGTCTTAATATCCGTAAACAACTCTCGCGATTTCTCGTCCGGGATTATGTGAAAGACCGGTTTGAAACCGGCATCCGGGAAAAGCAGGCTGCCCTCCTTCCTTATCCGGCCCTCTCTTGCAAGGCGGCTGACAATGGTAAGCGAGCTACCCTCAGGGGAATGGAATTCTTCCCGAATATGGGCTACCAGGTCCGTGGAGTCCATGCCTTCCGGATTAGAGCCGATGGTTGATATGATTCGCTCTGTAAGTGTCATGGTACAAAGGTAAAACAAATTTGTCAAAAATTCTAAAAATTTGACAAAAATGTTATAATGCCACAACTTGGGGTAGTTTACTTTTCAAACTGCACTCCGCGAGTTCCCTTGACTTTATATCCTTTGGCAAGAATCATGGGTAACGAATAGAATAACACATGGTATGGCTTGCCGATGGCCTCTTGATGGCTACCGCAAAGTTGCCGAAGTTCTAATCGAAAAATTTTCTGATGCTTGTTAGTTATTGATGTTAAACAGTTAAAATCCTATCGGAGAAAATTTCTCCGGACACTAGTGATTTCAATATTATCATCCCGATGTTGATAGTCATGCCTAAAAACGACAACATATTGTCAAAAATAATTTTCCGCTATAATTTTCTTTAAAAAATTGATAAGAATCTATGAAAAATTGATAAGAATTTATGCATTATTTACTAAATTTGTGCAAATAAGCATAAACAACCAATTATACAGAAATAGTATTTCCCTCCGATGAATTTAGCACATCATGTGTGTTATAATTTTGATTGAGAGAAATTTAAACCAGTAATATGGGTAGATATTCCTTTTCTGGTCATGAGTCTTTTTTTTGTAAGCCTTTGTGGCTAAAAAAAGCTTATGATGCAATGACTGAAGGCGTGGACTTCGCCTCTCCTAAAGCTGTCGCAGCATTGGGTGTAGGTAAGAATATGGTTGCCTCAATTCGTTTTTGGTCTCGCGCTTTTGGACTCAGCGTTAATGACAGCCCTACGAATTTCGCTAAATTAATTTTTGATTCTGACACAGGATATGACCCATATCTTGAAGATGATGGCACACTCTGGCTCCTTCATTATTTTATTATCACAAAACAAGTTGCCAGTCTATATAATTTGACATTCCTTGACTTCCAGCGGGAGAAAAGGGAGTTTGACCGTAATCAACTACAGGCTTTCATCAAGCGTAAATGTAATGTCCCCGAACAAAGGAACGTATACAATGAGAATACTGTCAAGAAGGATATAGGTGTTCTCCTCCATAACTACGTAGCACCTTCTGATATTCGCAGCAACGAGGATTTCTCAGCCATATTTCTTGATCTCGGCCTTATTAACGCACTGGGTTCAGACAGGTATGCTTTCAATGATATTGAACCCAGCCATATTCATCCCGACATCCTTCTTTATACTCTCCTGGATTATAAAGGGAAAGACAATACTATTTCCTTGGATGGGATGCAGGAAGTTGCTCTTTTTTTTGGTCTTTCGCTCACAAACCTTATTGAATTACTACGCGAGGTTGTTGCTCAGCATCCGGAAGACTTATCCTACACCGATAACAGCGGAGTGAAGAATCTACAGTTTTTTCACGACATTGATGCTGCCGCCGTTCTTAACCATTATTACACGGAGGCATGAGATACAACGCATCAGTAAATATAGAGATTGGAGTTCAAGATGACTTCCAATACATCGTTACACCTAATGTTCGCCGCGTACTTGGAGAAATAGTCTCCAGTGTTGCTGCCGGCGTTCATTCTTTCTCGATAATTGGAACCTATGGAACTGGTAAGTCCAGTTTCATCATGGCTCTTGAAAAAGGGTTAATGGGGGAAGATACTTCTCTGGTTAACAATCGTTCTGTTTTTTTTGGCCTTGACTCTTTCTCTATACTCAATATTGTTGGGGAATATGCTTCTTTGCAGTGGCTTCTCGCCAAAAAACTGAACAAGGAGAATAAGAATGCCTTAGACGCCTTAAAGCAATACTGCAAGAAAGCAGAGGCCAAGAATAAAGCAGTCATTATCGTGGTCGACGAGTTCGGTAAGGTTCTCGAACATGCCGCAAAGAACAATCCTGAGGAAGAGTTGTATTTCATTCAGCAGTTTTGTGAAATCCTGAACGACCATCATCGCAAGGCTATCCTTTTGACGACACTTCACCAGAATTTTAGTTCATACTCATCAAAACTCTCAGAATCTCAACGCCAAGAATGGCAGAAGGTTAAAGGCCGTTTCAAAGAGATTGTCTTTAGCGAACCGGTAGAACAACTCCTTTATCTTGCTTCAGAGCAATTAAGCCTAAAACCCGAGCAGAAAGCCGATGAGACTGATTTCGCGTCAGTTTATGCGTTGGCAAAGCAGTGCCGTTTTATCTCGGAGAGCTTCTCTGAAGAAACTGCTAGAAAGCTTAATCCAATTGACCCTCTTGCGGCGTCTTGTCTCACGTTAGCCATCCAGAAATATGGTCAGAACGAAAGGTCTCTCTTCTCTTTCCTTACGACCACTGGGCAGTATTCGATACTCAACTATGAAAAGAAACTGCACCAGACATATAACCTGGCTGACGTATATGATTACGCTATTTACAACTTCTATTCGGAAATATCCCAGGTCAATCTGGAATCCTCTGGCTGGTCTGCCATCAAGGTCGCCCTCGGGCGCATAGAAAGTGGC
>OCTW011606814.1_pt1 | contig 22048 bp, 14 predicted proteins | sample 1539671 | NCBI WGS metagenome assembly OCTW01 (sample SAMN02144230, study PRJEB22623) | gut metagenome | biome: sheep rumen | host: Ovis aries | place: New Zealand
ACCATGCGGCAGTGCTTCAACGAGGCCGGCTGCCTGGAGGTGGAAACGCCCATCCTGCAGCCCATCCCGGGAGGCGCCACCGCCCGTCCGTTCATCACCCACCACAATGCCCTGGACGTGGACATGTACATGCGCATCGCCAATGAACTGTATCTGAAGCGTCTCATCGTGGGCGGTTTCTCCGGCGTGTACGAGTTTGCCAAGAATTTCCGCAACGAAGGCATGGACAAAACCCACAATCCGGAATTCACCTGTGTGGAAATGTACATTGCCTACAAGGACTATCTCTGGATGATGGAATTCACCGAAAAGATGCTCCAGCGTGTGGCCGAAGCCACCGGCGGGGTCAAAAAGACCATCGGCGGAAACGAGATTTCCTTCGAAGGCCCGTTCCGCCGCCTAAGAATCCTGGATGCCATTCAGGAGTATGCCGGCGTGGATGTCAGGGGCATGGATGAAGCCCGGCTTCGCGAAGCGTGCAAGCAGCTGAATGTGGAAGTGAGCCCCGAAATGGGTGTGGGCAAGCTCATCGATGCCATTGTGGGCGAGTATGTGGAAAAGAACCTGGTCCAGCCCACTTTCCTCATCGACTATCCCGTGGAGATGTCCCCGCTCACCAAGCGCTGCCGTTACGACGACACGCTCACCGAGCGCTTCGAACTTTTTGTAAACGGTAAGGAACTGGCCAATGCCTACTCCGAGCTCAACGACCCCGTGGACCAGCTGGAACGCTTCGAGGAGCAGGCCGCCCTCAAGAACAAGGGGGACGACGAGGCCATGTACATCGACTATGACTTTGTGCGCGCCCTGGAATACGGCATGCCGCCCACCAGCGGTATCGGCATCGGCATCGACCGTCTCACCATGTTCATGACCGGTGCGGAGACCATCCAGGACGTGCTGTTCTTCCCCACCATGCGTCCGGAGAAATTCTAGATGGAAATCATCACATCGGCCCAGAATCCCAAGATAAAGAATCTGCTGCTGTTGCAGGAAAAGTCCAAAGCGCGGCGGGAACAGGGGCTTTTTGTGGTGGAAGGCCGAAGGGAACTGCGGCACTGCCTAGAAGCCGGGTACAAGGTTCGCACCGTTTTCGTGTGCCCGGAGATTGGAGATTCTTCGGAGGTGACAGACCTCCTCAGAATGACAAAACAAGCCGCCTGTCATTCTGAACAAGCCGCCTGTCATTCTGAGCGAAGCGAAGAATCTTCCGTCATAGAACTTCCGGAGCAATTGTACCGCAAGGTCGCGTATCGCGAAAGCACGGAGGGCATCATCGCGGAAGTAGAGTATAAACCCCTGAAACTGGAAGACTTGCGCCTCCCGGAGAATCCCTTGATCATGGTGCTGGAGTCGGTGGAAAAGCCCGGTAACCTGGGCGCCGTCCTTCGCAGCGCCGACGCCGCCCGGGCCGATGCCGTCCTCCTCTGCGACCCTCTCACAGACCTCTACAACCCCAACCTTATCCGGGCCTCCATCGGCGCCGTGTTCACCGTACCCGCCGTCGCCTGCTCATCGGAGGAAGCCATCGCCTTCCTGCAGGCACGCGGCATCCGGATCCTCACGGCCCAGCTGCAGGATTCCTCCCTGTATTACGATGTAAATATGACCCGCGGAACCGCCCTGGTGATGGGAACGGAATCCACGGGTCTCACAGATGTGTGGCGGAAGGCTGCATCGGCGCATATCCGCATCCCCATGCTGGGACGCCTGGACAGCCTCAACGTGTCCGTATCGGCCGCCATCCTGCTTTTCGAAGCCGTTCGCCAGCGGCAGGGTTAGAACGGAAGGTCGTCGGAAGGTTCGGCAGCGGGGAGAGGGCCCTGGTAGGCCGGATTCACCGGCGGCTGCGCCGGAGCGGAAGGCTGAGGCTGGGCCGGAGCGGCGGGCTGCTGGGCATAACCGCCCTGGTAGCCGCCCTGGGGGGATGCGCCCTCACCGTCCTGACGTTTTCCCAGAAGCTGAAGGGTATCGGCCACGACTTCGGTGGTGTACCGTTTGTTGCCGCTCTGGTCGGTCCACTGGCGGGTGCGGAGCTTGCCCTCGATATAAATCTGGGAGCCCTTGTGGATGAATCGTTCGGCCACGTCGGCGTTGTTGCGCCAGAGCACCACGCTGTGCCACTCGGTGTTTTCCCGCTGCTCGCCGTTGCGGTCGCGGTAGCGTTCGGTTGTGGCCAGACGAATGGTGGCGACTTTCACATTGGCCCCGGGATTTTGCGGATTGTTCTCAAGGTAACGTACTTCGGGGTCGCTTCCAACGTTACCGATCAACATGACTTTGTTCAGTGACATAATACAATGAATTAAAAGCTTACGCGGCATTTGCTGCGCACCGGCAAGTTACGAAATATTTTTCGGAAAAATTACAGGACCCGCAACATTTCTTCCACGTCGGGCTCTTCATCCGTGAAAAGCCGATATCCGGCAGCCGCCTGCCCGAGCATCCAGCGCCGTCCGCTCACATACCGGCGGCAGGCCACCTGCTCCAAGCAGGGAATCCGGTATTCCGCCTCCAGCACGACAGCCCCTTCAAACGGCAGCCCCTCGGGCACTTCCACCCGCCCCGGGAGGGTATAGATGACAAGGTCCGGCCGCAAGGAACGGGCCTCCCCGAAGGAGAACGACGGACAGCCCAGGGCCGATGCTTTCTCCGGAGACCGGCCACAGACGCTCACCTCGCAACCCATGGCGCGGGCGGCATATACGGCGGCACGGGCGGCACCGCCCGTTCCCACCACCAGGGCCTGCGCAAAGGTCTGTCCGGTTTCCTGAAGGGCCAGCAGAACGCCGTCCACATCCGTATTATGTCCCATGAAACCATCGGCACAGGGGACGACCAGATTCACCGCGCCGGTGGCACGGGCTTTTTCCGACAAGACGTCCACCCTGGCAAAAGCGTTCTGCTTGAAGGGAGCCGTCACGTTGATGCCATCGTATCCGTCCAGGAAGGCCTGCCAGGCTTCCTCGAAGCATTCGAAGTCCAGAAGGTCGTACCGGTATCGGCCCCCGTAGGCGGCGGCCATCATGCGGGGACTCAGCGAACCGGCCACAGGATGGCCGATGAGGGCGAAGCGACGGGTCATTTCTTGCGGAAAAAGTTTTCGTGGATATAGGAAGCCAGGCCGCAGAAGGCTTGTGTAATGACTTGGGATTCGTGGTTGAGCGTGGCGAAAATCATGCCCGTTCCCATCGGAATGCCCCAGATGCTGGAGAGGGCGCCGCAAACCACGCCGTGGTAAGCACCGAAGCCGCCCGGGACCGGAACCACCGAAGAAATACTGCCGGCAATCATGAGGAAGAAGGCGTCCGTCATGGTGAGGGAGGAAAAGGCTTCGATATCCTGAAGGGCCCAGACAATGCAGGCGCTCATGAGCCAGTAGATGACCCAGATGATTACCGTGTAAACGAGAAACAGCCAGGCTTTCTTCATCTTCAAGAAAGAGGAGAGGCCGCTGCCGATTCCCTGGACAAAGCCCCAGATTCCGCCCCATACGCCGTCCTTTTCGCGAAAAGCATAGGCCAGATACAGCAACAGCAGGACAAGGATGACAGCCCCGCCCAGCACCCACCACAGCACGCCGGCCCCGCCCAGGGAGGCCAGGCTTTCCGTGAGATAGGCGCCGAAACTGCTCCACATCACCACCAGCAGCACGGCCCCCATGGCCAGCGTGACAAAAGCATCCCAGACCCGCTCGATGAGGAGGGTGCCCAGGGCCTTGTCAAAGCTCAGGAGCCTTTTTCCATCCGGGCCGATGGCAGAATGTTTCACCACATAGCCCAGTTTGGCCACCTCCCCGGCCCGGGGCAGGGCCAGGTTCACGGCCATGCAGATATTGTAGGCATTGAAGGTGGTGAGGGAGGAGGTGGCAGGATCGAAGGGCAGCAGGAGCATGCGCCAGCGGTCCCCCCTGATCCAGAAAACGGCCGTTCCCAGTACCATGGACAGGATGACATATTCCCATCGGCACAATCGAAGGGCCTCGGAAAACTGTTTCCAGTCAATGCTCCGGAGGCAGAAGTACACCAAAGCGACGGCCACGGCTCCCCAAAAGACATACTGGAGGATATTTTTAACATTCTTGCCCATACAAAAAGCAAAGATAATGGAAAATCGGCAAAATTTGACTAATTTTGTAAACTACCCTTCAACAAATTTCGCTATGAAATCCATCCTTGGCATCGGCAATGCCCTTACCGATATTCTGGCCGTCCTGCCGGACGACAGCCTTCTCCGAAAATATCACCTACCCCTGGGCAGCATGCAGCACGTCGATATGGAAACCGGGGACCGCATCTGGGACGCCCTCAAGGAATACGGCGTCAAGTATGTGCCCGGAGGGTCCGCAGCCAACACCATCACCTGTACGGCCATCTTCGGGATGTCGTCCGGCTTCCTCGGGAAAATCGGCAACGACGACCTGGGCAACCTCTTCAAAAGCACCATGGAACAGTATGGGGTGCGGGCGCAGATGCTCTATGGTACCAAATCCAGCGGCCGGTGCATGGTGTTCATCACCGGAGCCAACGCCGAACGGACTTTTGCCGATTACATGGGCGCCACGCTGGAACTGGGCCCGGAAGACCTTTCCCTGGAACAGTTCCAGGGCTATGATTACTTCCACATCGAGGGCTACCTGGTCCAGAACCAGGAACTGATTTCCAAGGCCGCCCGGCTGGCCAGGGAAGCCGGCTGCATCATTTCCATCGACATGGCCTCCTACAACGTGGTGCAGTCCAACGACGCCTTCTTCCATAATCTGGTGGAGAACTATGTGGACATCGTTTTCGCCAATGAGTCGGAAGCCAAGGCCTTCACCAAAATGGAACCCCGTGAGGCCGTTGATGAGCTGGCCCGCCATTGCCGGATCGCCGTCGTCAAGGTGGGCAAGGACGGCTCCATGGTCAAGTCCGGGGACGAATACCACTTCATCGACCCCTGGCCGGCCAGCCCGATAGACGCCACCGGTGCCGGAGACACCTATGCCGCGGGATTCCTGTATGCCCATTCCCTGGGCATGCCCCTGCGTGTGTGCGGGGAGGTGGGGTCCATCATCGCCGCCAAGGTGGTGGAGGTAATCGGCACCAAGATAGACATTCCCCGCTGGAGGGAAGCCAAAGAAGAAATCCGTGCGCTCATCGCCGCCAATCAGAAATAGACCATGAAAAAGTATTTTTGGGTTTTTCTCATCGCCATGGTTCCGCTCATCGAAATCCGCGGGGCCATTCCCTATGCCGTGGGCTTCGGACTTCCGCTGGTCCCTTCCATCCTGGTGGCTGTTCTGGGAAACATGCTGCCTGTCCCCTTCATTTTCCTCTTTGCCCGCAAGGTGCTGGAATGGGGGAAGGATAAGAAAGTGATCGGAAAGTTCTTTACCTGGTGCCTGGAAAAGGGCGAGAAGGGGGGGCGCAAGCTGGAGGCCAAGGCCGGTCGCGGCCTGTACTGGGCCTTGTTCCTTTTCGTTGGTATTCCGCTGCCCGGGACCGGGGCCTGGACGGGGACCCTCGCGGCCAGCATCCTCAATATGGATTTCAAGAAAAGCACCCTGGCCGTCATGGGGGGCGTTGTGCTGGCCGGTGCCCTTATGCTCCTGGCCTCCCTGGGCGTTTTCGGCGCTATCAGCCTGGTGAAATAAGCCTTACGGCAGCAGGGCGGCGAGGGCCGAAATCTGCTCGGGGGTGGTGGCCCAGCTGGTGGCAAAACGGGTGACGGCGCGGCCGTCCGGCAAGTATTCCCACACTTCATAGGCCACTTTTCCTTCCAAAGCGGCGGCCGCCTCCTTCGTCAGAAGGATAAACTGCTGGTTGGTAGGAGAATCCAGAAACAGCTCGTATCCTTTGGAGAGAAACAGCGCTTTGAGTTCCATGGCGCGGTCGATGGCATTGCGGGCAATCTCAAAGTACAATCCGTCCGTAAAAAGGGTGTCGAACTGGATGCCCAGGAGACGCCCCTTGGCCAGAAGGGCCCCATGCTGCTTCACAATCGTGAAAAAGTGCTTGGGAGCACCGCCGGTAAAGACCACGGCCTCGCCGCAGAGGGCCCCCACCTTGGTGCCGCCGATGGTGAAGACATCGCACAGGCCGGCCAGCTCTTCCAGCGTTACGTCGCAAGCAGGGCTCATGAGTCCGTAGCCCAGGCGGGCGCCGTCCACGAAAAGGGGCAGGTCATACGCCCTGCACACTTCCCGGATGGCTTTCAGCTCTGCCTTTGAATAGAGCGTACCATACTCCGTGGGGAAAGAAAGGTACACCAGGCCGGGGAACACCATGTGCTCGAAGGAGGCGTCGGCATAGAATCGCTCCAGACAGGCCTTCAATTCGGATGCGTCCATCTTCCCCTGGTGCGGGGGCAGGGTGAGCACCTTGTGGCCGGTGTATTCCACGGCGCCGGCTTCGTGCACGGCAATATGGCCGGTCTCCACCGCCACGGCGCCCTCCACGTCGTGAAGGAGCGAGGCGATGATGGTGGAATTGGTCTGCGTGCCGCCCACGAGGAGGTACACATCGGCCCCGGGGCAGGCACAGACCGCGCGGATTTTCTCCCGGGCCGATGCGGTGAACACATCTTCCCCGTAGCCGGGTTCCTGCTGCAGGTTGGTGGCGATGAGGCGTTCCAGAATGGCAGGATGGGCACCCTGGGTATAATCGCAAGTAAAGGAAAGCATTTGTTAAAAGTTCGTTACCAGTTCCACCGGACAATGGTCGGAACCGAAGATTTCGTTATGGATTTCCGTGGAGACAATGGCGCCGCGAAGGGACTCGGACACCACGAAATAGTCGATGCGCCACCCGGCGTTGCGCTCACGGGCGTTCATGCGGTAGCTCCACCAGGAATACTTCACCTCCTCCGGGTGCTGGAAGCGCCAGGAATCCACAAACCCTGCGGCCAGGAGTTCCGAGAACTTCCCCCGTTCCTGGTCCGAGAAACCGGCGTTGAAATGGTTCGTGGAGGGGTTTTTAAGGTCTATCTCCTCATGCGCGACATTGAGGTCTCCGCACAGGATGACCGGCTTGGGGAGCCCCTGCAGATAGGCACGGAAGGCATCTTCCCACTGCATGCGGTAATCCAGCCGCCGGAGGCCGTCCTGGGCGTTGGGCGTATAGCAGCACACCAGGCAGAACCGGTCATATTCCAGCGTAATCACCCGCCCTTCCTGGTCGTGCTCTTCCAGGCCGATGCCGTAGCGGACGCCCAGCGGCGTGTAGCGGGTATAGACGGCCGTACCGGAGTAGCCCTTCTTGAGGGCATAGTTCCAATAGGACTGATAGCCGGGGAACTCCAGGTCCAGCTGGCCTTCCTGCAGCTTGGTTTCCTGCAGGCAGACGAAATCGGCGTCCAGGTCCACGAAAATATCGGCAAACCCCTTGCCGGCCACGGCCCGGAGGCCATTCACATTCCAAGAGATAAATTTGAGATTCTTCACTTCGTTCAGAATGACAGTTATTCCAATGTCCAGGTGGCGCCTTCCTTGGTGTCCTTGACCGTGATGCCGAAGGAGGCGAGGGTGTCACGGATACGGTCGCTCTCGGCCCAGTTCTTCTCTTCGCGCGCCTTCTTGCGGGCGTCCAGGACAAGGCCCATGACGCCGTCCAGGGCCTTTTCGGCCTTGCCGGAGGCGCCGGCTTCCTCGTCCCTGAGCCCCAGCACGCCACCCACCACATCGTCGAAAAACAGTTTCAAGGCGGCTTTGTCGGCCGGGGTCAGCGAGCCGCCGTTGATGAGTTTCACGGCTTCGAACAGATGGGCGATGGCGACGGGGGTGTTGAGGTCGTCGCAGAGAGCGTCCAGGACGGCGTCGATGACAGACTGAATCTCGGGGGAAGGGGACAGCCCTTCCGGAGCATTTGCCCGGACTGGTTCGTGAAGCGACGCGGACCCCAGCGCGCGCCAGGCCTGCATCAGGCGCTTGTAGCCTTTTTCGGCCGCCTGCAGGGCTTCGTTGGAGAAGTCCAGCGTGCCGCGGTAATGGGCCTGGAGGATGAAGAAACGCACGGTCATGGGCGTATAAGCCTGCGCAAGTTTGGGATGGCTGCCGCTGAAGAGTTCCGGCAGGGTGATGAAGTTCCCGAGCGACTTGCCCATCTTCTGCCCGTTGATGGTGATCATATTGTTATGCACCCAGTAATGGACGCCCTGCGTGCCGCGGGAGGCCACATTCTGGGCAATCTCGCATTCATGGTGCGGGAACATGAGGTCCATGCCGCCGCCATGGATGTCAAACTCTTCCCCGAGATACTTGGCACCCATCACCGAGCACTCCAGATGCCAGCCGGGGAAGCCGTCTCCCCAGGGGGAAGGCCAGCGCATGATATGCTCCGGCTCCGCCTTCTTCCAGAGGGCAAAGTCGTAGGGGGCGCGCTTGTCTCCCTGGCCGTCCAGCGAGCGGGTGCCCTCCAGCGTGGCTTCCAGGGTACGGCCGCTCAGGACGCCGTAGTTGTGGTCCCGGTTGTACTTGCGCACATCGAAATAGATGGAACCGTTGCTCTCATAAGCATAGCCGGCCTCCAGCATGATCTTGATGGCCTCGATCTGCTCGATGATGTGGGCGCTGGCACGGGGTTCGATGGACGGAGATTCCACATTCAGAAGGCGCATGGCCTCGTGGTAGCGCTCCGTGTAATACTGCACCACCTCCATGGGTTCCAGCTGCTCCAGGCGGGCTTTCTTGGCAATTTTGTCCTCCCCCTCATCGGCATCGTGTTCCAGGTGCCCTACGTCCGTAATATTGCGGACGTAACGCACTTTGTAGCCCAGATACTTCAGGAGCCGGAACAGCACGTCATAGGTAACCCCCGGACGGGCATGGCCCAGATGGGCGTCTCCATATACGGTGGGACCGCACACATACATGCCCACGTGTCCTTCATGGATGGGCTTGAACAGTTCCTTGTTGCGGGAAAGGGTATTGGTCAGATACAAAGGTCTCATGATAACTCACATCTCAATCATGCAAAGATACGCAATTTTTTCCTTAACTTTGCAGATGCAGGAAGTGGCCTGCTTTTTGATAAGTGAAAACAAACCAAAAAAACCGAGAGCGATGAAAGTGCACAGAATTCTTATCGGCCTTCTGGCCGCAGGGGTGCTCGCCACCGGTTGTACCAAAGAGTACTATACGGAGCAGTACACCATTGTGGAAGGACTGGACATGACACTGATTGACTTCAACGTCAGAAGCAACGACTGGAGCGTCTGGGATGTGGAAAACGGCAATGATGACGAAGGCTACTTCCAAGCCACCCTCAAGGTTCCCGAAATCACCAAGGACGTGGTGGAAAAGGGCGTTGTCATCGTGCACCGCCGCTACGAAGACGGCGTCTCCACTCCCCTCCCCGCCATGCGCACGGAGAAAACGGAGGACGGTCTCTACTACACCACTTTCGTGGACTACGAATGGGCCCAGGGTGTCATCAACATCTTCGTCACCGCGACGGACCTGTATGCCGGCACCAACCCCGGCGACATGAGCTTCCGCGTGGCCATCCAGCTGTAGCAAGCAGCAGCAACGGTATAAAAAAGAAGGATATCGGAAAAAACCGGTATCCTTCTTTTCTGTTCAGGAGCGATTACTCCAGGCTGACGAGCTTGTTGTAGTCGGTCTCGCGTTTGGGAATCTTCCAGGTCCACTTGTTGCCGTCACCTACGTTGATGGTCACGGCGAAGGCATCGGCGAAGCTGCCGCCGTTCTTGATGGACTTGCGCACGATGGGCTCGTTCCAACGCTTGTAGTCGTACCAGTCGAAGCCTTCACCCCAGAGGTCTACACGACGGTAGAGCTTAACCTCGGTGAGGAGGTCGGCACCGGTCTTGGTGCAGTCGTAGTCGGGATCGAATTTCGCATTCAGCTCATTCAGGATATTCTGGACCTTGGCATCCTGGCCGCCCAGGTGGCAGAGGGCCTCAGCCTCGGTGAGGTACATCTCGGAAGCACGGTAGACATTGAAGCAACCGCCGCCGGGATAGAAGGAGCACTGGAACTTGAACTGCATGTACTGGTACACAAGGCTGGTGGAATAAAGCTTGTCACCATATTCGGCAAAGGCGCGCTTGTACAGCTTTCCGGTGCTGCGACCGGCAGCGTTCAGTTCGGCAGCCTCTTCGGCCGTGGGCTCCAGCCACAGGGCGCGGCGGGCATCCCCTTCGGGAATCTGGTCGTAGAGCTCCTTGCTGATGGCCAGGGGATAGGTGCGCTGCATGGAAGAGCTGGCGTTACTGGCCTGATAGGCATAGAAGGAATAGTAGTACAAGGTCTGGTCTTCGGCCTCATAGACACCCCAGATCCATTCGTCATTGGGGGTATTGAAGCCTTCATCCATATACTGCTTCAGGGTCATCAGGCTGTGACCGGCGCGGGCTTTATTGGCCGCTTCGGCAGCAGTGGCCCAGTCCTCACGGGTGAGGGCGGCACGGGCCTTTACGGCATAGGCCAAGTTGATGCTGGGCAGATAGAACTCGCTGGCAGCGGGGCTCATACCGCTGGCCGTAAAGAGCTGGATGGCCTCGTCGCAGTCTTTGTAGATCTGGGCATAGCACTCGGACTGGGTGCTCAGAGGAATGTCGAAACCGCCGTCCTCGTCCCTTTCCGTGCTCAAACGGAGGATAACGCCGTTGCCGGCGCCATTGTTGCTGTCCTGCCAGCGATAGGCATACAGTTGCATAAGCATGGTATAAGCGTGGGCGCGGAACACCAGGGCCTGGGCCTTGTAATACTGACGCTCGGCCTCGGTGCCTTCGGCATTGTCCACATTCTCAAGTACCTGGTTGGCGTTGCCGATAATCTTATAATAGTAGTACCAGGGATAGATGAGGTAGGTGGAGTTCACCATCTCGTTATAGTTGTGGTTCCAGAGGACGGCCCAACCAGTCTGGTTGCAGCGCTGGAGGTCGTTACCAAAGTTACCGTACCAGGTTTTGATGGTACCCTCGCCGTTCAGGCCCTGGGTGCTCAGATACTGGGTGGTCATCATCTTGCTCATACCGTTGATGGCAAGCTTCACATTTTCAGTGGAAGCGAAGATGGTGGCAGGGGAGGTGGAACTCTCCGGGGAGGTCTCAAGATATTCCTTGGAGCAGGATGCTGCCAGAGAGAGGGCCGCAATCAGAAGGGTGATTCTATAGATATTTTTCATGGCTTTCATCTCTTTATGGGATTAAAACTTCACGGTGATACCGCCGGTGATGACGCGGGCAGTCACGAAGTCGTTGCTGCTGGTGGTACCGGAGAAGTTATACTGAGGGTTCAGACCCTTGCGGGCAGAGAAGGTGGCGAGGTTCTCACAGGCCAGCGTAAAGGACAGGCCCTGCACCTGCAGAGGGGTGAGCAGACGCTTGGGAAGCTCGTACGAGAGGGCGATATTCTTCACCACCAGATAGTTGCCGGAAACCAGCCAACGGTTGGAGGTACCAGCATTGTTGGAGATGGAGACATCGTTATAGGTGTTGAAGGTATACAGCATGGGAGTGCCGTTGGGATCTATACGGTTGGGGCTGCTCTCCGTCATGCCGTCGGGAACACCCGTCCAGCCGTTGAGGGCATCCTTGTGGACGCTGCTGGGGGTAGCGCTTACTCCCATCTTGCCGGCATAGATGCCGTCATAAACCTTGGAACCCAGGGAATAGGTAAAGAGGGTGGTCAGGCTCAGGCCCTTCCAGCTCAGGTTGAGGCCGAAGCTGCCGTAAACGGTGGGCGTAGCGGTACCGGACCAGTCTTTCTTACCATAGGAACCGGGATTCCATACGTACGGTTTGCCGTTGATGATGGTGTAGTTGGTGCCGGCCATCAGGGAGTGGGCGTTGCCTTCTGCATCCTCTTTGGTACCGTAGAGCACATTGCCGTCTGCAGTATTGTTGTCAGTGATGTAGAAGCGATCGTCGTCAAACTCATACAGGGACAGACCGGTCATCTGGTCCACACCGGCGAACTGGTACAGCCAGAAGGCATAGCGGTCTCCGCCTTCCACATAACGCTTGGTACCGTCGATGATACCGTCCTTGCGGTTCTGTTCCGGAAGGGAGATGATGCGGTTCTTAAGGAACGTAGCGTTGGCGAACACGTTCACACGCCAGTTGCGGTTGCGGACGATGTCGAAGTCGGTCTCGATTTCCACGCCGCGGTTGCTCATGGTGCCGATGTTCTTGGTCTCGGAAGGGTTGGTGCTGCTGGAAGAGGTTGCGCCGGCCGAGATGGGAAGGATCACGTTGAACAGAAGGTCCTTGTTGCGGCGGTCGAAGTACTCTACATTCAGGTTCCAGCGGTTGAACAGGCGGGACTCGATACCGATACCCCAGGACTGGCCCGTCTCCCACTTAAGGTCTTCGTTGGGCAGCTGGGACATGTAGTAGGCACCCTTGTTGGCATTTTGGTCAGAGGTGTACAGGGCCTGGTAACCGTAAAGGCCGGAACCGGCATCGTTACCTACCTCACCGAAGTCGGCACGGAGCTTGAGGCTGTTCACCCAGGTGACGCTCTGCATGAAGGGTTCCTTGGAAATCATCCAGTTGGCGCCGATGCTCCAGAAGTTACCCCAACGGGCCTTAGAGGAGAAGCGGGAAGAACCGTCCCGACGGAAGGAAGCCTCCACATTATACTTGTCCTTGTAATTGTAGCGGACGCGGGAGAGGTAACTTTCCGTACGGTAGTTGTTGGCGTAGTTGTACAGGTCGGTAATGCTTGTGAAGTTATTCAGGTTGTTCACATTCGGGAATACCTGGCTTGTCTTGTAACCATACAGATAATCATAGTGATTGTAGTAATTCTCATGGCCGATAAGGGCGTTCACACTGTGGTCTCCGAACTGGTGGCTCCAGCGCAGCTGCTGCTGGAAGGTGTAGTTCTTGTAAATAGTTTCTTCGCGTTTGCCACGGCCATTGTTACCCTTGCCGTCACCGATGACGGCGGAATTGTAAGTCTGGTTGACATAGTTGCGCAGGTTGATGTTACCGTTCACCGTGAAGGTGAAATCCTTCAGGAAATAGACCTCGGCGGTGGCAATGGCATTCATCGTATTGCGGATGGTCACGTCTTTGTTGAGCTCGTTCTCCCAAATGACATGACGGTCGATATAGGAAGTTTGGCCCGAAGTAGTAACCAGCGTACCGCTCTCATCAATATAGTAACCGGGGTTATACTGCTTGTTGCCATTGGCATCCAGGATATATTCACCCGTATTCACATCGTGGATATGGACAGGATAGATGGGAGCGATGTTACGGCAGTACATCCAAGGGTTCACGAAGGAATCGGAACCGGTGGAGGTGTTGTTGAAGTTCTGGTGGGTACCGTTCAGGTTGAGGCCGATCTTCAGGTAGGAAGTGGGACGTACGTTCACGCTGGCACGGCCGGACAGACGGTTGAAGGTGGAAGTCTTCATGTAACCGTTCTCATCCAGGTAGCCCACGGACATGTAGTAGTCGCTCTTGTTGGAGGAACCGCTGGCGCTCACATTGTACTCCTGGCGGAAACCGGGCTTGATGGTCTGGGCGAACCAGTCCAGGTCGTCCCTGTAACCGGGCTTGATGGAGGCGTTGGAAACCAGCTTCCCGTTCTGGAACAGGTCTTTGTCGGCCACATTGTAAATATTCAGGACCAGACGCTCGGAGATGAGGTTGCCGTTTGCATATTCGGCGGCGGCGGCAGAATTGTCACCGTAGTAGTACTGGCGGTCGTTGTACAGGGCGCGCCACTGGATATTCATGAATTCATCCTGGTTGGCCAGGTCGTACTCGGGAATACCACGCTCGAAAACACCGGCGGAGATGCTGGCCTGGACGTTAAGACGGCCTCCGGTACCCTTCTTGGTGGTGATGAGGATAACACCGTTGGAAGCGCGGTTACCGTACAGGGCGGCGGAAGCGGCATCCTTGAGGACAGTCATCGACTCGATGTCGGCGGGGTTCAGGTCGGAAACGTTTCCGCCGAAAGGAACACCGTCAATCACATACAGCGGGCTGGAGCTGCCGTTCACGGTACCGTTACCACGGATCATGATGGAAGGGTCGGTACCGGGGGCGCCGTAGGTGTTGTTCACCTGGACACCCGTCACAGTGCCTTCCAGGGCGCTGGTAACGGAAGAGGTGGGACGGTTGACGATTTTCTCGGAGTCCACCGAAGCGACGGCACCCGTCAGGGAGGAGCGCTTGGCGGCACCGTAGGCGATGGTGACCACCGCCTCTTCGAGGGCTTCACTGTCGGCATACAGGACCACGTTCACGACGGGCTGGATGGCGACCTCCTGGGTTACCATTCCGATGAAGGAAATCACCAGGGTCTTGGAACCGGAAGGGATACCCGTCAATACGAAGTTTCCGTCCGGTTCGGTCATCGTACCCACTGGGGTTCCTTTCACGAGAATGGAGACACCAGGAAGGGCTTCCCCGTGCTCATCTGTGATTTTACCCCGGACTGTTGACACCTGTGCAAAGGCCGCCGTGCTTGCAACTGCAAGAAACACAACGCCTATCCACAAAAGCTTGATAAGGGATTTTGCGTTCATAAAGATGGTTAGTTAGGGTTGAAATAATTTGTAGATCAATAGGTTGAGTTCAAATAATAAAAAACTAGATTTATCGTCCTTTAAAATCACACATAAAGTATCACGCCGTAAATATACAATTCTTTATTCAAAAAAAAAATATGTGGCACTGGCCGACAACGGGCCATACGCGCATCCCTTGACAGGAGAATTGATTATCCCCATCGTCTGCATACAAGGGATTGGCAGTCTTAAATAATTTAATGAATATGTATGCGATTATGTGCATAAAGCAACGCTTTTTAACGGACGATTTATTTATTCATTGCACTTGGCAATTTTTTTTTTGAATAAAGAATTGTATATTTACGGCGTGATACTTTATGTGTAATTTTAACGGACGTTTTTTTTGCATAGTACCTGGATATAAGATTATATCAATATTTATGTTTAACCAAAAAACTTATCAGCTTATGGGTAAAAAACTTTTGATGTGTGCAGCGGGAATCCTCCTCAGCATAGGATTCGCGTTTGCCCAAAGCAACGTGAAAGGACATGTCGTCTCCGCAGAAGACGGTTCGCCCGTTGCAGGTGCATCTGTCATGGTCGAAGGTACCACTATGGGTGTTTACGCCGATATCGAAGGTAACTTCACGCTCAACAATGTGCCCAACAATGCCAAATATATCATTGTTGGCTTCATTGGCATGAAAGATGTCCGTGCGGAAATTGCTCCTCACATGGAAATCACCCTTTTCCCGGACGAGAACACCCTGGACGAAACCATCGTGGTCGCCTATGGTACCCAGTCCCGTAAATCCATTACCGGCTCTGTTTCCCAGATTGACGAGGAAAAAATCAGTTCTCGCGTGGGAACCTCCGTTACCGGAGCGCTGGAAGGCGCCGCTCCCGGTATCCAGGTGAACAACACCTATGGTGAACCCGGTTCCTCTCCTTCCATCCGCATCCGCGGTTTCGGATCCATCAATGGCAGCAACAACCCGCTGTACGTGGTGGACGGTGTCATCTTCGACGGCAATATCTCCGAAATCAACTCGGCCGATATCGCCTCCATCTCCGTTCTGAAAGACGCTGCCTCTGCCGCTCTGTACGGTTCCAAGGCCACCAACGGCGTCATCATTATCACCACCAAGAGCGGTTCCGGTTCCCAGAAACCTCAAATTAGCTTAAAGATCAATCAGGGTCTCTATACACGCGGTATTCCGGAGTACTCGGCCGCCAATCCCGACGAGTGGATGGAAATATCCTGGCAGGCCATGAAGAACTTCGCAAAGACCAGCGCCCTGGGCCTGGACGAAGCTGCAGCCCGCGCATACGCCAACGAGCACCTTATCAGTGACTATGCAAAACTGAACATCTACAACAAGGATAATAATGCCCTCTTTGATGCCAACGGCAAACTGACCGCCACGGTCAACCCTAATTTTACCGACCTCAACTGGTACGATGTGGTTCAGCGTGTCGGCCATCGCCAGGAGTACAATATTTCCGGCAGTGTCGCCTCCAGTAAGTTCAATGTGTATGCCAGCGCCGGCTACCTGAACGAGCAGGGTTATGTGCTGGCTTCCGACTATGAGCGTTTCACCGCCCGCCTGAACACAAACTTCACTCCGAACAAGTGGTTCAAAGCCGGCATCAACCTGAACGCTACCGTGTCCGACAGGGATTATAACGCCAACGCAAGCGGCTCATACTATGCCAACCCGTTCAACACCATCCGTATGATGGCCCCCATCTATCCTTATTATCTGCACGACCATGCCGATGGTGAGAAAATTGTCGTGGATGGAAACGGAGACTATGTCTGGGATACCAAGTCCGACTATCTGACCAACCGCAATATCGCATACGAGCTCCGGAAAGACTCCAACAAGGCGCATCGTAATGTCTTGGGCGGCCAGGTTTACGGAACCATCATGTTCCCCTACGGTATTTCCTTTACGGTAAAGGGAGACCTCAATCACTCCAATACCTCCCGCAAGGCCTACAACAACCCCGAGATTGGTGACGGTGCTACCAACAACGGCCGTCTTACCAACTACAGCTACCGCTATATGAACTATACGGTGCAGGAACTCCTGAACTGGGATTATAACTTTGGAAAACATCATATCGATGTTCTCCTGGGTCATGAGAACTATGCCAGCGACAGCTACTACGACTACGCCATGAATACCGGTATGGCTATCCCCGGCATCCTTGTGATGAGCAACTTCCTGACCAATTCCTACACCAACGGTTACAACGACTACGACCGCGCCGAGGCTTACATCACCCGCGCCCGCTATAACTACGATGAGCGTTACTTTGTCGATGCATCCTTCCGTCGTGACGGTTCATCACGTTTCTCTCCCGCCAAGCGTTGGGGTAACTTCTATTCTATCGGCTTCAACTGGAATATCGCCCGTGAGAAGTTCATGCAGGACGTAAGCTGGGTTGACGATCTCCGCCTGAGAGCGGCATTCGGTGAGGTTGGCAACAACGCCGGTGTGGACCTGTACGCCTATCAGGCCCTCTATGAAGTTGACAAGAACGGTGGAGAAACCGCCCTTCTGAAGCAGAGTCTGGATGCTTCCGACATCAAGTGGGAAACGACCCGTACCTTTGACGTGGGCGTGGAAGGATCCCTGTTCAACAACCGCCTCAACTTCATGCTGGGCTGGTTTGACAAGCAGTCTGTTGACCTTCTGTTCAGTGTACAACTTCCGCTTTCGGCCGGTTCCTGGTCGCATGGCGACAGCTATAATATGTCCAAGTACCAGAACATCGGTTCCGTTTCCAACAGCGGCATTGAGCTTTCCTTGAGCGGAGATCTCGTGCGCACCAAAAACTTCAGCTGGAGTCTGGGCGCAGAAGCCACCTTCCTCAAGAACAAGATCAAGTCCCTGCCTAATGACAATGCGGAAATGGCCAACGGTACCATCCGCCGCCTGGCTGTGGGAAAATCCGTTTATGAATTCTACACATATCACTTCGAGGGTGTAGACCAGATGACCGGCCGCTCCCTCTATACGCTGGATCCGGAACAGAAGGAGAATGCTGAAAGAGCAAAAGAACTGGTCACCATTAATGGAAAGGACTACACAACCGATACATCCTTCGGTCTTCGTGACTGGGCCGGCACCGCTCTCCCGACTGTTTACGGTTCCTTCAACACCGGCATTCGCTGGAAGAACTTCACTTTGAGCGCCTTGTTCACCTGGAGCCTGGGCGGTAAGATGTATGATGGAACATATCAGTCCCTCATGTCCACCAACTCTGCTTCCAGTGCATCCGCCAACCACATAGACCTGCAGAATTCCTGGGCAGACATCCCTTCCGGCATGACGGAGACTTCCGCCAACCGTATCGACCCCAACGGTCTGCCCTCCATCGACTTCAATCGCAGCAGCAAGAGCAACGCAACGTCTGACCGCTGGCTCACCAGTAACAATTACTTTGTTATCAAAAACGTGAACATCGGCTACAACCTGCCCCAGCGCTGGATGAAGGCCTGCCACCTGGAAAGTGCCTCCATAAACGCCAGCGTGGAGAATCTTCTGTCTCTCTCTGCCCGTACCGGTATGAACCCTCAGTATAGCTTCAACGGTGGTTATGACAACACCTATGTCACCGCCCGTGTGTTCAACCTCGGTGTTACGATTAATTTCTAATTCTGAACGAGTATGAAAAATATCATCAATAAAAAAGTTGTTGCTTTCTTGGCCGCAAGCGTAGCTTTGCTGGCTTCTTGCTCCAAAGATTATCTGAACACCTCGCCGACCAATTCCGTTGGCGCCGGAACAGCCGTTGCAACTTATGAAAGCGCTATTGGTGCCCTCAACGGTATCGCCCTTTCCATGTGCTCCCAGCAGTATATGGCTACTCAGGGCTTCGCCGGAGAAAACGCCATCATTCGCCTGTACGAAAACTATCCCAGCCAGGATTATAACTACAACCAGTATGCTTCCGGCTGGGCCGACATCCACAACCAGACCATGCATACGGACAAAAACACCCGTTATAATTACTACGCATGGTATTATTACTACAACCTCATCGGACAGGCCAACTCTATTCTGGCCAATATTGACGAGTCTTCTGCAACGGACGACGAGAAGAGTTTTATAAAGGCTTCCGCCCTGACCTTCCGTGCCTACAGCTATCAGAAGCTTCTCCTGTATTACTGCCCTCGTTGGATGGATTCCAATAATGGTACTTCCGCCGAAGGGAAGACCTTGGTTCTCCGCCTCGATGAAAGCACCGGTGATCAGGCTCCTTCCACGATGGCCGAAGTGTACACCCAAATCTATGCTGACTGCGAAGAAGCAATCAAACTTTTCAAAGAAAGCGGATTGGATCGCAAGTCAGGTCTCGTCTGGCACACCAATATCAATGTAGCGCACGCCGTTTATGCCCGCGCCGCGCTCAACCGTCTGGATTATGCTACCGCCCAGAATCATGCGAAACAGGCCCGCGACGGCTACCCGCTGGTGAAGGGAAGCGCCTACAACGACGGGTTCATGCGTCCTAACAGCGAATGGATTATGGGCAGCTATGGTGATGCTACGGAAAACCAGTGGTATTGGAGCTATGGAACCCAGTTCTCTTGCAACGGTTATTATGCCAGCAACACGGCCAATGGCGGCGGTTCCATCAGCATTGAACTCACCAACCAGATTCCGGATAACGACGTTCGCAAGGCACTGTTCCTTACTCCGGACAAGTTCTCCAACTTTAAGCCTGAAAGCGTAGGTACCGCCTTCTACTATTTGGGCCTTGGTCAAGTGGGCAACGCCGTGAACGTCATTGACGAAGCTCTGTACAATGAAGTGGAAGCATATATTAAGAATGTTGCCGTCAAAGGTGTTGCAGCCCCTCTGGGTGCCGGCTACTACCACCTGGGCGACCATCTCAAATTCTATGTCTTCGACACTCCCGGTGTAAGTTATCTGCCCTTCATCCGCTCCTCGGAAATGGTGCTCATAGAAGCAGAAGCCGCCTTCAAGCAGGGTAAAGAGAACGAGGCACAGGCCGCGTTGGTGGAACTGAACGCCTCCACGGGCCGGACCCCGGGTTACACCTGCACCAAGACCGGTGATGAGCTCTGGACCGAAATCATGAACTACCGCGGAATTGAACTCTGGGGAGAAGGTTTCGAGTGGTCTGACTTCAAGCGCTGGAAGCGCCCGATTGTCCGCAAGACGTTTGCCAATGGCAGCAACGCCCATAGCGCCGTTGCAATAACCATCGGCGTAAACGATGTAAACAACTGGACTTGGGTTGTCCCTCAGCTGGAAACCGACTATAACAAGGGTTTTGATACCTCTAAGCCGGAAGCCTAATCCGGATTCACAAAAAGGAGGTCAACTTTTGCGAGTTGACCTCCTTTTTTATAATAGGATGACGATTAGAGCTCGTTCATCATGTCCATGGCCTCGGTCTTGGAACCCACCACGATATCCTGGTAACGGGCAAGACCCGTACCGGCCGGAATCAGGTGGCCGCAGATGACGTTCTCCTTCAGGCCTTCGAGGTAGTCCACGCGGGCGCGGATGGCGGCTTCGGACAGCACCTTGGTGGTTTCCTGGAAGGAAGCGGCGCTGATGAAGGAGCCGGTCTTGAGGGCGGCGCGGGTGATACCCTGCAGAACCTGAGAGGCGGTAGCGGGCTTGGCGGGACGGGCTGCGACGAGCTTGGCGCCCTGGCGTTCCAGAGAGGCGTTTTCACCGCGGAGATCGCGGGCGCTGATGATGTCGCCTTCCTCGAAACGGACGCTGTCACCGGCATCTTCCACATAGAACTTGCCGAAGATTTCGTCGTTGCGGTCCATGAACTCCCACTTGTCCACCAGTTCCTCCGGGAGGAATTCGGTGTCTCCGGGGTCTCCGATCTGAACCTTGCGCATCATCTGGCGGACGATGATCTCGAAATGCTTGTCGTTGATCTTTACGCCCTGCAGACGGTACACGGCCTGGATTTCGTTCACGATGTATTCCTGTGCCTTCACCGGACCCAGGATGTTGAGAATGTCGGTAGGCGAAGTGCCGCCGTCGGAAAGACGGGTGCCGGCCTTCACATAGTCGTTCTCCTGCACCAGGATCTGCTTGGTCATAGGAACCTCATAATGGCATTCCCTGCCGCTGCGGTTCTTCACGATGATTTCACGCTTGCCGCGCTTCACCTTGCCCATCACCACCTCGCCGTTGATTTCGGACAGGATGGCCGGATTGGAAGGCGTACGGGCTTCGAAGAGTTCCGTCACACGAGGCAGACCGCCGGTGATATCGGAAGCCTTGCCGATGGCGCGCGGAATCTTGATGACGACATCGCCCACCTTCACCTTGCCGCCGTCGCTCATCATGATGTGAGCGCCCACCGGCAGGTTGTACTGACGCAGGACCACACCTTCCTCATCCACGATGAGCATGGCGGGGCTCTTGGTCTTGTCACGGCTTTCGATGATCACCTTGTCTGTATTGGTGCCCAGTTCGTCGGCGCTTTCCTCGCGGAAGGTGACGCCTTCGATCATGTTCTCGAAGCGGACGGTACCGGCATTTTCGGCAATGGTGGTAGCGTTGTAGGCATCCCATTCGCAGATGAGGTCGCCCTTCTTCACGGAGTCTCCGTCCTTGAAATACAGGATGGAACCGTAAGGGATGTCATACTGGGAATAGGTCATTCCGGTGCGCTCGTCCATGATGCGGAGTTCCGCCATACGGGACACGACAATCTGCTTCACGCTGCCGTCCTCGTCCACGCGGTCGATGGTACGGAGCTCCTCGAAAGCGAGCTTGCCCTCGTACTTGGACTCGATGGAGTTGTCGGCCACGGAACCGGAAGCGGTACCGCCGACGTGGAAGGTACGCAGGGTCAGCTGGGTACCGGGTTCGCCGATGGACTGGGCGGCGATAACGCCCACCACTTCACCGGTTTCCACCATGCGGGAGGTGGCCAGGTTGCGGCCGTAGCATTTGGCGCAAACGCCCTTGCGGGATTCGCAAGTGAGAACGGAACGGATTTCCACCTGCTCGATGGGAAGGGAATCGATGAGGGCAGCGGTGTCCTCGCGGATTTCCTCGCCGGCGGCGATGATGAGTTCTCCGGTGAGCGGGTTGAAGATATCGTGTACGGAGGCACGGCCCAGGATTCTCTCTCCCAGGGATTCCACCACTTCGTCCTTGTTCTTGATGGCGGTGGCGATGAGGCCGCGGAGGGTACCGCAGTCTTCCTCGGTGATGATTACGTCGTGGGACACGTCCACCAGACGCCTTGTCAGATAACCGGCATCGGCCGTCTTGAGGGCGGTATCGGCCAAACCCTTACGGGCACCGTGGGTGGAGATGAAGTACTCCAGCACCGTCATGCCTTCCTTCAGGTTGGACACGATGGGGTTTTCGATAATCTCCGCTCCGGCAGCGCCGCTCTTCTGGGGCTTGGCCATCAGGCCGCGCATGCCGCACAGCTGCTTGATCTGCTGGGTGGAGCCACGGGCACCGGAATCCAGCATCATGTACACCGGGTTGAAGCCCTGCTGGTCGGCAGAAATCTGCTTCTTCACGATGGCGGTGAGCTGG
>OCTW011528996.1_pt1 | contig 22040 bp, 19 predicted proteins | sample 1539671 | NCBI WGS metagenome assembly OCTW01 (sample SAMN02144230, study PRJEB22623) | gut metagenome | biome: sheep rumen | host: Ovis aries | place: New Zealand
CCCATCACCGGAGAATATGATGAGGAGCTTGCAGTAAAGACCAGGACAGGCATCTTTGTGGGAGAAAAGCAGAAGAAGATCATTTGTTATCTTGGAATCCCCTATGCAGAGCCTCCGGTGGGAGAGCTGCGGTGGAGGGGGCCTGTGTCTCTCCCCACATCGGACGACGTATTTGAGGCGAAAAATTTCGGTGCTTCCGCCATACAGGTGGAGCATGAGGGATCGGTTCTTAAGAAGCACAGGCAGAGCGAGGACTGTCTCAGTTTAAATATCTGCATCGGAAGTAAAAAGGCGGAGGGGAAGAGACCGGTCCTTGTGCTGTTCCATCATGGTGATTTTACATTCGGAGGCACTGCGGATCCCCTGATGTACGGCGCTGATTACATAAACGATCATCAGGATATCGTGTTTGTAAGCTTCAATTATCGCCTCGGTATTTTCGGCTTCATTGATTTTTCGGAAGTCCCCGGCGGAGACGCGTACCCTGATGCCGCAAACCTGGGACTTTTGGACCAGGTCGCGGCGCTGGAGTGGATCAGGGAAAATATATCTGCGTTCGGAGGTGATCCCGATCGGATCACGGTGCTCGGCTTTGACGCCGGGGCGACATCTATCCTTATGCTTGCATCCTGCGGGCGGGCGAAGGGACTGTTTCAGAAGGCCTTCGTATTTAACGGCAATCTGGCTACAGCATACGATTCACCGGACGGATCCAGAGCGCTGGCCGGGGATCTGTTGAAGGAGACGCAGACATCGACCATGGAGGAGCTTTTGAAGCTGGATACAAAAAACTTGAAGGATGCCGCCCAAAGACTCTGGCAGGATATGTGCGCCCCCACCTGTGACGGAAATTGGATCCCTGTGGATGTGGACCAGGCATACCGGGACAAAGCTGCTTCAGGGATCGAGTTCATCATAGGCATTCCCGCAGATGAGACCGGGGTGCTCAGGTCCTTCCTGGGCAGGAAGAAGTTTGATGACTTTGTGTCCTCCGGCATGACTGTGATCCGGCAGTACGCGGACGATTCTCTCGCCGGCGAAATCCGGGAATTCATGGAAACACAGAAGAAGCTGTCCGGTGAGTCTGAAGCAAGGGCGAAGCTGATAGAACAGTGGCTTGCCATAAGGGAATACCGCAGCGCGGCCAGACTGTCAGAGGGCGGGAACAAGGTACGCCTGCTGTATTGGAATGAGAAAGCATTGATCGAGAAGCTCGGCACGGGTACTGTCGATGCCGCAGCTTCGCTCCTTGGAAACGAGGATGCCCTGCAGATGTATGGCAGCGTGATCCATCAGGATCTGGCTGAGATCCTCCAGAAGCTGCTGGAGAAATTTGTAAACGGAGATACGCTGCAGCTGTATCCGAATGAGATCGGCGGAGTGGATGCCATCGACTGGAAGGCGTTTCCCCGGGCGCTTGTTGTTTCTGACGACAGGCTGTATTGCGAAACGATCGAGGACAGGCTGACAGAGGTAAAAGGGCTTTTGGACTTTATGGTAAGATAAGGCATGCAAATGTCAGTTTTTCATTTATTCAGTTTGAGTGTTTTGTGTAAATAACCAGCTGCTTGCTGGTACCACCGATCCAGTCAATAATCTGCTCTCTGGTATACACAGCATTCTTCTGATTGATCGATCCGGCAGCTTTCATATGATATAAACTTCCATCAAAATAGAAGATGAGTCCTGAATGAAATCCCGGCCAGTCAACCAATTCTCCTTCGGCATTACGCCACATATTCGAATGAACCTGTAATTGAACCAGTTTGCCCTCCCGCAGGGCATTATCAATTTCATTTATTTCGGAAGGGGCGCGTGAGACCGTAAAGCCATAGAAATTATTGATATCCGGGCACTCATACGGTTCGAGATGATCTGTTTTTAATTCGGGATGTGCACGGACCAGCACGTTGTAGACTTCATATATATGGTAATCTGTTCCATTGAAAATATTGACAGCTTCTTCATATGCGCCCAATGTACCGCCTTTATGATGAACAATATTTCCCTGCCATTCCAGATCGCCGTTTTCGGGCAAATGAATGCTCTCTCCGACGGAGATTGCATGTGCCAGGTCAAATGTTACGACCCTGCTGTCAAAGCCGCCGTTAACAGTGCTTTCGGAAGCCGTGCTGCTTCCCGTATCTGCCGTGGCTGCCGTAGCGGCCATATCTTCTGTGCTGTTTTGCATACTGGCTCCGGAAGTTGTGCCGTCTTCCTCATCTGCCGTGGAAGCCATATCTTCCGTGCTGTCAAGCACACTGATTTCGGGAGTCGGGTTGTTATCCTTAAGTTCCGTGTTATTTTGCTTATTGGCTTCAGAAACAGAGGTTCCTTCGCCCGCCTGACGGTCATGCACTTTTGTAAATATAAAAAGCAATGTCACTATTGCCAGAATGACCAGAACGATACAGGTTTTTTTATCGATTCTCTTTATTTCAGTACCTTTTTTCTTGAATGTTTCCAATGTAATTTCCTCCTTTTTTCACGGGGGGGGTCACAACCTGGTCAGGTTGTGACCAGTAAAGTTGTGGTTTTGGCCGGGGCGCAATGAGCCAGGCTGAAAGGTTCGTTGTTCTCTGTCGCGGCGTACAAAAAGACCATGGAATAAAAGTGAAAACGACGTATAGTTATATTGTTGAAAATGACTATATTTGCGTCCGAATGTATTGTTGATGCGATTATTAGTGTAATATAATTATATATCCAAGTGCAACATTTTCGAGTACCGCAAGGCTTCCGGGTTCGGTGTGGGAAGCGGCGGACAGGAAAGTTGGGAAAAATGACCACTTGCATTTTTACCCGATTTCATTTATAATCTGCGGACAACGTGTGGCATTTCAACTGCGTAAATCCAGTTGGAGGCCACACGTTTTTTGTCTGAAAAGAATATCGTTACAACACAGTATAGCGTGTAGCCATTGGCGTAAAACCAGCTAATGGAGACACGCTGTTTTTTTGAAAGGAGTGATCTCAATGGAACAGGAAACGAATCGGTTTTTGGGGGAAGAGCATATCGGTAAATTGATGCAGAAATATGCGATTCCCTGTATCATTTCACTTCTGGTCGGAGCGCTTTACAATATCGTAGACCAGATTTTTATCGCAAACGCATCATATCTCGGCTCATACGGGAATGCTGCCAATACGGTGGTCTTTCCTCTTACGGTCATTGCTTTGGCTATTGCAGTAATGATCGGCGACGGCTGCTGCGCCTTTGTCAGTCTGAGCCTTGGAAAAAAGCGGGCTGAAACTGCTAAGAAGAGTGTCGGCAATTCGATTATTATGGTAATTATCAGTGGATTGGTGCTTTGTGCGGTATACCTGATCTTTAGCAATCAGATCATTGCCATGTTCGGAGGCACCGTAAATGCCGAGACATTCCGGCATTCAAAGGAATATTTCTTCTACATTACGCTCGGAATCCCCTTTTATATGTTCGGACAGGCTATGAACCCCATCATCAGAGCAGACGGCAGTCCTAAGTTTGCAATGGCATCCACGCTTGCCGGTGCCGTGCTCAACATTATTCTGGACCCGATCTGTATCTTTGTATTCAAATGGGGAATGATGGGTGCTGCTGCAGCGACGGTCTTTGGTCAGGTCGTAACTGCCGTTCTTGCAGTCTGGTATATTGTTCATATGAAGCTGGTGAAGCCTGCGGGAGCGGACTTTACAATGGATAGAAATATTTGCCGCAGGACTCTTATCCTCGGTCTCACCAGCTTCCTGTCGCAGATCTCTCTGGTTGCAGCAATGGCAGCGATCAACAATATGATCAGAAAATACGGGGCACTTGATCCGGTGTTCGGTCTCGAACAATACGCCCAGATCCCGATGGCGGTGGTCGGCATAGTTATGAAGTTTTTCCAGATCGTTATTTCTATCGTTGTCGGTATGGCTGCCGGCTGCATTCCCATTGTCGGATTTAATATGGGGGCAGGAAAGCTGGAGCGTGTTAAAGAGCTTTTTACAAAACTGCTTATTGCGGAGGCAACCGTCGGGCTTGTGGCACTCATCATTGTGGAATTGTTCCCGCAGCAGCTTATTAAGGTCTTTGGTGCGGCAAATGAAAGCACATATTATACGGACTTTGCAATTAAGGCATTTCGAATTTACCTGTGTATGGTTGTCTTTGCCTGTGTGAACAAGGCTTGTTTTATATTTCTTCAGGCGATGGGAAATGCAATGGAATCAACTGTGCTTTCCATGATTCGTGAGATTGTTTTCGGTGTCGGTTTTGCATTGCTGCTGCCGCTTTACTTCGGGCTTGACGGAGTACTGTATTCTATGCCGCTGTCGGATATTCTGACCTTTGTGATTACATTCGTCTTGATCATAAAAACATACAGGCAATTGGACAGGAAGTGGCAAACATGTGTAATAGGGTGATTACTATCCGTCGTCAATTCGGAGGGGGCGTGTACAGATAACGATATAGGGTTGCTGTCACACCGTGACCGGCAACGGGGCGTTTTCCATTCCAAATTGGTCTTCGGCCAATGGAAAACGTCCTCGAGCCCAGTCAGGGCTGCAGGCACCCGCACCAAACAGCAAAGTGTTTGGCGCGGGTGTGGCTTGTAACGGAATTGGTCAACTGAATAACGTTGGAAAAAACGGGATTCTTTTTCTTCTGAGTTGTGATAACATTAATAAGCAGGGCAGACAGACGCCTGATATCCGATGTGGGTAAGGGCGGTTGAGCATCATTGATTGAACAAGAGAAGAAACAGGGAACTTTTGATTTGTCACCAGTGATACAAAGCCATGGGAGGTAACTATGAAAACAGAAGGAATCTGTCGCGTAATCATTTGTACCTTTTTTATCATGTTTCTGCTGGCAGGCTTTCCGGTATTCAGTACCGGGGGTATAGACAGTATGAACGTCTATGCTGCGGACAAACAGGAGGAGCTGCAGGAGTATTATGTCTACCGTCTTGAGGATGGTCAGCTCAAATACTGGCTGGATCTGAGCGGAGACGAGATGAAGCTGCACTGCATGTTCATGTCCGGCGATCCCGAGTATTATGAGAGAATCTACACCTTCGACGCCGACTCGGCGGAAAGCTCCGGCAGGACTGTTCTCCTGAAAAAAGTCACGGATGACAGAGGAAATGATATCTCCGACTTCTTTGTCATGCTGTCATTTACCTTTGTCAACGATCATGCTGTCATGTCTGTTGTCCGGGATGAAAAAACACTGGCAGGGGGCAGCAGTGATAATCTCCTGACCGGAAGCTACACCATGACACCGGGAAAACCAGATGACGCGCCCGATCATTCAGGCAGCACAGGATCATCGTCAAAAGGCGCTCTTAAAATTGTGGAAGGACTGCTCACGGCTGAAGCGTCTGCGGACCAGCCTGCGGACCAGTCTGCGGACCAGTCAAAGATCTATACCCCTGATGAACTGTGCAAAATGGCGCAGGAATATTATAACCGGCATAAAAATTTCTATCCGCCGATCGCCGATTACCAGGCGAAGGAGGGCGGAAAATATCAGATCCATCTGTATGAGGTCGTTGATGACGGGAACGGAACTACCCACACGGCGACTTCCGCCTGGTATACTGTGGACGCCCACGGCGTTGGAACAGATGATATCTATGGTGAGGCAGTGGATCTTACGAAATAATCCTGTGGGGGGAGCGGTGATGGATTTGTCGAGATTCGATGGGAAGCATGTCCGGATAACGGATAAATGGGGACAAACCTTCACGGGTATGGCGGAGTATGGGAATTACAATTTTCTGGAGTGCGAATATGGAGGTGATGAAGACGGTATCTTCATTGAAGACTATCTCATCTACAATTCGCAGATTATCAGCATAGAGGAAATCGAAGTGCACGGAACGGTTGAGCTGTGGACAGATCGTCTGATTCTGCGCAGATACCGCCCGGAAGATGCGGAGCTGCTGTATCAGTATCTGGGGACAGATCCGGCGATGTATGCGTACTCAGGCTGGAATCCTTATGCAACTTTAGAGATGGCGGCGGAAACCGTCCGCAGATTTATAGACAGCTATGAAGATGACCACGCCTATTCGTGGGTAATGGATGTTGATGATGTTGTTGTCGGGACGATCGGAGCCTATGACTATAAGGGCGACCGGATCGAGGTCGGCTTCAGTGTTGTGAAAGGCTGGCAGGGCCGCGGTTTTGCAACCGCAGCCCTGAGAAAAGTGCTGGAGTACCTGACGGAAACGGAAGACATTCCCTGCGTGACTGCATGGTGTGCGGCTGAGAATGCAGGATCGAGGCGCGTTCTTGAAAAATCAGGAATGAAGCTCATAAATACTGCGAAAGACGGCCTTGTGGTCGGCGGCAAAGTATATGACAGGATGACATATGAATATCGGCGGGAACTTGTGCCGCGGCTTAAATGACAGCTGGTGCGGGAACTTGTACAAGGAGAGGGGCGCGGAGTATGCTGCGCCCCTCTAAATAGTTTATTCCTTTCCTTTTGCCTCGAATTTTTTGCGCAGATCCAGAATATGGCGCAGTTCCTTCAGGACGCCGAGGTCCGAGAAGGAACTTTCGATGATGTCTGCAGCGTCCTGCATCTCAGAACGGGCATTTGCTACAGTTGCGGAAATACCTGCCTGATGGAATGCGGAGAGATCATTCAGGTTGTCACCGAAATACACGGTTTCTTCCTGGCCGATGCCAAGATATTCCTGCAGCAGTGCGAAGGCTTCGCCCTTACCGGCTTCTTTTGCCGTGATATCCAGCCATTCAGCTCCTGAGATTGTCAAAGACAGGTTTTTGGCCCGGCTGGACTGATCAAGCCCTTTGGTCGCCTTTTCCACATTGGGGTGGTGAAGCGAAATCTTGATGATGTTATCCGTCGGGATTGCTGCCAGGTCTGCAACGTTTTCGACGGCGTAGCGGTATTGGTCGCGCATCAGTCTGGTAACAGGAGTGTCGAACCCTTCAATCCAGCTGACATCCGGGCCCTCGACGACGATCTCGGAGCCCTCTATGGTGCGCAGCCGCTCGATGATGGGGAGATATAGATCCGGATCTATTTTCCAGCTGTGCAGGACACGTTCGGTAGTACGGACCATGGTGCCGTTTGATGTGATGAAATAAATGTCGTCCGCCACCGGCCGGAAGAGCTTCAGCATACTTTGGTACTGCCGCCCGCTGCATGCACAGAAAGTGATTCCTGCCTCCTTGAGTTCCCGGATCACATCATAGTATGCAGGGTCAATCACGTGGGAACCCTCTTTTACCAGAGTTCCGTCAATGTCGCTGGCGATTAGTTTGATCATAAGCTTTATTCCCTTTCTTGTTCAGTTCACTGTTGGCAGCGTGTGCCCGCATGAATATAGCAGCATGTATTTTTGTCGGAAACTTAATGTGCAGCAGCCGTTTTCCGGAAGCATAATGCGAAGCCTGCCGGTAACCGGAAGCATAATGCAAAGCCTGACGGTAACCGGAAGTTTAATAAGCAGCAGCCGGTTACTCAAACGTTAATCTGTAGCTGCCGTTTCCTGCTTCTTCAACGGATGAGGAAAACAGCACCCTGGCGGCTTCGATGAGGTATGCCGTATCTTTTGCGCCGGCTGTTTCATAAGGCGAGTGCATCGCAAGCTGGGGGAGCCCGATATCCACAGTGTTCAGCGCAACCTGACTCTGTAAGATGTTGCCAAGTGTCGAGCCGCCCGGCAGATCAGAGCGGTTTGTAAAAGTCTGATAAGGCACATTGGCCTGCCTGCAGATGGTCCGCATGATGGCTCCCGAAACTGCGTCGGTCGTGTACTTCTGATTTGCACTGTACTTAATGACGATCCCCTTATTGAGATATGTGCGATTGGTCGGATCGGTCTTATCCGGGTGATTGGGGTGCACGGCGTGGGCATTGTCGGCAGACACGAGGAAGCTTGAAGCGATGCTCATGAGATATTCCTCCTCTGTTCTGCCCATTGCGCGGCTGATGCGATGGAGCGTGTCTTTGAGGAATGTGCCTCCTGCGCCCTGTTTGGTGCCGGAGCCGACTTCTTCGTTATCAAATACACAGTGGACGGCAACGGAATCCTTTGGCGCTGCTTCAAGAAAACCCTTTAGTGAAGCAAAGGCGCACTGAAGATCATCCAGGCGTCCGCCGGCGATGAATTCGTTGTTGAGGCCGAGGCTGACCGCAGGCATGCGGTTGTAAAGGAACAGATCTGTATCCAGGATATCCTCTGCCGAAACGCCTGCCTCAGCGGCAATGAGCCGCATGAATGCATCTGACTCTTCTCCCTTCTCACAAAAGAGAGGCAGCATATCAACCTGTGCATTAAATTTATATCCGTCATTTACCTGCCGGTTCATGTGGATCGCCAGATTGGGTATGATCATGAGGTCGCGATCCACATTCACAAGTCTTGTCTCGATTCCGTCTTCTGTTCGGACGATGACCCTTCCGGCTGCGGAAAGGGGCCTGTCAAACCAGGGAGCACACAGCAGACCGCCGTATTTTTCCACATTGAGCTTCACATACTGTTTGTCAATTGTGATCTCTGCATTCGTTTTGATCTTGAATACAGGTGAATCACAATGGCTGGCCATCATCTGAAATCCCGTGTAGTCAGCCTTGGGGATCCGGAAGGCGATGACGGAGGAATCATTTCTGGTGACATAGTATCCTCTGCCCGGAGCAAGATTCCAGGGTGCGCCCTCATATAGGCGGGTCATGCCGGCCTGCCGGAAGGCATCACACATGTTTTTAACTGCAAAAAAGGCATTTGGACTCTGGTTCAGAAATGAAAAAAGCTCTTTATTGATCTGATCAAACTTCATTGCTTTCTCCTCTTATCCAGGCTATACGATTTTAAAAAGGCATGTTTTCCGTTTTCGTATTCGTATACGCGGATCTCGCAGTTGTGGATCCTCTTCCAGAAAAGCCCGTCCGGGGCCTCCTCCAGGTATCCGCACAGTGCGCGCATGATGCCGCCGTGGCAGGCGACCAGAACATTTTCATAATCGCGGGTCTCCAGCTCTTTCAGGAAGGAGGAGGCCCGCTTTTTCATTGATCCGATGGTTTCGACAGTGGGCGGAGCAGGGAAGATTTTCGGCAAGACCCAGTAGGCAGTCATAGCCGGTCCCAGGGAGTAGTACTTGCGCTTCTCATATTTGCCGAAATGGGTCTCGATCAGGCGCGGATCCACGATCACTTCGGACACATCGACATTTCCGATGATAGCTCCTGTCACCTGTGCCCGCTGCAGAGGACTGGCGTAGACAGCATCAAAGCAGATTTCACCAATCATTTTGCGGGATTTCTCTGCCTGCCGGATTCCTCTTTCATTGAGAGGGCAGTCGGTTCGTCCCTGCATACGTTTGACAAGATTCAGGTCGGTCTGCCCGTGGCGGGCGATCCAGATTTTCATAATAGCGGTCAAATCCTCCTGTTCATAAAAATGAGCGGAATGCATTGTGAGCATTGGCCACAGCCTGCCGGGATGTCAGCGTTTGCCCTGTGACATGCATCTGTTCAGGCCCTTCGAAGAGAGGCTCTGCTCCGACAGCAGACGGGCTTTTCTATTATAACATATTGAAACGTTTAATTGCCGTGTGTAATCTCTTTACAATAGTTTTATCTGTTTGTAATATTTTATCTGTTTGGTGTTTGTGGCGAAGGAATAAAATGTCACTTTATGACATATTTCGGCAAAGGGAAAAGAGTGTTTGGCGAGGAGATGTTTTGCAGCCACCGTCTTATATTTAAGGAGTATGGATCTATGGATAAGAAGATGATAATGGAAGAAGGCGTCCGGACAGAAGGCTCCCGGGAGAAAACGATCATCAGGACCAGCGTGATCGGGATCATTGCAAATGTTCTCCTTGCGGCATTTAAGGCGGCAATCGGTCTTCTGACGAATTCGATCGCCATTACGCTGGATGCGGTAAACAATATTTCCGATGCGGGAAGTTCTCTGATCACCATCGTGGGGACAAAGCTGGCAGCAAAAGAGCCGGATAAAAAGCATCCTTTCGGATATGGACGGATCGAATATCTCAGCGCCATGATCATTTCGGTCATCGTGCTTTATGCGGGTATTACTTCCTTTGTAGAATCTGTGAAACAGATTATTCACCCGGAGACCCCGGAATATACACATATTTCTCTTATTATTGTTGCTGTAGCAGTAGTGGTGAAGATCCTTCTGGGCCGTTATGTAAAGAGCGTAGGGAAAAAGGTCAATTCCGATTCCCTGATCAATTCCGGAGAGGATGCGACTTTGGATTCTGTCATCTCTGCGTCAACACTGGTAGCAGCAGGAATCTTTCTCGTCTTCCATATTTCACTGGAGGCCTGGCTCGGCGCAATCATCTCCCTGGTCATCATTAAATCCGGCATAGAGATGCTCAGGGACACGATCTCCCGGATTCTCGGAGAGAAAAATGATGTTGAACTGGCGAAGAAAATCAGGAAGACGGTCATTGCTTTCGATCAGGTGCAGGGCGTATATGACCTGGTCCTCAATAATTACGGACCTGATGCATGGAACGGCTCTCTCCATATCGAAGTACCTGACACCTGTTCCCCTGCGGATCTGGATATGCTGATCAGAGACATCCAGCTCGCTGTATACAGGGAGCATCAGGTAATACTGACAGCAGTCGGTGTTTACGCGGTAAATACAAAAGACCAGGAAGTGATCGAGGCCAAAAAGAAAGTGCATGACATTGTCTTTTCGCACCAGTATGTGAGGCAGATGCATGGTTTTTATCTGATTAAAGAAAAGAAAGAGATCCGCTTCGATGTGGTGATCAGCTTTGACGCGAAAGACCGCAAAGCCGTGTATGAGGAAATCCTGGCTGATGTACAGAAGGCATTCCCGGAATACAAACTTCAGGTGGCAATGGATATCGATTACGAAGAAGAATAAAAGACGGTCGGGCCTAAGACAGTTGCAGAAGGAATGTAATTGAGACAGAAAAGGAGGTTTTCGATTATGAAGAGGAGACTGGCACTGTTATTGGCGGCTGCCATGGTGATGTCTGCTTTTACGGGCTGCAGCGGATCCGGAAAAACATCCAAAGCAGCGGGGACTGCCGGAAATGAAGAAAGTACTGCGGAAGAAGCACTTGCTGAAGATGCGGAGTCTTCGGAAGACACAAAGGAGTCAAAAGCAGGTATCGGGGAAGAAGCACCTGCTGCAGACACTCAGAAAAATGCGGCAACAGGGAATGAAGCGGATGGCAAGACGGAGCAAATGCTGTGCACAGTAATCGGCGGCCTGGAGTATTATTACGCAGATACTGCCGGGGACGATGATGTGTCCGCTTATCTCGCCGAGGTTAAGACAGATCAGGATACAAATGTATATCACTTTGCCAAAGAGGATCTGACACAGCTGGGAGATACAGATATTTATTACACTGTCATGGATGGTGTCACACCCCTCTCCGGTACTTTGTACGGCTATATGGGCGGCGAAGAACTTGACTATAACTATGTATACGGGGAACTGGGCATAGAACAGAGTGAGGACTACGATGTGGTCTCCAGTGCCACGGCATTTACAGGATACCATTCTAAAGATATTCCGTCTGTCGTACAGTTCGGAATGGACGAAGATGCAAACAAGATGATCGTCGGAATTGTGACAGACCGTGAACCGACGACGGTTGACGCGGATACATATGTTGCGGCAAGCATTTTGAATCTTGAAGGAAAACCTCTTTCGCAGGACCAGATGGAAGCACTGACGGTTACACTGAAAGCGGATCCTATGAACGCCCCGTCCGAATCTGTGATCACCCCCGGAGTCAAAGATGCAAAATATGTATGCGACGAAAACACACTTAAATACGGACTCGGTGAATTCGATATCATCCCGGACGATACGGTAGAAGGATATGTCTGGAACGAATACCTGGACAGCATCTATGCGGCAACGATCAGCGACGGGACCAATGTGGCCGGCGCTGTTCACTGGATCGACCTCTATGGAGAAGCGGAGTCAAATCCCGAAGGCGATCATTACAATAAGATTCAGATCGCCCTGAACAACGGGAAGAGTCCTGCCGAAAACGGGGCAGTAGTTGACCGCTACGCGGCATTCTTCAATGATGACAATACGATCAAGCCGGGCACCTATACGATTCGTATCTATGCGGACGGCTACGATACGCTGGAGGCGACTGTCGAGGTTCCGTAAATATTTTGATGCGGTTGGGGTGCAGTTGTGATTATTGTGCTCTTTTGGCCGCCTCGATCACGTGTCCGATGAGGACGCAGGAGGTGACGCTGCCGACACCGCCGGGAACGGGGGTGATCGCCTGTACGCAGGGTTCTACTTCATCAAAAGCCACATCTCCGGAGATGCCGCCCTTTTCTTCGTCCCAGTTGATGCCGACATCGATGACGACCTGATGGGGATTGGTGTATTCCTTTGTGACGCTGTGGAGCTGTCCGGAGGCGGCGATCAGGATATCAGCCTCTCGCGTGATCGAGGGGACGTCAACGGTGCGTGTGTGGCAGTTGACGACAGTGGCGTTTTCATGCATCAGCATCATACCCACAGGGCGTCCGATGACCAGGGAGCGTCCGATGACAGCTGCTTTTTTACCCTTGATGGGAATATCAAAATGGTGCAGGATCTCCATGGCTGCCTGGGCTGTGCAGGGAGGAAAGCCGGTCTTTGTATTTGTAAAGACGCCGGCTAACGACAGGTCGGTACATCCGTCAATATCTTTGGCGGGATTAAGCATCTGTCTTGCCTTTTCGTTGTCCAGATGCCCGGGAAGCGGACGGAAGAGAAGGATACCGTGGATGGAATCGTCCTCGTTGACACTCTGCAGTGTCTCGTCAAAGACTTCCTGTGATACGTCGGCGGGAAGAATGACCTTTTTTACGGCGATGCCTACGGTCTCGGCCCGCTTTGTCGCTCCGCGCTCGTAGGCGAGGTCATCGGGGCGTTCTCCCACACGGAAGATGCAGAGTGTGGGAGTAATACCGGCTTCTTTTAGTGCCAGCGTGTCCTGCTGCATTTTTGCGGTCAGAGCGTCGGCGACTTCTTTGCCTTTCAGTATTTTTGCCATATAATATTCCTTTCTGCCGGGGTGTTTTTACATCAGGAGTAATGTCTTTATGGGTGGCTTTCTGCCGGCGGGTTCAGCTATGGTTTTGTGCCAGTGGATTTAGCCATGCACGGGCCTTTTGGCCAGAGGTTCAGCTGCGGATTCCGGCCAGTACGGAGCCGTAGATATCATCTGCTTTCTGTGTGTATTTGGAGAGCAGGGCATCTGCCTCTGCTTCCAGCGCCTGAGCGTATGCGCGGTCTTTCATGGACCTGGTGTTGATGTAGATATTAAGTGAAGCGGCCTGCATGGCAGCCTTGCAGAGGATGGCGCCGCAGCCGGCGTCAGAGATGGCCAGGCGGGAGCCCTTGGCGGCAAATTCCTCGATGATATCAATGGCTTCGGCACAGGCGCGCAGGATGTCCATGGGGACGCCGCAGGCGACCCGCAGGGCGTTTTCCATGACGGCGTCGCGGCCGGGGTCATCCTTGGGGATGCCGTAGGCTTTTGCAAGAGGAGCAAAAGCTTCCGCGTCTCCGTCTACGAAAGCAAGGAGTTTCACACGAAGAGCCTGGGCACGTTTCATCAGATTTTGAATATCTTCTTCCACATCAGCGTATTTTTTCTTGCCTGTCGTGAGTTCGCCGACCATATCTCCGAGAGAGATTCCGATGGCGCCTGCGAGGGCGCTGGCACCGCCGCCGCCCGGAACCGGCGCGGAAGAGGCGAGCTCTTCGGTAAAGGCAGTGACAGTTTTTTCAATCATTTTCATATATATTTCCATCCCGGTTATACTTCATGGCGCAGGACCCGTTTCTTAAGACGGGAGATGCGCATACAGCAGAGTATCTTTACATCATCGCACAGGACACAAAAGCAGTCCTGAATGCGGATGCTCCGACTACTACTGCTGAAGACTGCTGCTACTGAAATGTGCCTGCTTCCGCCGATCAACACTGGCAGAAGCAGGCACATTTATTATGCTATAGGATTTGGTTTTTTTCAATCAGAACAGGCTGCTGATGGCATCGTTTAATCAGAACAGGCCGCTGATGACACCGTTCAATCAGAACAGGCTGCTGATGACATCGTTCAATCAGAACAGGCCGCTGATGACGCCGTTCTCGTCTACGTCGATCCTCTCCGCTGCGGGAACCTTGGGAAGTCCGGGCATGGTCATGATATCGCCGGTCAGGGCAACGATGAAACCTGCGCCCGCGCTGACCTTGAGGTTGCGGACGGAAACAGTGAAGCCCTTGGGAGCACCGAGCAGAGCGGGGTCATCGGAGAAAGAGTACTGGGTCTTGGCCATGCAGATGGGCAGTCCCGCGAAGCCGAGGTCAGTCAGCTGTTTGACCTGCTTGATGGCATTGCCGACCAGCTGGACGCCGTCTGCGTGATAGATCTTTTTGCAGATCATGTCCAGTTTCTCTTCGATGGAAGCATCAAGAGGATAGGACTGACGGAAGTCATTGGGCTCTTCGCAGAGACGGACGACTTCCTGTGCGAGGGCCTTGCCGCCTTCGCCGCCCTTGGCCCAGACTTCGGACAGAGCGACATTGACGCCGAGCTCTCTGCACTTGGCCTCGACCAGGTCGAGCTCTTCTTTGGTATCGGTCGGGAAAGCGTTGATGGCCACGACGCAGGGGAGACCGAATACGTTCTTAATGTTGTCGATGTGCTGCAGCAGGTTGGGAAGACCTTTCTCGAGTGCTTCGAGATTCTTGTTGTTGAGGTCTGCTTTCGGCACGCCGCCGTGATATTTCAGAGCGCGGACAGTAGCTACGAGGACAACTGCGCTGGGATGAAGGTCTGCCAGACGGCACTTGATATCAAGGAACTTCTCTGCGCCGAGGTCGGCAGCGAAGCCTGCCTCTGTGACGGTGTAGTCACTGAGCTTGAGTGCCATTCTGGTCGCGGTCACGCTGTTGCAGCCGTGTGCGATGTTGGCGAAGGGACCGCCGTGGATAAAGGCGGGAGTGTGCTCAAGGGTCTGTACCAGGTTGGGCTTGAGGGCATCCTTCAGAAGGGCTGCCATGGCGCCCTCCGCGTGCAGATCATGTGCCGTGACGGGCTTTCCGTCATAGGTGTAGGCGACGATGGTCCTGCCAAGGCGGGCCTTGAGGTCTGTGATATCGCTTGCCAGGCAGAGGATCGCCATGATCTCGGAAGCAACGGTGATCTCAAAACCGTCTTCTCTGGGAACACCCTGCATGCGTCCGCCGAGGCCGTCGACAATATTTCTGAGCTGGCGGTCGTTCATGTCGACTGCGCGCTTCCAGGTGATCTGCTTGACATCAATGCCGAGGGCATTGCCCTGCTGGATGTGGTTGTCGAGCATAGCTGCGAGCAGGTTGTTTGCTGCGCCGATGGCATGGAAGTCACCGGTAAAATGCAGGTTGATGTCCTCCATGGGGATGACCTGTGCATAGCCGCCGCCTGCAGCGCCACCCTTGATGCCGAAGACCGGGCCGAGAGAGGGCTCGCGGAGCGCGACAACGGTCTTCTTGCCGATAGCGCGGAGTCCGTCTGCAAGACCGACGCTGGTCGTGGTCTTGCCTTCGCCTGCAGGGGTGGGGGTGATCGCTGTCACCAGGATCAGTTTACCGTCGGGAGCATCCGCATGATCTTTCAGATAATTGTAGTCAATCTTTGCCTTGTAATGACCGTACTGTTCGATGTACTTCTCATCAATGCCAAGCCCTGCGGCAATCTCGGTAATCTTCTTAGGGCTGGCTTCCTGCGCAATCTCAATGTCTGTTTTAAATCCCATGTTGGTAATCCTCCTTGTGCTGACAGCGAAACGATTTTCAGGCTGTATCTGAGTGAGATGGTGCTGCTATATCTTCGTACATGTTAATAAGTATGTACTGTTCGCCTATAGAGTAACATAGTCTTTCACTGAAATGGAATTCGCAATTTACACTATTTTTCACGGTTTTTCTGAAAATTTATGTAGAAATGGCAGACAGGAAGGTGTTATTTGCCGCTCAGGAAGCTGTACATGCACCATATGCGGCTGAACTGGTATATAATGGCTGCAAAGAAACAGAGGAGATATGACCGCTGACCGGGAAAAGATCCGGCGGCGAGAGCTGGAACAAAACGATGGCGGCTGACCGGAAAAAAGACCGGCAGGGGAAAGGGGTACTTTCATGAGGATTTTAAAAGAAGAGACACAGGCTGTGATCGTCGATATACAGGAGAGGCTGATGCCTGCCATGAATGAGCGGGAGGAATTTGAGAAACGCGCGCTCATGCTGATCCGGGGGCTGCGGCTGCTGGAGGTCCCGATGATGATAACGCAGGAGTACACAAAGGGATTGGGCAGGAGCATTCCGGAAGTCTATGAGGCAGCAGGCACAGAGGAATATTTTGACAAGCATGCTTTTTGCAGCACAAGAGAACCGCATATTCTGCAGAAGCTGGAGGAGCGAAAGGCGGAAGGCAGAAAGACGGTCATCGTGTGCGGGACGGAAGCTCATGTCTGTGTGCTGCAGACCTGTATCGGACTCAAGGAGGCCGGCTTTGACCCGGTGCTGGTGGTCGACGCCATCGCATCCCGCAGAGAATCCGATAAACAGGCAGCGCTCTGGCGGGCAATGCAGGAGGGGATCCTGCTGACAACGACAGAGTCGCTTCTCTTTGAACTCACTGTCGACTCGAATAATCCGAAATTCCGGGAGATCTCCAGGCTGGTGAAATAGGGCTGAAATATATATGAAATGTTTAAACCGGAACACAGCTGAGCTGAGCCGGGAATACTCCTGAAATGTTAAGCCTGGAACATAGCTGCGGTAAGCCCGCGGAAATCAGAAAGAAGATATCTGCAAAAAAAACGCCGCGGATCGGCAGAAGCCGGTCCGCGGCGTTTTGTTTGATCATTGACAGCGGGCTGCGTCAGCAGGAACCGTCCCCGGTGACTCACCCTGTGACGAATCAGATGTCGAAAAGATCAGCGTATGCCTTGAGGGCACCGTCGGTCTCGTGTGCAAGAACGCGTTTTGCAAGGAGTTTGCCGAGCTGGACACCTTCCTGGTCGAAGCTGTTGACGTTCCAGATGAAGCCCTGGAACATAACTTTGTTCTCAAAGTGGGCGAGCAGGGCACCGAGAGATTCGGGATACAGTGAATCTCCGATGATGATGCTGGAAGGACGGCCGCCGGCGAATGCCTTATTGGGGTTCTCGTCTTCCTTGCCGCAGGCAAAGGCCATGATCTGTGCGACGACGTTTGCGCACAGCTTCTTCTGGCTGGTGCTGCCCTGGATATCGACGTCCATGCCGATCTGGCTGTCCTTGAAGCCTACGAACTGCATGGGTACGATGTTTGTGCCCTGGTGCAGAAGCTGATAGAAGGAGTGCTGGCCGTTTGTGCCGGGCTCGCCGAAGATGACAGGGCCGGTCACATAGTCAACAGGTTCGCCGAAGCGGTTGACGGACTTGCCGTTGGACTCCATGTCGAGCTGCTGCAGGTGTGCAGGGAAGCGGGACAGAGCCTGGGAATAAGGCAGGACTGCGGTGCAGAGATATCCTTCGACGTTGCGCTCGTAAGCACCGATCAGGGCATCGAGCAGGGCAGCGTTCTGGCGGATATCGGGATTCAGAGCAGCTTTATCGCTCTCGGATGCACCGTTCATGATGCGTGCGAATACTTCGGGTCCGAATGCCAGAGAAAGGATCACGGCACCGACACAGGAAGAGGAGGAATAACGGCCGCCAATGTAGTCATCCATAAAGAAGGCTTCCAGGTAATCAGAACTGGATGCAAGCGGAGAAGTTTCGCTGGTGACTGCGAGCATGTGTCTGGAAGGATCCACACCTGCATTGCGCAGAGCGTCACGTACGAAGGACTCATTGGTCAGGGTCTCCAGAGTCGTACCGGACTTGGAAACGACGATGAAGAGAGTATGAGGGATATCGACGGATTTCAGTACAGCGGCTGCATCATCGGGGTCTACATTGCTGATAAAACGGGCTTCCATCTTAAGGGAATCATTTGTTTTTGCCCAGTTTTCCAGTGCCAGATAAATGGCGCGGGGACCCAGATCGCTTCCGCCGATTCCGATCTGTACAGCTGTGGTAAACTTTTCACCTGCTGCATTTGTGATCTCACCTGCATGAACCTTGTTTGCAAAATCAGCGGCCTTTTTCTGCTGGGATGTGTAGAACTCACGCTTGTTGACGCCGTCTGCGATGACGTCGCCCATGAGCTGGCCGCGGCAGAGCTGGTGAAGAACGAGACGCTTCTCACCTGTGTTGATCACAGCGCCGCCCAGAAGCTCTTTATATTTATCAATGAGCTGATGCTCGTCTGCAAGTTCCTGAAGGACGTCGAGGGCCTCATCATCAACTGCTTTTGCAGCGTAATTGTACTTCATCCCGCATGCCATGGGAACACTGTACTTGGCTACGCGTGCTGCGCCGTTCTCGCCTGCCATGGCATCTACGATATTGACGCGGCCTTTCAGCGCCATAAATTTGTCATAAACAGCGAGGGTGTCCAGGTTTTTCCAGGAAATCATTTGAAATGTCCTCCTTCAATATGGATAAAAAATCATACGGCTGTCTGCACGGCGCTTGTGTATAACGTTTGGGTAAACAGCCCCCCTATTTACCCCGGGTGCGCTATGCGCGGTGCGGAAATACCGTTGCTGCCTTTAACGTGTCGGTTTGGCACATCGTTTAAATTATAATGTATGTGTGTGCAATTTGTCCAGATTGGCGGCAGAGCACTTTATAAAAATTGGCTAAAATTGGCTAAGTAAGATATATTTTTTTCGGGATTGCAGGGGAGAACTGTCTTTCTGCCTCCCCGGATTTTCCGGGGGAGCATTTTCCTGTTATTCATTGTTTTTCCTGTTTCTTTTTCTGTTTCTTTTTCTGCTCTTTCCGCCTTCATTTTCGCGTCGGCGAAACCGTCATAGACTTGCATTCATTGCCTTCCGATGATATCCTTTTTAAATGTGTGAAAAAACAGCAGGCTGTTGCAGACAGATCTGCATAGAAAGGAAATGACATCGTGATTTACCAAAATATTCTGAAAGCTGTCGGAAATACTCCTATGGTCGAGCTGCAGCGGATGCCGGCTCCCGGCAGCGCCCGGGTCCTGGTCAAGGTAGAAGGACTCAATGTGGGCGGTTCCATTAAGACGAGAACGGCGCTCAATATGATCGAGCAGGCGGAGAAGGACGGCCTGATCGGACCGGATACGATCATTGTAGAGCCCACAAGCGGAAACCAGGGAATCGGCCTGGCGCTGGTCGGCGCAGTAAAAGGCTACCGCACCATCATCATCATGCCCGACTCTGTCAGTGAGGAGCGCGCGAAACTGGTCCGTCACTATGGTGCAGAAGTACGCCTGATCCATGACGCGGGAGATATCGGCGCATGCATCGATGAGTGTCTGCAGACAGCTCTGCGCATGCAGAAGAAAGACCCCAAGGTCTTTGTCCCCCAGCAGTTCTCGAACCCGAATAATACGATGGCACAGAAAAACTTTACTGCGGAGGAGATCCTGCGGCAGGTGGATGGACCGATCGACGGTTTCTGCAGCGGCATCGGCACCGGCGGGACACTGACCGGAATCGGAGAGGTATTAAAAGAGCATAACCCCGATATCGAGATCTGGGCGGTTGAGCCTGAAAATGCCGCCATTCTCGCAGGCGGCACTATCGGAACACATATGCAGATGGGAATAGGCGACGGCATCATTCCGGATATCCTGAATCGTGAGATCTACGATGAGATCTGTGTCACAACGGATACTGAGGCGATCGAGACTTCCAAGCGTCTGGCAAGAGAGGAAGGTCTGATGGTCGGTATTTCCTCCGGAACAAATGTGGCGGCGGCGCTCAAGCTTGCAAAGAAGCTGGGAGAGGGAAAGACGGTTGTCACAGTTCTTCCCGACACAGCGGAGCGCTATTTCTCAACACCTTTGTTCGGCGAATAAGAGAAATGAAATGAAGAAAAACGGGTTGAATGTCACAAAGATCGTCCTCACGGGAGGCCCATGTGCAGGTAAGACCACCGGTCTGTCCTGGATTCAGAATACTTTTGAAAAAATGGGCTATACACTGATCTTTATGCAGGAACCGGCGACGGAGCTCAAGACGGCGGGGATTACACCTGCAAGATGCTCTTCTTCGATGGCCTATCAGCTCTTCCAGATGAAGCTGCAGCTGGAGAAGGAAGAGGTCTACACGCAGGCGGCGATCGATATCGCAAGGGCCGGCCTTGAAAACGGGCGCGCAGGTAAGGGAAAAAGCAGCTTGCAGGCAGACCAGGCCGAAAAGAAAATCCTGATCGTCTGCGACAGAGGTTTTTTTGACAACCGCGCCTATATGACCGAAAAGGAATTTGACAAGGCGCTCCGGATCCTTGGCGTATCGGAAAAGAAGAAGCTCCTGAGCTATGACGCGGTTTTCCATCTGGAGACTACAGCTAAAAATGCTGTTGTTTATTACGGTACGGCAACAAATGCCATCCGGGATGAATCGCCGGAACAGGCAGCCGCACTGGATGACCGTGTGATCAAAGCCTGGAGGGATCACCCCTATTACCGGATCATTGAAAATCTGAACGGGTTCGAGGATAAGATGCGGCATCTGGTATCGGAGATCGCGGCTTTTCTGGGAGAACCTGCTCCATATGAGGTGCGCCGCCGTTTCCTGATCGATTATCCGGATACTGCAGTGCTGGAAAGCCTTTCGAACTGCCACCGCGAAGAGATCGAACAGGTTTATCTGCATGCGCCGGAGGATGTGGAGATCCGTATCCGCAAACGCAGCTGCGGTCAGGACTGTGTCTTTTATATTACGAGAAAAAGAACGGTCAATGGTCGAAGACAGCTGGAGGCGGAGGGACGCCTTTCGGAGCGCGAGTATCTGCAGTTTTTGGAAAATGCGGACCCCTCGCAGAAACCGATCCGAAAAACCCGCTACAGACTGAACTGGGAAAACCAGTATTATGAAATCGACCTGTACCCGTTCTGGAAGGACAGGGCGATCCTGGAAGCACCGCTTCGGGATGAAGACGAAGAGGTGCATCTTCCCGATTTCCTGCATGTGCAGAAGGAAGTGACGGAAGACAGTGAGTACCATATCACACAGCTTGCGGCAAGAAGTGATATATAAAAACAGAATATTTCGGATGAATACCGGCATATGCAGCGGCGGGAACCGGTTCCTGCTCTGCATCAGCGGAAAAGTGAAAAAAGAGATGTCCCCGGAATGGCATGCTGCCTGTTCCGGAGACATCTCTCTTTTTGTTTTATCTATCATCGCGCAATACGCGCAATACCCGTGATTGTTACCTGTAACTTCGGTCAGTCTTTTTCAAAGACCAGATCGATGGAAATCAGGTTGCCCATAGGATCAAGCTCTGCAGGGATGAAGCCTACATAATGATAACCGTTGACAGTCTGACCGGCGATCTGATCGCGATAATCCGCAAGAACGACATTGCCGGAGTTGTCTCCCTTGTCTACGTATTTCACATTTACATAGACATACTTCTGCGCGGCGGGAGTGGCGCTTTGTACCTGTACAGGAGTAAGTGCTTTTTGAGCTTCTTCTGCCTTTTTGGCCTTTTCTTCTGCTTTCTTTTTGGCCTCTTCTGCCTTTTTGGCTTTTTCTTCCGCTTTCTTTTTGGCCTTTTTAGCCTTTTCTGCCTTTTCTTCCGCAGCTGCTAATTTATCGGCATCGTCACCGGCCTCCTCGGCAGCGAGCCTTGCTTCTTCAGCCGCCAACTCGGCTTCTTCAGCAGCTTCCCTGGCATCTTCAGCGATCTTTTTGGCTTCTTCCGCTTCTTTCTTTGCAGCGGCAGCCTCGTCTGCAGCCTTCTTTGCAGCAGCATTTGCCGCTTCGATCTTTTTTGCGTCTTCTGCAGCCTTCTTTGCAGCAGCGTCTTCTGCGGCTTTTTGCGCGGCAGCAGCATCTGCGGCAGTTTTCTGTGCATCTTCTGCAGCCTTCTTGGCAGCGGCAGCGTCTTCCTCGGCCTTCTTGGCAGCGGCAGCGTCTTCCTC
>OCTW011568261.1_pt1 | contig 22040 bp, 12 predicted proteins | sample 1539671 | NCBI WGS metagenome assembly OCTW01 (sample SAMN02144230, study PRJEB22623) | gut metagenome | biome: sheep rumen | host: Ovis aries | place: New Zealand
CCGCGCCCGCGATCAAGCCGGCGTGCAGGGGCATCTCGCGAAGACCGGCAAACGCCCGGTCCATGCTCCGCCGGAGCGTTTCGAGCGGGAAATCGGCCTTGACGGCCTCCGGCAGTTTGCCGTGCGCCGCGCCGATTTCCTCCCGGAACGCCGCGGTCTCGGCCTCGAGCTGCGCCTGGAACGTTTCGAAGTCGGCGACAAGACTCGCGCCGGCGCGGGCGCAGGGCCGGACGAACGGCGCGTCGAGCGCGGCGTTGAAGCGCCGTTCGAGACGATCGCCCCCGAAAGCCTTGTCCAGCGCGCCGTCCTTGACGACACCGGACATCACCCCGAAACCGTCGAAGGATTGACGAATGCCTGGAATTGCGGCCCGCGCGGCGGCGAAGCGCCCCGGTCCGCGCTCGCGGAGCCCGGATTCGAACTCCGCCGCGAGTTCTCCGATCCTGGCGAGGTGTCGGTCCAGCGCTTGCGCCACTTCGTCATTGTAGCGTTGGATGTCAGCCGAGTAGTCGGGTTCGGGGATGGGCGGAGGAATGACGTCGACGACCGGCAGGAGTCGCGGCGTCTTGAAGACGCGGCCCGGTCGGAGGCAGGACGGAGCGTGCGCCGCCGTCAGCAGGACGCCGACGAGGACGAGAGCGCAGAGGGGAACGCGGTGGAAGCGGGAGGTGGAGTTGTTTCTCATGGTTGTTTTCGGTTTTGGTTGTTGTTGATTTTCTTTTTCGTTTACGCGGCTTTTTGTTCCGTCGGCGCCTCGATTTTGTGCTTGTCTTTGGTGCCCTTGCGCATCGTCCGGAACCGCCGGATCAGACCGGGCAGCGAAAAGAGGACGAGCAACACTCCGGCGACATCCGCGAACCGGACGAACGCCGGACCCGTCTCTCCGGCAAGTCGGCTCCAGAACCCCGTTTCCCCATTGGCGCGGAGAATGTCGGGAAGCAGGTCGGGGCGGTCGGCGAGCGTCTTCCGCGTGGCGTCCGCGAGCGCGCGATCCTTCTCCCGTTCGCCGGCCGTGAGGTTGTGCGCCGCGACGACCGTGCCGGCCGCAACGCCGCCGGCGGCAATGGTGCCGGGGCGGATGAGCGGCTTCCGGACAGCCGCCTGGACGGCCGGCTTCGCGACCCGCACTTCCGCCTGGGCCCGTTCGACCGACCGCGCGACCGCCCGTTCGACCGCCGGCGCGACGTGCGTCGCCGTCTTGCCGGCACCCTTCGTCGCGAGCTTGGCCGCGTCATCGGCGTTGTGGACGATCACCTTTTCCGCGACGTTGTCGGCGCCGTGCGCGGCGATCTTTTCGGCGATCTTGACGACCGCGGTCGCCGGCCCGGCGTACGCGGCGGAGGTAAGGAAAATGGAAAGGAGGATTGTGATGATGGTATGCATGGTTGTGTCCTTGGTTGTTGGATTCGGTTTTGCCGTTGGATTGCTAGTTGGCTTCTCCGGGTTCGACAATCTCGGCGTCGATGATTGTTTCCTTTCGCTTCTTCCTGCGGAATTCGCCGATCTTGCCGGCTGTCCACTTGACGCCGCAGACCGCGAGCATCGCGGAACTGCACGCGACGAGCCGCAACCCCTCGAAGAGATTCGCGTAGTGTTCTTTTGCTGTTTTCGGTTTGTCGTTCATTTCGGTCTGGTTCTTTGTTGTCTCAACCTCGGATAAGGCGCGGCTCTTCAAAATTTTCTCCGAATTGTTCAGGCTCAGGTCGGACGAATCCGATGATGCAGGCGATCGATACTTTCTTGCTCTGGATTGCCTTGTGTCGAAAAACGGCGTGTATGGTTCAATGTTCGCAACGGTCTTGCCGGAGCCCTTCGCCGCAAGCTTGGTCGCGCAACTACTGGCAAGCGCCTAGCCGAAGCGCTTCCAGGCCCAGAGACCGCCGACGAGACCGGCGCCGATGAGGCAGAGGGCTGGCGCACAGGCAACGGCGGCGAGACCCGCTACGACGAGAGCGGAGGTTTCGAAGTCGCTTCCGCCGCCTCCGCCGGAATGCGAAACGGGCGCCGGCAGGTTCTCCGGCGGCGCCTTCGATCGGCGCGTGTGGAGAGGGTTGTTGCCATAGGGCGACACGTGCCAGGTCCGACCGCAGTTGTGACAGGTCCAGGTGTCGCCGCGTGATGCGCCCTTGGGAAGATGGATGATGCGACCGCAGGTGCAGCGTCCGGAGAGATGGGACATGATCGATTCCTTTCTGGTTTTGAGGATTGAAGATTTGGATTACCGGCGGACGGCCGAGCAGGCGACGCCGACGCCGGCAAGCTGCTTTAGGGCGACTCCGAGAACGACGAGGGGCGCGATGGTCAAGGCTCCGGCGGCCGTGAGCGCCACGTCCGTCGCGAGGGTCGCCGGATCGGAGCTGGTGAACGCCTGCGGGCGGAACTGTTTCACGATTTTGTAGGACGTGCCGGCATAGAGAGCACTGATGACGAGTCCGAGCATTGTTGCGTACCTTGTTTTGGTGTTGTCGATTTGGTTGGTGTCGTCAATTCTTTCTAAATGCTGACGCGTGCATTTTTCCACTTGATTGTTTTCAAGGTGTAGTTCATATCCTATCCCGACACTCGGTCAAGGCCGTTCGCGGCCAATACCGGTCGAAGTGGCGAGGAAACTTTTCGTTGCGCGAAAACTGCGCGTCGGCTTCGGCCATTGTCTTGTTGCGCCCGTTCCAGGCGAAGTTGAGATGGTGGTAGGCGTGGGCCAGACTTCCCGAAAGGAACCACTCGCCGAATTCGTCCGGAACGAGAATCCTCCGTTCGGCCTTCGAGAGTTCCTCTCCCTGAGCATTCTTGATCTTGGACAGAAGGGATTCCAGTTCGTCCTTGGCCTCGGTCACGTGAAACCGCAACAAATCCAGATTGCATCCGTGTTTCTTGATCAGTTCACGCTCCGGCGCGTCGCCGCCGAGTCGCAGAAATTCCGACGGAAAGAGGCGGCTTTTTCGGATTTCGTCGGGATCGGTGGCGAACGTCTTGTCGAACCGCCCGTTCCACGCTTCGTTCAAAATCGAGTAGATCCGGAATAACCGCCTTTCCGCTTCCGCTTTGCCGATCGGTTCCGCTTCCGCGCTTGCGAGAAGGTCCTTCGGACGTTCGATCCTTCCTCGCGCCTCGATGCCGGGAAGTCGCGAAACGCGGTCGCGGAGGATGGTCAACTTCCGAAGCGCGGATTGGAGCGCAATTCGAACCGGCGTGGGAGAAACCGGTCTGTCGGAGGTGCCGCTCGCCGCCACGCGTTCCGCTTCGTCTTCGACCGGAATCAACTCCGCGAATTGGCCGGTTGCGGGAAACTCCTCGAAATGGACGGGACGGAGCTTTACGTCCTCGCCGCGGACGTCGAACCGGTACAGTTTCCACGCCATGTTGAGGAGACCGTAGACGTTGTGCATTCCGTTCCAAAGCATCGTTTCGGCAATCCTGCCTTTTCTTGGCCTTTCGGGACAATCGGCAACATCGAGTTCGGCGACGTTGACGTCAGCCGGCCATTCGCCCATCGCCTTTACGTGGACTTCCGAATACAACCTTGCGAGAAAGATTCGCGCCTCCGAAAGTTTCTTGCAGAACCTGTTCCAGTTGGGTTTCATGACGATTGCGGTTTTGTTGGCGACTGTCGGGCGAACACCCCTTTGTCCTTCTAAGAGGCTGCGGTATCAGATTTCCATTCGTGCCGCTTCGAGAATCGAATCGACCCAATCCCGCGGGGGAAGGACGGCGGCGGGGTGCGGCGCCCAGAGGAGTCGCTTGCCGCGCCAGAAATGGATGTCCACGGTCGAACCGCCGCACGTCGCGGAACGGACCGGCTTCGATAGATCAAGACCGAGGTCCGGCGCAAAGCACGGCAGCGTGTTCCCGAAGACGACGATTCCGGGATCGTAGAGGTCGATCTGCCGGAAGAGGATGCTCTTCCAGTCCGCGTAGCAGGCGGCGAGTTTCGCGTCGCTCGTCGTCCGGCTCGCCGGCATCTTGCCCACGTTCAGGAAAGCCACGCTTCGCAGCGCTCGGTCGTAGGCGGCCGGATCGTCGGATATCCACGGCAGATCGGCGTAGGAGTCGGCCCCGTAGAGAAGGGCGCGGCTCGCATAGGCCACGTTCCGCAGGGCGGTGTTCCCGTTCGCCGCCTCGGCGAGAGTCTTGCCGTCGCCTCCGAGGTCCTTAAGGATCGTCCATCCGCCGCCAAAAGGATACCCGGCGGCGTCCCATCCGTCGTAGGGCTCCTTGAGAATCCACATCAGCCGCGGTTTCGCGGCAAGGTAGCCCGACGGATCAGCCACTCCGTCGTAGACAGGCTCGATTGTTTCGGGGTCGAAGCCCAATGCGACGGCACGGCGCGCAATCTTGTCGTAAAGAGCCCGTTGCGCGGCTTCGAGGCGTTCGGCACACCGATTCCTGGTTTGCGGCACGGGGACAATGTCCAACAAACGGCTGTCGGGTGTGTTCCATTCCTTCATGGTCGTGTTCCCTGCTGTGATATCAAGTGGTTTCATTCTCGCCAATCTTTTCGCTGTAATTGCTGTTGCGTGTGTTTTGATTCCTTGTTGGCGTTGGTGATTTGCGCTAGCCGCTCCGTTTGCAGCACAGTCCGTGCCAAGGAGAAGAAATCAAGAAGGAAACTCGAAACTCATTGAAAAACCAATGTATAACACCACACCTGCTTTTTGTTAATTATTCTTTAAATTATTGAATTCAATAAATAATTATTGTTGACAATAATTTTTAAATGTTATAGCGTTTGTTCTCGTCAACTCAAAACGAACACCAGATCTGCCATGAGCACCGACAACATCGTCATTTCTCTCTTTGACCCGATGCTGGACCACATTACAAGCGATTCGGAGAAAGCGCAATCGCGGAAACCTCGGTCGCCGATCCTTCTGTTGTCCGCCACGGCATCGCCTCTTGCGACACAGTACGTGATCTTCGTCTCTCGCGAACACGAGAACGGCGCACGCAAGCTAGAACCCGCACTCCGGGATTCGATTGAAAAGTCGATTCTCCGAACCATGCGCAAGGGAAGCGGACGAAAGAAGACGATTGAAGACATCGCGATCAGAATTGTTCCTGTTGACTATGCGGACATTTGGAGCCTTGCTGAATGCAATACTCTCTTCTCGAACGTTCTTCCGTCCGAATTCAAGAACGTGAACGCCCCCAAGACGATTACTGTCAATCTTCTCAGCAGCACCGCAGCCGCCCGGACGGCGCTTTACTTGAATTGCCTAAAGCTGCTGCGCGAGAACTGGCGATCCACGACGATGGTCGTCGTGAAGAACGCCTCAACGGAAAAAGGGAAGATCCGTCTACAGCACGATTCAGTCTCTTCCAAAAATCCTGTGCCCGTCGGACTGCTTGCTCAAGGCGTCGGAACAAAAGATCGAACGTATGCCGAAGCGCTCGACCGACTGGAACCCGTCATCACCATGATGCGAAACGAAAACATCTTGATAACCGGACCGACCGGAGCCGGAAAGAGCGAACTGGCGAAACTGATCATCGCCTACATGAAAGCACTGGATCGGGACGCGACAGAAGAAAACTGCATACACCAGAACGTTGCGGCAATCGCGCCGTCCCTGATTGAGTCGGAACTGTTTGGACACGAGAAGAACGCCTTCACCGGAGCGGGAGATCGACACATCGGCATCTTTGAGCGCGCCAACCACGGCGTTGTGTTTCTGGATGAAATCGGCGCGCTCCCCCGCCATCTTCAGGCAAAGTTGCTGACGGTTCTGGACAGAACCCCGTTTACCCGTGTCGGCGGATCCGAACCTGTTGTCAGCAACTTTCTTTTGATTTGTGGAACGAACGTCGATCTGCAATCGGCATGCGAGAAAGGAACCTTTCGTCGGGATCTTTACGAACGCCTGCGCACCTGGACTGTCGAAGTGCCTCCGCTTCGTGACAGGCCGGATGATTTGGAGATCGCGCTTCAACGGGAACTCGTCTCTTGGAAACGCAAGACCGGAACCCAAATCGACTTCGCCGAAAGGGATGCGCGAACGGATTATATGAACTTGGCAAAATCATTTCCGTGGCCGGGCAATTACCGGGAGTTCCACTCAACGTTCATCCATTTGGCGATAGCGGCCAAGAATGGGCGCATCGCCAAGATCGATGTCGAGAACGAATTCAAGAGAAAGAAGCTGTCTCAACGAGATTTCGGAACCGTGAGTTCGACAGAATCGAACGTTTCATACGAAATGCCGGCAAGCGAATATGACTTGACCGAATTGGCTCAATTGGCCTGCGCGTTGGACATCTGCCGAAAGGCCAAGACGGCCAGCGAGGCCGGTGAGATTCTGTTTGCCGCGCGCGCTGAAACGGCAAAGAGAAACGGAACTCAGTTCAACGGTGCTTCCAGCCTGCAGCGCCTGTTCTCCCAGTTTGGACTCAAGGCATCCTTCAAGCACGGAAGTTGTTCTCTTCGCTCACAATGATTCGGAGGAACCTGGGAAAGCGATGGTCAACGGGGGCGACGAATAGAGAGAACGGCGCCCTCGTCGGGCAGGATGCCCTTATGGTGGACTTGGGGACGTGAAAGCAATCCGTCCGACCGTCATCGTGAACCGCGCCGTTCCCGGCTCGGGGAAGAGCTCCTTCGCGCGGAACATCCGCGAGACGATGGACCGCGAAGGCGTCTCCGTGCGCGTCCATTCGACCGACGACTACTTCATGGTCGACGGCCGCTACGTCTTCGACATCCGGAAGCTCGGCGAATACCACCGGCGGAACCTGGAGGCGTTCAAGGCGTCGCTCGCGGAGGGTATCGGACTGGTAGTCCTCGACAACACCGACGAGCACCCGTGGGAGACGCAGCCCTACACCGATGCCGCCCGCGCGGCCGGCTACCGCATCCTCTTCCTGAACTTCCAGCCCCGCGCGCTCGAGGTGCATCTCGCCGCGCAGCAAGTGACGCCCGAGAAGCCCGACGCCCACCAGGTTCCCGAGGATTCCCTCCGCGAGCACATCGCGGACTTCCTCGCCTACGACGACCTCCTCCGCCCCAGCGCCGTCCCCGATCCCGCCCGCCACGCCAACTACCGCTGGGACGAAGAGTCCCTCTCCCTCGTCCGTCTCGACACCCCCGTTGTCCCCTTCGACTTCGACGACGTCATCCGCGTCGGGCCCGGGGACTACCACGCGCTCAAGGACAAGATCGGCGAAATGGTCCTCGCCCGCATGAACCAAGAACAACGGTTTTGAACCCGCGCGAGGTTCAAAACTGCGCATCGCTTCGAACGAACGATGGCTGGCGCCCATCGGGATGTGGATCAAAGGACCAATTCAACCTGTGAAACCATCTGCGGACGCTATTCTCAAAAGGAATTGATTGTTTGCAATCCGAAAGGTCTTGCTTGATTCGCGAAATTGACCGAACATCAAAATGCGGATCATACAAAATCTGTTCTCCCGAAATCGATTGTGAAATCCACATTGAGCTCCCATTGAACGATCTTTGCGAGAACCGGAAATGTGGCGTTGGCTTCCCGTGCAGCAGGTGGAACACTCTCTCCTCAAAGCGAGCCCGTGATGCTGAAAGGGCTTGCGAAAAACAGGTGACGGCTTTTTGAAATTCCCCCTTTTTCCAAAATACGTCCCCCCTGGAATAATGATAAAAGCAATCCGAAAAGGCAAGAGACAAGTCGCAGGAATCAGCATTGAAAGCAGACGAGTTTTCCGCCTCCACAAAAGAAGGGATGCGGTCGAGAACAACCAACGCATCTTCAAAGAACCCGTGCTCGAGTTGGGTTTCGGCAATCGTTCTCTCCAGAATGCAAATATCCGCTGCGGACATGTCCTGGCATTCGAAAACTAGGTTGGAAAGAAGATTCAATTTCTGTTTTTTCTCATGAGGATGGTAGGAGACATCAATCCCCTTTACGAGGGATTGAAGCAGGTTCGGGACGGAAATCCACTTGGTGTCCTGGCAAAACGGAACCCAATCCATGTGAGGCCAAACGATCTCGTTTGGTTTCAGAGGAATTGTGGTCTGTTTGGACTGCAGATTCTCTTCAAGATGCGATTTTGCCGAGTCAAAAATGGCTTGTACAAATGGATTGTTCTTCAACAAGCGTTTGGACATTGGGAGAGATGTGGCAATCTTCATCAGAGCTTCAATGGAAACCCCTTCGGGAATGCTCCTTACCAACTGCCGTCGTCCTTTGATTAAACGTCCCCTTTGGATTATACCGTTTTCATCAAAGAAAAAACCAAAGTCATCTCTATCTTGTCCTCCGGCCAACAATCTGATCCAATCGTCACCGGTTAGCTTCGTCCAATCGCAGCGATCAAACCATTCGGGCAGATTTGAAAGAAGTTTGCTCGTCCAATCCGCCCCTGAAAAATGCAACCAAACCTTTTTCTTATTGAAGATGTCTACACACTCGGGATGCCGCTCGAGCAACCCGTCCCACTCGGAGCAAGATAAAGCATCCCACCGAATTGGAAGTTTGTGATTTTGCCATTCGTCATAAAAATCCACCTTCGGTTCGGATTCCTCTCGGATTGTTTTGCGAATCAAGTAATACCACGGAAGAGTTCCATCATCCCCTCTCGCAAAGAGAAGCAACGGATCAAAGAGAGACATTGAACCATATGCGGAAAGCGCATTAAGAAGAACAGGTTGTTCTTTCACTAGAAGGGCAAGGTCAAAAGCCGACTTTTCGGAAAAACGAATGTGGCATTGATCCCCAAATTCTGGATGGTGCCGAAGAAGCGCAATCCATTGTTCCTCGTTTAGACCAGAAAAGGACAATCCATAGTTCTTGGCCCATTCCGGGTGCGAAACAAGTAGCGCGGCATAATCGGACTCCGACAACTTCTTCCAAGGACACTTCTCGGCTAGCGAAGGATATCGGACAAGCAGTTTTCCCCAATCTAGCCCATTGAGTTTGCTTGCGTTGCAATGAGATCCAAGTTCGGGTCGAGAAAGAAGCAGATTTACCCAGTCTTCGCCAGAGAACATGTCCCACCCGCCGGACAATTCGAACTCGGAACCGCATTCGTTGACCAGTTCCGGATTGTCGGAAAGCGCTTCAACCCATGCCGAACTCGATGCGTCCAGAACTTGTTTCGTTCCATACTCTTCGATGAATTCTGGACGTTCCGCGAACAAAATCAGCCAATCGTCCGACTCCAATGCTTCCAACGATCGCAGATGCGAATCTTCCGGATGAAGCATCAGATAAACCGCGATTTCTCTGCCATTTTCCGATGACAGGAAATTCACTTTTGAAGGAATGAATGTTCTAAACTGTTCTTGGATCCGTTCTTCCTCGCGATCCTCGGGCGACTGTTCGGGTTCCTCGTACCAGCCAGAGTCGTATTCGTCGTCGAATTCGCAATCGTCATTCCCATATCCTCGGTCTCGGGCGCTCGAAGCTCGTTCGAGCAACGAACGAACCGCCGAAGGCATTTGTCCGTCGAACTGGTTTCTCTCATGGACAAGAAACTGCCAGTCTTCGGGATCGAGCGAAGAAAGCATCTGATCCGTAGCCGCATCTGGATGCGACATCAAATAATGGACAATTCCTCTTGGATTGTCGCGGAAGAAAGGATTCGCGTCAACAAGCGTTGGCATCGCCTTCGTGAGAACCCAGAGATCGTCATGTGACAACTGAGACAAGTCGCAATGGCGAATCAACGAGGGAATCTTCAGAAGGACGTTCGTCCAATAGGCCGGACGGAAGTCCCCGCGCGGGCTGCACGGAAAACATGGGTCATTGGTTTTAGAAAGCGGATTGGGGAAGAATGTGGAGAAACGGACGTGACTGGATCCGGTCTCTTCCAATCTGTTCCACCTCCAAGGCAGGTTGCGGATAGTCTCCGGTCCGTTCAAAAGCGCCCAACAAATATCCTCCCCGTTGAAATCTTCAATCAGCTCGGCATCGAGAAGAGACCAATCAAAGGGAAGGACTTTCCGAAGCAGCGCATTGTCCATTAGGCGAACCGGACAAAATTTGGATGGAACTCCATTCTTCAGAAGGTCGGGCCAACGACGAAGGTCCAGGACAGGATTATCCCGAAGAAAGGGGCCGGCCAACTCGTAGAAAGAATCGTTCGCCTCGGCACATAAGACCTCTTGTGTGTTCCTGTGCATTTCTATGGTCTGTTCAGAATCCGAATCAAAGAGCGAACATCCGACAAGTCGCGTGACGGCTGTTTCGAACAGATTGTCGAACTCGCCGGAAATTCGCTTCCAGAACGCATGCAACAGATGTTTTTCGGCTCTCCCGTCTCGGGCAACAAGCGCTGCAACGCGTGCCAGATCGAAAATGACACCTCCGTTCTTCAGTTTTCTGATATAATCCAGCGTAGGGGCTAGACGTTTCTTGCAGTATAGCGGATCATCGGGGGAGAATGCGACTATGCCTTGTTTGTTGTATATATCAAAAGCCGAACGGAACGACATCGGAACGGACAACCCGTCGTGGGGATCTTCAATGTCCCGCATATAACTACCGATGAGAATGATGGTCCAGGCATGGCCATGGGTCAAGGTGACCAATTTATCCAGCGCTTTCTTTTCATCCTCCGAAAGCGTTTCTTCGTTCCAATCCGACTTGCGCGCGACAGTGACCAGCAATTGACGTGCGACGATTGGATCCAGGTAATCGAGTGAAATCTGGTGTATCGGATTGTCAACATTCTCCCTGGGTATCTTGATGCGAGAAGTCGCCAATATCTGAAACCGACGGGGAAGCCGTTTCCCGAACCAGGCTTGAAGCCTCTTGTCGGCGAACAGGTTCGGCTCTTCGACATTGTCGAGAATCAAAAGAACCGGAGTTCCCTCGTCCGATTTCCGTAGCAACCATTCGGAAATGCTTTTTTCAGGCGTCCTTTCTTCTGCGGTCTGTTTTTCCGCGGAATCCGTTTTGTTCTCTGGCAGTTGTTTTCGGATGCGCGGGTCAAGATCCAAAACGGCTCCAAAAACGGATTTCCAATCCTGAATCCGTTCCGCGTCAATCCAAAACGAGAATCCTCCAGCATCCTTCAGCCATTTGTTCGCCACATGTTCGACTAGCGACGTCTTTCCCTTCCCGCCCCCTCCGTGGACGACGACAATGCCATACTCGTGAAGATCATTCTGGACGGTCGCGGTATCTTTCTCCCTCCCAACAAAAAGCTTCTCGGGATGGTTGCACCCATACAACAGACCGGAAGGCAATTCTTCCGCATTGTCTTTCTTGTTCGGACTATTGACATCGCCAAGCAGCTCCAACAGCGCGGGAAGAACCCGCATGGAATCTCTGTTTTGAACAAATTGAAAGTATGATTTCTCGAATTCTGCGTTGTTCGGATTCTCAATTGTCTTTTCTCGATAGACCTTCTCGCCCCCTTCCCGATAGGAGACTTGTTGTATTGTCCATTTTCGTCGAACCAGAGGAAGCGTTTCTGGTTTGGTGTAGGATCGATGATAATATACTTTCGCGTATTCCGGTTCGCCATTCTTCTTATCCATAAGTTCAACGGCAATCAGATCCTGGTCATCTGGAACAGGGTTGACAAAGATGGCGACAACGGGAAACCCTTTCGCGTCTCCGTCCGCATGGCTCCGGCAAACGATAAAACCGTCTCTTCCGCATGTGACTTCTGAGAGACGATCCCAGAATTGAGGATCAACCCGAATCAGATTTCCGTCTTTATCTCGAAATGATTGCCCAGCAAACAAGGCACTCTCTGTATGCGCCGCCAAATCCTTGTCTTCTGTTCCAGGTCGGGAAAGGATGCCATCTGGATCCCCGTTACCACGGATAATCTTCTTGGTGTTCGGGTCTTCCGCCAGACCGAGAATGACGCACCCCCCCTGCGAGTTTGCCATTCCGACGATGGCCTTGATCACGTTCCATTGACAGGTATCGGGACCATCCGAGTCGTTGGGGCTCGGTACATACGATGCTTTGAACTCGATCAACGAGACTTCGCGACCCTTCATGTTGCCCGCAGAGCACCGCCGAATCAAGTTGTCGACGTTTGGCGTGATGACGCCCAACAACCGGCGAAACGCCTCAATGACGGTTTTGGGGGGCTTAGGAGTTTCCATGCCGCTCAATTCTAGCAAAGGATACTCCGTATCGCAACGAGATTGATCCTGGACATTCCCCATTGTTTATGCCGTGGTTTGCCAAAGTAAACGCACCGGATCCGGTGCGAGTACTTTGGCAAACTACGCTATTTGTAGTTGAACGGCAGCAACGACCAAAGTTCGGCAAGCGAATCCGGTGAATCGTCCTCGCCGATCCGCAACAGCGAATCGACCGTCGGAGCCGTGGACGGAAGCGCTTCCGCGACAGGACGCAACAAGGACTCCAACGCCGCCCCGTCGAGTTCCCGTCCGCAATGGCGATGAATTGCGACGAGACCGAATCCGCAAATCAGCGAGAGCGTTTCGCCGTGAGGTACGGCTCGGAACCATTCATCCCATTCGTCGAAGAATCGGTTTGCCAACGCGTGATCGGTCTTCCATGCGAGCAGACCGCGGTAGAGGAGGATCATCTCCCACGGATGCTGCTCCGCGGCAGACAGGCCGGAACACGTCGAGAGATACGACGCCGTCCACTCCGTAGCGGGGTCCGCATCGGCGAGCACGAGGAACCACAGCGACTTGACGAGCAGGTGTTCATGGTAGGACTGGCCCGCCAAGGCATCCGGTTGCGTAACGGCCTCGGAGATGGAAATTCCGAGTGCTTCTTCCAGTCGCGCCGGCAGATCCGCGCTGACCGCATCAAGCGCTGCGAAGGCACGGTAGACGCGTGTCTGGTCCGCTTCGTCTTCCAGTTCGCCGGGCAGTTCCGAAAAAACTGCGAGTGCTTCGCGGAACAGTCTGTCCGCTTCGGCGTGCCGCCCCAGCAAAGCGGCGGACTGTCCCAGGCTGCTCAGGAGCCGGCCCCGGTCGCGGACGGACAGAAACGGGAACGACGGCGCTTCGCGGCATCGGCGAAGCAGCGATTCCGCCTTTTCGAATTCGAAGCGGTCGTTGAAGTGGACGGCGACGTTCAAGTCCGCGTACAGGCACAGTTCGAAATCACGTTTCGCCATTTCCGCGCGCAATCCATCGTACAGGCGGAACGCCTCGTCGGCTGCCGCGGGACTGCCGTCGTGGTTCGCCTGCTGCAACGATGCGAGCAGGCGAAGAAACCGAGGTTTCGGCCGGTCCTCGAACGCTTCGTCCGGAAAGGCTGCGAAGAAGGCGTCCGCGATCCGTCCGAGCTTCCTCAGGTCGCGGTCCTTCCGTTCGAACTCGTCGCAGAGCCGGACGAGAACCGCGTCCCGCAACTCCGTTCTCACCTTCGCCGAATCCAGGAGGGAGCGGAGCGAGTGGCGGAAGAGCATCGATTCGCCGCACAACCCGGAAAGGCGGAACAGGGCCCCCGCCGCGCCGGCCGGATCGCCCGCGTCCAGATCGCGGAGAGCCGGAAGCAACTCCGGGGAGAACGGGACGCAACCTGGCCAGCGGTCGACTTGAAACTCCCGAGCCATCCGCTTGGCGTCGGGCGTCTCCGCGAACAGGTAGGCGACAAGGTCGCCGTAGGGGATGTATCCGAAATTTTTCCCCTGCCATTCAACCTTTTCGACCGACCATCGGGACAGCCGTTCCGCGTCCAAGGTCATGGCCGCTCCTGCGAAGAGGGCCCGGAAGGATTCCGTTTCGTCCGCGCCATCCTTGAAGGTCCCGTATTGTTCGGCGTGGATGAAGACCTTCGTCCGGTTGACCGGCCGCGGAAGAACCCATCCCAACAGGACGACCATCGATTCCGAAAGCAGTTCCAGATATTTCTCCGGACTAGGCTCGAACGCCCTTGAGAAGCATATCGGAAAGGCGAACGGGAATGCCTTGTCGCACCGCAGCAATGCGTTTAGCTGCTGCCCACCGTTTGCGCGCAAATGGGTCTCGACGAATGGAAGAATGTTTTCGTTAGGTGACGTCCCCATCCACACGATACCGGCAATGACGCCGGTGTCCTTTTTCGAATGATCTTGGAACCCCGGCCACGCCTCGTCAATGTAGACGTGAATGGCCGAAGGAATGGACATCGGAGAGAATCCTTTTGAAATGCCTTTGGAAGGAATAGGAACCCGATTGTTCTTAATTGAAAATGCCGGAATCTTTCCCGCCTCCGGTTTCTTGCTCTGGAAATCGCCATTCTTATTCGATGTGTTGTTGGCACAAGATACGAGGACCGGATCCTTTGCGAAAGACTCGTTGTGACAGATTGGTTTTGTCGTCAGTTGCGAAGGTGGGGCAATCGTGTCCTTCGTCATACTGGAAAAGGCGAGTATCCTCCGGATCGCATACTTCCATTTTTGCTTGACAAGACGAATACACACTTCGGCAATGACATGCGCATTCTGATCGTTTTTGACCAATTGTATCTCGGGAAAAACAGAATGTGGGCAGTAAAACCTCCTGAAGAAACCTGAACAGTTCAACCAAACTCCCTTATGATTGGAGGAGGTAACAACGAAGTCAAAAGTTTGACTGGCAAGGAATCTCTCGATCTGAGTTCGACAATAGTCACTATACAGGAGCCATTCAGAGAGGAAGAGGTTCTCGTGTTTTTCGACTCCTTGAAAAGAAGGAGGGCTCCAGTCGATGACAATCGAAGAATACAATTCTCTCCTGAATGTTCTTTTTGAAGAACCGGCATCCGAAAGAATCGTCCGAGACGCTTTTTCCATTTTCTCCTTTTCAAACAACGTTCTCAAAAAACATTTCAAAAAGCTCTTTCTTGCCGGATTGTGTTCATTTGACGCTTCTTCATTGGAACGATTATTCACTTCTCCCTTTTCAATTGCCTCGTCGGGCCCGAAACTCAAGGATTCCATCTTGGGCGAAATCCATGGTTCGATGACATCTGCCACAAAACCGAATTGACTCTCGTTATTTGGATTTGTTCGAGGCTGTACACGAATTCTTGCTTTCCAGAAAGAGCCGAGGACAGGTTTGGTTCCAAACAAACTGGGCGTAAAGCATACCACAACTTCAGAAAAAGCCGGGGTTCGCAAAAACACATACTTTCCCCCCTTCCCGACTTTCACAAGCTCCAGCCGAAAACAACGTCCAAATAGCGACATGACGGCAACGGCCCGTTTGTTGTCATCATTCAAATCTATGGTCGAAAGCGGGAATGCTTCATCGATTGGCACTTCGATTCCTTGATAGAACTCGGGACATGAGATCTCGGGGGGGAACCCGATTGAACGCAACAACAATTTTCCGAACCGTGAAAGAGGTGGAAGGAGCAAAGAGCCGTCATCGTCGCCCAATAAGGAGCAAAGAGATGAAATCCGTTCAAGAACGAGAGACGGTGGGGAATAGAACAGTCTATCCAACTTGAAGAGCGCAGTTCGCAAATAAGCCCGAACCGCCGCGCGGACATCGATTCCTTGCTTCGCTAAGAACAACAGAAAACGAACGGTTCGTGGAAATGTCCAACGTTCTGGGTGTTCGATCATTGATGACAACGCCAATGGCACGAAATCTGCCCCGAATAGTTTTCCTAATTTCGACAGTGGAATATGTAATCCGAAAAGAGCCGGCACGATTTCAATGGGCAAAGGCACTTTGTTTCTGGAATGATCGTTGGAAGAATACTGAAGAATCAAGGAATGAATAACCGCGTTTATATCCGTCTGAGAAAAGCACTTGAAAAAAACGGTGATAATATGCCCAAGGGGTTCTTCAGGAAACAACCGTTGGATGGTTGAAACCATATTTTCTTGGGTCAATAGAATCAGGTTCTGAATTTTCGTTGGAAGTTGAGAACTTCTTTTTTTGTTCTTTCGAGGTGATTTGATTCCAAACCATTCTTCTATTTCTTTCCGTGTTTCACGTTCGTCAGAAAGGGTGGAAAATGTGGAAAGAAGATACGAAGCCTCAAACTTTCGCCAAATTGCTTCATTCGTTTCGGAAAGATGAACGAGATAAGACAATGCGGGATCGGGTTGTAAAAACAATCGACCTTGGGATAATTCCTCTTGAAAACAACGCAACAAAGAATCGTTGCGAAGATTGTCTCCACGCAACAACGCCGCGGACAAAGCAGTATCTGGGCTGTTGGCATAGGAATACGGAATCGATGATAAATCAACTGAGAGCGCCGCGATCCAGGGATTCATTCTCCAGACGACTGCCGCTAATTCATTAGGTAGTTTGCCAGGTAATCGCAGTTCGGTCGCGTAAGAAATCGGCATTCCCCACGTGTCGTAGTCCTTTTCTGGCAAGAAGCCCAAAGTTGTTGGTTCTGCAAGTAGCCATTCGGCGCAGAGATATTCCTGTATGGTCTCGTGGCGGAAGTGGACAAACCCCTCGTCAATTTCCAACAGCGGCCCCTGGCAGAGTCGATCGAGAAAGCCGCCGTCTGCGTCATCAAGCGCACGACGGGCCAGATTGACCGGAATGTCGCGGTAGCCTTCGACGCGACCGGCGAATGCCAAACGCGAAAGAAGCCGAATCGATTCTTCCTTGGACCAGGGCAGCGCGTCTTTGGCCTTTCTCGCTTTTAGTTCCTCTCGGTCATACCAGTTCTCTAGCCAACAGCGGTACAACGTAGCGCGTCCGGTCGGCAAATCTCCCTGGACGCGCACCACGTCCACGACCATCCGAAGAAGCATGGGATTCTGTGCGATCGATTCGCCGCCCGGTTGCTTCGTCAGGGAATCAAGAATCCTGTCCGCGGCGTTCTCGTCCCGCAAATACCGAACGAGAAAGAGCCGTTGCCTCTCACGATCCATTGATTGGACTTCGAACACGGGAATGCCGGGAAGCCGAATTCCCTCCGCCTTCCGTGAGGAAAGAACGACCGGGATATCGGGATGATCCCTCAAGAGAAGTCGGATGTTTTCCACCGCGGCGGGACGGAACCGATCGGGACATTCATTCAACGCATCCAAAACGAGGTGGATGCGCCTTTCTTCCAGGAGTGTGTCAATCTGCGTCTGCGAAAGACCGCAAGTCCTTTCGATGAGACCACGGACGCTCCCGCCATCAATCCAACGGCCAAGGGCGATGAATGCGAAGAGATGCGGCCTCGGTCGTTCCTTTTTACTCTGCTGGACGGAGAAATGGGCGAGACATGTCGTCTTGCCCGCGCCGGGCTCGCCGACAAGAATGACACGGTTCTTCTGTTCCAGCAGTTCTGCAAGGCCGATTCGGATAGTTTGGTCTGTTTTTTCCGTTGCGTCCTCGCCGGAATCGTCATAGTCCTCCTCCGGTTCATCCGAATCGTCTTCCTCGTCCGATTCGTTGACTGTCTCCAAATCCGATTCTGAATCGACTCCTCCCGTTTTCGTGGGGTTGAGCCAGTCGTCGTCTTCGTCGTCGAAAACAGAAATCGCCTGGGGATCCTCGAATTCTTCTTCGTTGGTCGTTCCTTCATCCAGTTCGTTACCTTCGGCATCAAGCGGAATGAAGGCACGGAGTTTCTTCCGCGTCTCCTCTTCAAGCTTCGCGTGGTAGGCGCGGATGGCATTGTCGAGCGTTTCATCGGCGTGCGCAACCTGCTGTTCGGCATCAAGTTCGCCCCACCAGACGCCGAACTGGTCCAATTCGATCTTTCTGGAAGAGATGTAGGCATCGCAGTCGGTTCGCTTTGTGAGTCTCTTGACCCTGCCGACTTCTCCCTTTTTCCGAATGGGAAGGTCTTCATATTCGTCTCCTCCCCTGATCCGGCGGGATACGAACAATTCTTCGCCCGGTTTGTTTGGAGAAACAAGAATCACGGCGGCTTCCGAATCCCGATAGGGGATTGTACGGGCGTCGATGAAAGGAACGATGGATGTCGGCAGCCCCCAAACTGTTCCGTCCTTTGTTGTCCATTTCCGGTCGGGGCGATCAAACTTGTCTACAATTTCCTCACGGAGATATGCCTCCTTTCCGCGCTTTTCGATAACATGGCGAGGGTCGCAAGATTGCAGCGGAACGGGTTCATGCGTTTGGTCGTTTACCCCGATTACAAACGCGCCGCCGCGAGTATTGGCCATCGCGACGATGGAAAGAACGTAGTCCCAATACAAATCGTCCGGCTTGTTTCTTTTTTCCACATCCTCGAGCTGAAGCGTCATTCCGGCCTTGAACTCGAGCCAATCGCATTCCGCCCCATTGGAATACTTCAGCATCGTCTCGATCGCATCGGCAGGATGCGTCTCGAGGATCTTGGCGGCGAGGTCATAGCCGGACCGAGGCGTGACGTTGTTCATGGTTCGCGATTTTCCTATGAACTGGAATGCAGGACAATCTACCGGAAATTGAACGGAAGAACGGTTCCGGCGAGTTTCAAGGGATCGACCGGAGATTCGGCCGCCCGCTCCAATGCGGCAAGGCGCTTCGCGCCCAACGAGGGAAGGCCTTCCCGGATTTCGGCAAGATTGCGGCGAAACTCGTCAATGGCGGATGGATCAAGTGGAACAAGAGCGTTCAGGATTACGCAGCCGATGACCTGAAGAGTCAATCCCCTGTCACGGTAGTTGGCGACCGCGCGACGGAGGAGATTCGCTTTTTCCACCGGATCGTCCACGAGGATCGAACGGTAGAACTCGATCAGTTCCCAAGGATGTCCGTCGAGGACATGCGTCCAATTGCGTTTTCCGGTCAAATAGTTGGTACCCACTTCGGCAGGAGCCCGCCCCGAAACGATGTACCGCAAGAGAATGTGGTGACGGTAATAGTCCTTGACATCTTCGGAAGAAGACAGTTTTGAAGCGGTCTCGACGGGATCATTTCCGAGATAGTCCTGCACGATTTGGCGAAGTTCGTCGTCCGAAATGTCTTTCGCGTCCATCGCCGCCGTTGCAAGATAGGCGCGCGTTTTACCGATTTCGTCCATTCGGAGTTTCGCTTCAGAAAGACGGTCGAATCCTTCGATGGCCTGACGGAAGAATTTGACGGCGGTGGCATTGTCGCCTTCGAAGGCGGCGTGCTGGCCGAGCGAGGAAATCAATTCGGAATGGTAGCGGAGACCCATCACGGCGGGGTTCGCCGCGAGAACCGGATCGGAGGGGATTCCGGCCAGGCGCTCCTTGATCCGTGCGAAGAAGCCGCGCTCGGCCTGTTTCTTGGCGGCAAGTGCGAGGAAGTCGCGGACGATGCGGCGAGCCTTCGCGAATTCAAAGGAATCCGTCGCCAGAACGGCGAGATGGAGCGTCGCCCAGGACACGAGCGGGGCGTCTTCTTCGAAGAGTTCATCGACAAGCCGCCTGAATCGCGCCATGTCGATTTTGGCGTCCTTCAGCTGCGCTTCCGTTGCACCGTGGTGGTTGGCGTTGGCAAGGCGGACGACGAGCCACAACAGCTCCAGTCGTTTGGGAAGACGGGCTCCGTCCGGTTTGTTGTTCTCAAGCCAGTCAATTCGGGTACGCAGGTCGCGCAACCGGACATCGTGCGAATCAAGGCGCGACTTCGTGTCGCGGACAAGCTCGGTCCAAAGTCTTTCGTCGTTTTTCACCCGTTGGGCAAATTTGCCGAGAGTGACTGCGGGCAGGGAGTCCGGTCCGTCTTTCCGTTTCAATGAAAGGAGTTCCGACCACTGCTCGGCGGAAACGGGGTCGCCGGCGTCCACGGCATCCATCGTGGCCGTGAGGTTCTGCGTTTCGCCGCTCAACAGGCAGTGGCCCGGAAGTCCGTATGCTTTCAGATCGGCTTTCAGTTTTGACCGATCTCCGTTCCAGGCGTTTGCAATTGCGTCGACATATCCGTTATAGGCAATGAAGTCCTTGTCAACCGGTTTTGGGAAGAAGTCCTTGTCGGCAGATTTCTTTTTAAGTTCAACGGAAACGATTGCGTCGATTTTTGCATCCAGCGAAGGATTCGCCCGGGCAAATCGGCATAGCGAGGAATGCAGAGTCCGTTCGACCATCCGGTTTTGCGAATCGAGCAACGGCGCATCCGTTCTTGCTTCAACCAAGAACTTGAAGGAGGTTTTCCCGGTTGGGGCGGGCTTGGTAAGCCTCAGAACCAAATCGAAACACCGTTCAATGGCCGTGTACCAGTAGTTCACAACCGCGGAATGAACTTTGGGCATGCCTTCGAGCGTGATGCCGAGGATGCCGCAACGCGGGTGCGTCGAAAAGATCTTCTCAAGTCGGGATTCGACGTCGGCTTCCGAATCGTTTGTTGCATGGTCGCCGCCGGAAAGCCGGGGAAGGGATGATCCTTTCGGGATGAGGAGCGCCACGACCTTCCCCCGAAGCGGTTCGTCGACCGTTCCCGTTCCAACAGCCTTCACGTCGAAAAGCTTCCCGGTCTCATCGATCAGAACCGTCCAATTCCGCGAGGGGAGAAGATTCTGTAGGGCGAACGGATTGGGGTCCTTAACGTCGAAATCGGGTGCGTCAAGGCCGGGAATAGCCAGATCGTTCTGACCGCCAGCGAGGCGACTTCGGGCAATTTGCCCGACAGTGAATGCATTCTCGAATTTGTCCATGTCTTGCTTTGATGCTCTCAACCTTTGCAGTTCGTCAGACCATTGGGCTCTGGTGTTCATATCGTGGCGGTTCTTCCTGTCGCCGGCCTTGTCAATGATCTCTGCGATGCGTTTTCCATCTTCGGCAAGGTCTTTTATCGATTGCCAACGACCAGGCACGACCTGTTTGATCCAATTCAGTTTTCTCTGGATCTCGTTCATGATGTCGATGTTGTCGGTCCAGGTTCGGTGCACTTCGATGAACTTGACGGCTTTCTCGTATTCCTTTGCGAATTCGGCTGGAACGATCCAATCGGTCAAATCGTCGTTTTCTCCTTTGGTTTCGGAGAATGGAGGATCGACTCTTTTCGCTGGAGGGGACACAAGAGCGGTTGACACTTCGGCAACAGAAATACAGATAACCTCTTTGCTTCCAGCAACGTTGAGCTTGATGCCCGGAAGCGACGAAAGATACTTGCGGACGATGCCAGATTCAAACGGCGAAGCCCCTGTTGCCTGGATGATGGCCGTTTTCAGGCCAACACCATTTTCGTGTTTGCGGAAAAATGATTCGAATTCGGTCACGAACCTCGATGTGTTCGTGTCCGCACAAGACTTCTCGAATGCAAGAAGGTTGGAAAGAATGGTTTCAAGGAGTTGTTCTTTTGTCATGTCGGACGAGAATTCTGGATTCAAGGAGAAAGCGCCAAGGTCGTGGAAAGAATCGCAAAGCGACGCGCTTGATTCTATCAAAGAGACTTCACAACGGCAAATGACATTCGATGATGTTTCAAACGCGACCGAACAAATCCAATTTCGCGGATTTTGCGGATTTCCTTGCGGGGCGGGCGGGTCCGTGCTAGACTCCGGAGCAGGTTCACGCCCTTGTTTCAACGAAAGGATACAGCCATGCCCATCCTCGCAGAATCGTCCTTCCCCGCGTGGAGAATCGTAGTCGCCGTCATTGCCGTGGTCGCCGTGTGGGCGACGGGGGTCTTCAACGGCCTCACCCGGAAGAGAAACGGATACAAGAACGCCTTCGCGCAGATCGACGTGCAGCTCAAGCGCCGCTACGACCTGGTGCCCAACCTCGTCGAGACGGTGAAGGGCTACGCCAAGCACGAGCGCGAGACGCTCGAGGCCGTCGTCAAGGCCCGCAACGTCGCCGCCGCCGCCGCCGAGGCCGCCGCCAAGGCCGCCGGCGACCCCGACGCCATGGCCCGCCTCGCCCAGTCCGAAGCCGCCTTCGGCGGCGCGCTCTCGCGCCTGCTCGTCACGGTCGAGCGCTACCCCGAGCTCAAGGCCAACCAGAACTTCCTCGAGCTCCAGGAGGAGCTCACCGCCACCGAGAACAAGGTCGCCTTCGCCCGCCAGGCCTACAATGACGCCGTCACCGAGTTCAACAACGCCCGCTCCGTCTTCCCGACGGTCCTGCTCGCCGGCGCGTTCGGCTTCCCCGAGGCGAAGCTGCTCGAGGTCGAGTCCGCCGAGATCCGCGAGGCGCCGAAGGTTTCGTTCTAGTCACACGGTCGGACGGTCATACGGTCACACGGTCGTCCTGAGACATGGGACGCGGGACGTAAGACGCGGGACCTGACGGAGGCCGGCGAATGCCCTCCTTTCTGGACTACCAGGAAAAGGCGCGCA
>OCTW011593785.1_pt1 | contig 22037 bp, 18 predicted proteins | sample 1539671 | NCBI WGS metagenome assembly OCTW01 (sample SAMN02144230, study PRJEB22623) | gut metagenome | biome: sheep rumen | host: Ovis aries | place: New Zealand
AATGTCATTTGATAAATGTTACAAAATATACGTGCTGAAACTTTTTAATTCATATATTCTGCTAACAGATTGCGGCGATGGTGCCACGCACAGGAGGTAAAATGTATGAAAAGAAAGTTGATGGCAACGATTCTGGCAGCTTCCATGATCGCGGTGATGGGAACCGGCGTGTACGCTGACTCTGCTGTCGAGTCGGCGGCTTCCGGGGCCGAGTCGGCTGAGGAAGCGATCGACACGACCAACCATACGGGCAAGCATTTCAAGTTCGGCTATACCTGCATGGATGGAACGAACCCGTTCTTCGTCACGATTCAGAACGAGATGAAGGAGAAGATCGAGGCGAACGGCGACACGCTGGTCATCACCGATCCGGGCAACGACAGCTCCAAGCAGATCTCTCAGGTTGAGGATATGCTTTCTCAGAATCTGGACGGCCTCTTCGTCAATCCGGTCGATGCCAAGGGAATCCTTCCGGCACTGGACGAGGCGAAGGCGGACAACGTTCCGATGGTCGGCTTCGACACGCAGGTGGCGGATATGTCCTATCTGGTCACCTACACCGGCTCCGATAACTACAACGCAGGCAAGGTCGTAGGCGAAGATCTTGTGAAGAAGTGCCCGGACGGCGGCGACATCATCGTCCTCGATTCCCCGACGATGCAGTCTATCGTTGACAGAACAAAGGGGTTCATGGACGCGATTGACGGCCACGGCTTCAATGTTGTGGCTCAGCAGGACGCGAAGGGGAATCTGCAGGAATCGATGAGCATCGCGGAGGACCTTCTGCAGGCTCATCCGGATGTGGTCGCGATCTTCGGCGGCAATGATCCGACGGCACTTGGCGCGCTGGCAGCAGCCAATGCGGCAGGTATCAAGGACTGCAAGATTTACGGCGTCGACGGTTCTCCGGATATCAAGGCTGAGCTGGCCTCCGGCGATTCTCTGATCGAAGGCACCGGCGCGCAGTCCCCGGTCAGCATCGCGGACAAGGCGGTTTCTCTGATGTACAGATACTTAAACGGCGAGAAACTGGAAGATACCTATCCGGTCGACACATTCCTGATCACGGCGGACAACGTCGATCAGTACGGAACGGACGGATGGCAGTAAAAGGCGCCTGACGGCCGGCGGTCCGGAAGCGGACGTTCCGGACGCGGCGGCCGGGAAAGGAGGCACTCCCTCATCTCGGAAAGGGATGCGGTGGGTGCCTCCTTTCGGGCTTCGGATAAGACGATGATCCTTACTGGCGGGATCCGTCATGTTGAAAAGCAGGTGATATATTGGAAGAGCAAGTGATCTTACGAATGAAACATATTTCGAAGACCTTTCCCGGCGTGAAGGCCCTTCAGGATGTCAGCATTGACCTTCGTGCCGGTGAGGTTCACGCGCTGCTCGGCGAGAACGGCGCGGGAAAGTCTACGCTGATCAAGGTTCTGGGCGGCATCTATCACGCGGATGAAGGCTCCATTGAGATCGACGGCAAGGATGTGCGGATCGGATCCGTACAGGACGCCGAGGCAAACGGCATCGCGATCATCCATCAGGAACTCGTGCTGGTGCCGTATATGAGTGTGGCGGAGAACATTTTTCTCGGACGGGAAAAAGGCAGAGGAATCAGCGTGAATCTTGCCTCGCAGGAAAAGGAAGCGCAGCAGTTTCTCGATTCGCTCGGGATGGGGATCAACGCCCGGACACTGGTGAAGGATCTGTCCATCGCCAAGCAGCAGATGGTGGAGATCACGAAGGCGGTCTCGTCAAATGCGAGGATTCTTGTCATGGACGAGCCGACTTCGTCGATTTCGGAGAAGGATGTGGAGAATCTGTTCCGGATCATGCGCGATCTGACCGCTCATGGCGTCGGCATTATCTACATCTCCCACAAGATGTCCGAGCTGGACGAAATCTGCGACCGGGTCACGGTGATGAGAGACGGACAGTACGTCGGAACCAGGAACGTGAAGGACACCAGCCGGGATGAGCTGATCTCGATGATGGTCGGCCGCACACTTACGAATTACTATGAGAGGGATTTCCTTGAGCCGGGAGCGGAGCTGCTGAGAGTCGAGCATCTGTCGGATGAGCCGAGAGTCAGGGACGTCTCCTTCTCCGTACGGGAGGGCGAAATCGTCGGATTTGCGGGTCTGGTCGGCGCGGGACGGAGCGAAGCGATGGAGGCACTGTTCGGTCTGGGCAAAAACACGAAGGGCGATATTTATATCGCGGGAAAGAAGACCGCGATTCATTCCCCCGTGGACGCGGTTGAAAAAGGACTGGCGCTGGTTCCGGAGAGCCGGAAGACAGAAGGACTTTATCTGGTGCAGGATGTCCGGTACAACACGACGATCGAGGTACTGGACCAGTTCATCCGGCATCTCCGGGTGGACGCGAAGAAAGAGTCGGACATCACGGAAAACTTCATCAGGATGATGAGGACAAAGACCCCTTCCCAGCATCAGGTGATCGGCAATCTGTCCGGAGGCAACCAGCAGAAGGTACTGATCGGACGATGGCTTGCCACTGATCCGAAGATCCTGATCCTTGACGAGCCGACCCGCGGCATCGATGTCGGAGCGAAATCGGAGATCTACGCGATCATGAACGGACTGCTCAAACGCGGCGTGTCCATTATCATGATTTCCTCCGAGCTTCCGGAGCTGATCAATATGAGCGACCGGATCTATGTCATGGCGGAAGGCGAGGTGCGCGGCGAGCTGAAACGGGGTGAAATGACGCAGGAAGCGATCATGAGCCTCGCGGCAATCTGATCGGCTCCGGCAGTTTCGCAGGACGGATGCGTGTCCGGCCTGGGTGCGCAAAAGCCTCTGCGCTTGACGTGTGGCGGACAGGCTGCAGACTATATGTAAGAAGGGAAGATATCCAATGACTGAGAAGACTTCCGGCCGGGAGAAGGCCGTTTCTACCAACAAGGCAGCGAGATTCCTCCAGGAGAATCTCGGCATTCTGATCGCGCTGGTTGCACTCTGCGTGATCCTCGGCATCTATCCTGGAACGAGTCAGTATTTTCTGACCGTGAAGAACCTGTTCAACGTGCTTCGTCAGATTTCGACGAACCTGCTGCTGGCCTGCGGCATGACGATGGTGATCATCCTGGGCGGCATCGACTTGTCGGTCGGTTCCATCATCGCGCTGTCCGGCGTTCTGGCGGCCGGCTGCGTCAGCCGCTACGGATTCCCGATCGGCGCCGCGCTTCTGGCGGGTGTGCTGATCGGCGTGCTGTTCGGCCTTTTCAACGGTTTTGTGATCTCGAAGACGACGATCCCTCCTTTTATCGTCACGCTGGCGACAATGAATATCGCCCGCGGTCTCGCAGGCGTCTACACAGGCGGTTCTCCGGTCCGGGTCGTTTCAAAGGAATGGCAGTTCGTCGGAGCCGGCTACATCGGCGGTATCCCGGTGCCGGTCATCATCATGTTTGTCGTCTATGTGATTTCACTGCTGATTCTGAACCGCACGAAATTCGGACGCCATGTCTACGCGGTGGGCGGCAATGTCACTGCGGCCGAATTTTCCGGCATCAAGGTGACAAGGGTGAAATTCATTGTTTACCTCTATACGGGTATTATGGCCGGTATCGCTGGTATCATTCTGGCTTCCCGTATGTACTCCGGACAGCCGACAGCCGGTGAAGGAGCGGAGATGGACGCCATCGCGGCCGTTGTGGTCGGCGGCACCTCGATGGCCGGCGGTTCCGGCAAACTGGGCGGCACACTGATCGGCGCGCTGATCATCGGCGTACTGAACAACGGGCTGAATCTGATGAACGTCAATTCCTTCTGGCAGACCGTCGTGAAGGGCATCGTCATTCTGCTCGCCGTCACGACTGACTACCTGCGCAACCGGAACAAATAAGCATCGGATATCAGAATGCCGGTGTATCGCGGACTGCTGCATGAGGAGGAGAGAAAGGCACCGGAATACTTTAATGCGGGAGATGCCTTCCTCCGGAGCGCGGCAGTTCTTTGTGTTTCCATGAGAGACGGACCGCGGACGGAGACACTGCCACGGAGGAACGAAACGGAATATCAGCTCCTCCTGAGCGAGTCAGGCGGGCTGTTTCCTTACGGAAACGAAACAGACGCAGAAGGGAGTCGTCATGATGAAGCCGGAACGAAGGAAGCTCTTCACGTTTCTTCTGATCTGCGGCGCCGCATCGGCCGCGGCGGCGCTGATCATCCGTTCGTCAGCGCGTGTAATCGGAGAGCACAGCCCACGGATCTTCGGCGCGACCTATATGACGATGAATAACCCGTATTTTACAGCGCTGAATGAGAGTATTCGCGAGGTGGTGGAGGCTCACGGAGACATTCTTCTCACCCGGGATCCGGCCCAGAACCAGGAGCGGCAGAATGAACAGATCAGCGAGATGATCGACGAGGGGATGACGGTTCTGTTCGCCAATCCGGCAGACTGGGCCGCGATTGACCCGGCGCTGGAGGAGTGCCGGAAGGCAGGAGTAGCCGTCTTCGCCGTGGACACGACACTTTATAATACGGACAATGTGATTTCCGTGATCCAGTCGGATCAGTATGAAGCCGGACGGCTTGTGGCGGAAGACATGATGAAGCGGAAGCCGGACGGAGCGAGGATTATCACGCTGGATCATTACAACGTTCATTCTACGGTCATCCGTCTTCAGGCGTTTCTGGATCAGATTGAAGGACTCGGCCGCTATCAGGTGATCGATTCCTCGGATGATGCTTCGGAGATAGAGGTCGGGAACCGTGATATGAAGCGGATGCTGGCGTTGAATCCGGATATGGATGTGGTGTTCGGCGCGAATGATCCGGCCGCGATCGGTGCGCTCTCGGCAATTCAGAGCGACCGCGAGCGCACCGGTTATCGGCGCAGCGTGCTTGTCTACGGAGTCGACGGGTCACCGGACGCAAAGGCGCTGATTCGGAAGGGAGAGATGACAGGATCGGCGGTCCAGTATCCGATCCGGATGGGGAGGATGGCCGCGGATCTGGCTTACCGCTATCTGGCGGGAGAACCCGTTCCGAAAAACTGTGATGTGGAAGTCACCATGCTGACGGCGGAGACGCTGGATCCGGACAATCTGAACAGCTGGCAGTGAGAGGTGAACGGCGAAGAGGAATGAATATGCTGCGACAGAGAAACGTGCTCAATCTGGAAACGGCGAAGACGGCGCTGCTGCTGGTTACCGCTCTGACAACGGTGGCCTACGCCGCCTTTTTCTGGCTCAGCTGCCGGAAAATCGCATCATCCTTCGGAGCCCGCCGATTTCTGGAGCGGATCGGAACGGTTCCGCTGAATACCTGGCACACGCTGCTGATTGCCTGCGTCTGCACGGAACTGCTGGCGGCGGACGCGGCGCTGCGGCTCTTTCTGGGAGAGACGCATACCCGGATCCGTATGCTGACGATCCTGGTCGATATGGCGATGAGCCTCTTTGTGATTTACCGGCTGAATTTCAATTTCAACGAGCTTCTTTTCTGGAGTTTTGTCAGTGTGATCCAGTCGACGAAGGAGACAAGGCATTCCTTCCTCGCGATGTCATCGGCGCTGGCCGTTTTCCTTGTCACCAGTCCCGGGATTACGGCGATCCTGATTCCTTCATACCGGACGGAGCATTTCCTCAGCGTATACTCTCCGGAGCATCAGAGCATGCTGCAGATCGGTTTTAATATCGCCAACGTTCTCTGCCTGTTTCTTTTCCTTGTCTGCTGCATTTTCATCATCGCGCATACCCAGCAGCGCATCGAAGAAATCAATACGCTGTATCGCCGGATTTCCGAAGCAAACAGAGAACTGACGGATACGAACGCCCGGCTGGAGGACCTGATGCTGGAGAACGCCCGGATGGCGGAGATTAGGGAGAGAAACCGGATCGCGAGGGAGGTGCATGATACGCTCGGTCACACGCTGACCGGGCTGGCAGTGGGACTCGATGCCTGTGAGCTGCTGAAGGACGAACCGGAGGTGCTCGGCAAGCAGCTTGATATTCTTTCACAGGCGGCGCGGCAGGGAATTGAGGATGTGCGTAAATCGGTGGCCTCGCTTAAGCCGGATGCGCTCCGTCGGAAATCGGTGATTCAGGCAATCCGGGAGATGATCGACACGACGGAGAGGATGACCAGAACGGAGATTTCCTTTGACGATGAGGTGCCTCCGATGCTGCTGGATGAGGACGAGGAAAATGCGATCTACCGGACGGTACAGGAAGGCATTACCAATGCTGTGCAGCATGGTCACGCGCGGCGTATCCGGATCCGGTTTACGAGGGAAAAGAACCGGATTCGGATCCTGATCCGGGACAACGGGATTGGATGCGAACATCCGGAAGAGGGCTTCGGACTCCGTCACATGAGGGAACGGATCGCGATGCTGAGCGGGAGCGTGACGTTTTCCTCCGACGAAAACGGATTTTCCGTCAATGCGCTGATTCCGGTCCGCTGGCGCGAGGAAAACGCGGCCGCCGGGCGGGCGGAAAGAGAGACGGAGCATGCAGGGCGGACGGATGGAGAATGGCCGGCAGGCGGTACGGAAAAGAGGGACTACGGAGCGGCGGACGGGGGCACTCTGAACGCTTCGGGCGGAAGAGAGGAAGGATGAGATGATCAGAGTGATGATCGCGGATGACCAGCAGCTGATCCGGCAGAGTCTCCGGATCGTACTGGAGAAGGAGTCGGATCAGATCAGGGTATGCGGCGTGGCCGGCAACGGCCGGGAAGTGATCGAGACGCTCGATCAGACGAAACCGGATGTAATTCTCATGGATATCCGCATGCCGGTGCTGGACGGCGTTCAATGCACGAAGAAGGTGAAGGAGACGCATCCGGAGATCCGGATCATCATCCTCACCACCTTCGATGACGATGAGTATGTGATGGACGCGCTTCGCTACGGTGCCAGCGGTTATTTGCTGAAAGGAATCAGCACGGACGAGTTGATCAGCGCGATTGTCACGGTCGATCAGGGGCAGGCGATGCTGAATCCCGATATTGAGATGAAACTGCTCCGTCTCTTCTCGCAGGTGACCAGAGACGTGCATGAACCTGAGATTGAAGTCAATGAGCGCTATGTCAGTGAGCTGACGGATAATGAGTGGAAGATCATCACCGAAGTGGCAAAAGGACACAGCAACAAGGAAATCGCGGCCAATCTCAGCTTCTCACAGGGGACCGTTCGAAATTACTTGTCCCAGATTCTCGACAAGCTTGGACTCCGTGACCGGACGCAGCTGGCGATCTGGGCGGTTGAGCGTCGTTATGAGCGCAGACAGGAGTGATGATGAGAGCACACAGAGGGAGAACTCTGCTTCTTCTCTGCACGGCGCTGCTTGCGGCGGCCGTGATACGAACCGCTCGCAGAGGAACGGATCCGGTCACGCTTGAATTTGCCGTTTTCAACGGAAGCAACTGGAATGTCGCTGTGCAGGACAGCTTCGTGATCGTGCAGGAAGCGATGAAGCGGTTCGGTGAGAGTCATCCGGGCGTCAGTGTGCACTGCGTTTCAGGGATTCCGAAGAGCGATTATTCGGAGTGGCTGAGCAGGAAGATCCTGACGGACGACGCGCCAGACGTGATGGTTGTGCTGAATGAAGACGCGGACCGTTTTGTTAAGCTCGGCATCCTGAGAAATCTGGATCCGCTGATCGAAGGCAGCGACGGGATTGATACCGGAGCGCTGTTTCAGACGGCGCTGAGGATGGGCCGTCTGTCAGGGCATCAGTACTGCCTTCCGATCGAGACAATGCCGAATCTGATGTTCGTGAATAAGTCGCTTCTCCAGAAGGAAGGGATCGACGTTCCTTCCACCGGCTATACCTTTGAGGATCTGTACCGCATCTGCGTGCAGGTGACGAAGGACACCGACGGCGACGGAGTCGTGGATCAGTTCGGGATCTACAAGTACGGATGGCTGGACGCGGCGGTCTCGGCGGGCGCGAAGCTGTTTTCAGATGACGGCCGTTCGTGCAATTTCAACAGCGAGGAACTGAAAGAAGCGATCGCGCTGATGCAGCAGCTGACCGCCCTCAATCAGGGGCAGACCGTAACACAGGAGGATTTTGACGACGGACGGGTCGCGTTTATGCCGCTGTCCCTGGCAGAGTACAGAACGTATAAGTCCTATCCCTATAAAATCAAGAAATATTCCAGCTTTCAATGGGACTGCATCGAGATGCCGCGGGGAGGCGGCGGGGAGAACCAGTCCAGGGTGGACTCTCTGCTGGCCGGCATCAGCAGCCGGAGCCGGCATCCGGATCTGGCGTGGGCGTTCCTGAAATTTCTGTCATCCGATGAAGCGCTGCAGACGGAATTTTTCCATACTATGCCGACCGTCCCGGTGCTGAAGAAGGTGCTGGAGGCGGATGACGCCTCGGATGTGCTTCGGGGCGGAAATGACGAGGCGGGCTCGCTGGATTCCGCTCTGGTATCCGATGTGATCGAAAACGGAAGGAGCGAACCGGTGTTTGAGGCGTACCAGAGTGCAATGGCGCTGGCGGATGCCGAACTGAAGCAGCTGTACGGAGCGCAGGATGCGGATCTTGACGTAGAGCTTCGCAGCGTGCAGCAGAAGGTACGGAACGCGCTGACGCAGTATGGAACCGACAGCTGATATTATTACAGCAGTGTTTCACGATTTCACATTATCGACACATTTGTTTCACAACTGTAACAATTTGCCTATTCAGTAAAATGTGCTATAGTGAAGATACTGGAGGTGAATCGTTATGAAAAAGAATGTATCCAGACTGCTTACGGCAGTCGTCTCAGCGGCGATGCTGACCGGGATGATGCCATCGGTGATCTGCGCGGACGATATAGATGGCGCGGCAGACAGCGTGGCCGCTGATGTTGTCAGTTCAGGCGAAGATACGGCGGCCGCAGCGCAGGAGGTGACGGCCTCCGTCAGCCTCACGGATCTGATCACAGGGCTGCCTTCTGTCCGCACGGCGGCGGATGACAGCACTGTGACGGGCCAGTCGGGAGCCTTCGACGGGAATCTCACGATCGCATTTGACGCGGCCGATATCCTCTCTCCGCTGGCCGGACTCCTTTCGGATTCCGGAGCGGACGGCGTGACGATCGGCAATTCCGACGGGGCGTCGGAGAATGCGGTCACAGCAGTCCTTCATTTCCCTGATTACGTGACACTCGGGACGGCATCCGCGACGGATGACCTCGCCAGTGTGCGTGCGGACGTGAAGACGGATGACAGCACGAAAACGGCCACAGTCTCGTTCGTGGTGAAGGATTCGGATGCGGCTTCGTTCCTCAGCCATTATGAGGCGGATCAGACGGATCTCGGCAGCGGGGCGGAAGGCACCACGAAGACGGCGGATGACGGCGCGGGCACGGTCCGGGCGGACGTCATCACGATCCCGATGAGCGGCGATGTCGGCAGCGGCACGTCGTTTGCCTCTCTTGAAGGCGCTGTCAGCGCCGCGACGCCGGATACGGGCATCACGCTGACGGCAGGAGCGGGAACGGTGACTTATTCGTTCAGCGGATCGAGCGCGCCGGTGAGCGCCGGCGAGGCGGAGGAAGAACAGCCGTCGTCGGACGGGACGTCTCTCACGGAGCCGGAGGAAACCTCTTCCGCCGCGGAGAACGAGCCCGCACCGGACAGTCAGGTTTCGCCGGCTGTTTCAGAACCGGAGGGCGCGTTTTCCGGTTCGGACAGCACGGACGTCAGCCGGGATGAGGAGAACCAGCTTCTTCCATCCGATGCGGATTCTTCCGGGGCGCAGGCCGCGACATACGGCGTACGCTATGAGTTTGTTTCCGGAACCGAGGGGAGGGAGCTTCCCGAATCGGTGACAGAGCTTCTGCCTTCCGATGACGGCAGCTACACGAGCGGCACGGAAGTGACGGCGCAGGCGCCGGAGAAGACATCGGTCGAGACGGAGGAAGGCAGCTGGATCTTTGAGTCGTATGACTTCACTTCCGCAACAGTGGCGGACGGCGATGTGACGTTCACCGGCACATGGCAGTTCATTCCGAAGGCGGAGAGCACGGCTTCTTCGGTCCTGACGGAGAGCACGGTTTCTTCCGCGGAACCGGAAACCGGGAGCACGGTGTCTTCTGCGGCGTCGGAAACCGGGGACACGGCATCTTCCGCGGCCTCTGCGTCTGAGAGCGCGTCGTCCGCGTCTTCCTCAGCCGCGTCGAATCAGCTTCTGCCGTCCGATACGGACTCTTCCGAGGCGCAGGCCGCGACGTACGGTGTCCGGTATGAATTTGTTTCCGGTACGGAAGGAAAGGAACTGCCTGAGTCGGTGACGGCGCTTCTGCCCGCTGACGACGGTCAGTACACGAGCGGCACGGAAGTGACGGCGCAGGCGCCGGAGAAGCAGTCTGTGGAGACAGAGGACGGAACCTGGACGTTCCGGTCTTATGACGCGGATCAAAAACTGATGGCGGACGGCGATATGGTCTTCACCGGCACATGGGTGTTCGCCCCGAAGGCATCAGGCACAGAGACCACATCAGGAAACGCTTCGTCCGAGACGGCTTCGTCGGAGACAGCCTCATCCGAGACGGCTTCGTCCGAGACGGTTTCTTCCGAGACGGCTTCGTCCGAGACGGTTTCGTCGGAGACAGCCTCATCCGAGGCGGTTTCGTCCGAGACGGCTTCGTCCGAGACGGTTTCGTCGGAGACAGCCTCATCCGAGGCGGCCTCGTCGGGCACGGCTTCATCCGGAACGGATTCTTCGAAATCCGGATTGTCTTCCCCGGAGGCGGACACGGTATCCGAGCTTTACTCGGTATTCTATGACTTCTCCGCTCAGGACGGCACAGAGCTTCCGGTGGATGTCATGGATCAGCTTCCGAAGGACGGCACGAAATACAAGGCCGGCACGAAGGTGACGGCACAGGCACCGGCCAGGACGACAGTTGAGGAGCCGGAAGGCACCTGGACATTTGCGGGATATGACCACTCCTCGCTGACGGTTACAGCCGACGGAGACAACACGTTCTACGGCATCTGGACGTTCAAATCGGCTGAAACCTACGAGGTGAAGTACCAGTTCGTATCGGACAACGATCAGTACAAGCTGCCGGATGCGGTGATGGAGCTGATTCCGGGTGACGGAAACGAGTACACCGCCGGGTCCACCGTGGCGGCCAGAAAGCCGGCGGCATCCAAAGTGTCCGTATCGGACGGCACCTGGAATTTCCGGGGATATGATCAGGACAGCGCGGTAGTCGAGGATTCCGACATTACCTTCACCGGAACCTGGTCCTTTGAGAAGAAGGAAGTGAAGACGTACAACGTCCACTACACCTTTGTTTCGGGAACCGAAGGCTTCGGGATTCCGGACGATGTGGCGGCGCTGCTCCCGTCGGACGGCAATGAGTACGAAAGCGGTCAGGAGGTCAGAGCGATCAGTCCTGCGGAGACAACGCTGACGGTAGGAAGCTGGATCTGGACGTTCGCCGGCTACGATCAGAGCAAAAAGACGGTCGGCGATTCGGACATCACGTTCACCGGTACCTGGACCTGCAGGAAGAACATCGACCCGAACGAGAAGGTCACGCTGAAGATCGTCAAGAAATGGGTGGATTCCGGCAACGCTGCCAAGGCGAGACCCTCCTCTATCTCCGTGACGCTCTATAAGAACGGAACGAAGTATGAGACCTTCACCTGCAAGGCTCCGACCAAGACGGCGGACACTTGGACTTATACGCTCCCGGCGCTTCCGAAGTACGAGGATGAAAAGGAAATCTCGTGGACCGTTGACGAAGCGGCGGTTCAGGGATACAGCAAGAGCATTGACGGCATGGTGATCACGAATACCTACGGAACGAAGGTCAATGCGGCGAAGACCGGCGACACATCGCCGATCGGGCTCTATGTGGGCGTCGCCGTGGCGGCTCTGGCGGTCGTGGTGATTCTTCTGATCGCCGGACGGAGAAAGAAGAAATAACGGACTGTATCCGTCCGTGACGGACGGAAGATATGGAGAGAAAGACTGCCGCACCCGATGGTGCAGGCGGTCTTTTTCTCGTTAAAGGGAAGGTTTTTCCGGTATGGAGCGGCGAAGGAGCCGGCCGTCGCGCTGCCGTACGCCGGCGCCGCGGAACCGAAAATTGACAGGCAGTCGATAGACAATGAGCCTGTCCTTCAATATACTGGGTTTCGGACACTTTTTATGAAGCGATGAGGCGGAGAAAGTATGGATGTCTTATATGTTGTGATTCCGGCTTATAATGAGGCCGCCAATATTCGAAGAACGGTAAACGAATGGTATCCGGTTGTGGAAAAGCATAATGAAGAAGGCCTCTCGCGACTTGTGATCATCAACGATGGAAGCAGGGATCAGACGTATGATATCGTCATCGAAGAAAAAAAGAGGAGACCTTTCTTAATTGCCCTGACAAAACAGAACGGAGGGCATGGATCGGCCGTCATTGCCGGCTATCGGTATGCCCTTGCACACGGCGCGGATTATATCTTCCAGACGGATGCGGACGGTCAGACGAATCCGGATGAGTTCGAGAGTTTCTGGAACCGCCGCGCTGAGTATGACGCGGTATTCGGAAACCGGACTGACCGCAGGGACGGCGTCTCAAGAGTTCTGGTGGAAAGAATTCTCTGCTTCATTCTGAGGATATATTTCCACGTCGGGATTCCGGACTCCAACGCACCGTTCAGACTGATGAAGAGTCAGTATGTGAAAGACTATCTTCCGAGGCTTCCGTCTGATGATTACAATCTGCCGAATGTGATGATGACGACATTCGGCGTGTATGATCAGAAAAATGTAGCCTTTATGCCCGTGTCCTTCAGACCGCGGCAGGGCGGGACCAATTCAATTAACATAAAAAAGATTCTGCTTATCGGAAGGCGGGCCCTCGGCGACTTCAGAAGGTTCAGAAAGAACATGGAAGGCAACCGCTGACGGTCCGGACAGGCGCGCTTTCCGCGCCGCGCCCGTAAGATACGTGAAAAACAGCAGACGCCGGCAAACCGTTCATGCTATACTTGGGGAAGCTGACTTACGGAGGTGACACGAATGCATGCATTTCAAAAGGCGCTGGCAGCGGCGGCCGGTCTTGCCGGAGCGACCATGCTGGGAAGCCGGTATTTTTATGAGCTGGCGATTCCGCGCCGCTCGAAGCTGACGATTCACGGGAGAGGCCAGTCGCCGGAACAGAAGGCGGCCCAGCGGAAACGGATGGAAGGATTCGAGCGGTGGATGGCGGAGCAGCCGGCGGAGGATCTCTGGGCGGCGTCCTTCGACGGTCTTCGTCTGCACGCGAAATACATCCCGGCGGACGAGCCGACGGATCGGGTGATGATCCTGGTGCACGGCTACCGCAGCTCGCCGCTCAATGATTTCGGAGAGATGCTGCCGTTCTACCGGGAACGGCTGAAGATGAACCTGCTCCTCCCGGACGACCGGGGCCACGGACAGAGTGAGGGCGGCTACATCGGCTTCGGATGGCAGGATCATTTTGACGTGGAGACCTGGATCGATGTGATGGTCGGCCGGATCGGGCCGTCGGCTTCCGTCTTTCTTCACGGTGTTTCCATGGGCGCGGCGACTGTGATGATCACCGCCGGCGATCCGCTTCCGAAGCAGGTCCGCGGCGTCATCGAGGACTGCGGCTATACATCGCTGGTGGAGGAGCTGACTTACTGCATGCATCATTACTACCATCTGCCGGTGCAGCCGTTCCTTGCCGAGATTGATCTCTGCACGAAACGGGACGCCGGGTACCGGTTTGAGGACTGCGATCCGGCCGCGGCGCTCCGGAAAACGAGCCTGCCGTTTCTGATGATTCACGGAGATGATGATCATTTCGTCCCGTCGTTTATGCTGGACCGGAATTATGATGCCTGCGCCAGCGCGGACAAGCGGAAGGTACTGATCCACGGAGCGGATCACGCACTGGCCTATGTCACGGACCGGGCGCTTTACGAGCAGGAGGTCAGCGCGTTCATCGGGGCGCGTGCCTGAGAACCGGGATCGGCCGTTCTGCGGGCGGACCGGCTTCTGCGTGTTCGCAGAGATGCCTGCGCGCAAAAACAGTGAATGAAAGAAAAGGGGGCGTGTTCTGTGAATCGCGGGGACACATGCGCGGGAAGCAGGGCCGGATCATGCGGAGTGCCAGGGCAGGAGAAGGAGAGAGGGGACCTAATGAAAATAACTGCACATGGGGGGAAGGCGGGACGGGCGATCCGTATCGTGACGGCAGTCAGCGCCGCCTGCGCGCTGGGAATCTATCTCGGCCTCGCCGTCTATTACCACACGCATTTCTTCAAGGGAACCTCCGTCAACGGCCAGGACATGTCCAACCTGACGGCGGCCGGGGCCAAGGCAAAGCTGGGAATCGCCAGCGACGGGTACCGGCTCGAGATCACGGGCAGGGACGGTCTTGAGAAAACGATCAGTGCGGCCGACATCAGCCGGACGTATGTGGACAACCACAGTGTGGACGGACTGCTTGCGCAGCAGCCGTCATTTGCCTGGATTGTCGGGACGATGCGGGAACGCGCGGAACGGCTCCCCGAGAGCGCTTCCTTTGACGAGGCGGCGGCGAAGCGGCAGATTCAGGCTCTGTGGAATACCGCCCAGGCGGGATTCGTCTCTCCGGAGAATGCATACCTCTCCCGGGACGAAAAGGGGTTGTATACGATCGTGCCGGAGAAGGAAGGGACGCAGATGAACGAAGAACGTCTGGAAAAAGCGGTGCTCGGCGCTCTTGAGGAGAGCCGGACGTCGCTGGATCTGGACGCCGCGGGCGTCTACGAGAAGCCGTCCGTCCGCTCGGACGACGCGTCTCTTCGCGCGGAGAAGGAATCCGTCAACCGCTATCTGGCCGTCAATGTGCGCTACGACTTCGGCGATACGGAGGAAAAGCTTGACGCGGACACCATTCTGCCTCTGCTCACCGTGAAGGATACGACCGCTTCCGTCTCGAAGGAGGCGGTCGCGGAACTGGTGGACCGCTGGTGCCGGACCTACAGCACGCTGGATTACGATTTTACAATCCGGGATCACAGCGGTGAACCGGTGACGGTGAATGCCGGCGGCTCCTACGGCTGGCGGCTCGACCGGGAGGCGATGGAAAAGGACGTGACAGAAGCGCTGGAAAACGGCGCTTCCGGAAAACGCGAGCCGGTCTGGGAGGTTACCCAGAACTGGGGGCGGGAGAACAACGGACTGGGGAAGACCTATGTCGAGATCGATCTTTCGGATCAGCATCTCTACGCTTACCGCGACGGGGAGACAGTGGTCTCCACGGATGTTGTGACCGGACTCAATAACGACGAGCGGCGGACGGTAAACGGGGCGTACTTTGTGACGAGCCGGATGACGGATCTGATTCTCGGCAATCTGGAGACGAAGGGATACGAGACGCATGTGGATTACTGGCTCGGCTTCTGCGGAGGGCAGGGCATGCATGACGCGTGGTGGAGGAGCTCTTTCGGCGGGGATATCTGGATCAATGACGGTTCTCACGGATGCGTCAATGTGCCGGAATCCGTGATGCCGGAGCTATACGCGAATGTGGACGAGGGAGAACCGGTGGTTCTGTATTACTGACATGACCCCGCATCAACGGATTGAGCGTGGATTGTAAAAGAAAATGTCAGACTTTTGCTTGACATGCCTCCGGTTCATCTTATAATTGTTACAGTATTTCGTTTTTATCATCCGGAGAAGTGCATGATCCTGTGGTGTGCGCCTTACCGTGCTGTCAACGGAGCGGGGGAGCAGGCGCGGAGCGGGATACAGACCGGAACGGATATGAAGGCAGGGGAGAGCATGCTGATTGAAAACAGGATTGAACGGTATGTCACGGAAGTGACATCGAATCTGCCGGTCTATGACAGAGGCCGCGCAGGACGCGAGATCAGCGCGATGATCCGCGATATGATCCGCGAGAACGCCGGCGGACGGGAGCCGGATATTCTGGACGCGAGAGCTGTGATCGGGGAACTGGGGAGTCCCGCGGATATGGCCGGCGCGTGGCTGGAGATGAAGGAAGAAGAACGGATCCGGCGCGAGGAGGAACGGGAAGCGTACGGTCCGGAGGAAGAGGCCGGTCTGTCCGGATGGTTCCGGGGCGCGGCCGGTGAGATACGCCGGTCCGGTCTCCCTGCGTCTCATCTGACGCGGGAACGGGTTCTGAATGCCGTGCTGGCGGTGCTGACCGTGCTGGCCGTATGCCTGGTCGCGTTCGGACTGATTGCACTCGGAACGCGCACAATCCACACGATGCTGCCCGTGTTCCTCGGCTGCGTGATGGCGCTGCTTGTGATGACGGGGAGAGGTGTGCTGTACCGCCAGAGTTCGTTCTGACGAAGCCGGCGCTTTTGCGGAAGATATTTGACTGACAGCAGACAGGAAAGACAGGAAGGAGAGACAGTATGATGACGACTTCGCCGTCCGCGTGCATCGAGCTGAAGCCCGGCACGCATTTTGCAAAATGTGTTCTGATGCCGGGAGATCCGCTTCGCGCAAAGTATATCGCGGAGCATTATCTGGAGAATCCTGTGCTGGTCAATGATGTCCGCAACATGCTCGCCTACACCGGCACTTATCAGGGAAAGGAAGTTTCCGTGATGGGCTCCGGTATGGGAATCCCGTCTCTGGGACTTTACGCGACGGAGCTCTATGAGTTTTTCGGTGTGGATTCCATCATCCGCGTCGGTTCCGCCGGCGGTCTCGGCGACGACGTGCATGTGCGGGATGTCGTGATCGCGATCGGCGCATCCTCGAACACGGGCTTCCAGGATGCCGTGGATCTTCCGGGCTTCCTTGCGCCGACGGCGGATTACGGCATGCTGAGCGACGCGGTGGAAGCGGCAAAGGAGCTGGGCGTCCGCGCGGATGTCGGCCGCGTCTATACGTCGGATTTCTTCTATTATCCGAATCCGGAGGCGGAGATCAACCGGAAGGCCAGGGCGACCGGTCATCTCGCGCTTGAGATGGAGACGGCCGGGCTTTACCTCCAGGCGGCGGTGCACGGGAAGAAGGCGCTGTCGATTCTGACGATCTCGGACCACATTTTCACGGGCGAGGCGCTGAGTGCCGCGGAACGGCAGGACAGCTTCCATGAGATGATGGAGATCGCGCTGAAGACGGCTGCAAAGGCAGTGGGCTGAGAGAAACGTGATTCGTGAAATTTTCATTAAACATCCGCGCTGTTCTTGTAAAGGACGGCGCGGATGGCTTATAGTTGAAACAGTTTCAAAAAGACGGCGGCGGGGCCGGCCGGACAGGCCGGTGACCGGCCGTCATTTCGCAGATTAAGGACGGAGTTATGAAGGATTTCTTTCAGAGAATGAATGACAGGATCCGCAGTATGATGGAGGGACGCTACGGCACTGACGATTTCTCGAAGTGTCTCCTGACCGTGACGCTGATCTTTCTTGCACTCGCGTTTCTGACAGGAAACGCGTTCTGCTACCTGGCGGCGATCGCGGGCATCGCCTGCACCTATTACCGGATTCTGTCGAGGGATTTTGCGCGGCGCGCGGCGGAAAACCAGCGGTTTCTGTCCGAGACGGCGCGGATCCGGCGCGCTTTCCGGATCCAGAAGAAGCGCTTCGGCGACCGGCGGGAGTACCGCTATTTCAAATGTCCGAGCTGCGGACAGGAGGTGCGTGTGCCGCGGGGCAAGGGGCATATCCGGATCACATGCCCGTCATGCAAGAATCAGTTTGACCGGACCGTCTGAGGGACGGCGCGAGGCAGACGAGGAGGCGCAGAAAAGAGAACGTGTTCGGCTATGTGACAGTCAATGAGAATGAACTGAAGATCCGTGATTTCCGAAGGTACCGCGGCTTTTACTGCGGGCTTTGCCAGTCTCTGAAGACGCGGTACGGTCTGCGGGGGCAGATTCTCCTTCCCAATGACATGACCTTTCTCACGATCCTTCTCAACGGTCTGTACGAGCTTCCGCTGAAGGAGGAGGACCGGACCTGCCTCACGCATCCGACGAAAAAGCAGCATATGATCGGCAATGAGATCACCGATTATGCGGCGGATATGGGACTTTTGCTCGCCTACTACAAGCTGCTGGACGACAGGGCGGATGACGGCAATCTGGCGGCAGGCGCGCTGGCCGGCAGGCTTCGCAGGGCGGTGAACGCGATTGACGCGCGCTGGCCCGTGCAGAGCCGGACAGTCCGGGAGGCGATCGAAGCGCAGGAAGCGTTCGAGAAAGCGGGTGCCAGTGATCTCGACGGCGCCGCGGCCGGGTCCGGCGACGCGCTGGGCGGTATCTTCGTGATGAAGGACGATGAATGGGCTGACCTGCTCCGCAGGACGGGCTTTTTCCTCGGGAAATTCGTGTACCTGATGGACGCGTACGATGATCTCGGGAGCGATGTGAAGAAGAAGCGCTACAATCCGTGGATTTCCCGCATGCACGACGTGGATTTCGACGCCTGCGTGGAGAACGTTCTGACGATGATGATGGCGGAGTGTGCGAAGAATTTCGAGAAGCTGCCGATCGTGCAGGACGCGGATATTCTGAGAAACATCATCTACAGCGGCGTCTGGACGAAGTACGCAGCCATCAGGAAGAAGCAGGCGCAGGTAGCAGAAGCATAAGGCACGCAGCCCGCGCCCGTTCACGCACTGGCAGAGAAAGACCGAAGGGAACATGATACAGGATCCGTATAAAGTACTCGGCGTCAATGAAAACTGCTCTGATGAGGAGCTGAAGAAGGCTTACCGTGAGCAGAGCAAGAGGTGGCATCCGGACGCCAATCTGGATCATCCGGAGGAAGCCGAGAAGAAGTTCAAGGAAATTCAGGAGGCGTACCGTCAGATTGTCGATTCGCGTGCCCGCGGAGACAGCGCGTACGGACCGCAGCGCTCATCCGGCGCGGGCCCGGGCAGCTCCCGGTACGGGTACGGAGAATACGGCGGCTTCGGGGATTTCTTCAATCAGTGGGCGAACGGCGGCTCGCGGCAGACGGCCGGAGAGGAGTCCATCGAGCTGACGGCCGCCCGGAATTATATCAGCAGCGGACACTATCAGGAAGCCATGACGGCGCTGAACCAGGTCGCGGAGGCGGCACGGAACGCCCGCTGGTATTACTACGCGGCGGTTGCCAGCCAGGGACTCGGAAAGAACGTGGATGCGCTGAATTACGCGAAGCGGGCGTCCGACCTTGAGCCGGACAATGTCACCTACCGCAGTCTCGTGCAGCAGATGCAGAGCGGCGGCATGTGGTATCAGCAGCGGGGCGAGTCCTACGGCGGCTTCGGCGGCATGAGTTCGCCGACCGGCTGGTGTCTCTCCTTTCTCGCCATGAATCTGTGCTGCAACCTCTGCCTGGGAGGCACCGGCGGCGTGTTCTGGTGCTGAATTTCCTTCCGCGGGCGGCGGAACGCTCTGTGCGGCCTTTCCGCCGGCCCCGGCCGGAACACACGGCTTTTTCCTGCTCAGCCGGGCAGGAATTTTTTTATGATCTCGGCGACGCCGCTGTGGTCGGCGTCCCGTTCCGTGACATAGTCCGCCTCGGCCTTCAGCGCGTCGGTGGCGTTCGCCATCGCGCATCCGATTCCGGCGGCCCGGATCATCGGCAGATCGTTTTCCTGATCCCCGACGGCGATGGTCCGTTCGATCGGTACACCCAGCAGGGCGGCGAGACGGCGGACCGCGTCGCCTTTCGATACGCCGGCACGCACGCATTCGAGGAACCAGCGGTTCGAGAAGAAGAGCGAGAGCGCTCCGCCGCAGCGCGCCGCGGCCTCGGCACGGAAAGCCTCCAGCTTCGCGTGATCCTTCAGGTCGATGAAGAGAAGCTTGACAGTCTCCTCCCGCAGAGAATCAGGGAGCGAGGCGTCGACGCGGTAGGTGACATGGATCCGGCTGGCGTAGAAACGGACTTCCTCGTCATCTGCGCAGACGAGCGTGTCCGACCGGCTGTAGCCCTGACAATGAATGCCGCGGGCCTTTGCGAGATTCCAGAGCTCGCGCGTCAGCGCAAGGGGAAGCGTTTCCATCACCAGCGGCTTTCCGGCTCCGCAGTCGTAGATCAGCGCGCCGTTGAAGGAGATCACAAAGCAGTCGGGACGGAGAAGACCGAGCTCCTCCGCCAGCGGAAGCGTCGCGGCGAGAGGCCGCCCGGTGGTCAGCACCACCTGGTGGCCGGCCCGGAGCGCGCCGCGGACGGCGGCTGCATTTTCCGGAGAAACGCGTTTTTCGGAGTTAAGAAGCGTGTCGTCGAGATCGAGATACAGAATGTGCGGATCCATGAAGTCTCCTTTCTTTTGTGTGAAGCGGACAACCTCATGATACCATGCGCGCCGGTCCGGCGCAAAACGGAACAGGATGCGCCGCGGCATAACCGGAGGAGACGTTACAATTTTCGTGATGTGTATCCGTTTCGGCGAAAACTGCGCACAAGGCCGACGAAAAGGGCTATACTCTGCACATGGAAATTGATTCTGTCATTCTTATTCAGGGGGTATGAACATGAACAAGATAGCACATGCCGCCCAGCGCAAGGCGTTTGAGCTGGCTCTGGACACGGTCGGCAAGAAGGCGGTTGAAAACAGAAGCGAGGGGTATGTGGGCGTCGTGGACGCGATGCAGAAGATCCTCGGCGACGGCTGGAAGCCCGAAGCGTACGACCGGCTCCGCAAAGCGTTCAGCAAGGACGGCAAGTGGACCCAGTACTTCAACAATCTGCTGGATCATGTGGATGTGGAGTTCATGAAGGGCCTCTTTATGTCCATCGGCTTCGAGGGCGGCTTCTGCGGCTTCCGCGAGACCAGAAAGACGGCGAAGAAGTACAACATGCAGTGCCCGTGGATCATCCTGTTCGATCCGACCTCGGCCTGCAACCTCCGCTGCACCGGCTGCTGGGCGTCCGAGTACAGCCATCAGCTGAACCTTTCCTATGAGGACATGGACAAGATCGTGACCGAGGGCAAGGAACTCGGGATTCATGCCTACATCATGACCGGCGGAGAGCCGATGATGAGAAAGAAGGATATCATCAAGCTGGCGGAGAAGCATTCCGACTGCGCGTTCATGCTGTTCACCAACGGCACGCTGGTGGATCAGCAGTTCTGCGATGATATGAGACGCTGCAAGAACATCGTGCTGTCGATGTCCATCGAGGGCTTCGAGGAGGCGACTGACTTCCGCCGCGGCAAGGGCGTCTTCCAGAAGGTTATGGATACGATGGAGCTGCTCCGGAAGAACGGCCTGGTCTACGGCACGTCGATCTGCTACACCAGCAAGAACTACAAGGCCGTGACGTCGGACGAGTTCTATGACTTCCTGATCAGCAAGGGCGTCGCCTTCACCTGGTACTTCCACTTCATGCCGGTCGGCATGGACGCGACGATGGATCTCGTTCCGACGCCGGAGCAGAGAGAGTACATGTATCACCGGATCCGCGAGGTCCGCGGCTGGGAAGGCGGCAAGCCGATCTTCTGCATGGATTTCCAGAACGACGGCGAGTTCGTCAGCGGCTGCATCGCGGGCGGCAAGTATTACTGCCACATCAATCCGAACGGCGACGTGGAGCCCTGCGTCTTCATCCATTACTCGAGCGCCAACATCCACGACAAGAGTCTGCTGGAGTGTCTGCAGCAGCCGCTGTTCAAGGCCTATCAGGCGAATCAGCCGTTCAACAAGAACCTGCTTCAGCCCTGCCCGTTCCTCGAGAACCCGCAGAAGCTGCAGGCGATGGTGGAAGCGACCGGCGCCCACAGCACCGATATGAGCGCGCCGGAGACGGTCGAGCACCTTTGCGGCAAGTGCGCGAACTACGCGAAGGAGTGGGCTCCGTACGCGGACAAGCTCTGGAAGTCCAATCATCCGGGCTTCGAGCCGGAAGCGCCGAAGGACGTGGTGATCCCGGCGGACGCGAAACAGTAAGTGTAAAGAGACAGGGGGCAGGCCGTTCGGCCTGCCTCTTTTCTGCAGGAGGCGCGGGGCTCCGTCATTCCTGCAGAGGGCGCGGCTGTGCGCCTGTGTGAAATCGATTTCTTGACGGGCGGCGGTCCCGCGGGTACAATGATAGCATCATGCAGGCGGAGCTTCGAAACCGGAGGAAACAAC
>OCTW011508247.1_pt1 | contig 22031 bp, 17 predicted proteins | sample 1539671 | NCBI WGS metagenome assembly OCTW01 (sample SAMN02144230, study PRJEB22623) | gut metagenome | biome: sheep rumen | host: Ovis aries | place: New Zealand
ACACCCTTCCCGGCCGCCAGGTTCTCTGCGACCGTCTTCGTGACGGACGAACCGGTCTGCGTCACGCCCTCGCGCACAACGCCGTGGTCCCCCGCAAAGATGAGGAGCGCGCGGGACGTGAGCTTTACATCTTCTTTACCCTGGATCACGCCGATCTGCGTGATCAGCTTCTCCATCTTTCCCAGGGAGTCGATCGGCATGGCAAGCCCGTCCCAGCGCGCCTGAATCTTCCTGCGGAGCTCCGCTTCCTCCGGCGTGTCCTGCAAGCCCGAAAGTCCCGGCAGCCCGCTTTCGTCCCGGCCTGTCAGACAGCGGATCACAGCGCCGTAATTCTCCCTCCGGTGCGGGAAGTCACAGTGCATGCAGCTTTTCACCCGCGCGCCGCTTCGCGTCTTCACATACGTGTACGTTCCGGGGCAGTCGCGCAGGCCGTAAAGCGGGCAGTAGCAGAACAGGCAGTTGATCTCGGAAAGTCCCGTATGGCACGGATAGTACCGGCATGCCCTGTTTTCAAAAAAAGTGCTTGAATTGCCTGTATTGTCCATGAATTCCCCCTTCAGACCGACGCTTTCTTAAAAAGCGCCTCGATGGCCCGGATGTCAAGGCACTGCTCCAGCGTATCGGCGAGCCGGTCGTACTGCGACTGCCGGAACTGCCGCAAATCCTGCACCCTGACAGGCGGGACGCATTGCGCAGGCGGCTGCCCCGCCACAGCGCGCAGAGCGCTGACGAGTGCTGCGGCGGGCTCTTTTTTGTCAAAAAGCCCGTGCACATAGGTGCCAAGCACGTTCCCTGCGGAGAAAAACGTGACCGGCGCCCCGTCTGGCCCCACCGTCTCTCCCATGTGAATCTCGTACCCTTCAAAGGGCTTCCCCGAGAGCATCGCCATCGCCCCTTCCGTCTCCGGAATCACGCCGCGCACCTGTCTTGTCGTCTTGGTACCTTTCAGAACCGTGCGGCACGGCAGCAGGCCGAGTCCGCGGACCGTGTCCGGTGTCCCGTGAAGCACCTCCACGCGCTCCGGGTCCGCAATCCATTCTCCCAGCATCTGGAAGCCGCCGCAGATCCCGAGTACCGGTGCGCCTTCGCCCGCCAGGCGGCAGACGGCATCCGCCAGTCCCTCCTGCCGCAGCCACGCAAGGTCTGCGGGCGTGTTCTTGCTGCCCGGCAGAACAACGAGATCCGGGCGGCCAAGCTGTCGGACGTTGCTCACATACCGCACGCTCACGTCCGGGAATTCATCAAACACGTCAAAGTCCGTGAAGTTCGACAGGCGCGGGAAGCGGATGACGGCGATATCCGTGCCCGGGTAGTGCGCCTCACCGGAGGCCTCCTGCCCGCTGTGTGCGTTGCGCCTGCATTCCGCCTTTCCCGGCGCAGCGCACCGCTGCAGGCGCTCGGACAGGGAGTCCTCGTCGTCAAGCGACAGGTGCATGTACGGGACGACGCCGAGCACCGGGCACGCGGTGCGCTCCTCGAGTTCCCGGATGCCGGGGTCCAGGATACTTTGGTCGCCCCGGAACTTGTTGATGATCATGCCTTTCAGCAGCTCCTGCTCGTCCGGCATCAGAAGCGCTTTCGTTCCGTACAGCTGGGCAAAGACGCCGCCTCGGTCGATGTCGCCGACAAGCAGGACATTGGCGCCCACCATCTTCGCGAGCCCCATGTTGACGATGTCATCCTTGCGCAGATTGATCTCGGCAGGCGAGCCGGCCCCCTCGATCAGAATCAGATCCGCATCCCTTTCCAGTGTCCGGAACGCCTGCAGAACGTCCGGAATCAGATTCTTTCTGTACCGGTAATACGCCTTTGCGCCCATGACGGTGCGCACTCGGCCGTTGACAATGACCTGCGAGCAAGTGTCTCCGGACGGCTTTAAGAGGATCGGGTTCATGGCGGCGCGGGGCGCTACGCCTGCCGCCTCCGCCTGCATGACCTGCGCCCGTCCCATCTCAAGCCCTTCGGCGGTGATGAAGGAGTTGAGCGACATGTTCTGGGACTTAAACGGCGCAACAACAAGCCCCCGGCGCGCAAAGACGCGGGCAAGCCCAGCCGTTATCAGACTTTTTCCGGCACCTGACATCGTGCCCTGGATCATCAGAACCTCAGCCACCGTCTTCCTCTCCTCCATATCCGCGGGCCGTGATCAGCCGCCCGTCCTTCACGCGCGTCCTGCTGTTCCCGATCACAACGGTCGTGAACATGTCGATCTGCTCATCGTCTGCCAGTTCCTCCAGAGTCGTCAGCCTGCTCCAGGCGCCTTCCCGCCCGATCCGGCCGGCAAGCCCGCAGGGGGTTTCTTCCGGCACCCCGGCGTCTTTAAGGATCTTCACCGCACAGGCCAGCGTGCGGGGACGGCGGCGGCTTCTGGGATTGTAGAGCGCTATGGCAAAGTCCCCCGCGGCAGCAGCTCTCAGCCGTTTCTCTATCACCTCCCAGGGCGTCAGATCATCGGAGAGAGAGATCGCGCAGAAGTCATTCATGAGCGGCGCGCCGAGCACAGCCGCGGCGCCCGTTGCCGCCGTGACGCCCGGGATCACCTCCACGCTCACATCCGGATACTTATCCGCCATGAAAAGAGCCGGCCCCGCCATGCCGTACACACCCGCATCGCCCGAACAGATCAGACACGTCGTCCGCCCGGAGGCGGCCGATCCGAATGCCTTCCGGACACGCGCAAGCTCACCGCCCATCGGGGTACTTATGTACCCCTTGTCCGGGAAGCGCCCCCGCACAAGGTCAAGATACGCCGTGTAGCCGACTACCGTCTCCGATTCCGCAAGCGCCCTGTCCGCGCGCATCGTACAGTCATCCATGCCGCCGGGGCCTATCCCCGTCACATACAGCTTCTTCAAATGCCACCTCCTAGCGCTCCGTCACCTGATACAGCAGGGCGTTCACGATGGCCGCCGCCACATTGCTGCCGCCCTTGCGCCCGCGCGCCGCGATGCACGGGGCGCCCTTCTGCAGAATCAGTTCCTTTGACTGCTCCGCATTGACAAAGCCGACCGGAACCGCGATGATGAGCGCCGGGCAGTATCCCCTGTCCATCAGCTCTGCCAGAGACAGCAGCGCCGTCGGCGCATTCCCTATGGCAAAGATCAAAGGCCGCGCAAGCGCCGCGGCCCTTTCCATGCTTACCCAGGAGCGCGTAAGCCCCCGCTCCCTGGCCTCCCGCGCGACATCCGGGTCCGCAAGAAAGTTCAGGACCTTTCCGCCAAGCCTCGTGAGACTGCGCTTGTGAATTCCGGCAGCCGCCATGGCCGTGTCCGTCACTATGTCCGTGCCCCGGGCAAGCAGCTCCTTCGCCGTCCTGACCGCGCCCTCCGTGAACACCAGATTCTTCTCATAATCAAAATCCGCCGTCGTGTGGATCACACGCAGCAGCACCTGCATCTGGCCGTCCGAAAGGCCGGTCCTGCTCAGGTTCTCCCGGATGATGGCAAAGCTCTTCTCCTCGATCTTATCCGGCGGGACCAGTTCAATTTCTCTCATTATGAAAATCCTTTCCAGGCAGGCGCGCCGCCCACTCTCTGCATCGGCCGATGAAGCGCGCTGCCATCCGCGGATCCGACCAGAAGTGGATGTGCGGGTAGCCCGCGAGCAGATTCCCCTCCGCAATATATCCGCCCCACTGCCGGTCGCCCTTGCGCACGGTGAAGGCGTCCTGCTTCGCGCCGGATACCGTCCGGTGGAACTCGTGGGCCCGCACGCACCCTCCCTTCGGCAGCAGCAGGGTGTCTTTTCCGGCCTGCAGACTGACATAGCCGAAGTGCTGCAGCTTCTGTGTGAAGCACACCGCAGCCGGGATCACGCCCGCCATCTGGTACACCTCTCCGTCCGGGTCTGCGAGGCTGTCGTGCAGATACAGAAATCCGCCGCACTCGGCCAATGCCGGCATGCCGCAGGCAGCGGCCCTGCGCACGGATTCAAGCATCGCCCGGTTGGCGGACAGCTGCCGCGCGTAAAGTTCCGGATACCCGCCGCAAAGGTAGAGCCCCGATATCCCCTCCGGAAGCCTCGTGTCTGTGAGAGGGGAGAAAAACACCAGCCTCGCGCCGAGTCTTTCCAGCAGTCTCAGGTTGTCCTCGTACAGAAAACAGAACGCCGCGTCCCGCGCCACGCCGATCGTGACGCTTTCCCTACCAGGTGCTCTCTGCGCCACGAAGTCTGTCGCGAGATCTCCCGCGCCCGCAGGCAGAGCCGGCTGCGCCACGGCAAGCGGCGCGGCCCCGCGCGCCAGGCGCACAATCCCATCCAGGTCAAGTGTCGCTTCTGCCATACGCCCGAGCTCTTCAATCTGCTCCTGCAGATCCGCCGACTCATCCGGCGTGACAAGGCCCAGATGCCGGCTCGCGAGCGACGCCTTCATGCGGGGCATGTAGCCGAGCGGCGTCACACCCGCCTGCCGGGCAAGCTCAGCAAGAGCCCCCGCCACTCCGGGCGAAGCCTCGTTAAAGATGACGCCGGCTATCAGCCCGTCGTCTGCAAATGTCCGGAACCCCAGAAGCTCCGCTGCGGCCGATCGGCTTCTCCCCCGGCAGTTCAGCACCAGGATCACGGGCGCCTCCAGGATCTTCGCGATCTCGTGCGTGCTTCCCGTGTCGCCGTTTTCAAGGCCGTCGAAATACCCCATCACACCCTCGATCAGGGCAAGTTCCGCGCCCCGACTGTTCTCTGCGAACAGATACCGCACCGTGTCCGCGGAAAGCAGGTACGAGTCCAGGTTGCGGCACGGGACATGAAGCACGCGTTCATGAAACATCGGGTCGATGTAGTCCGGCCCGCACTTGAAAGCGCGCAGATTCAGACCGCTTTTCAGTGCCGCCAGAAGCGCCATGCTCACCGTCGTCTTGCCGCAGCCGCTTCCCGTTCCCGCGACAAGGATTCTCGGTGTGTCACAGATCACGAAGCACCTCCTGGCACCGCGATACGCTTACTGCGTCCGGTGCATCCTCCCGCGGGCGGCGTATTACGAGCAGGGCACAGCCGCTCACCTCCGCCGCCCGCACCTTTTCTGCCATACCGCCCGGCGCGCCCGAGTCCTTGGTTACCAGAAATCTGGCGCCGCAGCCCCGGATCGCGCAGACGTTTTCCTCCATGGTAAATGGTCCCTCCGCCGCCAGAATGTGCTCCTCCCGGATCCCCGCTTCCCTGGCAGCCTGCACCGAGTGCGGAAGAACTCTTGCGTACAGGCGCTCCTTCGCATCCCGCACGCCGGCGTACACGGGCAGGTCCTTGTTCCCTGTCGTGAGCAGGATGTTCCCGTCCGTGCAGGAGAGAAACGCCACAGCCCGGGCCGCATCGCTGAAGTACGCGGCTCCTTTGATCTCCGGCGTCTCCTCCCGCTTCACGCGGATGACTCTCCTGCCAGTCTTTTCAGCTGCCGCGCGGATCGCGGCGCTCACCCTTTCGGCATAAGGGTGCGTCGCGTCGATGACGCAGCGCGGGCGCGTGATTTCAAAAAGCTTCTCCATCTGCGGCGCGTCCTGCCGCCCGACAAGCACCCGGACATACTTCATGCCTGACGGCAGGACTTCAGCACCGTAGGGAGTCGCCACAAGCACAAGACTCCTGCGGTGCGCCTGCTCCAGGAATTCTACAAGTTCCTTTCCTTCCGTCGTTCCGCCAAAGAGCAGAAATTCAAAGTCCGTGAGTGCCGCGGCGACGGTCACATGGCGCTTCACCGTCTTTTGTATCAGAAGCTTAGTCCCTGACGTAAGCGCGCTGCGCTCGCAGACATTGTCAACCCCGGTGACGTCCTGCACAAAGGCGGACGCACTGACGCTGCCGGGCACCTGTGCCAGCGCGTCGGCCGGGAAGGTCAGAAAGGGCACGCCAAGCGCCCCGGCCGCCTCCCGCATTCCCGGCTCGTCTTCTTTCCGGTCAATCGAGGTGAGCGCGCATAGGGCCCGAAGATCAAACTGCTGTTCCTGAAGTGTGTCGCGGATGGCCGAGAGGATGTCATCCTTCCCGGTGCCTCTCCGGCAGCCCACGCCTGCGACAAGCCGCCTCGGGACGAGCCGCAGGGCACCGGCATCGCCTGCCCCTGCCGTTTTCATGGAAATAATGACATCCGCGCCGTCCGGGGTTTGAGCCATCTCGTACGCCGCGGCTTCTTCTGCCTGTTTCCTGCCACACGTCTCATTCCGGGTGTCCCGCAGTTCCGGGAAAAGGTCTCTTACCTGCGGGTCAGCCCATATGCGCACCGGCGCGCCCGTAAGCGCCCTCACGGCGATCTCCTTTGCCGCCCGCATGTCATCAATCGCGCAGTCATGCTGCGCCGCGAACGTGTCCACAGCAAAGCGTCCCTGTGCATCGGTGGCCGTCGTCAGGATGGCCTTTGCGCCAAGCGCTTCTGCGAGGCACCGCGCAAGCGCATTGGCGCCGCCGATGTGCCCGGATAGAATCGGGATCACATACTGACCCTGCGGATCAATCACAAGGACCGGACTGTCCCATCGTTTGTCCCGAACCAACGGCGCGATGAGACGGACGGCGATGCCGGCGGCACTGATAAAGACAAGTGGGGACTTTTCTTCAAATGCCTCGCGCACCAGCGCCTTTCCGTCGTGAAACGGCACAAGTCCGGCGCATGTGTACCGGTCGAAAAGATACCCGCCGCAGACAGCACCGCGATCTTTAAGGTACCGGATGAGCTTCTCCTCTGTCACTGCCCCCGTCTTCGTGTAGGTGAGCAGCCGGATCGGCGCTGCGGTACCCGGTTGAAAATCCCGGGTCGTACAGCTTTGATCTGTCATATGTGTCTCCAAGAAATCCTCCCACCAGCAGCAGCGCTGTCTTATGTATGCCGTTTTCCTGCGCGCACCTGGAAAGACTGTCCAGGCGGCAGCAGATTCTCTTCTCGTCCGGAAACCCCAGATGATAGCAGATGGCGGCCGGTGTGTCCGGCGGATAGCCGCCATGTATCAGCTCCCGCATGACCTGCTCTGTTCTTCCGGCGGAAAGAAACAGCACCATGGATGCCCTGTGCGATGCAAGAGCCGCCAGCGACTCTTTTTCCGGAACCGGCGTGCGGCCCGGGCAGCGGGTCAGAATGACGGTCTGGCTGACTCCCGGGAGCGTGTACTCACACTGCAGAGCCGCCGCGGCCGCCTGAAAAGAGCTTACCCCCGGGCACACCGCAAAGGGAATCTGACGGCGGCGCAGCGCATCCATCTGCTCCCGCACCGCGCCGTAAAGAGACGGATCGCCGGTGTGAAGCCGGACCGTCATGAGGTTCTTTTCCTCCGCGCGCTCCATCGTCTGAATCACCTGTTCCAGCGTCATCTTCGCACTGTCATACAGCGCACATCCCGCCTTCACGCTTTTCAGCAGCTCCGGGTTCACGAGCGATCCCGCGTAGATGACCACATCCGCGCCCGAGAGCAGCCGCTGCCCCCGGACAGTTATGAGGTCCGGCGCGCCGCTTCCGGCGCCGACAAAGTATACCATACCGACTCCTTTCCGGCCTTGCCGCTCCTCTCATACATCTGCCTCCGCCCGGGCAAGAAGCTCTCCGGCCGCGGCTGTCTGTCCCAAAAGTCCCTGGCGGGAAGAAAACAGCACACACCCCGTCTTCAGTTCGCCCCGCACCCGCTCAGAGAGCCTGCGGTCGATGCGGACAAGAAGCCGGGAGAGGACCGCATCCCAGATTCCGTCTTTCATCATCGACTCAATCGCGTCCTCCGTCGTGTTGCAGGAGAGCACCCGGCGAAGCGCCGCCTCGTCTGCCCAGGCTTCTACGCCGCACGCGGCCAGCGTCTCCATCCGCCCGTCCGCGATGTGCGAGTGGGTGTTGAAGATGCCGCTGCCGACTTTCACCAGCTTCCCGATGTGCCCGACAATAAGGGCACTTGAAAAGCCGTCTTCCACCGCCATGTCCAGTGCATCCCCCAGGAAATTCGAGCAGATGACGGCGCGCTCCGGCGCGATGCCGTATTGCTCCGAAAGAAATTTCAGCCCGAAATTCCCGGGTGCGATGATGAGGTCTGTATCTCTTAGCGCGCGCCGCTGGGACAGCTCTGCGCGGATCGTGTCCAGCAGCGCCTTCTCGCTCATCGGCTCCACGATCCCGCTCGTCCCCAAAATCGAGATGCCGCCGGTGATCCCGAGCTTCCCGTTGAACGTCTTTCTGGCCGCCTCCTCGCCGCCCGGTACAGAAAGTGTGATCCGCACACCGCCCTCTGCCCCCTCCTCGTCAAGCACTTCGCCAACCTCCCGGCGGATCATGCTTCTAGGTACCGAGTTAATCGCCGCATCGCCCACGGGTCTGTCAAGGCCGGGCTTTGTCACGACGCCGACCCCCGGCCCGCCGCAGATCACAACCTGCCCCGCGCCCGGAATTCTCTCGGCCTTCGCGAAGATGAGCAGCCCGTCCGTCGCGTCCGCATCGTCTCCGCCGTCCTTTCGCACCGCGCAGGACGCAGACGATTCTTCCAGCAGCGGCTGCTCGACCGGAAGAATGAGCGTCTTCCCGGCCGGGGTGCTGATGTGCACCGCCGTGCAGACCTGTCTTTCAAAGAGCATCTTTGCGGCAGCCCTCGCAGCGCCCGCCGCGCAGCTCCCTGTCGTGTATCCGCACCGCAGCTTCTTCCCGCCGCTGTATATCCAGCCCTGTCCCGCGTCCGTCATCTCTGCCTCCGACTGCCCGCCAGCGCAACAACAGTAACCGGGTTGTGTGCCACCATCAGATGCACATCTCCGACAGCCTTTCCTCTGGCAATACTCACCTGTACGATCTCCGGATCTGCCGTCTCCAGCTCTTCTGCCGCCGCGAGCGCCTTCGCCAGATTCTCCGGCGTGACAAATGTCATCACAATGCGCACCTTCGGATTTTTTAATAGCAGCGCCGCAAGAATCCGCCTCAGATTCCCGCCTGTCCCGCCGATGAACGCGGCATCCGGCGCCGGAAGCTCTTCAAATGCGTCCGGCGCTGTTCCCGCAACAAGGCGCACATTGCCGCAGTCAAACCGCTTCGCATTGGCTGAGATGAGGCCACAGGCTTCCGGGTTGTTCTCGATGGCGTAAACGGAAGCTCCCGGCGCGCTTAGCGCCGCCTGGACGCTCACCGATCCCGTCCCGGCTCCGACGTCATAGAGCACGCTTCCCGGGCGCAGGTGCAGCTTCGCACAGACGATGTCCCGCACCTCTGCCTTGGTCATCGGCACGCGCCCGCGGATAAACGCTTCATCGCTGATCTCCCCGGATTCCTCTTCAAAGGCGGGGTTTTCCCGCCTTTCGCCGCTTTCCTCTCTGCCGGAGATTGCGCCCGTGCCCGGGACTGCCGCCTGCACAATCAGACAGCAGGGAGACGGAATGTCTTCCGGAAGATCCCCGGGCGAAACGCAGACGGTCATTTCGTCCGGGTATCCGAGCCGGGAGCCCAGAAAGAGCTTCACGTCAGAAAGGCCGGCTTTGATCAGGGATTCCTGTAGTCTGGCGAGATCGCTTCCGCTGCCCGGCAGGACGAAAACGCTGCCGTGCTGCCTCAGCGCGCCGATCACATCGCCCTCACACCCGTGCAGCGACACGACCGGCATCTTCTCCCAGGAGAGCCCGAACGCGGCGCAAAGAAGCTGCAGGCTGGACAGCCCCGCGACCCGCCGCACGGTAAAGCCCGCCGCCTCGAGTGCTGTCTGCACACCGGCGGCGCCGCTGTAGAAGCCGGTATCGCCCGATACCAGCACGCAGCCCTTTTCCCAGGAGTCATCTTCTGTAAAAAAGCGGACTACTGCTTCCGCGCGCCAGTCCGCCAGCTTCGGCACGCCGCCACATCCGAGCGCCTCCGCCAGGTCAAGCATGCGCCCGGCCCCTGCCAGCCGGTCCGCCTCAAGAATCGCCTGTCTCGCCCGCGCCGTCAGGTCCTGCGGATCACCGGATCCGATGCCCACGATCGTTATCAGACGCTGCATAGCCGCTCCTTTCCTGTGCCTGCCGCGCAGGCATTCCCGCGAATCTCTGCCCGGCGCCTTCCCGGCTCCGGGAAGCCGAAGGAGCCCTGTGCTCCCGTCAAGCGCCCCCGGCGGCAGATCAAAGAGCTGCGCAAGGTACCCGTCCCCGAATATCTCCTCCGGAGGCCCGACGCGCGTGATCTTCCCGTCCGCCACGCACGCGATGCGGTCGCTCGCCTGCCGCGCCAGATCCAGCTCGTGAAGCGACATGATCACGGCCACATGCCGCGCGGCCGCCAGTGCGCGGATCCTCTCAAGGACCTCCAGTCTGTAGCGCAGATCGAGGAATGAGAGCGGCTCGTCAAGCACCAGAATCTCCGGCTCCTGGCACACCGCCCGCGCCAGTTTGATCCGCTGACGCTGCCCGTCCGACAGCTCGGCGAATGGCCTGTCCGCCACGTCCTGCGCAAGGAAGAAGCGGATCGCCTCATCCGCCTTCTGCCGGTCAGCGTCCGTGAGAATTCCAAGGCGACCGGTGTAAGGGTACCTGCCCATCTCCACCACGTCCCGGCCGGTCATGTTCTCGGGGCGGATCCGGTCTGTCAGAACAACAGCGCAGCGTTTCGCGCGCTCCGCCGCCGAAAGCGTCTCTCTGTCCTGCCCGAGGTAGAACACACGCCCGGCAAGGGCCGAAAGCTGCCCCGCTATCGTCTTCAGGATCGTCGACTTGCCGGCGCCGTTGCATCCGATGAGCGTCATCACCTCGCCCGGCGCGACACTCAAGGAAACGCCGCCGGCCACGACGCGCTTTCCGTACCCGGCAGACATTCCCTCCGTCTTCAGGCCCTTCTCCGCACAGCCTGTCCATTTCTCATTTCTCTTTTCTTCAGTCACGCCGCGCTCCTTTTCTGCGGATCATCATCGCGACGACCACCGGTGCCAGGACCACCGCCGACACGCTGCTGGCCGCCACCTCCGTCGGCGCGAACAACAGGCGCGCAAGCCCGTCACAGGCAAGCGTCACCGCCGCCCCACCAAAGAAACACACCGGGATCAGCACAAGCGGCCTTGCCTCGGCTGTGGCCGTTTTCATCAGGTGCGGAACCGCGATGCCCACAAAGGAAACAGGCCCGGCAAATGCCGTCGCCGTCGCGGAGAGCAGGCTTGAGAGCAGAATCAGCGCCGCCCGCAGCCACCGCACATGTACCCCCAGGCTTGCGGCGAGATTCTCCCCCAGCTGATACGCGCCGACAGGCTTTGACAGAAGCAGCGCCGCCGTGCACGCCGGCACGATGACCGAAGCCATCAGCGCGGCGTCCGCCATGTTCAGCCCCGAGAACGACCCCTGGGACCAGTTGTGCAGGTTGACGATATTCGAATCATCGGCAAAGGTAACCAGCAAATCCGTCACCGCAGAGGCCGCGTACCCGATCATGATTCCGCAGACGACCAGCACGGACATATTCCGCACGCGCAGCGAGATCAGGAGGACAAATCCCGTGGCAAGCAGCGCTCCCGCGAAAGCCGCCAGGATCTGGGCACCGGCGGAGACGGCCAGGCCGCGGGATATGAAGGCGACCATGACCAGCGCCACAAAGAGCCTGGCGCCCGAGCTGATACCCAGAATGTACGGTCCCGCGATGGGATTCGCAAAAAATGTCTGCAGAAGGTACCCGGATACAGACAGAGCGCCGCCCGCGAGCAAGGCACAGAGAATCCTCGGCAGCCGGATCTTCAGAATTACGTCTGCCTCAGACTTCTCCTTCTCCCCGCCCGCAAGTATCGCAAGGATCCGCTCCACCGGGATCTTCGTGCTGCCGGCGGACAGATTCCAGAACACAAGTACTGCAAGCGCCAGAATCAGTCCTATAAGAACCGGGATCCACCGTTTCCGTGCATCTGTCATGAGAGTTTCTCCATCGTGAGCAGATTGTCCGGGCTGTCCCCGGTGAGGATTCTGTTCACGTCCAGAATAAAGTCGCAGCTGCTCGTCACGCACTGGAAGAAGTCCGCATCGGTGCAGTACACCTGCCCGCTCTTCACCGCCGCGAAGTCCGCGAGCACGGAATTCCTGGCGATAAGGTCGCTGATGCTTCCGATCTGTCCCTCGATCGCGCTGTTGTAGATCAGGACGTCGCAGTCCTTCGCCTCCCGGTAGAAATCTTCCATCTGTACATGCATCGTGGAGAGCGCGTTCTGATCTCCGGACGAGATCGCAAGGCCGTTCAGGGCGTAGACGCCTCCGCCGTATTCAATCATCTTCGCGATGTAGCCGCCCGGCTTGTGCACGGTCACGGCGCCGCCTGACGTCACCGAGAAGAACGCGACCGACCTGCCCGTGCTCTGCGCCAGAAGAAGCGGCTGAACGCGCGCCTCCTCTTCCTGAAAAAAGGCGTCCGCTGCCTCCTCTTCTCCGAACAGTATCCCGTAGAGCTTCATCCACTCCAGCCTCCCCAGCGGGTCGTCCTCGTAGCTTGAGCGCTCCACGAGCACCGGAATGCCGAGTTCCTCCAGTTTCTCCTTCACCTGCGGGGAGTGATAGATCATCGTGTTCTCGATGGCAAGATCGCATCCGCCCGACAGCAGCATCTCGTAGTCCGGCTTGCTGTACTTTCCGGCGTAGGTAATCGCGCCGCTTTCCATCGCCTCTTTCGCATCCTCCACATACCAGTCCTCGGCCTTCAGGCAGGAAAAGGCGACCTGCCCCAGGCCGCCGGCCGCATCGATCAGATCCATCGCCGGCGTTGAGGCCACGTAGACGTGCCGGAGCGGCTGCTTCAGCACCACAGCCCCCTCCGGCACCGACTCCGGAACCTCTTTTCCCTCCGGCACCACCAGAAACTGCCCTTCGTCCCGGATGTCAACAAGTCTGCATCCCTCGTAGTCCGATACGGAAAACATCGTGGCATAGGAGAGTTCCGGCACCTCCGCGCCCGCATTCGAATCGCTTCCGGCGGTCGCATTCGCATTGCTTTCGCCGCCCGCATTGCTTCCGGCGCCCACCTTGCCGCACCCGGAGAACAGAAGCATTGACGCAATGATGCAGGAAATAAGCCTTCTTTTCACTATTTTCATAATTGTCCGTCCACTTATTTTCGGGTCACCGCTGCGCATCGGAAAGCTAGTTCCAAGAGAGATTCCGATGACACCTTTCATTTTCGGGTCGCCGCCGCGCATCGGAAAGCAAGTTATGTGGCTTGCCCCGATGCTTCCTGCCAGCCCGGCTGGCTGCCCGTCGGCGGAAGTCCCTCCTGTCACTCCTTTGAGAAGATCAGGGTGTACTCGATTTCGTGCGGTCTGCTCATGACTGTCGTGTCGGCAATCACGTCGATGGGGGTGTCATAGCCGCTGACCGGAATCGTGAAGGTTGAGCTGCCGCCTTCATTCTCATTCAGATACCTGGTGCCGTCAACGACCATATAGTCGTAGTTCGCGGAGTTCCAGACGATCACGGCCTGTGTGATCTGACCGTCCACCTCGGTGATGCTGCACGGGCTTTCGACGGCAGCCTTGCCGCTTCCGCCTTCGAGGGTCACCAGAGCTGTCCCGGTCGCCTCGTTTCCGGACGCGTCGCGTCCATTGCTGTCTGAGAGCGCCCCGGAGCCAGCGTCAGAGGACGAGCCGGAAGATGTACCGGTGACCACGCCGGAAGCCACGCCGAAAGAAGCGCTCTCCGGCTGCGGGTCGGTCACGCTCACCTTGTGATCGTACCAGACCCCCTTTGTCCCCAGGATCGCAAGATCAAACTCCTCAGCAAGTGCCGGCACCGGGATATCGTATCCGTATACTTCCTCCGTAGAGCCGTCGGCGTACTGCACCGTGTCAACCGTCGGGAAAAGAAGCGCCGCGCCGTCTTTCTGCGCGTCTTCCGCCGTACCGGCGAAAAGATTAACAATGCTCTCAGACGGAAGCGTGATGTGAAGAGACATCGCGCCGTCCTTCACCGTGAGCGTCCCGCGTCCGTCACATGCCTCATTGACATGAAACATCGAACTGTCCGTGCCAAAAGCGGCACTGTAGGTGCCATCAGAAAGAGAATCGGGCGACGCCGCACCCCTGCCGGGAGAAAAGGCCTCTGCCATGGAAGCGATGGCATCCTTCGTGTGAGAGACGTACAGGTCCTGAATCTCCTGAATCTCGCCCAGCCCCGCGATCTGGCAGGTCACGTACGAAAACGCGCCGGACGCCGTGAACTGACTCTTCCAGGAATCCGCATCATCGCCCGCCATGTCGTTGTTGGCGTGATCGCCCGCGACCACCATCAGCGGCCGAAGGACGACTTTCGTGAAGCCGGCATTCCTCACCTTTTCAATGACCGCATCGCAGGCGGTGTCCGAAGGCTCACCCTCAACCGTACCGATAAACACGTTGCCGTAGCCCAGATTTTCCATCTGGCTCTGCATCTGGTCATATGTGATGCTCGCCGTGTGGGACGTCCCGTGTCCCATGAAGACAAATGCGGTCCCGTCCGCTTCGGCCTCTGCCAGGCTGCCGTCCCCGGCGGTCTTCACTGCCTGCGCGGTAACTGCCCTTGCCACCGTCTCCTTGTCGGAGTTGACGGTGCCTGTGCTCTGGCCGACCTCGCCCAGAAGCGGCTCCGCCACGGTCACGGTCTGAAAGTCTTCCCGGTAACTGTCCAGGCTGGCGACAATCTCGTCATACTCCGCGCCGTGCATCAGATGTGTCGGCTGCACGACAAGATTCCTGACGCCGTTATTCACCGCGCGGTCAAGCGCCTGCGCCATGTTATCGATGGACTCGCCGTCGCGCGCCTCAATGTGGTTGATGATGATCTGCGAGCTGAAGGCGCGGCGGACCGACCAGTCCGGATACGCCGCCTGCAGCGCCTTCTCGATGCCGCCGATGTCATCTGCCCGGCTGTCATTGTAGGATGTCCCGAAACTCACGACCAGGATCTCATTTTCGCCGATCCCGTCCGCATTCAGCGGATCATCCTTCGCCGCGTCGCCCGTGTCAAGCCCGAAGTACTCCGGCGTTGCGTTCTCGCCTTTCACCAGCGCTTTCTGCGCGTCCGTCAGCGCGTCCCACGCGTCTTTTGCCGCTCTGCACTGTGCGTCCGTCTCATCCGTGCGCTCCTGCACATAGATCGCGTCGATCAGATCCGCGACGTGCTTCGCCGCCTCCATGTCCGACGCCGACGCCGTCGTCTGCGTCCCTCCGGACGCACCGCACCCCGTGAGAAGTACCGCCGCCATCAGCGCCGCCGCAGCAGATGCGGCCGCCCTTTTCCGTTTCCTCATGAATCCTCCTGCAATCCTCAAGCTGCCTTCACCGGACCCGGACGCACAAAGAGCGTACGATAAAAAAGGCACCTCTGAAATCTATTCAGAAGGCGCCGAAACAAACCATCCCGCCAGGGCGCATGAAAAAAACCCTGAAGAACGTCTGTACGATCAAGCCCCCGTGATCTGGAATCCGATTCCTGTACTTTTGAAAACGGCAGGTTTCCTGGCTTGGAGATCTTCGCAGGCAAAGGCACCTTCCCGCCAGAAGCTTGCGCCTCCGGCAGTGGCGGCCGCTTACGGCCTCCTTTGCCTGCTCCCTCGATACAGTGACGGGATCGTACAGGACTCTCACCTGTTTCCCTTTTACCCGGCAGCCACCGCGAAGGCAGCCGCCGGCACCGTTTTCTCAATGATATGTATGCCGATAACCGCGCGCCGGCGCCGTCATCATGCAATTTGCTTTGTATTACACCACGAAACGCAAAGAAAAACAACTGACTTAGCGCCGATTCCGGTCGGATATCAGTTCACCGAGATCCGGAACACAACCGGATTCTTCGTGGTAAATGTCCGCCCCGCGTCAATCGCAAGGCCCTTCTCATCCCGCGTAAAGGAAGCCGGGCACGCATCTCCGAGGAGCTGAACCTGCCGGATCTGACAGAACATATCCGGACCGTTCCCGGAGAACTCCGGGATCTTCGCAAGACTGCGGATCAGGAATCTTCCGTCTTCCGGCGCTCTCATGCAGATCGCGTACACATTGCCGTGGTTGCTTGTGAAGCGGTAATCCTGCGGCGTGTAGATCTTGTCGTTCTTGTCGGAGAACTGTCCACCGGCCTGCTTTGTCGGTCCTTCCTGGCATACGCGCCACGGGCGGCTGCCGTACACCGCCTCGCCATTGACCGCGAGCCACGCGCCGATCTCCCGCAGAACCGATACGTCTGCCGGTGTGATCGTGCCGTCCGCCTTCGGTCCGACATTCAAGAGCATGGTGCCGTTCTTGCTCACTACGTCCGCGAGGTCACAGAGCAGGCTCCACGGCTTCTTGAAATCATTGCCTTCCGTGTAGCACCAGGAATTCTTGGCGATGGCGGTGTCTGTCTGCCACGGGTAACTTGTCACGTCCGCGAACTGACCGCGCTCCACGTCCACCAGCGCGCTGCCGAACGCGCACGCGTCGTGCTTGTACGCCACCAGAACTTCCTGGCCTTTTTCTGCCGCCCGGTTGTAGTAGTACGCCATGATCTTACGCAGATACGGCTTGCAGGCCTCCTCCTGGATCCACCAGTCAAAGTACAGCTCCCGCGGTTCGTATCTGTCGATGATCTCGCAGGTGCGGATGACCCAGTCGGTCAGGAAAAGTTTAACCGTCGGATTCTTCTCCGGATCCGGGAGGAAGCGGACATCCGTGTGGTCTTCCGGTTCGTCTGCTGCCGGCCAGTAGAAGCCGCCCGGCTCATTGTAGTTCTCCGAATCCGTCTTGTCCTCCCCGCATGTGCGCCCCGGGTGCATGAACCAGTAGTGCTCGATGCGGTGGCTCGACGCGCCGGGAATCAGCCCCTGGCGCAGTTCTTCGCGCGTCAGCTCGCCCAGATAGTCCCGGTGCGGCCCCATCTCAGCCGCGTTCCACGCACTGAGCTCTGACGCGTACATCTGGAATCCGTCGTGATGCTCGGCCACCGGCACCACATAGCGCGCCCCGGCCTCCTTGAACAGCTTCACCCACTCCGCGGCGTCAAAGTGCTCCGCCTTAAAAGAGTCAATAAACGTCTTGTACCCATATGTGTCCTGCGGGCCGAAGACCTTGCGGTGGTGCTCGTACTCCGGCGTCCCCTCCCGGTACATGTTGCGGGAATACCACTCATTCCCGAACGCCGGGACGGAAAATACTCCGAAGTGAATAAAAATCCCGAACTTCGCATCCCGAAACCACGCCGGTGTCTCGTGCCTTGCGAGCGACTCCCACGTGTCGCTGTACGGCCCCGCGTCAATGCACCGGTTAATCTCAGCCTTCCTGGCCTCTACGTCATAGCGTAGCATGACTCTTCTCCTCCTGCAGTCATATTTAATTCATCAAGTTCACAGGTCTGCTGTCACTATAACGTAGATTCCCGTTCATTGGAAGATGTAATCTGTAGAGTCCGTTACTGCCGGGAACCGATGAGCCGGGGCAGATGGATATGCGGACTCTGCCAAAAGAATCCATGTGACCTCCCGCAGAAAAGGGCCAGCACTCCGGGTCCGCTACCGCGTCCACCGCCGGGAAAGCCCACGGTTTTAACTATGAGGACGAAAGGTACTTTATAAAAAAATCCCTCCCTCAGGCCTCTTCTTAAGCCTGCGGAAGGGATATCTTTCCATCAGTGTGCCCGGGTCCAGTCAGCCGTCTCTTACTCCACAGCTGCTTTCCAGAGCCCGTGCAGATTGCAGTACTCATAGACGGCAACCGGCTCCTCGCCCTCTGCCAGCGCGAACTCGGCGGCCGGCGCGTCGCCCGGCTTCAGATCCCGCTTCTGGAATCCCGTCTTTGTCTCCAGCACGATGAACTGGATGTAGTGCTCCGGGAGCATCGGGTGATCCACCGATCCGACGCGGACCTTCACCGTCCTGCCCTCGACCGTGACCGCCGGAACGTGCTTCTCTGTCGCCGCGTCCGTGGTGTTCGGAACCAGCTCCGTCATCGGATCCCCGCAGCACTTCGGCGTGCACGCCGTCTTCTCCGTCAGAAATGTCACAAAATTCCCGCACTTCATACATCTGTAAAACTGCATAGAAACCTCCTCACGAATCGCCCCCGAAAGCGGCATGCTTCCGGCTCTTTTCGCAATCCATTATCGCATCCGCCGCGGGAAATGTATAGGGAAACTGCAGTTTCATGAGAATTTTACAAACTGCGGCTCTCCCCGTCACTTTCTGGCGGTTGCCTTTGAGGACGCCGGGCGGACGGTCTTCCGCACGCCTTCACGGCTGCCGGAGCTCCCCTTTTTCTGGCTGTCCCGGCCGGCGCCGTACTGCTTCCCGTAATATTTCCCGTAGTACTTTCCGTAATACTTGCCGTAGTACTTTTCCTTTTTGTAGTTCACCTTGTTCAGGACTACGCCCAGGATCGGGCATCCCGTCATCTCGAGCTGCGCCAGCGCTTTCTTTGCAAAGCGGTAGCTCGTCTCACCGCTCTGCACCACGAAGATACTGGAATCACAGGACTTCGCGACAACCGCGGCATCGATGACCGTCCCGATCGGCGGCGTGTCGATGATGATGTAATCATAATAGGTCTTCATGACCTTCAGCGTCTTCTGAAAGTACTCGTCCTCCAGGAGAAGCGTCGGACTCGGCGCCATGTCACCGGACGGGATCATGTCCAGATACGGAACATTCGTGTGAAACAAAACTTCCTCGATCTTCGCGTTGCCGCTCAGATACAGCGACAGGCCCGCCGTGCCGCGCTGCAGCTTCTGCGTCCCGACATGCGCCGGCTTGCGCATGTCCGCATCGATGTGAAGCACCTTTTTGCCCGCCTGTGCCAGAGCCCTGGCAAGTTCAAAACTTATCTCGCTCTTGCCCTCTCCTGACACGGTACTTGTGACCGTGATCGACTTGATATTCCGCCCCGCCAGCAGGACATTCGTCCGCAGCGTGTTCATCGATTCCTGATAGAAATAATCCGACTCGCCTGAGTCCCTGATCGTCAGTATTCCCTGTGCCACTTCCTGTCACCCTCGTCGAAATTCTGTAGTCCGTAATCTGCCCGTATGCCGCCTTACCGGCGCTTTCCCGCATCCGCCCCGCGGTCCGGCACACTCGCCAGCACCGTCAGATTCAGATACTTCTCCACGTCGTCCTCGGTCGTCATCGTGTCATTAACAATCATCGAGACGACGATCCAGACAATCGCCAGCAGGACGCCAATAAGCAGTCCCACTGCCGTATTCTTCTTCACATTCGGGCTGCTCGGCTTATCCGCCACCTCACCCCCGGAGATGTTCGGCGTCGTCACCCCCAGCGTCTGCGTAATGTATTCCGATCCGTTCTGCGAGATAGCGTTGACGATCCGCTGCGCCCGCTCCGGATCCGGATCCGAAGCGGTAATAATGAGGATCCTGGTATTCGTCGGATTGGTGATCGTGATCCGCTTCTTCAGCGCATCCTCCTCCATGGTCAGATTCAGATCCTGAATCGTCTCCCTGAGCACCGTCGGGCTTGTCATGAGCTGCGCATAATCCGACGTGAGCTGCGCACTCGCCTGCAGATTGGCAAGCGAAGACGACTTGCTGTCATCCGTCAGCACGATCACCTGCGCGGTCGACGTATACACCGGTGTGATAAAAAACCGGGAGATGGCGAATGCGACCGCTCCCGCCACTACTCCGGCCAGGATCACCAGCCAGATCCGGTGAAAGATTGCCCTGCCGACCTCCGCCAGATTAATCTCAACCACATCGTCATTGTCTCTTTCTGTCTGATTCCGTACACTTGCCATCTGGCTTTCCCCTCACATCTATGTATTACCGGACACTGGATCCGGCATGGAACTCACAATTCACAATTATCCGCCACTTTCGACGGGTTGGCAATAAAAATCCGGCGGGCTGTCTTCTCGCCGAATTTCCGGCTCACGAACTCAGCACACTCCCCGATGTGGGGCCGCCTGTCTTTCATGTTGTGAGCATCCGATCCGATAAAATCGACAAATCCCTTCTCCAGAGCCCTCAGGCAGAACATCTTCTGCTTCCAGCCGTCAAGCCCCAGCACACTGTTCGCATTCACCTGCAGACAGGCGCCCATATCCTTCAAATCACCTGCGAGCTTCCGGTCCGTATGCAGCGCTGCATACCGCTCAACGTGCGCCACAATCGGCGTGTACCCCGCCCGGATCAGTTCGTGGCAGCGCTCCCGGATGTGCCTCGCGCTGTCACCTCCGGAGAATTCCAGCAGCACATACCCCGTGCCGTTCATCCGATACCGGCCGTCCCGGTCCAGGAACTGCGTCATCACCGGATTGTCATGAAACTCGCATCCCAGAAAAAGCTGCATCTGCGGCATCACCGTGTCCACCGCCCGCTCCAGCCGCTCAAAGGAAGCCTGCACCTCATCCCGCGGCGTCTCAAACATCCCCTGCCGGAAGTGCGGCGTCAGAATCACACTCCGGACGCCGTCCTTATACATCCTGTGCAGCATCAGCAGAGCTGTTTCCAGAGAAGCCGCCCCGTCGTCCACTCCGGGGATCACATGGCAGTGCATATCCCAAATATTTTGCACGCTTAAAACCGCCTTTCCCCGCCCGGAGGTGAAATAAATCTTCCTGAATCCGTATTATACCATACTTTACCTTTCCTTCTCACGCAGAAACGAAAGTATCCCATTACGGGAGCAGGATCAGAAGCTGGAACGGCAGGAAGTTTTTCTGCTTCTGCAGTCTTACTTCAACGATCTCCTGATGATTTTCCGGAATGCCTGAAGGGAATCTCTGAAAATCAGGAATTCAAACGACGCTCATGATTTATGTGACATGGCATCCTCCCCTAGCTGTAAAATACTCACAGGCTACCGGTCAGAATAGCAGGCGCTCACAGACTCAGCAGCAGTGAATTGTTCACTCGCCACAATTGATTATGAGATTTTCAAGAAGCTGCTACAAGCCACTGTTCTAATTGGCGCTTACATTATACGGACTCTATCTCCCCCTATAAATCTTAACCTTACTCAGCATCTCTTTTACCACTTGTTTAAACCAATGTTTTGGAATAACTGCAATAACAGATCTTTTAAATGATTTTCCATTCAAAAAGTATTCAAAAAATTTATCGTGGTCTTGATTTTTTAACGATGCGTGTTGAAGTTGATGGTTAAAAGCTATTGCATTATCAATATTTACATCATGAAGCTCCACAGCAGCCATTTGAATGAGTTCCTTTCCTTTTGCACTTTGTATCAAAGCAAGAGAAATTCCATCTTCCTCTTCCTGCTGTAATTCTGACCCCCAAGAATCACCCAGCGTGATATCACTTACTCGCCTTTCTGTTGCATAATGACAAGAATAACAGTTTTCTGTGTAAATAAACCCTCTTAGAAAAGCCGCTGTATATAGGTCTTCCACCCCTTTAGGTACTATTCTATTTGTATCCGATTCCAAGCCAAATCTTGTATTCCTCCGGAACATAATTTCCTTCTGCTTATATATATCAACACCATATTCTTTTAAAGCTTGTCGGAGGATTTTGATTGAAGGCGATCCATGGCAAATCAGATCCATTGTATAAAGATTCTTCCCAAGGTTATGGCCAACAAAATTGATCATAGATGAAACCTGGCATGGGAGTCCAAGGAAAAGAACTTTCTGACCATTAAGTAGTTCATTTTTAACAGTTTTATATATTCCAAGCGGATTGCTTTTTACATATTTAGATCCAGCAAAGCCATCCATTTCTTTCAAGGTCTTGGCAAGGATAAATCGGTAATCTCCATCAATCAACCTGCATGAAGCAACTTCTCCACCATTACGAATAAAGTTCTGTTCAATAGCTGTACAAAATCCTCCGGATGAACTCCTGTCACGTATTTTCTTATCCGCCCAGCCCTGATACCACTTAATTGGAGAATGTTGTTCTGCCGGATGAATGTTTTGGCAAACTCGATGGCAAGCATTACAATGAATGCAAGCATTCTCATCTATAACTGCATTCATGTATTTCAAATCATCCTTTACAGTGATACATGACTTGGGGCAAATATCAACGCATGCCATACATCCAGCACACTGATTTTCTTCACATACTAATTTCATAGTAATTTTGTCATCTCTTTCTTACTCTATTTATTTTCTTAGATACTATATTTATAAAATATTTCGTAATATCCCTATATAGGACTATTACTATTAGGAATTCACAGC
>OCTW011611375.1_pt1 | contig 22022 bp, 19 predicted proteins | sample 1539671 | NCBI WGS metagenome assembly OCTW01 (sample SAMN02144230, study PRJEB22623) | gut metagenome | biome: sheep rumen | host: Ovis aries | place: New Zealand
TGGTTATTGCTCATGGTCCATTGATGGATTATTTGCCAGTGTCCGAATCAGAAGACAGTTTAGTAGCGGAATTTCCTGTGAAATATTTAGCGGAGATTGGAATGTTTATGCTGAGGCTGACGCTATCACGGAGATTATCCTAAGACTCATCTAAAAACGACCTCACAGAATCGCTTATAAGCCCCATCCGGAAGATTTTGCATATAAAGTATAGCGTGTACATCTAAAAACGCTTACAGGCAATTCTAGGGCTATGATTTGAATTTTACTATTTCAGGTTGATGAATAAGCATAAATGGGTATTTTATGTTCGTTCTGTCAGTCTGAAAATTTTTCCACAATTTAGTGTTGCTAATTCCTCAAAGCCACAGTAAAATGAAAAAAGAAACATTTCCACCATCTTTTTCGTATCAACTGATATTACCATAATTATCTGATAACTTAGAGAGGAGGATTCCATGTCTGACACTAATTTGACTATATCAACAAATTCCTTATCACAAACGCTTGATGTTCATCAGATTACCCCGGAATATTTCATCCTGCACTATGCTGAATTCATTCGCCGGGTTGTTGCCAAGGGAAATCCCTCCGATGATACCATGCGGCATTACTGCAATCAGATTGATTTCTTCATCCGTTGGTGCCTGTCCCATGAACGCAATCCGTTAGCAATGAACGAGTATCAGCTGATTATGTATCGGGAGTTTCTGCTGAACCGGCAGTACAAGCCGGACAGCATTCAGGTTATGCTTGTTGCGGTAAAAGCTTTTTATGCTGCCGCCAAAAAGGTCGGTCTTGTTATGATTAATCCGGCTGCGGATTTGGAAGCACCATCTATCGGCAGTAACAGTGAAGCGCTGTTACATTACTATACTCCCCAGCAGATGAATGAAATCGTACATGTTTTTGATGAAGATACGAATCCATTTACACGGTATAGGAACACGCTCATCCTGTACCTGATGGGCGTTGAGGGGCTGCGCAACATTGAGGTGCACCGCGCCTGCGTTGAAGATATCAACTGGGATGCCCGGGCGATTATGATTCGCGGCAAAGGTGCCAGGGGAAGAATGGAGCCTATATATCCATGCGATGAAACTTTTGCGATTTTGGAGAAATACCTGCAGGCTGTTCCAAGTGACCGCGAAATCAAGAAAGACGGCGTTCTCACGCCGCTGATTCTCTCTTCATCTAATCGGAACCTGATGGGGCGCATTTCCCGCAACGGCATCCGCTCCATTATGAACAAGGTGCTGATTGCCTGTGATTTGAAGCATCCCGGTTATTCCTGCCATGTTTTCCGCCACAGCTGCGGCACAAATTTATACAAGGAAACCAAGGATTTGCGACTGGTGCAGGACACGCTCCGCCACCGTGACCCCAAGGTTACAGCCCGTTATGCCCATGTAGTAGACCGGCTGGACAAAAGATATACCGCCAAACTTGTACCACATGAATAATCGGTATTCGCATATGACAAAACCGCTGCCTTTTAGAGACAGCGGTTTTGTCATTTTATGATTTAAGCGTGAAACAATTTTAATGCTCCACTACAGCAGTGTGCACTTCTTTCCTCCCATCATCACCGCGGAAGTCTTTTTCAATCTGCTCCAGGGAACGTCCTTTGGTTTCGGGAACAAATTTGAAGGTGAAAAGCAGACCTAAAACGCCTAAAGCGGCAAAGATGAAGAAGGTGGAGGACAGCCCAAAGGAGGAGAGCAGTACCGGGAATGACAGGCCTACGCCGAAGTTGGTGAGCCAGAGGCAGAGTACCGTAACGCCCATGCCCATGCCACGCAGCTTGGCAGGGAAGAGTTCAGAGAGCAAGAGCCAGGTGACAGGTGACAGGAAGCCTTGCTGGAAGAAAAGGAACGTAACGGTAAGGGAAAGCACGATGTAGGGCAGGGCAGCTGTTCCGGCCAGCAGGCTGGAAAGCAGGCCAATGGCACAAAGACAGCACATGGTGCCGATTTGTCCCGTCATCATCAATGGCCTGCGGCCGTGACGTCCCAGCATCCAGATGCCAAAGAAGGTGGCGGTGACGGAAATTACACCGTTGGCAACGTTGCCGATAAGGGCAGCTTGCGTAGAGAAACCTGCTTCTGTGAGAATCTGGGTACCATAGTACATAATCGAGTTTACGCCGGAGATTTGCTGGCAGATGGCAATCCCCATGGCAATGAAGACAATATGGCGAATCCAGGGCGTGGCCAGGTCAGCGTAAGTGGCTTTTTCCAGATTCTTTTCCGTGGCCAGATTGTCCTGAATCTCATTGAATTCTGCTACGGCTTGCTTTTCGTCACGGATTTTCCGCAAGACTTCCATTGCATCGCCAATACGGCCCTGAAGTACCAGCCAGCGGGGACTTTCGGGCATGACGAGCATACCAAACCAAAGGACGATGGCCGGTAGGGAGGCTATGGCAAGCATATAGCGCCAGATGTGAGCCGTGGAGCCAAAAACCACTCCCATGATAGCATTCAGTACAAAAGCACAGAGCTGGCCGGTGACAATCATCAGTTCATTTTGCGTCACCATACGTCCCCTTCTATCCGAAGGGGACATTTCAGCCAGATAGGCAGGCACGGTGACAGAAGCGCCGCCTACTGCCAGGCCCAGTATGAAACGGCAGCCCACCAATATCTCTGCCGTGGGAGAAAGGGAGCAGCCGAGTGCTGCACAGAAGAAGATAAGGGCAAGATACAAAAGCATCCGGCGGCGTCCATGGTTATCTGCGATGCGGCCGCCAACAAAGGAACCGATGGCAGCGCCAAACAGAAGGCCGCTGGCTACCAAACCTTCCATGAAGGGGGTGAGGTTCAGCTGATCCGGGCGGGACATAAAGGCCAGAGCGCCGTTGACTACGCCGGTGTCATAGCCGAAAAGCAGTCCGCCGAAGGTAGAGATGATGGTTACTCTTTTCAAGTAAGTATTATGTGATTGTTCTGACATAGATATTTCCTCCTCGAAAGTATCTCTTAAACATAACAACCACGCCGAAAATATTTCCTATCCCCGTGCCTGCTGGCGCATAGACCAATCTTTCGGCACGGTATGATGGGGCGCCTCATCTTGGAGGTCTTCCCCTGGCATTTGAGCCACTTTTTTGTAAGATTCTCGGGATAAATTTTGATTACATGATGATAATTTTTTAGAATTGTTCGAACAACTGTTGATTACAATTTAGCATTGATTTTAATTGTTGTCAAGAAGGCTGCAACTAATCAGAGTATAGATTATATTTTGTTTATATTGTTTTTTTGCAGGATAGCGCAAGTGAAACGGTATGGAAGAAATTGGGTGCGGGAACACAGTGCAGGATAGTGCAATTGTCAATCATAAAATTTTTTTTACTTTTATTTTTTCTTGTTTTGTGCAAAAGATTTCAGGAATGAGGACATATGTCGTGTTATAATGACCTTAATCAGATCATTGGGGAGGCGAAGATTTATGTCTGTCATCTTTTACAATAGGAATGATACAACCCGTCCGCTGGAAGGGCTGGAGAAAATACAGCTTCTCTACGCTTGCCGGGCTTCTATGGAGCAAGGGGGCATGCCGTCAGCCTTTCATGTCCATGAGCATCATTTGGAGCTGCAGTATATTGAGGAGGGAGAAGCGGTTATCCGCATTGATGACCGCATTTATCAGGTACAGGCGGGTGATGTGGTGGTTTATAACGCCGGCAGCCGTCATGATGAAAGTGCTGAAGGGGGCATGTGTTTTTATAACTGTGCCATCAAGGGCGTTGCTTTGCCGGGGAAGGCAGAGGGAGCTTTGTTGATGCCGGAGGAATCGCCTATTCTGCATACAGGAGAACTGCGGCCTTTGATCCAGGAACTGTTCAAAGAAATTCACCGGCATATTGTGGCAGGACGCAGCCGCAGTGGCAGCATCTGTCACTATCTTTTAGGCTCACTTCTGACCGTGCTTATTTATGAAGTCCCCCATGAGGAAGAAGCCTGCCGGGAGCGAATAGATGAGTATTTCCGCCAAAGCAAGCTTTATATGGAAGAACATTTTGCCGAGGAGCTGTCCATTGAGGAGCTTAGCTCTTTGGCTCGCATGAGTCCTTCGGGCTTTGCCCATCAGTTTAAGAAAAAGGTAGGCATTTCTCCCTTGCAATATTTGATTCGCTGCCGCATTGGCAGAGCACAGAATCTGCTTATCAGTACCGGCAAGTCCATCACAGATATCAGTATTGAGGTTGGCTATGACAACCTGAGCCATTTCAATAATCAGTTCAAACGATTTGTAGGCCTTTCTCCGCAACAGTACAGAAAGGAACGGGTGGGCAGTCCTATCTATTGAATCCATGAAACCTTCCCTGCAAAGGGAAGGTTTTTTTATGCGCATTTCGTGTTGTTTAGCAAAAATGAACAAATTTGCTATTGTTTTGGTTATATTTTTTGTATTATTTGAGCAGGTTTCCTCAAGAACAGGAGCGTTTTGTGCGCTATACTTTAACCATACCAAGCAAACAACAAACCGCTGCGGCGGAAAAAGAAAGGAAGCATCATTATGAAACTTTCCATCAATCAGGCAACAGCTCTGGAGTGCAAAGGGTTCAGCCTGGAACGGGATTTGGAGCTTTGTGAAAAGTACGGCTACGATTATATCGAGCCTCGCACCATGGATGGTATGGTGCAGTATTTGGAGCAGCACACCATTGAAGAATTGGCGGAGTATTTCAAGAGCCACAAGGTAAAGCCGCTGGCTTTTAATACCCTTTGCTTCTTCAATAACCGCAGCAGCGATGAGTTTCAGGGCGTGTTGAAGGAACTCAAGGAAATGTGTGAATGGGGCAAGGCCATCGGCTGCAAAAACGTAATCACTGTACCAACCGTGGACAAAAAGCTACACAAAGACGAGATTCATCAGTCGGCTGTGGCGTGTCTGAAAGAGATGGGCAAGATTGCCAAGAGTTACGGTATGAGGATTTCTGTGGAATTTTTAGGAGCGCCTACAGCTTCCATCAATACCTTTGCTGATGCCTGGAAGATCATTGAAGAAGTGAATATGGACAATGTGGGCATTACCATAGACTGCTTCCATTTCCATGGTATGGGGTCCCAGCTGTCTGATCTGGCCAAAGCTGACGGCAAGAAGATTTTCGTGGTACACCTCAATGATACGGAGGATTATCCTATTGGTCTGCTGACCGATGCAGACAGACTTTGGCCCGGAGATGGCTGCATTGATTTGCAGGGAATCTTCAAGACATTGAAGGAGATTGGCTGGCAGGAAGATGTCGTTTCACTGGAGCTTTTCCGTCCTGAGTATTGGGATATGGACGCCGATGCTGTTTACCGCATGGGCAAGGAAAAATCAGAAGCGCTTTTGCAGAAAGTTCTTTAATGGATATAGGGAGGAATAAATCATGTTGAATGTAGGTGTCATTGGTTGTGGCGGCATGGGCCGGGATCATATCAAGAGACTCACTGAGCGCACACAGGGAGCCAAGGTAGTGGCAGTGGCAGATATGGTGGATGAGCTGGTGCAGAAGGGTGCTGTCCTGGCAGGCGAGGGCTGTAAAATCTATAAAGATGCCAAGGCGCTTATCCATGACCCGGATGTGCAGGCTGTATTTATCGTCACGCCGGGTTTTGCCCACAAGGAGGCCCTGCTGGAGGCCATTGCTGCGAAAAAGCGGATTTTCTGCGAGAAGCCCCTTTGCACTACGGCAGCGGATTGCCTGGAGGTCATCGAGGCTGAAGTGAAATCCGGCCTGCATCTCATTCAGCTGGGGTTCATGCGCCGTTATGACAAAGGCTACCGCGAAGTGAAGGCAGCTATCGAGTCGCATGACTACGGTGAACCGCTTATGGTACACTGCACCCATCGCAACCCTGAGGTGGGCACCAACTATGACACGCCCATGGCTGTCCATGATACGGCTATCCACGAGATTGATGTCATTCACTGGTTGGTAGGTGATGATTTTGTTTCCGCGCAGGTGCTCTTCCCACGCAAAACCAAGTATTCCCATGACAAACTCTATGACCCGCAGATCATGCTGCTGCGCACCAAGAGCGGTATCTGCGTAGATGACGAGGTTTTTGTGAACTGCAAGTTCGGCTACGATATCAACTGTGAAGTGGTCTGCGAGGATGGTTCCATTAAGATGCCCCAGCCCCTTTATCCCACGTATCGCAAGAATGCTCAGGTTTCCACCACCATTGACACAGACTGCTTCTTGCGTTTCCATGATGCTTACGATGAGGAAGTCCAGGCCTGGGTCAACGAAGCCAAAGATGGCGTGATTGGTGGGCCCAACGCTTGGGACGGCTATCTGGCTGCCATCACCGCAGATGCTTTGGTGAAAGCACAGGAGACCCGTGGCATTGAAGAAATCAAGCCTGCCATGGAGAAGCCTGCTTTCTACAATGCTTAATATGTTTTCCTATCCCCTTTATCATAGACTATGGGGCTGCTGCGGCAGCCCCTTTTTTTATGCCAGAATAGAATATTGGCACCATCAAGACCTGGACTTATGCAGAATACATCTAATTATATCTCATTCTTTCTTGTTTAATCGCTTTTTTGAGCAGAAATCATCAAGGCAGGATCGAGTTATATGTTTATAATGGAAGCAAGTGGAGCAGAGAATAAAGATACCCAGAAAGTATCCAAATAATGCTCAAATAACATTGGGAGGGTTCATTATGAAAATTGCATTTGATGTGGATGTACTGGCCAAGCAGATGAGCATCACCGATATGGTGCACAAGGTGGCAGACTGGGGCTATAAGTATATCGAGCAGTCTCCCCATCCCAGAATCAACCCCTTCTATAAGCATCCGCTTTTCTCTAAGGAATGCGAGGAGGAGTACAGAAAGGCGCTGAAGGAGACCGGTGTGGAAATCTCTTCCTTCATCTGTGTCTATCGCTGGTCAGGTCCTACCGAGGAACAGCGGAAGATGGCTGTGGAGAATTGGAAGAAACTCATTGAGATTGCGGTGAACATGAATGTCCCGGTCATCAACACGGAGCTTTCCGGCGACCCCAATCAGCCGGAGATTTGCAACGGCATGTGGTTCCGTTCGATGGAGGAGCTGCTGCCCATCATCGAACGCGAGGGACTGCGGGTAGAGATTCAGTCTCATCCTTATGATTTCTGTGAGCTGAACAATGAAACTTGTGATATGGTGAAATCCTTCCGCTCAAAAAATCTGGGCTATGTGTATTCTTCTCCCCATGGTTTCTTCTATGACCAGGGCAAGGGGGATGTTCGCTCCATGCTGCGCTATGCCGGTGATGAACTTACGCATGTACTCTTTGCCGATACCTTTAACCAGACGCTTGACTGCCGCTATATTGCCAATCCGCCGACGCTCAACCAGCGGGGCAGAGCAGATATCACCATTCATCAGCATCTGGCTATGGGCGAAGGCGATGTGGACTTTGAGGGCATCTTTGAAACCTTGCGCGAGATGGACTTTGCGGGCAAGCAGTCCGGCGCTAATGCGCCCAAGGTGGGTGGCGAAAGCATTGCCTGCGTTTCCATGTTCGGTTTCCCGGAAAAAATGGACAAACAGGCGCCTGAGGCCCGCGAACGCATTGAACGTGAACTTTTAGCTAAATAAGACAGGAGGAACCAATATGAAGCTTGAGGATGCAGCATTTAAGATTATTTCTGCCGCAGGTGATGGCAAGGCACAAGTGACGGAGGCTTTGAAAGAAGCTCGCAGCGGCAATTTCGGTAAGGCAGAGGAATGCCTGAAAAAAGCTGATGCCAAAATCATGGAAGCTCATGCTATGCAGACGGAAGAGTTCCTGAAGAAAGAAGCTGCAGGCGAAATCAAAGAGCAGCTGAATGTCATTGTTTCCCATGCACAGGACTATGTTATGACGGCTCTCGTCATGAAGGAAATGGCAGAGGAAATGGTGCATATTTACGAACAGCTGCGGGCTAAGTAAATCGTTGAAAAAAGGCCATTTGTCAAAGCGGGAGCGCTTTTGCAAATGGCCTTTTTCAAGCTGTGGACGTATGGGAAGGAGTTTGGGTGGTGAGCAGAGAGCAGGCAAGGTTTACCTATGTGCTTTTGACCGTGACCGTAATCATTTGGGGGATACAACCGATGTGCATCAAGTGGCTGGTAGAGGCGTGGACGCCTGTAACCATCACGGCTATGCGTTACTATCTTATCGGTACGGCACTGATACTCATAGCCAGGAGTCAGGGGGAGCGAATACTGCCTCCCCAAAGTTGTTTTTTTCCGCTGTTGTGCATGGCAGTAACGGGGATTGGTTTTAACAATGTCATGCAGTTTACGGGATTAAAATACTCCACCGTTACCAATTGTACCCTGATAGCCGCTGCTTCTCCGGCCATTACAGCCTTTATGGCTGCGCTCTTTATCCGGGAACGGTTGGGAATACTGGCCTGGCTGGGGATTGCGTTGTTCTTTGCCGGTGCTTTGGCTGTGGTCAGTGGCGGAGATCTGGTCATCGTTTCAGCCCTGGCCTTTAACTATGGGGATATGCTTTTCTTGGGAGCACAAGTGGCCTGGACTACCTATTCGCTCATTGCCCTCAGCGTTATGGGCAGGATTTCTGCTGCCCTTGCCACTGGCTGGGCAGGTTTTTTGGGGGCGGTGATTGTGAGCCTTTATGGTGCAATGACTGGCGAACTGGCGCCAGTGAGTCTTTCCCCTGCGCTTTGGATAACGTTTGCCTATACCGTAGTATGCGGCGGTATTATGGCGATGCTTTTTTGGAATATCGGGGTTAAAAATGCCGGCCCCAGCACTACGGCAGTCTTTCAGAATATTACACCTTTGGTGGGCATGCTGGGAGGCAGCCTGCTGTTTGAAGAACAGTTGGGCCTGCCGGAAATCCTGGGGGCAATGGCTATTTTCCTAGGCGTCTATATTACGGCAGGAGGAAAACGATAAGAAACACAAAAAATGGATATCCCGGGCTGCCTGCCCGGAATATCCCCTTGGTCTTTCTACGGCAGGATCAGCCGCACATTATGTTTTTCAAAGTAATCCACATACTCCTTGTCAGGCTCTTTTTCTGTAATCAGCGCATCGAGGTCAGAGAGCTGACAGTAGGTCATAAGAGACGCTTTGTTGAATTTTGTGCTGTCTACCAGGAGATAGCTTTCTGCATTCTTCTGGGCCAGACTGCGCTTGATTTCGCACTCCAGAGGAGAGGCGTTCGTGGCGCCGTGCGCAATGGAAATGCCAGTGCTGGCTAAGAATACTTTGGAAAGGTTGTAGTTCTGCAGAGCAGCAAGGACGCTGGGCCCCACGAATGCGTTGGAGGGCATGTAAAGGGTGCCTCCGGTGGAGATGATGTTAAGGCCGGGAAAACTGCCTGCCGCATTGATGACATGGACGCTGGCGGTGACGATGGTGAGATATCTCTTCTTAACCAGATAGGGAATCATATGCATGGTGGTGGTTCCGGAGTCGATATAAATGACATCTCCGTCCTGCACCTGCTCCGCAGCCAGCTGAGCCACCAGTTTTTTGGCATCCACATTGCGGCCTTCGCGGTAAGCAAAAGGCTCCGGGGCACCGCTTTCGTCCTCATTCAGTACAATGCCGCCATAGACCTTGCGGATGATACCGTTCTTTTCCAGCTCTGCTACATCCCGGCGGATGGTGTTCTTGGATACACCGAAGGTATCACAGAGATCGTTCAGGGAAATACTGCGGTTTTTCTTCAATAAATCATGAATTTGTTCAATACGGTCGATTTTCATGTTCTTCACCTCATGTGATTCAATTATTTTGGGTAAAGTTGTTTATTAAATTGTGACATTTTGGGTATGTTGTATGGGTATATTATAAGACAAAAATGAGAAAAAGGCAAGATTACAAGCGAAAACTCTTATTTTATGCAGTTTACATTATATTTTAGACCATAAAGTGATAAAAAATAATATTTTTTTGCAGGAATGATATTGACAAGCAGGAAATAAAGATGTAAATTATAACCATAAAGTTACCAACAAGTAATCAAACACATACACATGAGTTGATAAAGGAGAGTGCATTGACATGGGTTACACATTTATGGTTCCAGCCAAGATTATCTCAGGCGAGAATGTCATCTCTGATTTGGGCAGCCACATTGGGGGCAAGGGAACCAAAGCGCTTATTGTGACAGATGAATTTATGGTAAAGTTTGGCAATGTGGCCAAGGTGGAAGCCGCTTTGAAAGCTGCAGATATTCCTTATGTAGTTTATGCGGGAGCCAACACGGAACCTACAGACAAAATCGTAGAAGGCGGCCTGGAAGTTTACCGCAGTGAAAAGTGCGATTTTCTCATCGCCCTTGGCGGCGGCAGCCCCATCGATACAGCCAAGGCCATCGCCTTCATGAGCGTGGCTGAAGGCAAAATCAGCGACTACATGCATGTGAACATCGACATGCCGGTTCCTTATCTGGTAGCCATTCCGACCACCGCCGGCACAGGCAGTGAAGTCACCAAAAATACCATCATATCAGATACCACCAATAATGTGAAGATGCTTCTGGGCGGTCCTTCCATCATCCCGGCGCTGGCTGTAGTTGACCCCACCTTCACCATGACCGCACCTCCTTCCGTCACCGCTAACACGGGCCTTGATGCTCTGTGCCATGCTATTGAAGCTTATACCTCCCGCAAAGCACAGCCGCTGACCGATACCTTTGCTCTGTCCGCCATCAGGAAAATTCATAAATACCTGCCCATCTGCTATAAGGATGGCAAGAATGTAGAAGCCCGTCTGGCCATGAGCCTGGCTGCCACGGAGGCTGGCATCGCGTTCAACAACGCTTCCGTTACCATCGTCCATGGCATGAGCCGTCCGATTGGTGCCCTCTTCCACATTCCCCATGGCTTATCCAATGCCATGCTGCTGCCGGCCTGCCTGGAGTTTGCCATTGAGGAAAACACGGCCCGTTTTGCTGAGATTGGCCGCCTGATGGGCGCAGCCGATGAAAAGACGGATGACCATGAAGCGGCTGTGGCCATGGCTAAAGAGGTAGCGCGCTTCTGCAAGGCTTTGGATGTACCCACTTTAGAAGAAAAGGGCGTAAAAAAGGAAGAATTCTTTGCCCAGCTGGATAAGATGGCCAGTGATGCCTTGGAAAGCGGCAGCCCCCAGAACACCATGCGGGTGCCCACCAAAGAAGACCTCATTGGCATTTACAAAAAACTTTTCTAAAATAAAGGGAGGCAGTCATTATGTCCCTTGTAAACATGAAGGAACTGCTGGCCAAGTCCGATTCCACGTTTGCTGTGGGCGCGTTCAATGTGTCGGATATGGAAATGGCCATGGGGGCCATCAAGGCCGCCGAAGAAATGGAAGCGCCTTTGATTTTGCAGATTGCAGAAGGACGCCTGCGCTATTCGCCGCTGGAGCTTTTGGGGCCCATTATGATCGCTGCTGCCCGGCAGTGCAAGATGCCCACGGCTGTGCATCTTGACCACGGACGCACCTTGGAAACAGTACGGCTGGCCCTGACCCTGGGGTTTACCTCGGTCATGTTTGACGGCTCGCATTTCCCGTTGGAGGAAAATATAGCGAAGACGAAAGAAGTCGTAGCTCTGGCAGAAAAGTTCGGTGCCTCCGTGGAAGGAGAAATCGGCAGCATTGGTGGTGCTGAAGGTGATATGGCTTCTGCAGACATCCAGGTGACCTCGGTTTCCGAGGCGAAACGATTTGCCGCGGAAACGAAAGTAGATGCCCTGGCTGTGGCCATTGGTACTGCTCATGGGAATTATAAGGAAACACCGCATTTGCGGATTGATCGATTGCAGGAAATCCATGAGGCTCTGGATACACCTTTGGTGCTGCATGGCGGCACCGGATTGACGGCAGAGGATTTCCATAATTGTCTGGCCAATGGCATAACCAAGATAAATATTGCCACTGCGTCCTATGACCGCTCGGCAGCTAAGATAAAAGAGGTTCATCAGGCTAAGCCGGAAGCCAATTATTTCGACTTCAGCGAAGCCATTTCCGTGGGGACTTATGAAAATGTTAAGAAACACATGGAGATTTTCGGACTTAAGGGAAAAGCTGGTCTCTATAATTAAGACTATGGCTTGTGTATTCGTAGGTGTTTGTGGTTTTCTGTGCGCTGTGACCTACGAAGTGTTTTTGAAGATGATTCCTGATAGGAGGCTGTAAAATGGCTTTGATAGATTTTGACCCGAATAAAAAGCGTGATATTGTCCTGATTGGACGAGTGACCTTGGATTTCAATCCCAACGAAATCAACCGCACGTTGGACCAGGTAGAAACGTTCTCCATGTATCTGGGCGGTTCTCCGGGCAATATTGCCGTAGGTGTGAACCGTCTGGGCAAGAAAGTGGGTTTTATCGGCTGTGTTTCCGATGATCAGTTCGGTGATTTCGTGCTGAACTACTTTGAAAGCCGGGGCATTGATACTTCGCAGATGGTGCGGGCTAAGAATGGGGAACGCATAGGTCTTACCTTCACGGAAATCAAAAGCCCTACGGAAAGCAGCATTCTCATGTATCGTGACCGGGTGGCCGATTTAGAAATTGCGCCTGAGGACATCAACGAAGAATACATCGCAGGGTCTAAGATTCTCCTGATTTCCGGCGTAGCACTCTCCAAGAGCCCCTCCCGGGAGGCCTGTCTGCTGGCGTTGCAATATGCCAAGAAGCATGGCACCAGGGTCATCTTTGATGCGGATTACCGTCCTTACAGCTGGCGCTCGGACAAGGATATCTGCGTATATTACTCTCTGGTGGCCCGTTTCGCCGATGTGATTATCGGTTCCCGTGATGAAATTGACCTGATTGAGGGCCTTCCGGTGCTGGCTAACGATGTGCCCGACCATGAGATTGCGGACAAGTACATTGCCAATGGGGCAAAAATCGTCATCATCAAGCATGGCAAGAAGGGATCTATTGGTTACACTGCGGACAAGCACGCCTACAAGGTGGAATCCTATCATATCAAGCTGCTGAAATCCTTCGGCGGTGGAGACGCCTATGCCAGTGCCTTTATCTACGGCCTGCTGGAGGGACATTCCGTGGCCGATTCCCTGCAGCATGCTACGGCACATGCCGCCATGGTAGTCGCCAGCCATAGCTGCTCCAACGCCATGCAGACGGCAGAGCAGATTGAAGCCTTCATGCAGGAGCATAAGGACGAAAAAGTGATCACAGAAATGGACTGGGAGGCCAGATTATGAGATTCGGAAGATTAGGTGAGCTGAAGCATGGCTACAATGCCATGACTACCCGGGAAAGCGATATGCTCATGGATATCGGTTATCAGCTTTTTGATGAAAATGAAGTCGTGGAGTTCGAGGATCGTCTTCAGGAAACCGCATTTGTGATTCTCACAGGCAAGGTGGAAATTGCCTGGGAAGGCAAGAAGGAAATCATGGAGCGTCACTCCCTCTTTGAAGAAAATCCCTACTGCCTGCTGGTGCCAAAGGCTGTCAAAGTCACCATCAAGGCTCTGCAACAGAATACGGAAGTATTGGTGCAGCAGACCATCAACGAAAAGACCTTCCAGCCCGTGTTCTTCCGTCCCGAAGATGTACAGGCAGATGTGTTTGGTGCCGGGCTGTGGAAGGGCACAGCAGAACGCACGGTGCGTACCATCTTTGATTATGACAATGCGCCCTTCTCCAATATGGTAAACGGCGAAGTCATCAACAGTCCGGGTCGTTGGTCGGGCTACATTCCCCACAACCATCCCCAGCCGGAGGTATACACGTATAAATTTGACAAGCCTCAAGGCTTCGGTGCCTGCTTTATCGGTGACAATGCGTTCAAAATCAGCCATAACAGCTGGTCGGAACTGTCCGGTGGATATATGCATCCGCAGGTTACGGCACCTGGCTATGCTATGTGGTACAGCTGGATGATCCGCCATCTGGACAATGATCCCTGGATAAAGACCAGAAATGACCTGCCGGAGCATACCTGGCTGCTTGATCCTCAGGCAGAAATCTGGGAACCGAAACGTTAAACATTCCTTTTAGGAGGCTTTTGATATGGCTAAGACGATCAGACTCACTGTAGCACAGGCTTTGGTGAAGTTTCTCAATAATCAGTACATCGAATTTGACGGAAAAGAAACCCCTATGTTTGCCGGTATTTTTGGTATTTTTGGTCACGGCAATGTGGTGGGGCTGGGGCAGGCTTTGGAACAGGACCCCGGGCATCTTATCATGCACATGGGCCGCAATGAACAGGGCATGGCTCATGCTGCTATGGGCTATGCCAAGCAGAAGCGCCGCAAACAGATTTACGCCTGCACCTCTTCGGTAGGTCCCGGCGCTGCCAATATGGTAACAGCCGCTGCCACCGCCACGGCCAACTGCATTCCCGTGTTGTTCCTGCCCGGCGATACCTATGCTGACCGCCAGCCGGACCCGGTGCTGCAGCAGATGGAACAGCCCCACAGCCTTACGGTGACGACCAATGACGCATTTCGGGCTGTATGCAAATATTGGGATCGTGTGACCCGTCCGGAAATTCTCATGACGGCCTGCATCAATGCCATGCGGGTGTTGGCAGACCCTGCAGATACCGGTGCAGTCTGCATTGCCCTGCCGCAGGATGTCGAAGGGGAAGCCTGGGATTATCCTGAATACTTCTTCCAGAAAAGGGTGCATCACATCGACCGTGTAAAGCCATCCGAGCGAGCTATCCGCGAGGCAGTGGAACTCATACGCCGCAAGAAGAAACCCATTATGATCTTTGGCGGCGGCGTGAAGTATTCCGAAGCAGAGGATACCTTCCGTAAATTTGCTGAGAAGTACGGCATTGCCTTTGGCGAAACCCAGGCAGGCAAGGGCACCATCACCTGGGAGCACCCCCTGAACCTTGGCGGACTGGGCGAGACTGGTGGACTGGGCGCGAACACCATCGCCGCTGATGCCGATCTCGTTATCGGCATCGGAACCCGCTATACGGACTTCACCACTTCTTCCAAGTGGATTTACCAGAATCCGGATGTGGAGTACTTAAATATCAATGTGAGCAAGTTCCATGCCTACAAGATGGACGGCCTGCAGGTGGTAGGTGACGCCGGTGCAGCTCTCGAGATGCTGGATGAGGCACTGGGCAAGACCGGCTACCATGTATCGGCCGAATATGCGGCAGAGGTAAAGGCGGCCAAGGCAGCTTATGATAAGGAAGTAGATCGTCTTTATCATATTGAATATACTGGTGAAGATTTCGTCCCCGAAGTCAATGATGACTTTGACTTCCAAAAAGTGGCCAAGGAATTCATCGAGCTTACGGGTTGCAGCCTGCCCCAGACCACGGTGCTGGGCACGGTGAATGAATCCATCGACAAAGATGCCATTATCGTTGGCGCTTCCGGCAGTCTGCCTGGTGACCTTCAGCGGGCATGGCGGGCTAAGTCCGTAGGCAGCTATCATGTAGAGTACGGCTTTTCCTGCATGGGCTATGAAGTAAATGCTGCTCTGGGGGTAAAGATGGCCGAACCTGATCGTGAAGTCTATGCATTGGTCGGTGACTACGCTTACATGATGCTTCATTCCGAACTGCCAGCTTCCATTGCCGAACACAAGAAGATAAATGTCATTCTCTTCGACAACATGTGCGGCGGCTGCATCAACAACCTGGAAGTTGGTCATGGTCAGGGCAGCTACGGCACGGAAATCCGCTTCCGCAACGAAAAGACCGGCCAGCTCGATGGCGATCTGGTGCCTGTTGATTTTGCCATGAATGCCCGTTCTTATGGCTGTGTGGCCTATACGGTGCATACCATTGAGGAACTGAAGGCTGCCATCGAAGATGCCAAGAAGCAGACGGTTTCCACCCTTATTGACGTAAAAGTCCTGCCCAAGACCATGGTACATGGCTACGGTGACTGGTGGCGTGTAGGCGTAGCTCAGGTGTCTGAGAATAAGAAAGTCAATGAGATTTATGAAAAGGTAATGAAGCCCCATTATGAAGCGGCTCGTAAATATTGATAAAAAGCTTTCCTCATTGAGAAAGGCATAGATATAAAACATCTGGAGGTAATCATTATGGCAAAGATTCAGCTTGGCATCGCACCTATCGCATGGACGAACGATGATATGCCCGATTTGGGCAAGGAAAATACCTTTGAACAGTGTGTCAGTGAAATGGCACTGGCCGGCTTCACCGGCTGTGAAGTGGGAGGCAAGTACCCGAAAGACACGGCTGTACTCAAAAAAGCGCTTGACCTGCGCGGTATGCGAATTGCCAGCGCTTGGTTCAGTTCCTTCCTGCTCACCCAGCCATACGAACAGGTGGAAAAGGATTTTATCGCGCACTGCTCTTTCCTGAAAGAAATGGGCGCCAAATTCTGCAATGTAGCCGAGCAGGGCAACAGCGTTCAGGGCAAACTCGATGTACCGGTCTTTGCTGGCAAGCCGGAAAATACAGCTGAACAGTGGAAACTTCTCTGCGAAGGGCTGGATAAATTGGGCAAAGTAGCTGCAGATATGGGCATGACCATGACCTATCATCACCACATGGGCACCGGTGTCCAGACTGAGGCTGAAATTGACCGTCTCATGGAAAACACCAATCCCGACTATGTATGGCTCCTCTACGATACCGGCCATCTGGTCTGCTCCGGCGAAGATTACATGGGCATCTTGAAGAAGTACCTGCCCCGCATTCGTCATATCCACCTGAAAGATGTGCGCATGCCTATCCGTCAGCGTGTCATTGACGAGAAAATGAGCTTTTTGGACGGCGTCCGTGCCGGTATGTTCACCGTGCCCGGAGATGGCGATATCGACTTTGAGCCCATCTTTGACTATGTGAACAAGAGTGATTTTGATGGCTGGTATATTGTAGAAGCTGAGCAGGACCCGGCAAAGGCTAACCCGCTTGAATATGCAATCAAAGCCCGCAAATATATCAAGGAAAAAGCGCATCTCTAAGTCTACCCTTATTACCCCCTTCTAAAAAAATAAAGAAAAGCAGCCCTTCTGGAATTTGTTTTTCCGGGAGGGCTGCTTTGTGATGCGGCCCGTCAGCCCCATAATATCCAGCTTCCTGCACAATAAAGTATTCACAGCAAGATTTTATAGTACGACTAAATAATACTATTGTTTTTTATATATCCTGTCTGTTTTATAGCGATTTAGGACTGTTTTTTCCAAAAAAAGAGGATTAAACAAACAATTTTTTATAGATATAATAGTGCAAAAATAGATATAATATAATCAACAGATGTACAAAAGGCGCCAAAACATCACAAAAAATTAGTCTATGGTTAAATTGAACAGGGGGACTGGCAATGAATAGCAATGAAAATGCCGGACAGCTTTCTTGGAAGACCAGAATTGCTTACGGCTTAGGCGACACAGCCCAGAACGTGGTCTGGGGTGCCATGGGTATCCTGACTTTCTTTTATACGGACTACGCAGGCATAGATCCTGCCATTGTAGGTCTGGTTATGCTGCTTTCGCGCTGCTTTGATGGCTTTTCCGATGTAATCATGGGTTTTCTGGTGGAAAAGACCCATTCCAAATGGGGCAAATCCCGCCCCTGGATTCTCTGGATGAGTATCCCTTTTGCCGTGTCAATCATTCTCATTTACACGGTGCCGCAAACCACTTCGGCCCTGCAATTTGCCTACATCTTCGTGACCTATAATTTCTGCACTACTTTCTGTTATACGGCTCTGAATCTCCCCTATGGCAGCTTATCTGCCATGATGACCCGTCTCTCCAAGGAACGTGACATGCTTTCCATCACCCGCATGTGCCTGTCTCCCTGGGGGCGTATCCTCTCCGTATCGGCAACCCTGCCTCTGGTGAAGATATTCGGTGACAGTCAGATGGCTTGGGTAGAGGTCATGAGTCTTTGGGCGCTGGTTGGTTTGGGACTTTTGATCTTCTGCTTCCGCAACTGTGAGGAGACCGTTGTGATTGAAGCGCGTGAAAAGGCTGACGACAAAGTACCGGTAAAACGTGCTTTAAAGGGCCTGGCCGTGAACAAATATTTCTGGGCCGGCATGACCATCTGGATGATGCAGAATGTCATCTTCACCGTCACAGGTACCATTCTTCCCTATTACTGCAAATATATCTTCAATAACGATTCTCTCTACAGCGGCCTTTATCTTTTGGAAACGCTCGTCACCATCGGCGTAATGGCAATCTTTAGTCCAAAACTGCTCCAGCGCTTTGGCAAGAGAAATATGAGTCTGGGCGGTGTGATCATCTGTCTGGTTGGTCACCTGATTTTCCTGCTGAATCCTGAAAATTTCAACATGCTGGTATTCAGCTGCGTCATTCGCGGCATCGGCTTTGCGCCCATTCAGTCGGTTATCTTTGGCTTCCTGGGTGACGCAGTGGAATATGGTCAATGGAAGAGTCATCTCCGGCAGGAAGGGTTGGTGTTCTCCGGCGGTTCTGTGGGCACCAAGGTCGGTACAGGTCTTACCAGTGCCATTTTAACAGGGCTTCTGTCCTATGCAGGTTATGTGGCCACTGCAACCGGCTCCGTTACGCAGACGCCTGCGGTTATCAGCATGATTATGAGCATCTACATGTATGCTCCGCTTATCGTTTGGGGTGTGCTTATCGGCGTGCTGGTGAACTACAAGCTAGACAAGGAATATCCCGCTATCATGCAGGAGCTGATACATCGTGAAGCTCTGGGCGAAATGTAAGAAGAGGTGTTCGTTTTGAAAGAAAATACGTTGATTACCATTACCCGTCAATATGGCAGCGGCGGCCGGGCAGTTTCTGAGATCCTTGCCAAACGCATGAACGTGAGGCGCTATGACCGCAAAATCGTGAACATGGCAGCGGAGAAAATGGGGCAGGGTGCAGATATCGAGAGCATCGTGAAGTCTTCCTATGCTTCACCTGAGACCAGCAAACCCTATTTCCAGCAGGGGGGCTTTGGCAGAGTAGCGGACTACAACCGCCGTTATATCGAACAGGCAAAAGCCATCCTGGCTATTGCCAAACGGGGAGAGGGCGCGGTATTTTTGGGACGCTGTGCTGACTTCGTGCTGAAGGACTGCCCCAACCACTATTCCTTCTTCATCTACGCGGATGACGATTTCCGTGAACAGCGGGCTAAAGAAGAATATGACGAAAAGACCGTGAAGGAACTCAACGCCGTGGACGAACAACGCCGCAGCTACTATGCTTACTATACGGGCAGAAAGTGGGGCGACCCGCAGAATTACGATATGATGATCAATACCAGCAAGATAACGCTGGAGGAAGCGGCGGACCTTATTTGCCAGTATGTAGAAATGAGACAGAAGTAAACCATAAAAAAGAACAAGAAACGAAGTCCCTTGAGCCTTACAGGCTGAGGGACTTCGTTTCTTGTTGTTGCAGCTACCTGGTCCATTTTTTCCGATACTCCCCCGGAGAAATGCCCACAGCATTACGGAATACATTTTGGAAGTAGTTGGAGTTGTTGTAGCCGATCTGCGCGGCAATGGCCGTAATGGTCATATCCGTGTTGATCAGAAGGTTCTGGGCTTCGCCAATGCGCCGGAGCGTGGCGTATTTCATCGGAGAAAAGCCGCTTTCCTCCTTGAAGACATGCGAAAGATAGTAAGCGTTGGCATGCATGGCCTGGGCGATATCGGAAAGACGCAGCTCCTCACGGTAGTGACCGTCTATGTAATGGCGCATCCGGGCAGCCAGGCTGTCCTGCCGCTGTTCTTCTTTAACGCCTTTGCTAAGGAGACACCGTGCCAGCTTGGTGAATAGGGCACGGGCCAGAAGATTGGCCGTATCTGCGCCTTCTTCCGTCTGTATTTCACATTCAATCATGCGGCAGAGCTGCAAATATGTTTCGTAATCTGCCCCGGTACTGATAACGGGACAGATACCGGCAGGAACAAGCTGGCCTGCTTTCTGACCGGGCAGATGCAGATTGCTCAAGCCCAGACAATAGGTGTGCAGTTCCTCACCATTGCCACCGAATTCATCGTGTACAGTGTGGCTGTTATAGATGACAAAATCCCCGGTTTTGGCCGTGTAACGGTGGCCACCGATCATAAAAATACCTGCTCCCTGGTAAACCAAAACGGCTTCTGTCAGATGAACATGCTCGTGCATGCTTCGGGGCATCTTGGCCGATTCCGCATCTACATTGCAGATGTAGTCGAGTCGCGGCTCCAGCCCTCTGGGAAAAAAAGAGACGGCAGATCCTTTTATGAAATATTGTAACATGATGATTCCTCCCGGGGTATTGATATCTAAAGTATAGCAGAAAAATGCAGAAGGGAAATTATGATTTCATTAGAAATTTTCACCAGCTCTTGAACCTGAAAAAGGAGTGCAGATACGCTGCACTCCAAACCGGGGGATAATTTATTAGATTCCGTAGATTTTGCGGATTTCTTCAATCTTGACCGGACGATGTTCTTCTACGGACTTCTTGGCAGCCAGGCCAATCAGCACAGGTTCAAGGCCGTCCCTTGCATTGACAGGAGTTTCCGTGTCATTGACGATAGCTTCGATAAACTCATCCACTTCCTTGGCATAAGCCATCATGTAACGTTCCAGGAAGAAGAACATGGGCTTTTCAGCTACCACACCGTCCTTGCCGCTAAAGACTGCGTTGGAATCCGAGTCGTTGCTGATGGCTACACAGCCCTTGCTGCCAAAGACCTCAGCACGCTGGTCGTAGCCGTAGCAAGCAGCACGGCAATTATCGATAACCGCCGTAGCACCGTTATCCAACTTCAACGTAATGACCGCCGTATCGATATCGCCAGCCTTGCCAATCTCAGGGTCAACGGTTACAGAACCTTCGGCGTAGACTTCTTCGACTTCCGCGCCGGAGAGGTAACGCACCATATCGAAATCATGGATGGTCATATCCAGGAAAATGCCACCGGAAATTTTCACATAGTCAATGGAAGGAGGTTCCGGGTCACGTGAGGTAATCTTGATAATCTGCTGTTTGCCCACCTTACCGGAAGCCACAGCCTCGCGGACAGCGCGGAAATTGTGGTCGAAGCGGCGATTAAAACCAACCTGATATTTTTTTCCGCTTTCCTTTACTACAGCCAGAACCTCTTTGATCTTCTCAACATCATGGTCTATGGGTTTCTCACAGAAAACATGCTTGCCGGCTTTCAGTGCCTCTATGGAAAGCGGGGAATGCTGGTCGGTGGAAGCACAAATCAATACGGCATCAATCTCAGGGTCATTTAGAATGTCGTGATAATCCTTTGTGGTGTTGGGAATCCCCAAAGATTTTGCCCAGGCTTCCGTCTTTTCATTCATAAAAGGATCGGCCACAGTTTTCACTTCTGCATGTTTTACAAACTTGGAAATACTCTCCCCATGTACATGGCCAATACGGCCTGCTCCAATGATACCTACTTTAATCATGCTAATTCCACCTTTCGATAAAATACTGCACAAAATGAATTTATTATTTGTACCTATTGATTATCTTCGTTTATTATTATATCAATCTTTGGGTAGGTGTTACTGCATAATATTGTTTAATTTAGGTAAATTTCGCCTTGTATACGCAATAAATAAGTATATTTTGAGTAAGTTACTATAAAATCTTGCTGTCTCCTGTAAGGATAGTTTTCCAGAAAACGACAAGTTTTTCCTCGTCCAGTTCCCGCTGATAGGCTATTACATCCGTGTTTTCTCTCTCCAGAAAAGCTATCGAACCTTCGGCAATAAGCGGCCATTCATGACGCAGACAGATGGGCTGCTGCTAAAAGGAAAAGATGATTGCCTATCCTTACGAACAGAAAACCGGCCCGTTAATGCCTCCGCCGAATTCTTGTGACCCGCCATTCAAGACTGGACCGATTGGTATCCGTGTATAAAAACTAATACAGCCACTTTTATCCGCAAAACAAGTCATTATTCGGGATGAGGATTTCATCCATACTCCACGAAAAATTTTCCTCAAAACCATGCAGGATTGCTGCTAAAAAAGAAGAAATGTATATCTGTATGTTGTACAATTTTATTTTTATGAGGAGGAATCTGCATGAGCGTAGAATTTACCGGCAAGAAAGCCTGCATTGCCCCAGAGGGAGTATTTATCATCGGCACTTATGATG